>Ga0209006_10000542_pt1 | contig 35289 bp, 31 predicted proteins | sample JacPin_JW_Ref_O2_FD_188567 | JGI IMG/M metagenome (GOLD analysis project Ga0209006, IMG submission 188567) | Forest soil microbial communities from Algoma, Ontario, Canada - Jack Pine, Ontario site 1_JW_Ref_O2 (SPAdes) (version 2) | ecosystem: Environmental > Terrestrial > Soil > Boreal... | reverse complement strand
TTAGCTGAACAGAGGTAGGGGAGAAAAACAATAACCGATGGCGCACATTATTAGCACACATGAAACCCTTGTCAACTGTGCAGATTCTTGCGTCCAGGATGTGCCGAGGTTCTGGTGACTGCGTACTCAGAGAAACTCGACGAGTGCCGCCATCGTTTCCTCGGGGCGCTCTTCCATCAACCAGTGGCCGCTGCCTTTTAATTCGATCACTTTGACATTCGTCGCTACCCGCTTCATCTGCGGGCCGAGGATGGCGGCACTGGCCTTTTCGCCTGCGATCGATAAGACCGGCATGGTCAACTGAGTTTGCGCCATCTGCGCGAAGTCTTTTGCGGTGTCTGGCCAGGAAGCGAAGTATGCCCAGCCTGCACGCATTCTTCCCGGACGGGAGTAAGCGGCAACATAGGACGCGCGATCCGCTTCTGGAAGCGAGCGCTTTCCGTCCGCCGCCAAATCGTTCCAGAAGTAAGCGAAGTAAATCTTCTCCCGGCCTTCGACCAAGGCTTCGGGCGTGGATCCGTGAAAGCGAAAGTGCCACATGTTCGGATCGTTATAGGCCAGTTCCCATCCGGGCACGCCGGGAAGAAAAGCGTCCATCACGACGAGCTTTTCAACTTCGCTGGGAAATTGCGCTGCGTACGCGTATGCCACCATGAGGCCGATATCGTGTCCGACGACCCGCGCTTTGCTGATGCCGAGCGATTTCATAAGTGTATGGATGCGGATCGCCGAGGTCTTCATATCGAGGCCATTTTTGGGAATTTCAGAGTCGCCAATTCCCGGCAGGTCGGGCGCAATGACGGTGAACTTGCCGCTGAGCTTCGGAATTAGAGGCCGCCACATGCGCGAGGTTTGCGTGTAACCGTGGAGAAGGATTACAGCGGGCCCGTGACCGGCTGTGAGGTAATGAATTTTGATTCCATCAACTTCGCCGAAGCGGGATTCGATCGCACCGGCGTTAGTCTGGCTCATGGCTGCAACCGACGCGGCCAGAAGAAAGCCGAGGAAGAGAAAGCCGGACAACGATCCGGCTTGGCGTTTCAGATTCACTCGCATCGATTTTCTCCACGTCTATTGATTCTGGCGCCAGGCGATCTTGATTCAGAGACTGCTTGGTCGATTCCAGACTATATAGTCCAGAATGCGGCCTGTCAATCGAGCCGGTTGTAAACTGGAAAGGATCCGATATGGCCCGGCCCAAGGAATTCGATCCCGAGCGCGCTTTAACCAAGGCGATGAATCTTTTCTGGCGCCAAGGGTATGAGAATACCTCGCTGGAAGCGCTGATGAAGGAAATGGGCATCGCGCGGCAGAGCCTTTATGACACGTTTGGTGATAAGCGCGCCCTGTATCTGAAAGCCCTCGCACATTACCGCGACCAAACCACTGGCCAGATGCAGAAGATGCTGAATGAGATTCCGTCGGTCAGGGACGGTTTCGCGAAGCTTCTCTATGGCATGGCCGCTGAAACGCGAGAGCAACATGAACGAGGGTGCCTGCTGCTGAGTGCCAACCTGCAGCGTGACCCTAAGGACGCAATTGTCAGAGATTTCTTGAGGGATAACCAGGCTAGAGTCGAAGCAATCTTTTTGCAGGCACTCGCGAGAGCGCAAAAACAGAAAGAGTTGTCGCCAAAACAAGATCCCGCTGCTCTGGCGCGCTTCTTTGTCGTCACGATTCAGGGCATGAGATCGATGGCAAGGCTTAAGTCGGACAGAAAAGCGTTGAAGCAAGTCGCGCAAATCGCTCTTGCCGCATTCAACTCGTCGAATACCGCCAGCACCGGGTAAATCGCAGCATCGCCTGAGAGCGTGCTGCAGTGGCCCTGCCGGAGACAGGAATTAGCCTTATATTTACTAGTCATTGCTTTCGCGAGGATGCTGCTCGCTTGATGCAGGCAAAGCAGGAGGATCTTTACGGCGATGCTATGATTGCGGCGACCGCCCGGGTCACGGGTTCACCATTGCTACCCGGAACCAGCGAGATTTTCCCGCATTTGGGAGTGAAGATCGTAAATCCGTTCAAGTCCTGATCGAATGAACTCCGCTCACGTACTCGGCCACATCCTGCGTTCGCTGCCAGCTTCGGCGGCGGCAACGTTTCTCGCGCTGTTTCCCATCGTAGATCCCTTCGGTGGCATTCCCATCTTTTTTGCCATGACTTCCGACTGGAGCGACCGCGAACGCATTCGCACGGCGGTCAAGACCGGAATCTGGGTATTTGTCATTCTGGTGACGTTTCTTTTCTTTGGCCGTTTCGTGCTGTACTTTTTCGGCATTTCGCTGCCGGTGCTCAAAATTGCCGGAGGCTTGATCGTAGCCAACACGGCCTGGGGCATGGTCACTTCAACCGCCCGCATCACTCCGGCGGAAACGCATGAGGCCGAAAGTAAAGAAGACATCTCACTCACGCCATTGGCCATGCCGCTCATGTCGGGTCCCGGCGCGATTGGCGTGGTCATGGCGCTGGCTGCGCATGTTGACGACAAGGCCGCTTACATCGGCATGATCATCGGCATTGCGATCGTCGCGTTGAGCGTCACGCTCTTCTTCTGGATGGGCGGGCCGTTGGTCCGCCGGCTTGGCCCCAGCGCCGTGGGCGCCATCAACAAGATCTTTGGCTTCCTGATTCTCGCCATCGCCGTCCAACTGGTGTGGAACGGCATGGCCGATTTCAGAAACTAGGTTGCGGCGTAGGTATTGCCGGCCGCGACTCCTGCAGCAATCCCAAAATCTAGTGGGAACCGCCGAGCCTTCCCCTGCGTATCTGAGAGTGGCGCTCTTGCGCCTGAGGGGTGTGGCATGCCTGCGAGATCTCTTCTACGAAAGCCATTACTTGTGATTGTGATTGCCTGCGTTTTGGGCGCATTTTCTCCTGTCAGAGCGGCAAGTGCCTCAGCCTTTCAGGATTCAGGTCATTCGGATTCGGACAATCAGGATTCGCAGGATCATGACCGGAAACATCATGACGAGAAGGACTGGGACTATGCAGAGTCGCGCACCGAAACGCGCGATTTCGCCGCTGGGGGCATGTTGCACGTGCGGATGAACGTGGGCGATCTCCACATCAAGCGCGGCGACTCGAACAAGATTCGGCTCAATTACACTGTCAAGGCCCGACACGAGCGGAATGTAAAGGAAGCTCGCGCGGACTTTGACGTTCGCGGCAACGATGCAAATATCGAACTACACATTCCCTTCGGCGACAATGCCAGTTTCGAGGTGTATCTGGAAGTGCCGAAGAATACGAATCTTGATGTGCACGAGAAAGTCGGCGATGTGATCGTGGAGAATGTGGAAGGCGATAAAGATCTTGAGCTGGGCGTGGGCGATATTCGCATCGAGCGCGAGGCCGCGTCCTATCGCCTGGTGCGTGCGAGCACGGGCATCGGCGATGTGAATGCTGACGTGAGTGGCGAGGTCAGCGGGTGGTTGGGTAAAACGCTGAAGTACCGCGGAGACGGCAAGTACGAACTGCGGGCGCATGTCGGTGTCGGCGACATTACGCTGGAAGGGAAGTAATGTTTGTAGAGTAATCGGCGATGGAAATGCAAAGCTGTATTTGCAATCCCATCGCCGAACTCAAAGCAGGTTTATCTTCGATTTGCCTTATAAGGCGAAGGCCGCTGCTTCTTCACCTTCGCTGCTGGTCCAGACAAGCAGGCATCGCCAGCCACTAACGTGTTGGTCACGTCGAGAAACGTATTCGGACTGAACGTGTTGCCCGTACCTGTACCGACGAGAATTCCGGCGCAGGCCTCGACGATCGAGTTCTTGGCGATGTAGTTATTGTTGCCGCTCGTAGTTGAGTAGGTCCCGCTGGAGCAGGTATCGTCGGCGTGCACCCCTGATTCCGCGCTGCCGAAGACGATGTTGGATTCTACTGTGTTGCCATTGCTGCAAACATCGATAGCGTCGAAAAGCTGCGTGCCGGCCAGTTTGTTGCTGGTGATGGTTGTGTTATCGGCCGGACCGCAGGAAATTGGCCCGCTGTTGTTTGAGCAGAAGCCCGCCGCGTCGGTCACCGTGATGATTCCGAACTGCGCGCTCCCTACCTCGTTGCCCGACACAGTAATGCCATTCGAGGAATAAACCAGAATGCCGCTGGCCGCGTCTCCGGTGTCGGTGTTGGTATCTAGTCCCCAGATATTGTCGAGAACCGTGTTGCTCGAAACTGAACCGGTGGCGCCGAAGCCAATCTGCACGCCATTTTCCGCTGCGCCGGGGCTCGCGGTCCAATTCATCGCAGTTGCTGCCATTCCAACGATGTAGTTGCCGGTGATCGCAACTGCCGGTCCTGGTGCACCCGCTCCCGTGGATGCGCCGGTGGCGGTGATTCCGTTCTTCTGATACGCGCGCACGGAATTGTTGGAAACGGTGACGGTGTTGGAACTGGTGGTGCTTTCAACGTTTATCGCGAGGCCGTTCTGGCATCCGCCATAATCGGCGAAGTCCGTCTGATATTCATTGCGCACTGCGTTTTCGGTGATCGTTCCTGATGTGTTCTGGTAATAGATTCCTTCGAGAGTCGGCGCTCCGCAGCCGGCCAGGTTGTTGCCCGTCGCATCGACGGTCAGCTTTTCAATGACTACTGCGCCGGTGGAGCTGGCCACGAAAATCTGCGCAGCGACCGGGTTGCCAAAGATATCTGTGCCGTTTTGTACCAGTCCGCCTGCCGGTGGAACGATGACTGCAGCGTCGCTGGTTCCGCTCAGTACGCCAACTAAAGTCAGCTTATTGGTGATCATTACTTGTTCGGCGTAGGTTCCGGGGCAAACATCGACCGTGCCCCCTACGGGAGACGCATTTACAGCCGCCTGAATTGTGCTGAAGTGAGCCAAGGTCGGGATGCAGCTTCCCACCTCGACGGTGGAAGCCTGGGCAAAGGTTGTGGCAAAACACGCCGCCAGCGCGAGAACAAAGCAGGGCAGGGCGCGTGTCGCCTTCGTCACATCGATCATATTTCCTCCATTGATTTTGTTGTGCAAGGCTTAATTGATTGTCGCTTTGCCCCAAAGACTGAAACTGGGATCAGTCTCCCGCAGGTGCAAAAAGGACCGGGTGTAAATAATTAACGACTAACTGGCCCTAAGTAATCTCTGCGCGCAAAGTTATCTGTCGGTAGAACGGTAGTCAATCACACGGTTTGGCTAAGGTATGGCACAAACTTGCCATCTATCGTGGAAAACCGGTCAGTTAACGGCGGGTTAGTGCATCTTGAAGAGAACGCTTGTTAATGGAGCATTAAAAAGAGGGTCGGGCTATGCAAAGAGCGGAAGCGCGAATTTAGTTTGACGAGCCGCTTGGATTGGTCTCGAGCTGCGTCATCGTCTTGGTCGCAGCGGGCTGCGCACCAGTGCCGGGTGTTCCCGGTTGCGGAGCGTACTTCGAGGCGCACTTGGCTTGCAGGCCTTTGGCGTGGAAGGTTCCATCGTGATCGAAGCGGCCATCAGCCAGCGCCTGCGAATCATCTTTGAAGGTGTCGGGAGGAGCTTCAGTCCCGGTGTAGTCGACGTTGAGCGTCTGATCTTCTTCCTTCAGCACGAACTGCAGGTGCGTTCCCTGGCGCTTGATCGAGCCAGGCAAGACATTTCCTGCAACGCGCAAGCGCTTGGAATACGCGCTGTCGCCCATCTTATGCAGCTCTTTGATGGTGACGTAGTAGCTCTTGCTGTCCTGCACGCCCGTGTAGGCGAGGTAGCCGAGCAGCAGCACGATCACCGCCGTCGCTCCGCCAAATTTCAGATAGGTATTCGCTTGGCTCGACATGACATGCCCCGAAGAGAAAGTCCCACAAAAACTCTATGCATGAAAACTCTACGCGTCGCGGAGCCGAGAATCAAGGTTCGGGAAGACGTGCTTGCGGGCTTCTTTCACGGCGGCGCGCTCGGAATGAAGAAGATCCAATAGACCACTACCGGAGGACGCCGTTCCGGAGGTGAGCAGGTTTTCATCACCAGGAAACTAAAGACCGCGGCTGTCCGCTACAATCGAAGAGTTGAAGTTTTCGACTACTTCCATGATCCATCCCTGGCACGATGTGACTCCCGGCGACAAGCTTCCGCAGGAATTCGACTGCGTGATCGAAATTCCCTTTGGATCGAGCGTGAAATATGAGCTCGACAAAACGAGCGGTCTAATCCGCCTCGACCGCGTTTTATATTCCGCGGTTTATTATCCGGCAAATTACGGATTCATTCCGCAAACTTACGCGGAAGACGACGATCCGCTCGACGTGCTCGTTCTGTGCCAAGAGACCGTTGTGCCGCTGACGATCATTCATGCCCGCACCGTGGGGCTGATGACGATGATTGACCAGGGCAAGCCAGACCACAAGATTATTGCCGTGGCCACGCAGGACCCGGAATTCAATCCTTATCACGAAGCTGCGGAAATGCCTCCACATCGGCTGCTCATGCTGCGCCGGTTCTTTCAGGACTACAAGCAGCTCGAAGGGAAAGCCGTTGAAGTCGATGAGATTCAGCCGCCGGCGAAGGCATATCCGATTATTATCGACGCCCTGCGGCGCTACAGCGAGCAGCGGCTGAGAGGTTTCAAAGGCAAGAAATAGCTCTGCTTTCCAGATGATTCTAAAGGCAATAAAAAGCTTGACATAATGTACTAGTGTTATAGTACATTGATGGCGTGGCCAGGAATCACCAAGCCGCTTTTCAGTTCAGCCTCGATCTCCATACCGGCGTCCCCGTTTATCGTCAGCTCATCGATCAGGTAAGGGCTGGTGTTGCTTCCGGCTCGCTGGCCGCTGGAGATCAACTTCCGACCGTCCGCCAACTCGCCGTTGATTTGGAGATCAATCCGAATACCGTGATGCGAGCGTATCGGGAGCTCGAACTCGGTGGCATGCTTGAAACTCACCAGGGCACGGGAACATTCGTCAGTGGGAAAAAAATTGAAAAGAAATCCGCCGAGCGCGACCGCCAGCTCAGCCAAATGGCGTCGGAGGCCGCGGCCCGCGCCGGCGCCTCCGGATTCACCCTGGAAGATCTGATCGACCGCCTGCGGGAGTTGCTGCCCGCGCAAAGGAGATAGTTACGATGCGAAAAATTCCGATTCAAGAAATCAATGGCGTATCGCTGCTGCTTTTTGCGGTCTGCCTTCTCAGCGGGATCGCAATCCAGCAGCTAACACATCAGCCCGCGGCGATGTTTGGCGGCGCGCTGGCCGGCTTCTACTTTCTTTTTGCGATCAAGATCATCCGCCAATGGGAAAAGGTGGCCGTACTTCGCCTTGGACGCTACGTTGGCCTGCGTGGCCCTGGCTTCTGCCATATCGTTCCGATTCTCGAAACGCTGAGCCCGTATGTCGATCAGCGCGTCCGTGTGGCCAGCGTTTCGGCTGAATCGACGCTCACGCGCGATACGGTTCCCGTCAACGTCGATGCCATTGTCTTCTGGATGGTCTGGAACGCCGAAAAATCCATCCTCGAAGTCGAAGACTTCGTGCAGGCGATTACACTCAGTGCGCAAACCGCGCTACGTGAATCCATCGGACGCCACGAACTCGCGCAGATGATCACCGAGCGCGAAATCCTCGGACGCGAACTTCAGCGGATCCTTGACGAAAAAACCAATCCCTGGGGCATCACGGTGCAGTCGGTAGAAATCCGCGATGTGAAAATCCCGCAGGGCCTTGAGGATGCCATGTCGCGCCAGGCGCAGGCTCAACGGGAGCGCCAGGCCCGAATCATTCTCGGCCAGGCCGAAAGCGAAATCTCCGCAAGCTTCGTGCAAGCCGCAACCGCCTACGCCGAGAATCCGGTCGCTTTGCACCTCCGCGCCATGAACATGTTGTACGAAGCCGTCAAGGAAAAGGGTGCAATGGTCATCGTCCCGTCGACCGCCGTAGAAACCATGGGGCTGGGCGGGACGCTGGCAACTGCATCGCTCGGCGGCGCCAAACCCTAAACCATTCACCAAGACTGACGAAAGGAGCAAACCTCATGAAGTATTTACGATACGTGTGTTTAATCGCTTTTGGGTGGGCATTACTGAATGCACTTGACGTTGCTGTACTGCGGGCGCGCGCGCAAGCCTTGCAACGCGGTATCAGCGTCGAACTGGTTGCCACGCAGCATGCGACGTCGATGCCGGCGGCGGACGACAGTAACGCCTGGGTCGTCACCGTCGATAATACTGGCAGGCTTTATCTCGGGACCGATCCAATGACACCTGGAGAGCTACAGCAATGGATGATCGAGCATCCTCGCCGGCGGGAGCAGAATCTCTACATCAAGGCGGATGCGCGAGCGCCCTATGCCAGCGTGGAAAAGGCATTGGATGCTGCAAGAGCTGCTGAGTTTAGCGAACCCGTGCTTCTGGTAATGCAGCAAGAGAGTGCGGTGAAGCCTGGCGTTCTCGTTTCTCCGAAAGGGCTGGAGGTAACGATCGACGGCAGGAACCAAAACAGGGATACGCAGGCGGTTGTCGTTAAGATCTCGGGCTCCGCACAAAAGCCAACAAGTGTAACGATCAACCACGAAGCGGTTTCCTGGGATTTATTGGAGGATCGCCTTCGAAAATCCGTTGAACATGAAAATGCGAAATCGGTATTCGTGGAAGCGGATGCTCCAACTACGTTCGCGCAAGTCGCACGGGTCATCGACGCGTGCAGCGCAGCGAAAGCGAAAGCCGTTTTAAGTCAGGCAACGCTCTGAATATGGTCAATCGGCGCGGTTGCTGAGAGATGCGGCGGATGAAGGCATCCGCCGCTTAGGAATTCTCCGCAAGCGCTCTAGTTCACTACTCACCATACGTGGCAGGCGTTTTCAGCCACCATGGTTTGTCCGGCTTTGCAGCCCCAGGCCTTCTGAAACTCTGGCATGTTCTGCACCACGCCGTTTACACGGTACATCCCCGGCGAGTGCGGATTGGTGCTGACCTGCGTGCGCAAATTTTCCGGCCGCTGCTTTTCGCACCAGACGCGTCCGAATCCAAGGAAGAAGCGCTGCTCCGGCGTATAGCCGTCAATGCTCTGTCCTTCTTTTCCGGTCTTGTCTTCCGCGATCATCCTCTCGAGGGCTGCTAGCGCGATGCGCGCGCCCCCGTTATCGGCAGTATTCTCGCCCAGCGTAAGACGTCCGTTTAAATGCAAATTGTCGACGGCGACGAAGCTCGAATACTCGTCGGCGACGCAGCTGACGCGCTTTTCGAATTCTTTGCCATCCTGATCCGTCCACCAGTCGCGCAAGTTGCCCTGCGGATCGAACTTGCGTCCCTGATCGTCGAAACCGTGCGTGAGTTCGTGGCCGATGACCAGGCCGATGCCGCCAAAGTTGATGGCATCGTCCATGTTTTTGTCAAAGAACGGCGGCTGTAAAATGCCGGCGGGAAACACAATTTCGTTGAAAGATCCGCTGTAGTATGCGTTCACCGTCGGCGGCGTCATGCCCCATTCTTTGCGGTCGAGCGGCTTATCAATCTTTGCCACATCCCGTTTCGACTCGAATTCCGTGGCGCGCTCAATGTTTCCCACCAGGTCGTTCGGCTTGATAACGACCGAACTGTAATCGCGCCATACTTCGGGATATCCAATCTTGTTGCGGATCGCTTCGAGCTTAACCTTGGCCTGCTTCTTGGTTTCGTCGCTCATCCAGGAAAGATTCTGAATATCGGTATCGAGAGATTTCTCAAGAGCGTCCACCATTTTCAGCATGCGTTGTTTGCCTTCAGGGCCGAAGGTGAGATCGACATAGCGTTGGCCAAGAGCCTCGCCAAGCTGGTTGTCGACTAAATTAACGCAACGCTTCCATCGATCCTGGATTTGTTTTTGCCCGTTCAACGCCTGCCGCATCTTGAAGTCGGCCTCCACGAACGGTTGCGAGAGCCAGGGGGCGGCGTTCCGCAGTACATGCCAGGTCACATAAGTTTTGAGCGACTCCAAAGGTAGAGCGGCGATTACCCCGTTCACCTGAGCAAAAAAATCGGGATTCGTAACATTGAGAGAAGTGAAATTGGGCGCGCCGACTCCCTCAAAATAACGATTGAGATAGAAGTCGGGCGCCAGAGCCTCCGCTTCTGCCCGAGTCATCTTATGATCGCGATTCTTGGGGTCGCGGCGCTTGGTGCGATCCATGGAATCGGCGGCCAGCAGGGTTTCGACCGTCAGCACGATTTCGGCGGAATGTGCCGCATCTTTTGCCGGCTGGCCGGCGAGCGTGAAAAGTTGAGTGGCATATTCGGTGAGATGCTTGCGCATCTCAACTTTGTCTGCGTCGTCTTTGATGTAGTAATCGCGGTCGGGCAGCGAGAGTCCGCCTTGATCGATGTTGGCGATCACTTGATCGGCATTGTGCAAATCGGAATTGGAATAGAAACTGAAGAGCGCGGTCCCCCCGATCATGTCGAGGTGCGCGAGTTCGCTGATGAGTGCGGCCTTATCTTTCACGGCGGCGATGCGCTCAAGCTCAGCCTTAAGCGGGGCGATGCCTTTCGCATCCACGGTTTTCTCATCCATGCAGGAGCCGTAGAGGTCGCCGATTTTTTGTTCGATGGCACTGCGGTTCGCTCCGGCGGCGGCAGCTTTTTCCAGAATGCCCTTTTCGATCATCAGATTGTTCTCGTTTAGTTCTGAAAAACTTTGCCAGGAAGCCCGGTCTGCGGGAATCTCGGAGTTCTTGATCCAGTTGCCGCAGGCGTAGTGATAGAAGTCGACGCAGGGATCGATACTTTTATCAATATTGTCGAGGCTGAAGTGACTCGTCGGCTTGGTGGGCGATTCAGATTGAGTCAAGCCGAATGCGGATATAAGCAGGAAGACGGGCAGGAAGCGAAATGCGCGCATGATAGGGCATCTCCTTGATTTGCATGGAGGCGATTTGCAGGGCGGGGGAAATTTTAAGCCCGACGTAGCTGTGCGGGCAAATGCGTCAATTCTGCGGGAGTTTGGAGAACCGGGAAGGGAGAAAGAAGATGCTCGCGCTGATTGATATCAACCAGCGCGAGGCGTCTGTTAGAAAATTCTGGGTATCCGAGTCGGCTACCCGGCCTTGCGGTGCAGCGGAGGAACTTCCCGGTCTGCTCTCTTCGCGTTGTCGATGGAGGATTGCAGTACGTCTTCGCGACGCTGCTTCAGCGTGTCTTCGAAGGCGCTCCAGCGCAGGGATGGCCCGCCCGGAGTTACGTCGATGGTTGGGTCAGAGTGCACCGGCGTGACATCTGTCTCGGTGTCGAGTTTCGCCGCATCCACGTTTGACGTGGGGATCGATCCTGATCCCGCGCCTATCTGCTGCTTGGTCGTGGGTGTGATGTTGCGGTCGGTCTCGGCCCGATGCATCACCGGGCTCTCCACCCATTGCGAGCGGTATTTTTGCTCGTAGTCCGCCCACTTTTCTTCGGTTGTCAAGGTCGTGCCGTCGTAGGGAGGGAAGCTCTCGATCTGGTTCTTCGACAGATCGACCAGAAAGTCATCCTCGTGCTGCAGCGAGGGACGAATCTCCGACGGTGGCACAACGAACTTCTTGCTTGAGAGCCATCCGCCGGTATCGACGACGATAAACACAATTGCTCCCGTGGCCTCGTCGAATACCACATCGTCGATTGATCCCAGCTTTTCGTCTTTCGGCCCGTAAACTTTTGCGCCGCGAATATCGAGCGTCGCTTCCTGCACATCGGCAAAGCGATAATCTCCTAAAGTGCCGTAACGCGCCATAAATTCCTCCAAAACATCTCTGCAAAATGTGAACGTCTTTGCCAGCGAGACTTGATTGCTCAACCTAAGATGCAAAAAAGGGGGCTACGTTTGGCGAGGGAAATATTTGATGGATTTGATCTCAAGCCGATACGCGAGGTCGAAAACGCCAAAAAATGAAGCATTGAGAATCAGCAGCAGATTAGAAAACAGGATTTTAGAAAAAGAAGATTAAAAATTGAGATTAGAAAAAGACCACCGAAAAACATTTGAGAAACATTAGAGATCGAAGCGAGAAAATCTTTTTCACTTAGACTCGCGAGCATCCCGGTAATTCGTAGCCAATCCTATCGAAATGCTCGCATCCTGATGGACGCGAGATTGCTTCAAGCTGCTTTGCGGTTGGCCTGACGGCGGCTTCGAGCTGCTGTCCCCTGTTCCAGCAATCAGAGCCTCCGACACAAAATCCACGGAGGATATGCGTCTTGCGAACAGCCGGACTAACTTTTCTAATTCTTCTTCTCTCGATCCACCACGCCGCGGCGCAGGTCGATGCGCCCGATCCCGCGCTGCCACTCGCGCCGGCCCCATCCATCGAAGCGGCTCAACCCGAGTTGCCACGGCCACATCGAGTGATCGACAAAAAGTTTATCGCCGTCATGGGAGCGCTTGGAGCAGCGGAGAGCATGCGTTTCACCACCAGACGTCTGGTTCTGGAAAACGAGATGGCCGCCGGAGCGCCATGGGTGACCAGCATTCCCTCGCACACTCACTTGGTGATCAAATATTCCCCCATCTTCGCGGCGGAGCTCGCCGTGGCCTATGAACTGAAGAAGCCGCACGACTGGCTGCCGGGCGACCGCGTCATCCGCAAATTGTGGTGGGTGTACCCAGTGGCGATGACCGTGGTTCACGTAAAGAATTCGATCGGCAACATTCGCACGTCCGATCCTTCCGCGTGCCCCGTCGAGGAGTGCCAGATGCCGTGAGCTGTGCCGGGACTGGACCTTCGTCGGTGCATCGCAATCCATCGCGCGCACGGCGCGTATAATCGGAGCTATCCCAAGTCATGGTAAGGATGGATCCGCAATGATTCCGACGAACGGTACGAATGGCGGTAATGGCTATGCAGTCCCTAAGCCGCGGGCAGAGTGGCTTGCCCGCCGCAAGCAGGAAAATACGAACGGCAATTTTTCACAAATGCATTACGCCCGCTTGGGCGCGATCACCGAAGAGATGTCGTTTATTGCGCACAAAGAGAAGCTCACGCCTGAGCTGGTGCGCGACGAGGTTGCCCGGGGACGCATGATCATTCCCGCCAACATCAACCATCCTGAGCTGGAGCCCATGGCGATCGGCGTGGCGTCGTTATGCAAGATCAACGCGAATATTGGAAACTCGGCGGTCACGTCGGAAATCAACGAAGAATTGAAGAAGCTGCACACAGCCGTTCACTATGGTGCCGACACCGTGATGGACCTTTCCACCGGCGGCGACATACATGAAATCCGCGAGGCGATTCTGCGCCACTCGCCAGTGCCTATTGGCACGGTGCCGATTTACGAAGCAATCGCGCGCGTAAAGCGGGTGGAAGATCTGAATGCCGAAGTCATGCTTGAAGTAATCGAAGAGCAGGCTGCGCAGGGCGTCGACTACATGACCATCCACGCCGGCGTGCTGATTCAGTACTTGCCGCTGATTTCGAAGCGCATCACAGGCATCGTCAGCCGGGGCGGCGCGATCCTGGCGCAATGGATGGCCTATAACCACAAACAGAATTTTTTGTATGACCGCTTCGACGACATCGTCAAAATTTTCAAGAAGTATGACGTCAGCTTCTCTCTTGGCGATGGACTACGCCCCGGTTGCGTGGCGGATGCCAGCGACGAAGCGCAATTCGCGGAACTGAAAACTCTTGGCGAGCTGACGAAGAAAGCCTGGCAGGAAGACGTGCAGGTGATGATCGAAGGCCCAGGCCACGTCTCAATGGATAAGATCAAGGAGCAGGTCGAGAAAGAACACGAACTCTGCTACGAAGCGCCGTTTTACACGCTGGGACCGCTGGTCACCGACATCGCGCCCGGCTACGACCACATCACGTCAGCCATCGGTGCAGCCATGATTGGATGGTACGGCGCTGCGATGCTTTGTTATGTCACGCCGAAAGAGCATCTCGGGTTGCCCAATGAGAAAGACGTGAAAGACGGCATCATTGCCTACAAGATTTCCGCCCACGCCGCCGATATCGCCCGAGGACGTCCCGGCGCCCGCGATCGCGATGACGCGCTCAGCTACGCCCGCTACAAATTCGACTGGGAGAAGCAGTTCGCGCTCTCGCTCGATCCGGAAACCGCTCGCGCCATGCACGATGAAACCCTGCCCGACGACTTCTACAAAGAGGCGGCCTTCTGTTCCATGTGCGGTCCAAAATTCTGCTCGATGAATTATTCGTCGAAGGTTGACGAGTACAACAAGCAGGTCCACGGCATCGAGAAGAAGGATTATTCTGAGCTGGTGGAGAGGCTGGTCACGCTGAAGTAGCGCTTCGACCCGTCGTTGGCTCTAGGAGTTTCCCTTGCGGCCAACCGCTTTGCCCAAAAATCCGGGCATAAGACTCGTCGAAGAGCGACGCGTACCCTAAGCAAGTCCACGGCATCTAAAGAAAGCAGTAAAAAGAGTAATCGGAGTTTTTGCAGCGACTGGTTACGGTGAAATAAAACACACGCACTCGAAGTCCATCCCAAAGCGAGGTCTATGGATCACCACGAGGCAGTCCGGAAATTTGAACATCTGATGTTGAAAGAGGCTGATCACGCACGCGAGGTAGCGACCGAACTGGAGGCGTTGGCGCCGATTCTAACGACCGAGAACTCTCGACAGCTCGCACAGATTCAAATCAAGGCGAGCCACAAGCAATCCAAAGAGTTTCGCGAATTGTCGGAGAAAGTTAAAGAGAAATAGCCCTGGGCGATTACTCGTCGGAGGTCGACGAGTACCACCATTTTTCCGTCTCACCATAAGCCTCATTCCCAGCTTGCGATCAACCGCACAACGTCTGCGGGAAATCCTCGTAGAACGCGCGCGTCAACAAGCGCCCAAGAAAACCTCGCATGGCGGAGCCGCCTCCATGTTAAGCGCCGCCGACGATATGAAAATCCATAACGCCAAGCCCGAATTCACCCCATAATTCATAAGCATCTTCCCAGCTCGGAACCCTTTCCATTTCGATTCAACTACATAACAGGCAAATACTTTGGACTGTAAATTGCCAAGGCTGTTGCCATCAGTCTCCTAGAGTTGTGTTCGGGTACTAGGTTGACTCGTTGTAAAAGCCCTGTTCCAAGCGTTAGGCCTGTTCCAAAAGATAGTTCAGTCATCAGTCAAGTGATCGTCTCGCTTCGCTTTGGGGCGTGCGGACGAATTTCTATTTGTCCAGGTGATCTCACCGGGAGGTGGAGCATATGACCCATTTCAAAAATCAAGTAGTTGTAGCCGTGGTGTTGTTCGCAGCCGTCGTTTTTCTCGGTTCCACACGCTTGCACGGTCAAGCCACGGCGACCGGAAGCATTCAAGGAACCATAACCGACCAATCGCAGGCCGTTATCGCGGGAGCCCAGGTCGTTGCGACATTTAAAGCGACGGGGACTGTCCGCAACGCCACCACGAGTGACACCGGCGCCTTCCGCTTCGATTTTGTGCCGGCTGGTACTTACGAAGTGAAAGTTACAAGAGCCGGCTTTGCTTCCGTCGTGCAAACCGTTGAGGTTCTCGTGGGTCAGTCAGGAACCGTCAACTTGACGCTCAGCCCTGGCACCGCGACGCAGGTGATTGAAGTTGCCGGCGAAGCGCCTGTCGTCGACCTCACCAAAACCAGCGTCAGTCAGGACATCACGCCCAGGGAAGTCGAAGATCTTCCTCTGGCCGGCCGCGACGCCGCGAATCTGGCTTATCTCGCTCCCGGTGTGAAAGCCGCGGACTCCTACGACCCGACCAAAAATCGCTATGCGATCCTTTCGGTCAACGGCTCCGATGGCCGCAATATCAACACGACCATCAATGGCATCGACAATAAAGACAACACGGTCGGTGGCGCGGTCATGCAGCTTCCGCTTGAGGCCGTGCAGGAATTCCAGATCGCTACCCAGCGCTTCTCCGCCGAGAACGGACGCTCCCAAGGTGCCGCGATCAACATGATCACCAAGTCCGGGACTAACAGCTATCACGGCTCAGTCTTCGGATACTTCCGCGAGGCAGCATTCCAAACGGCGCAAAAGGTAGCCAATGGGGATGGTACGTCGACGGATCAGAGCCCAGACTATAGCCGCCAGTTCTTCGGTGGATCGATAGGCGGTCCGTTCGTGAAAGACAAGCTCTTCGGCTTTTTTGCCATAGAGCGCCAACGCGAGAGTCAGTCGTTGTCCGAAGCGACAACCGCTTACAACGAGCTTGTACTGGCACAGCAAAACGGCCTTGCCGCTGAGCCGGCTTTGTCGATTCCACGTCCCTTCCACGAGTGGCGCTATAACGGCCGCCTCGACTATGCGTTCAACAACCGCAACACAGCCTACATCAGCTACAGTTCGCAGGCGAACGACAGCTTGAATGATCAGGCCGGCGATACCGGCGATTTGACTGAAGGTAACTTCACCACCAACCACCTTCAGATCGCCAACTTCACGCTGAACTCGCAGCTTTCGAATTCACTGGTGAACCAGTTCACTTTTGGATACCAATATTGGAACAACCTGATTGCCAGCAAGATCAGTGCGCCGCTGGTTACCTTCCCCGATGCGTCTTTCGGAACCAACACCAACGTCCCGCAGCAGTCGTTCCAGCGCAAGTGGCAGTTCAAGGACGATATTTCGAAGACGATTGGGAAGCACACCGTCAGGGCCGGCGTGGACTACATCTATAACCCGGTCGAAGGCGGATTCTTTGAGTTCAACTCAACCCTGGAAGCAGACTTCATTGTCGATCCAAGCGCAATTCTTGCGGACCCGACTACGTATCCCCAAGGCTTTGCCACCCCAGGTTTGGTCGGCGGGATGTCATTCTCAAACGGCGATCCGTACTTCCTGGTTGCTACCAAGCAGCTTGGTTTCTACGGGCAGGATGATTGGAAGGTTACGCCGCGGTTGACATTGAATCTCGGCCTGCGCTGGGATCGCGATTTCAACGCGCTCGGAGAGTCGGACATCACCAAGAGCCGCTCCTATGAATCACTGCTTGCTATTGCTCCAACAAATCCAATTGCGGCCTATAACACCAGGCATCTGCCGCACGATGACACCAAGGACTTCAGCCCGCGCATCGGGTTTGCTTATGACCTAACGGGCGCAGGCAGGCACGTATTGCGCGGCGGCTTCGGCCTGTACTTCGGCAATAGCTTCCAGAACGTTCCGTTGTTCATGGAGCAACTGGCGAATCCAACCATCTTTCAGACCGTGTTAAGCCTGACAGCCCCAACCGATCCGCTGCCCTGCGGCGGGACGCTTGGGTCGTTCTCCTACTCGCCGGCAAACATTGCAACGCAGGAGGGATGTTTGCCAGGTCCATCTTCGTCTGCCGCGGATGGCAGCGTTGGCCGGCTCATTGACCCGAACTTCCGCAATCCGGTATCCGAGGAATTCAACGTCGGCTATACCTGGGCTCTTAACAACAACTCGGTGTTCGAAGCGGAATACACTCACGTTCTCAATCTGCATGAGGACAAAACCATCAACATCGACCAGAAAGTTGTAAATGGCACCGACACCAGCGGTACTGCCTGCACCAGTCCTGGCCTGCCGGTGGGATGCAATATGAACTTCGGAAACGTGAACCTGGTTCGTCCGCTGGATGCCGCTTTTAGCGCGGCTGGGGAGCCGGTGCTGGCCAGTTTGCGCAGTGACGAATCCATCAACCGCACCCACTATGACGGAGTCAACTTCAGCTTACGGCAGCGCATGAGCCATCACTTTTCGCTGGTGGCGAACTACACACTGTCCTGGGCATATGGCTACGATGGTGGTGGCGGCACGACCACCAGCTTCCGTAACTATTCCCGCAATGGTTATTTCCCTTTCGCTTCTTATGAGTGGGGTCCGTCGAACAATGATGAGCGGCACCATATTACAGTCGCCGGAGTTGTCGATCTACCCAAAGGATTCCAGTTTGCGCCAATCCTTCAATTTGGCACGGCGCGTCCCTATAACCTGACCAATTCCTACAACACGATCAATGCCGGCGGCGGAACTGTTGCCGCGGTTGTGGTGCCGGTCGGCGACACAAAGAACTATCTCTATGGTCCAAATTACATCAGCAACTATGTGGCGACCGCGGTTGCGAATGGTGCGGATGCGTCCGACGCTACCGCGGCTGCTCAGGGGAATGTCGCCACTTGCTATTACACGGCGCAATGCACCATCGCCAACTATGACCCGCTTCGTGGACAGCCGTTCTTCGAGCTTGACACCAAACTGGCCAAGAACATCAGGTTCGGCGAACGGTACAACATCCAACTGGTAGCGCAGGCCTTCAACCTTACCAACCGGGCCAACTACGGCAACAACTACGGCAACAGCATTGCCAGTTCAACGCTCGGTCACCCCACGGGATTCTTTGCTCCAAGCGCTACATTTATCCCGCGCTCGATCTGGGGCGAATTCGGCGTCCACTTCACCTTCTAACCTGTAATTTCGTTTCAGAGGGCTGGCATAGCTGCCAGCCCTTTTTTTAATACCAATTCCTGCCTTTGCAAAAACATCACGAAATCCATAGATTCTTTGCTGTGATGGCGGCGAAACAAAATCTTTTCTGGACGCTTGCGCTGTGAACTATCCGGCCGCGTCTATCGACGCTGTGGCGATCTTCGTCCGGAATGTTGTTAAGCAATTCGGTCGCTTTGCTGCGTTGCGCGGAGTTTCGGCGGAGTTCGATGCTGGACGATTCCATGCCATCCTCGGCGACAACGGAGCAGGGAAGACCACACTACTGCGTGCGTTGGCCGGATTGGCGCATCCCACGCGCGGCGAGATTTCAATCTTCGGCAAGACTCCGCGCGCTGCCTGCCGCGAAATCGGATACATGGCGCATCCTTCGCTGCTTTACGACGAGATGAGCGGCATGGAGAACCTGCGCTATTTCGCCGGCCTCTATGGCATTGTTGAAGATGAGCGATCGCGGGCGGCGATCCGTTCCGTCGGCCTTGATCCGGATTTGACTCGGCCTGTTGGCCAGTACTCGCAGGGCATGCGGCAGCGCATGTCGTTGGCGCGGGCTATTCTGCACGATCCCAAAGTGCTGTTGCTCGACGAGCCATTTTCCAACGTCGATGTGAACTCAGCCCGCGAGATGGTCGGGCTGCTCAAGGCCATGCGTGACGCAGGCAAAACGATTTTTGTGGTCACGCATCAGGCGGCGTTGCTCGAAGGCGTGGCCGACGAATTTATATGGATGGAGGCGGGCCAGATTGTCGATCGAACGGCGAGCCTGACGCGCGCGTCCGGGGTTTCATTTCGCGAGGGCACGTCATGAACTTCTGGACGGTGACTTTCGCAACGCTGAAAAAAGACATTCGCCTGGAGTGGCGTTCGAAAGACGCGCTCAATTCCATGCTGTTTTTTTCTTTGCTCGTGGTGGTGATCTTCAGCTTTTCGTTCGATCCGCTGGCCGAGGAGTCGAGGCATATCGTTGGCGGCCTGGTGTGGATTGCGTTTTTGTTCGCCGCCGTCGTCGCGTTGAATCAGACATGGGCGCGCGAGCTGCGCAATCAGGTGCTCGATGCCTATCGCGTTTCTCCGGCACCGGCGAACGCGCTTTTCCTGGCGAAGGCTCTGGGCAACTTCATATTCGTTAGCCTGCTCGAAGCGCTGATGGCGCCGCTGTTCGTAATGTTTTACAACCTTCGCGTGCTCGGCCCGGCGTGGCAATTGATCCCGATCACTTTGTTCGGAACCTGGGCTCTGGTGGTGAACGGAACATTTTTCGCGGCGATGTCGGTGCGCACGCGCAGCCGCGAGCTTATGCTGCCGCTGTTGCTCTTTCCTATTTCCATTCCCGCCGTCATCGCCATGGTCGAAGGGACTACATCCATTCTTACTAGTGACGACTCCGCGCACTTCTACATCGTGTTGCTTCTCACCTACGATGTGGTGTTTACTACAGCGTGTCTGGCTTTATTCGACACGATTCTTCACGCGGAATAAAGCGGAGCGCGGTGTAAGCAGTATGAAACGGGCCTTCCCCATCCTCTCGATGCTTACGGCGATTCTGCTCGCCTACGCGCTGTATCAGGCTCTGGTCGTGGCTCCGGCCGATGCGCAGCAGGGAGACGTTTACCGCATTATTTACTACCACGTGCCTTCGGCATGGACTGCGTTTCTGCTCTTCTTCATCAACTTCATCGCCTCGGTGCAATATTTGGCGAACCGGAAAGCGTCGACGCAGAGCGCGGCGAGATGGATTGTCATTGCCATTGGCGTGATCGGCGTCGTCTTAAGTTTTCTGCCGCAGGTGCAGGAGCAACTGAAGTCGTATGGCACGCGCCCCAGCGCGATGGCGACGACGGTGATTTTGATTCCAGTGCTCTACTTTCTGATCGGGAAATGGTTTCCCGGCCAGCGCCTTGATGTTCTCGCCGTGACCAGCGCGGAAGTGGGCGTTGTGTTCTGCACCATCGTTCTCGTCACCGGGCCGATCTGGGCGCGGCCGGTGTGGGGCATCTGGTGGGCTCCGGGAGATATACGGCTGACTTCGACGCTCGTCCTCTGGCTGATTTACGTGAGCTATTTGCTGCTGCGCCGCTTTTCCAACAGCGCGCAAACGCAGATGCTGGCCGCCGCGCTCGCAGTTTTCGGCGCGCTCGATGTGCCACTGGTTTATTTTTCGATTTGGTTCTTCCGTACACAGCATCCGCAACCGATTATCGGCGGCAACAGCGGGGGCTCCATCGATCCGCACATGCTCGACGTGCTGATGATCAGCTGGACGGCGTTTCTCTGCTTCGCATTCCTCGTTTGCTGGTCGCGATTTCGGCTGGAATTGCTGCAACGAGAAGTGGAAGAAGCCTATGCACTCGAATCGCTGGGCGTGCCTGAGGCACAGCCTAGCATCAGCCTGCCATTGAACCGGAGGGCGCAATGAACTCCATCAAATTCCTTTTCGCGGCTTACATCGCGACCTGGGTGATTCATGGCGTGTATCTGGGCAGCCTGGCGACGAGGTTTCGCCGTCTGCGACGACAATTAAAGGAAGCAGGGAAGCAGAGATAGGCCGATCAATTGGCTGCGTCGATTCCATTCCGCAGCGTGCTCGTGAAATCCGGGATGTCGGTGGAACGCAGGAATTCGTAACCCTCGATCATGGCAGCGACGCCGATCCGGAATGACGGCAAGGGATTTTCGATGCGAACCACGCGCGCGTTAAAGCGGACGCGCACGGCGTCGGTCAGCGTGATGTGGGGCGGGAAGGTCAGCGTGACTTCGAGCTTGGTTCCGGCCTCGACGGCGCGGTCCAGATAAAAGAAAACGCCGCGTGCGCTTACGTTCTGGGTCTCGGTGTGGAATTCGTTTGCGCCGGCGAATTGTCTGCCTTCCAACTGGCCGTCTTTGAAGCGGTCGTTTTTAAACCGAACCCGCACCGGCAGGCGCATGTCAAAGCGGCGCATCATCCGCCGTTCCTGAGAATTGGTTTGCATGGGGGAGATCCGAATGACCAGACGATAATGTATAGAACGATCCGCCATTGCGAAAGTAAAAAGCAGCGCTGGCCGTTGCGGTATATCTTGGCTTTCTGGACAACACCGATTCTATGTTTTTTGCCAGTAGCCCCCGGCATCTTTCCACGGATGTGCCCGCATCTGATCAATCAAGCCGATGCCAAACACTTCAATTGCTTGGCGTGGCTTGACTTGGCTATCCTCCAGATGTTTAAGTAGTTATTTAATTTTTCCGCCAGTTTTCAGTGATCAAGCTAGCCGCAGGCGAACTCGCCGAGTGAATGAGTCCCGGACGCGCCGCGCGGAAGGATTTCGTGCGTCGTCGCGAGGCTGACGGGCGATTCCAGCCGCGAGACGCATTTGCCGAAATGTTGGCTGTGACAAAGCAAGAGTGCGAACTGACTTGTAATTTTTGGACTGCATCGGAGGGCGCGTGAACGTAGATTTCAGTTGGTGGGGAAGGTCCGTGGGACGAGTTCGTATTCTGGCCGCCGGGCTGATGCTGGTCGCGGCTGGATGCCTGGTGCTCGGGTCGAGTTCCCGCCACGAGCATGCAGCCTCCACGGTCGTTGTTCCTACCGCGAATGCCTTTTCTGCTCCTACGCTGGTTCCCGCGCTGGTTCCCGCCGCTGACACGCCGGTTGAAGCGAACCGGAAGGCGCAGTCGCAGGCGCGTTCGCTTTTTGCCGGATTGCCGCTGATGTTCGAGCCCAATCAGGGCCAGGCGAATCTCGATCCTTCCGATTCGCGTGCGAAATTCGTCGCCCGGGGATCGGGCTACGATCTCTTTCTCGGCTCGGAAGGCGCCATTCTGAGCCTGTCGCACCGCGACGCCAAAAAGCCCGGTCAAGGTCAAGGTGCAGCCCAGGTCGACGCGTTGCAGATGAAGCTCGTCGGTGCGAATTCCAACGCGGTCATCGCCGCTGCCGATCCGCTTCCTGGCAAGAGCAACTACTTCGTGGGCAACGATCCCGCGAAGTGGCGGCGTGGCGTGCCGCAGTTTGCTCGCGTGCGCTATGAAAATGTTTATCCGGGAATCAATCTGGTTTTCTACGGAAATCAAGGGCAACTCGAGTACGACTTTCAGGTCGCGCCGCACGCCGATCCTGCCCAGGCGGAACTCGAGTTTAACGGTGCTCAGGCTCTTACATTGAAGGACGGCGCGCTTGTCATCCAGGGCCGGAACGGCAGCATTCGCCTCGAAGCTCCGCAGGTTTATCAGCAGATAGCCGGACGCCGTGAGCCGGTGGAAGGCAAATTTGTATTGCGCGGTGGGCATCGCGCCGGTTTTGCGATTGGAAATTACGATCACTCGCGCGAATTGGTGATCGATCCGCTACTCACATTCGCTACGTACTTCGGCGGCAGCGGCAACGAACTGAATAATTACGTCGCTGTCGATCAGGCGTTCAATGTGTATCTCGCGGGATCGACGACCTCGACTAACCTTCCCGTCGGCGGCGGGCAATTTACGAATGTTGATCAATCGACCCTGGCCGGGACAGAGAATGTCTACATTGCCAAAATTTTGCCACCAGCTGGATCGAACGTAGCGCAGCTGCAGTACGTTACGTACCTGGGCGGCAGCGGCATGGATTACCCCGTCGGCGTAGGCGCCGATAACACCGGCGACGTGTACGTTGCCGGAACTACGACTTCTCCCAACTTTCCGCACTCACAGACCAATCCCTTTCAATCGTCGCCGGTCGGCACCGGTACACATGTCTTTGTGAGCAGGCTTACGAGCCCCACCCCCAGCGTGCCACAAGCGCTTGTCTATTCGTCGTACCTCTCAGGCAGCGGCATCGACACGGCCAGCGGCATGACGATTGACGGACAGGGCGATATTTTTGTTACTGGAACCACCACATCGACCAACCCTCAGGACTACGCGAACGGAGTCGAGTGGCCGGTAATTTCTTTGCCCTACGGCCAGCCATTTCAGGCCACGCCGAAAGCCACCGCGGGTGTTGCGCAGTTTTTTGTGACCAAGGTGAATACCAATAGCGCTGGCCCCTCCAGCATCGCCTATTCCACCTATTTTGGAGGCGGTACCTACGAGACGTCACCGGATCCTGTCGTTACCGGCGGCGGTATTGCTGTCGATAGCACCGGTGTGATTTATTTCACAGGAACTACGAATTTTGCTTTTAGTGGAAGCAGCAGTTCTACCGATTTTCCGATCCTCAATGCCTACCAGCCCTGCCTCGATCAGCCGCCCACTACGGAGATCATCAATCCGCAGAGCTGCACGGTGAGCTCTGCGAATAGTGACTCCGACGCCTTCGTCGCCAAGCTGAACCCGAATGCTCCGGCCGGAACCGGGCAGTTGGGCTGGTCCACCTACATCGGTGGCTCGGGCACCGACTCGGGTTCGCAAGTCGCGGTTGATACCGGCGCGCTAAACGTTTTTGTCGTCGGCACCACAAATTCAACCGACATCGCGCAGAGTCTGAATACAATCTCAAGCGCCGTCGCCTTCCAGCGCTGCCTCGATACGCCGATTAACCCGAACGTGGGCACTGGCTGCACCGCGCCGCCGGCTTCTCCCTATCCCACTGATGCTTTCGTCGCCAGATTTCCCAACTTGACCAGCAGCACCACTTCTACTCAGGTTCTGCAGTTAGGCTACTTCTCATACCTCGGAGGCAGCGAGGACGATGAGGGGCTGGCGATTACAGTCGATCTCGCGGATGGTGCATTGCTCACCGGGTGGACGCAGTCCACAAACTTCCCGGTGACGGGCGGAGCCAATGTCCAAGGCACGTATGCGAACGACACAGATGCTTTCATCGCCCGCCTGAACGCCGCTGCGACCTCGCAGAACACTGCCGGTTCGTGGACGACCTACTATGGCGGCAGCGGCTTTGATGAAGGCACCAGCATTGCTCTTGATCCTAATGAGAATGCTTACGTCGCCGGCGACACGACCTCGACCGATCTTCGCCTCGACGAACAGCTCTCCGTGGGGGGAAGCAATAGCGGCGGCTCCGATGCGTTCCTGGTCCAAATGGGAAATGCCGCGACACTCACCGTCGTCGGAGCGTTGACCTCAAGCAACGGCCAGAGTCTCATCAGCGCCGGCAGTCAGGCGACCTTCGTCTATACGATCACGAATCAGGGACCCGATCCTGCGTATAACGTGACGCTGAGCGACGACTTGAGCAAGTCCGGCATTTCTGTCACGTTTGTTTCTGCGAGCGCCACGCCCGCGGGCACTTGCACCGGGGGAGCGACCAGCACCCTTGTCTCCTGCACCATAGCTTCAATTCAGGCTGGCGGTCTGGCCACGGTGACCATTGTGATCACACCGACGTCGGTAAACGCCACCAATGAGGTACAGTTTAACGGGGGCACGATCACAGTAACCAGCCCCAACAACATCACGCCAGCCGCGACGTCGGTCACCGCGTTCATGACCGACTACGGTCTTTCGATCAACCCTCCCAGTGCCAGCGTGGTGGCGGGAAATACAGCCAGCTATCAAGTGACCCTGTCGCCGACGCCGGTCTTCACCAGCAGCGTTTCGCTGACCTGTTCCGGTGTACCTACGGCGTCTTCCTGTAACTTCACCTCCACTTCGGTGACGCTGGCCGGCAGCAGCCCGGGCACGTCGACTCTGAATATCACTACGACAGCTCGTCCGGTTTTTACTCCGGGCGCAGCGCTGCGCATGCCGCGGCAGTTCTATGCTTTGTGGCTGTTTGTTCCTGGTATCGCGTTGCTCGGCTTCGGATCGGGCTCGCGTCGCCGACGCCGCATTGCCGGGCTCATGCTGATGTTCACAGTCTTCTCGTTGTTGGTATTCCTGCCGGCGTGCAGTCACAGCACGGTGCAGCCGCCGGTGAGCGGAACTCCTGCCGGAACCTATACCATCAACGTGACCGCGACTTCGGGCACCGATACGAAGACGCAAAGTATTCAGTTGAATGTGAACTAAAAACGTCCCGTTGCGCTTAACAACAAAGGCCCACGGCTTGTGCCGTGGGCTGATTATTTTTGGGAGTGCAACGAGTTCTTTTTTTCTAGGCTCCGGCTGAGAGCTTGTGGTGACTCTTGGCCTCGGCAATGCCATACTGCCGAATCTTGTACAGCAGCGCTTTATAGCTGATTTGCAGCATGGCTGCCGCTTGCTTGCGATTCCAGTTTGTCTGCTCCAGCGCCTGGGTGATGGCCTGCGCTTCGGCTTCGTCTTTCGCCGTGCGGGCCAGTGATTTCAGGCCGCCGGTCTCCGCGCCCTTGGCGCCATCAGCCCGCATTCCACCACTACCGTCGTTGCGTGGCAGCAGTTCCGTCATGGCGAGACTCTCGTCGCCGAGAATCAAATAGCGTTTCAGGAAATTGTTCAGCTCGCGCAGATTCCCCGGCCACGAGTGGTCGTGACAGGCCTGTAACATCGCGGGAGAAAGCGGCAGCGGCGAACGCGCGTAACGTTCAGCCATCCGCGTCATGGAATGTTTGAGGAGGATGGGAATTTCTTCCTTGCGGTCGCGCAGCGGCGGCAGATGCAGGGTGAAGGCGTTCAGCCGGTAGTAGAGATCTTCGCGGAGCCGCTTGGTGGCCAGAGCTTCGGGAATATTGATGTTGGTTGCCGCGAGAATGCGCACGTCGACTTTGATCACCGAGCGGCTGCCCAATCGAGAGAACGATTGATCCTGCAATACGTGCAGCAGCTTGGCCTGCAAGAGCGGAGGCATCTCGCCGATTTCATCCAGAAGAATCGTTCCCTTGTTGCAGAGTTCGAATTTTCCCGGCTTGGCGTGCGTGGCACCCGTGAATGCTCCCGGCTCGTAGCCGAAGAGTTCGCTTTCCAGTAGATCTGCCGGCACCGCGGCGCAGTTTACTTTCAGAAACGTGCGGTGCGCCCGTGGCGAAAGCTTGTGAATCAACCGCGCCAAGACTTCTTTGCCGGTTCCGCTCTCCCCGAGCAGAAGCACGGGAATATCGACGTTCGCCACCAAGGCAGCCTGGGAACGGATCTTGCGCATGGCCGGACTGGCCGCGATGAAAAAGACGTCGTCGGCAAGCTCTTCGACTTCGCCGCTGAACGTTTGTTTGCCCTGGCCGAGGCTGAGGTCGAGGACGGCGTCGAGTTCGGCTTTCTGAAACGGCTTGGTCAGATAATCCTGCGCGCCGAGCTTCATCGCCTGCACAACCTTGCGCGTATCGTTGACGCAGGAAAGCATCACGACCTTCGCGCCGGGCTGCATCTGGCGGAGTTGTTCGAGCGTCTGCAAACCGTCGATGCCGGGCATCAACACGTCGAGCAGCACCAAATCAGGCTGCAAACCCTTTTCGATGCGCTGCAGCGCTTCTTCGCCGGTCGTCGCCGTTTCGACTTTGTAGTCATCGACTTCGAGCAGCGTCTTAATGTAGCGCAGCATGCCCGGTTCATCGTCTACCAGAAGAATTTTTGCGGTCTGCTTCATCTTGTTGTTTTGCCCTTGCTTGCAACGACTGAAGCTGGTTTATAGGGGATGAGAAAAGAAAATTTGCACCCGCCCGCCGTATCGCTCTCAATCCAGATCTTTCCGCCCATGGCTTGCACCAGGCGGCGCGCGATGGCGAGTCCGAGTCCCATGCCTTCCTGTGCTTCCGTTCCCGGAAGCCGGAAGAAATCGTCAAAAACTTCCAGATGAAATTCCGGCGGAATTCCCGGCCCGGTATCCGATACGCTGACCTTCACTGAGTTGGGCTGCGCCAGATTCTGTCGTCGCCGCTCCGAACTGGATGGCTGCGCGGCCGAGCGACGCTCCCACATGTATGGCTCGGCGTGCAGCCAAACTGTCCCGCCCTGCGGGGTGAACTTGAAAGAGTTCTCCAGGAGGTTCGAGATAATGCGCTCGAGTTTCGGAGCATCGAAGGGAAATTCCGGGAGTTTATCGTTGGCTAGAAAATACAAAGCCAGCTGCTTTTCCTGAAAGCGGTTCGACCACAACCGGCAAACTTCCGAAAGGCAATCGTTGATATTGCCCTCCGCGAAGCGCATTTGCAGTCCGCCGGTTTCAATCGCGCTGAAGGTCAGAAAGTCCTGTATGAATTGCTGCAGCCTTTTGCCGCTGCTGCGCATATCCTGCAGCACTTCCTGCTGGCGCTCGCTAAGCGGGCCGAGCTTCTCGCTCTGCAGCAACTCTACGTAGCCATTCAAAATGGCTAAAGGTGTCTTGAGGTCATGCGCGGCTGAAGCAAGCGCGTTGGTGGTGCGCTGGTAGCGCTCCCGCAAGGCGGTGTATTCGTTGAGCAGATTTTCGGGGCTGGGGACATCCGCCGCAGTTCCCGCCGCGTCCGCCGACGACTTGGACACCGGGGCTTCCGTCTCCGATAGACACGTATTCTTTTGAGCCGTTGCCATTTTGAAGGACAACCACAGAGGGAGGGAAGCTAAAAGCCAGTAACAAAATCGTATTTCACGCTTATTATCGTGTCAACGAAAAATGCACGCAAATTACCCAAGTGTGGCAAAATCTTGCACTTTGCATGATTTTGCCGGCGCACATTCCCAGGCCCAAAGATCAAATAGAAAGCGAATCCCTTTTCGGTGAATGTGCCTTTCGGCGCGGGTTTCGGGTGAGTTTGATCCCTGTATTTCCGAGTTGTTCCCCGTTTTCCCCGGTATTTGCCTTAGAGATGGCCCATGAGGTGCTTTGAAAGCAGTCGGGCCAGACACAGGGAGAAGTCTGCATGAACGGGTCAAGATCGGGAACTGAGCGGCGTAAATGGGCACGCCTGCCGCTGGCCATCCCCGTGTTTGTGCGCAGTCGCGACGAGAAGGGCAAAGAATTCCTTGAGTTCGCCACGGCCCTCAACGTGAGCGCGGGCGGCATGCTGGTGGCAGTCCGCAGGATCTTTCCCTCTGTCCGGCATGTTCAATTAGAGATTCCAAGCGCTCCGGTCGCGGCCCTGGCGCAAGCGCCGCAGGTCTCCAGAAACCTGCGCGCGAAGGCGGTTCGTACCACGCCCGAGGAAGGCTATTACCTGCTGGGATTGAAGTTTCTGCGCCCGCTTTTGCGTATGCCCAGCGCGAACGGTGTCCGTCGCCGCAGCCTGGCACCCGCCCAGTGACGCCCCTGCGTCAGGGGGCGCGCATTGAAAATCTTTACCACCCTCGCGCGACGATGTTACTGTGGTATCCAACTCCACGTGACCTGGGTGCCCGCTTGTTGCTCTTTGGTAAGTAGATACTCTTCAACCACATAAGCTAGATTTACGTGGAGAGCGGTTAGCCCTCCGGATTTGGCTTTCTGCATGCAGAGAGAAGTGCATCCTCCCCTAAATTGGTAATCAACCGACCATGACAACTAGTGGTGTGAATACACTCGTCCAGCCTTTGGGGGAAATGCCGCCCGATGCGATCGTGTTTGGCCGCACCGAGGCCATGCGCGCGGTACGCGAGCGCTTAACTAAACTTGCCGCCGCGAACGTGCCGGTGCTCATTCAGGGTGAGAGCGGAACCGGCAAAGACATTGTCGCGCGCATGATTCATGCTGCCTCGCCATGGCGCACGGGACCGTGGGTGAAGGTCAACTGCCCCGCCATTCCTGGCACGCTTCTTGAAAGCGAACTCTTTGGATACGAAAAGGGAGCCTTCACCGGCGCCTACGGTATGAAGCCGGGCCGCGTGGAAATGGCTCACCGCGGCACGTTGTTTCTCGATGAAATTTCGGAGCTCGATCTCGGCCTGCAATCGAAGCTGCTGCAGCTCCTGCAGGACGGCCAGTTCTGCCGCATCGGCGCGCAGGAAGACAAGAAAGTGGAAGTCCGCGTGGTCTGCGCCACCAACCGCAAGCTGGAGCAGGAGATCGAAAACGGCACCTTCCGTTCCGATTTGTTCTATCGCATCAACGTGGTCAATTTGCATTTGCCGCCGCTGCGCGAACGCGCCAGTGATATTCCCGAACTCGTTACCTACTTCCTCGACGTTCACAACCGTAAATACAACTGCCGCGCCAAACCGCTCTCGAACGAAATGATGGCGGTGCTGGGCAAATATCATTGGCCGGGCAACATTCGTGAACTCGAAAATCTGGTCAAGCGCTACGTGATCCTGGGCAACGAAGAGGTCATCTCTTCCGATCTCGCGCCGCGCGATCCGGATTTCTTCAGCGCCGAGATTCCGCTGGACGGAAACATTTCTTTGAAGAAGGTCACGCGCCAGGCGGTTCATGAACTGGAGCGCAAGATTATTCTGAAGGTGCTGCAGAACCACCACTGGAATCGCAAGCAAGCTGCGAAATCTCTGGGGATCAGCTACCGCGCGTTACTCTATAAAATTCGCGAAGCGGGACTGCCCTCTAACCGCTCCAAACGCCGGGATGACTCCGCTAAGAACGACGGGCCGAAAAATGACGGCCCCAAGGACGTTGCCGCCGACTAATTCCGACGTATTCCTTCCAATAAAACATTCACGAAGCTAGCCGCGGAAATCGTTCGCCGTAACCAGCATGGTTAACAGGCTGGCCGGTCAGAAGTTGTATATTTCCGAAGCTGGCGCAAAAGACTATCCCCCGAATCCCTCGCCAGACGCGCACTTTGCCTGTTTAGTTGCGCAGACATTTTCACTTATGCTTTTGGAGTAATTCGCCCGAGGCCATGCAAGTGTATAATTATCAACAGATTAGTAGTTTCTAACGTTTGGTATCCCAGATGCAAATTAGACGCCAGCATCTTGGCGGACCCCCAAAAAGGTGCTAGCCACGCGTCGTGCGAATGACCCGGGCGAAATCCTAGGAGAATTAGAAAAATGAAGAAAATCTTATTGCTGGCTGTCTTGGCACTGGCCCTGCCAATGGCGGTTTTCGCCGGCACCAGCGTTGATTACACCAACAGTGGTGGCACCTTGTCGGGTTCCAGCGCAGGTCTTTCCCTGAGCGGATCCGTCCTGATCGCCGCCAATGGGCTAAACGGAGGCGGCCTGATTACAGGTTCAAACCTGGGCAGCGTCAGCTTCACCACCGGCGCATTGTTGAGCGGCAACCTGCAGATGGGTGGAACGTTCGGCGCGGGCGGAAGCTTCACCGTTACTGGCAACGGAACCGATGGCATTCCGAACGGCGTACTGTTCACAGGCACCTTCTCGAGCCCTGTGAGCTGGACGCTGGTGACCCTGGCCAACGGTACACACAACTACACTCTGATTGGAACTCTGACCGGCACCACGGGTGGTAGCAGCGTCGTCACCCAGGGTGTTACCGTGCAGCTGACCATCAATACCGGTAAGGGCTTCTTCAACGGCAGCACCACCATCTCCAGCGGCGACACGAACATCAGCAGCGTCACGGCTCCCGAGCCGGGCTCCTTGAGCCTGATGGGAACGGGCCTGATCGGTCTGGCTGGAATGATCCGGCGCAAGCTGAAGGCGTAATCTCGTAACTCCTCGTTGCAAGCGAAACCCCGCCGTGAGGCGGGGTTTTTGCTTTGAGGATTCACCTCTTAATTGTTTTACTTCGACGAATCGTGGCCAGAAAATCTAAGCCGCGACTATCCCCTCAATTCCGACAGCGCCTTCTTGGCATCGGCATTATTGGGGCTCAGCTTAACGGCCTTCTCCAATTGTTGGCGCGCCAGTGCACCCTGGTTGGCTTTCTGATAGGCCATGCCGAGATGGAAGTGCACCTCGGAATCGTCCGGATCGCCGCGTTTTTCGGTGAGGCGTAGAGCTTCCTGGAATTGCCCAATCGCAGACTGGTAGATGCCTTTCTGATAGTAGGCCCAGCCGAGCGTGTCGGCAGCGTTGGCGGAATCGGGCATGCCGCGGCGCGCGGTTTGCGCCATGGCGAGCGCTACGTCGACATTGCCTCCCGTTTGTAAGAGCAGGTAGGCCAGATTATTCGAGGCCAGCGGCTGATCGGGCTGAATGGAAAGCGCCTGCTGATACATCGCCTTGGCCTGATCCCAGTTCTGCTTCGATTCATACAGCTCGCCGGTAAGAATGTAGAAGCCAACTTCCCGCGGATTGTCTTTGATCGACTGCTGATAGAGCGCAATTGCCCGATCGGCGCTGCCTTCGGCCACCTGCACCTTGCCCAGTTTTTCCAGGGCATCGGTGTTGTTCTTGTCCAGATCCACGGCCTTGCGCAGCGCAGTCTCTGCGCCGGGCAAATCTTTTTTACCGTTGAACAGTGCCGTGCCGAGCAGATCGTAGAAATTGCTGGTGTTCGGAGATTTCGCAATTTGAGCGCGCGCAGCTGCGACAGCCTTGTCGTAATCCTTCTGCGCGAAGTAACTGTTCATCAATCCGCTTAAGCCGTCCGCCGAGCTAGGGTCCTTGTCGAGCGCCTCCTGGTAAAACTTTTCGGCGTCCGGGTAGTGCTTTTGCGCCAACTGTACATTTCCCAGTTGTACATACGGCGCAGGGCTTTGCGGTACACGCTGCGCAGCCTGCTCGGCGTCTTGTTGCGCTGCCGTGTAATTCTGCCGCGTGATTTCGGCGATGCCTTTCAAAAGATATCCGTCGGCGGAGTAAGGCTGCGCGGTGATGATCTGCTGCGCAGTCGCGAGTAAGGCATCAATGTCGCCACGCTGCAGTTCGACGGCGGCAAGGGCGCGTTGCGCGTCCGTGAGGTCAGCCCGGATGCGGACGGCTTCACGCCATTCCGATTCAGCGCGCGCTGTGTCGTGCTGTTGCTCGTAGGCGATGCCGAGTTGATAGTGAGCCACGGCGTTGTTGGGATCGTTGCGCAGAGCGTTCTGCAGCGAATCGACGGCTCCCCCGGTGTCATTGCTGTGCAGCTGAATCTGGCCTTTGAATACCAGCGCGTCGACCTCATGCGGACTGGACTTGAGAATTTCGTTGTTGAGCTTGGTGGCTTCGTCGAGACGGTTCTTCAAAATCAATAGCTGAATGTAGTTCTTCTTGACCTGCGGATCTTTCGGATGATCGCTGTACAACGAAGTGTATTCGGTGAGCGCTTTGTCCGCGTCGCCGGAGGCGAAATAAAAATCGCCCAGCATGCGGTAGCCTTCGGAATTATTGGGCATGTCGCGCTTGGTCTGCTGCAGGAAGGCTTCGGCCTCCGTTTTCTTGCCCTCTTGCATCAGGAGGCGTACCAGCGCGGCGCGCGGTCCGGAGTTTTTGGGGTCGATTTCAATGGCGTGCCGGTATTGTTGCTCGGCCTCCGCCAGACGATTCCGTGATTGATAGAAGCCGCCCAGAGCCAGCTGCGCATTCATCGCCTTGGGATCGACTTCTGTCGCCTTTTTGAAATTGGCTTCCGCCTGATCAGCCAGATTGGAGCGAAGCTGTAACAATGCCAACAATAAATATGATTCCGAGCGATTCGGATTGGCGGCGATGGCTTGCTGCATCTCCGTGATGGCCTGCCCCATCTGATTCTGCGCGGCGTAGTAGTTGGCCCAGGCTTCGTGGGTTTCCGGCAGATTGGGTTGTCTTTCGCGCAGATAGTCGAGATGCGTCTTGGCCTGCTGGAGCATGTCCTGCATCGGCGAGCCGTCGGGATTTCGAACCGTGACCAGCAGGTTCGAGATGTCAGTGCGAGCCTTGAAGTTATCGGGCGCCAGTTCGACAGTCCGGTTCAGCTCCTGAAAGGCGCGGTTGGTATCGCCCATCTTCAGATAAGCCTGGCTGAGCTGATAGTGGGCCTGGGCAAAGCGCGAGTCGATCTGAAGGGCATTCGAATATTGAATGGCCGCCTCATGAAACTTGCCCTCGGCGAAATATTTTTCGCCGCTGTCAAAATACTTCTGCTTGCGCACACTGGGATCACGCGTACAACCGGCAAGCAGGATGAGCAGAGAACAGGCAAGCAGCAGACGCGCGACGACAGAGCGACTCATAGACATTTCTCCGGATTTCTACGGCTCATTGGCAATGGAATATGCGAGGGGCGTGCAACTGCAACTCCACAACTGTTCATGATACTGCACGGTAACCGCTGAAAACAGTTACTGGAGTCATACGCGTGGCGCTTCGGTCAGAAATTCTCTGCTCAAATGTACTTGAGCCACGCCGCGCTGCTTCTAGCCTTGAACTCGGCGAAGCGGCGGCAAATGGGATAGAGAATCACGATCGCGATGGCCCAGACCAGATAAAGCAGGGGAAGGCTCCAGATGTATCCGTCTGGCGCTTCAGGACTTCCCATGGGATGGTTGGCAAAAAGCCATGGGCTGACGTAGCCGAGACGGATTTTCGAGACGATGAGCGCGAGGAAGTGAATCAAAGGTACGTGCAGAACGTAGTAAAAGAACGGAACGCGGCCGAAGGTCGTGATCATGCGAGCCAGCGTGCCGCGAGCGTTTTCCAGAAGCGGAATCAGCGTGATGACGGGCCCAAGCGTCATCAGCAAAAAACAGAGTGAAGCCGGATATTTGTTGCAATTGAGAAATGAGAGCGCTGCGGGCGGCTGGAATGAGCCGGGTTGCGGAGCATGCCAGGGGCGCGGATCACCGTAGAGGTTGAATCCGCGCAAGATTAGAAACAGCGCAATGGCGCCAAGGCCGATCACGAAGCACATGCGATTGCGGCGCGCGGCATTGAAGGTCAGGATTTTCCCAAACGCGTGGCCTGCGGCCATGACCCCAACCCACGGAATGATCGAGTAAAGGACGATCAGATTTGGGCCGTCCGCACCGAATTGGACGGGTCCGGCGAAAAATCCGAAATAGAGAATTTTCCATAGTCCCGAAAATTGGTGACTATTGAGCGTGGGCAGAATGTTGCCGATGTGCGAGTCCATCAGATTGTGCGCGGCGATTATGACCACGCCGAAAACGCCGGCGACGGGAAGCGGCAGCTTCACGAAGATCGCCATCGCGATCATGCACCATCCGATGACCCATAAAACGCCGGCCATCTCATAGTGGGCGAAATCGAGGTTGAAGGTCCACGCCAGGCGAAGCACGGTCAATTCAAGAAAAATAAGCCAAAGGCCGCGGATCACGAGAAAGCGGGAGGTGTCACTGTGTTTGCGGGCGTAGAAGAAAATGCTCGTGCCCGCGAGAAAAATAAAAGCCGGAGCGCAGAAGTGGGTGATCCAGCGGGTGAAGAAGATGCCCGGGGTGGGACCGCCGGCAGGAAGTCCGGAGTAAACACGGACGTGATCGATAGCCATGATGATCATGACCGCGCCGCGGATGAGATCGATGGAGGCGATGCGCGAAGTCACCGGGGCGGAGACCGGGGGAGTCGGACTGGGAATGGTCGCCATAGTTGCAGGATTGCCCGAATGCTGGGATTTTATTCGCTGGTTTGACGGAGAGAAAGAGAAAAGGTTCCGCGTTAGTGGTTCTGCACAGGGGGCTGGTTGGGGGCTTCATGCATGCCCTGTGCGTCGAAGACGAAAGTTTTCACTTCGGATTCGGCCCCTTGCGCGGGAATTTCCTGTCCGTTCCAGATGAACGTAACGCCGGCAGAGTTCCCGATGCGGGCGACGATTTCACGCGCGGCACGGACCGATGTCGCGGCCGGAGCGATGAGAGTTTCGTGCGTGACCGGCTGGCCGTCCGCTGTAACGGAGACCCAGGAATTTTCCGCAGCGCGGATCACCAGGGTCATAGTGGGCGCCGGTTTTGCCGGCGGCTTGGTCGGCGCAAAGGTGCGAACGGTTACATCGTTGGAAGTGTCTTCCGAGTCGGGTGCCGTTGGGCTTGTTTGCTTTTGCGTTGGCCCGCTTGCAGCAGTCGCCGCAGGTTTTGCAGATGGCGGGTTCGAGGGCGCTGCCGGGACTGGCATCGCTGCGCCACTTGCCATGGTTGCAGATTTAGCAGGCGGTTGTTGATCCGTTCCGGAAGCAGCCGTTGCGGCCACTGGTGCAGGATTTGCCGGGCTCGATGTGGCAGCTTCCGTGCGCGGCGTGTGCGCGTGACGCGTCCAGAGCAGAATCGCCAGCGCCACCACCACGGCGACCACCGCGATCATGCTCCAGGGAATCTGGCTGCTGCGCGTGGTAGCGAAATCGCGGCGCGGCGGGCGCACATGCTCCGCGCGTGGCA
>Ga0209006_10000541_pt1 | contig 35306 bp, 20 predicted proteins | sample JacPin_JW_Ref_O2_FD_188567 | JGI IMG/M metagenome (GOLD analysis project Ga0209006, IMG submission 188567) | Forest soil microbial communities from Algoma, Ontario, Canada - Jack Pine, Ontario site 1_JW_Ref_O2 (SPAdes) (version 2) | ecosystem: Environmental > Terrestrial > Soil > Boreal... | reverse complement strand
ATCAACTCAACTACGACCTGGCGCAGATTCCCCAACAAGACGGGTTTGATCGTTGGGCTTTCGAGCGCGATCAGGATGAAGGGCGCTCTGACTCCGCGAACTACGTCTCGCGCGAGATGACCGGATACGAAGACCTCGACGGCAATGGCGACTGGAGCTATGTGGCTGGCTACGGCACCTGCTGGCGGCCGCGGGTGCTTGCGGCAGGATGGGCTCCGTATCGCTTCGGTCATTGGTCTTGGATCGGCCCTTGGGGCTGGACCTGGATTGAAGCTGAACCTTGGGGCTTCGCTCCATTCCACTATGGGCGTTGGGCTTTTGCTGGTGGTGGCTGGCTATGGGTTCCTGGCCCGAGCGTTGTTCGACCCGTGTATGCTCCCGCACTGGTGGCTTGGGTTGGCGGTCCGCGGTTCGGCGCGGGAGTGGGATGGTTCCCGCTTGCACCCGGAGAGGTGTTCGTGCCCGGATATCACGTAAGCCGGACTTACGTGAACCGCGTTAACATCACCAACACCAGCGTGAACGTCACGAAGGTGACGAACGTTTACAACACAGTCGTCGTCAATCGCAACGCGGCCGCGAACAACATCGTGTACGCGAATCGGAATATAAGTGGAGGCGTGACGGTGGTTTCGCGTGAGACGTTTGTGAATGCCCGGCCCGTGGCACGGAATGTCGTTGCTGTGACGGAGAAAGAACTTGCGGCCGCGGCGGTTTCTCACATGGCCGCTGTTGAGCCAACCCGCGGTAGCGTGATCGAGGCTGGAAGAGTTGTAGGCAATCGTCCGCCTGCCGCCGTGACCAGCCGCCCTGTCGTCGCTCTCCGGACTCCGGCTCCCATGCCGCGTTCGTTCGATCAGCAGCGAGCGCAGGCTGCTGGACACATGAACGCGTCCGGCTTGAACGAAACCCGGCCGAGCCAGTCAAGTTCGGCCTTGGTCCGGCAGGAACAACCCGGTCGTCCGGTACATTCCACTCCACCGCCGCGCCAGCCGCAGTCAGATGACGGCTTCCGCTCCTTTGGCCAGCCTGCTGCTGGAACCAAGCAGGAGAAGCCGCAGCCCCGGGTTTGGGAAGCGCAAGGAACTCCCCAGCCGGAAAAAAGCCAGTCGCAGCCGGCCCAGAATCATTCTTCTCAGGCAGCCCAGAATCGTGCAACTCAGCCAGCGCAACAATGGTCACATCCGCTGGCCAAACCGGTTGCTCCGGTGCAGCAGGGAAACAACCAGCCGCAGCGAGAAGAAGAACAGAAGTTCAGCAACTGGCACCAACAGAGCCACTGGAGCGGCTCCACCGGGTCGACCGCCCCGGCTCCGGCGCATTCGGAGCCAACTTCACGTACCCAGTCGCAAACTCAGTCGCAAACTCACACGAGTACCCCAAAGAAATGACATTGACGTGAACTGGCGCGCTGCGGTCTGATAGAGTCGCATGACGCGGTGGAAAGCAGACCTTCCAAATCGCCGGGAAACGGGGAACCAGCCCGTTCCCGGCGAAGCTTTTTGCCTCGTATCTCGAGTCCCTCATGAGTGAAGGCAAGCGCCCGGCGATGAATTGGATGGATGTTCTCTGGCTGGTTTTCCTGGCTGGGCTGGCCGTGTTGCCTCCGGTGTTTGAAGTTCACAAACAGTTAGTGCTGCTTGCGTTCGGCTTCGCACAGCTGAGCGAGGGATGGGTAGTCAGAAAGGCACCGAAACGCGGTCCGGCCTATGTTGTCTTGATCAAGATTGCGCTGGCAACGCTATTGATTGACCACACCGGTGAACTGAGCATCAACAGCAGCTATTGGCCAATCTATTTTCTCCCGGCGGTCACCGCGGCGGAATACTTTAGCCCAATTGGTACGTTGTTGTGGACGGGCCTCGCGTCGGCCGCCTATTGCTCCTACCTCTATCCGGCGATCCAGGAATACGAGATCAACGCGGAAGCCTATGGCCTGCTCGCCATCCGAGTTCTTTTCTTTTTTCTGGCCGCCATGGTGGTGAATCGTTTTGTCGTTGAAAATCGACGCCAGATCAAACGCTACCAGGAACTGGCAGAAACGCTTGCGGAGACGAATCGCAAACTGGAGCAGGCGCAGGAAGAGGCTCGACGATCCGAGCGCTTGGCGGCGCTCGGTCAAATGTCCGCTGGCCTGGCGCACGAGATTCGCAATCCGTTGGGTGTTATCAAAGGTTCGGCGGAGATGCTACATCAGAAGTTAGGCGGATCGAATCCGCTGGCTACTGAGTTGGCGGGATATATATCGGTTGAGACCAATCGCCTGAGCGCGCTGGTGACCCGCTTTCTGGACTTCGCCCGCCCTTTGCATACGGAACTCGTTCCGCAAGACATCACCGTGGTGCTCGATCGTGCCTTGCACGACGTATCAGCCGCGTACAAAGGTCAGGGCGGCGGAGTGCGGGTTGAACGTAACTATCAGCCCAACCTGCCGCAAGTTCCGCTCGATGAAGGTCTCAGCGAACAGGCATTCGTAAATCTGATCCAGAATGCTTACGATGCTATGGGAGAGGCTGGCGGTACGTTGCGGGTAACCGCGGATCGCGCGCGCGGGACTGGCTGCGAAGGAATCGAAGTGCGCATCGAAGATACCGGTCCCGGAATTCCGGATGAACTACGGGAACAGATTTTCAATCCGTTTGTGACCACCAAGAAAACCGGGGTCGGATTGGGCCTGTCCATCGTTTCGCGGATCATTGACGGGCATCATGGCAAGATTCGTATCGAAAGTGGAAGTGCGCAGAACGGCTCCAAAGGAGCCACATTTGTAATGTTTTTCCCCGGCCGCGAAGAGGCCACTGGCGATCTTGCATCTTAAGAAAGATGCGCGCTGAGCGATTGCAGAAGATGGCAACTATTTTGATTGTCGAGGACGAAGCCAAAATGCGGCGCCTGCTCGAATTGAATCTCGAGGAGGATGGCCTGCAAACCCTGTCCGCTGGCGACGCCGAGACCGGCTCAAAACTTTTGCGAGAGAACTCTGTCGATCTGGTTTTAACCGATTTGAAGTTGCCAGGCATGAACGGCCTGGAATTCTTGCAGGCCGTCAAGCGTCATAACGCAACGCTGCCGGTCGTGGTGATGACCGCATTCGGTTCGGTAGAAACTGCAGTTGAAGCCATGAAAGCCGGCGCCAGCGATTATGTGCTCAAGCCATTCTCTTTGACCGAAATGAGAATGGTGATCCATAAGGAACTGGACGTACATAGTCTGCGGGAGGAGAACCGGTCTCTGCGCGAGGCGCTGGGTAAGCGCTATACCCATCCCAATGTGGTGGCGCGCAGCGCCAAGATGCAGGAGGTCATGGCGACGGTGGAACGGGTGGCCCCTACGAATTCGACGGTATTACTGGGTGGCGAAAGCGGTGTCGGCAAAGATTTGATTGCGCGTGCCATTCACGAAAAGTCACGTCGGGCTTCCGGACCGTTCATCAAAATCAATAGCACCGCGATCCCTGAAAACTTGCTGGAGAGCGAACTGTTTGGTTATGAGAAAGGTGCTTTTACGGGGGCGAATTCCAGCAAGCCGGGCAAGTTTGAGTTGGCGGATAAAGGTACGCTGTTCCTGGACGAGATCGGTGATGTTCCGCCAGTCACTCAGGTGAAACTGCTGCGCGTGCTGCAGGAGCGGGAATTCGAGCGCCTGGGTGGCACGAAAACCGTCAAGGTCGACGTGCGGTTGATCGCAGCTACAAATCGCGATCTCCGAGAAGCGTTGGAGGATGGAAGCTTCCGGGAGGATCTTTATTATCGCTTGAACGTGGTGCCCATCGATATCGCTCCCCTGCGCCAGCGCAAAGAGGATATTCCAGAACTGGTCAATCTTTTCATTTCTCGATTTGCGGGCGATTCCGGTAAGCCGGTCGAAGGCATTACTCCGGAAGCGATGCAGATCCTGGTGAACTACCACTGGCCGGGCAACGTTCGCGAACTGCAAAACATTATCGAACGGGCGTGCGCGCTGGCGAAGGGCACAGTGCTGAAGGTCGACGACATTCATCTGGACATGCGTCCGGCGCGGGCAGTGAATGGTGCAAACCACTTTCTTCCCGAAGGCATGACGCTGGAGCAATGGGAAGATGAGATGATTCGCGAATCATTGCGCCGCGCGAACGGAAACAAGAGTCAGGCTGCTCGTTTACTCGGCCTCTCGCGCAACGCTCTACGTTATCGGCTATCGAAGATAGGAATTGTCGATGAGGGCGAAAAAGTCGAATAGCCTGCCACTGGCTGAAAAGCACCGCTTTGGCTCAGACTGGCCACCACTCCCGGCGGTATGAGGGTCCCGCGTCCTTATAGATTAGCTATTCTGCTGAAAAAAAAGGACTTCTTGGACGGATAGTTGTGACTTTTTGGCAGGGTAGTTGCATTGACAGGATTGTGCAGTTATGGAAAGGTCTGTGACCGTTCTGAAGGTGAAGTTATGAAGAACAAATTCATAGGAAGTCTGACGATTTTGGTTCCGGTTTTCGCCGGCTTGCTGACGATCAGCCTTCAGGCGCAAACCACCGACGAGGGCAGCGGTCCCTCCGAGCAGCCAAGCGCTCCAATGGAGATGGGCCAGCCTCAATCCGCGCCGCCACCGCCGCAAGCAGGGCAGCCGGGGCAGCCGCCTCGGCCGGCCCAAGGCCCTCAGCAGGGCCCTCCGATGGAGCCAGAAGCTCAGCCCGGCGGACCCTCCGGCGAGGAGCCAGCGAAGGTCGATCAGGGCGTCGGTCGCGTGAGCATGATTCATGGTGACGTCTCCACCCAGCGCGGAGATTCCGGCACATTTTCAGCGGCAGTGTTGAACCAGCCCGTGGTGAATGGCGATAAGGTCTCTACCGGCGCCAATGGACGCGCCGAGGTGCAGCTCGACTTTGCCAATATTCTGCGCCTGGGATCGAACTCGCAGGCGAATATTTCCAACTTCACCAAGAAGTACGTCCAAATTCAAATTGCCCAGGGCTTAGCCAATTACACAGTCTTTGGCGAGAGTGAGACCGAGCCGGAGGTCGATACTCCGAACGTGGCTCTACATCCCGCTCATCAGGACGGTGTTTACCGAATTGAAGTGCGCCCCGATGGCGACAGCATCATCATCGTGCGCAAGGGCGAGGCGCAGATTTCTACGCCGCAGGGGATCGCTGAAATCAAGCAGGGCGATATGGTGACAGTGCGCGGTGCAGGCGCTGATGCGCGCTACAAAATTACCGCTGCTCCCGATCGCGACGATTGGGATCGCTGGAATATCGAACGCGACCGCATGATCCACAACGCTGACGCGTGGCACCACACCAACAAGTATTACGTTGGGTCGGAAGATCTGGACGCGAACGGCCGTTGGGAAAACGCTCCCGACTATGGCCAAGTGTGGGTTCCGAACGAGCCGGAGGGATGGGCTCCTTATCGCGAGGGCAACTGGGTCTGGGAGCCATACTACGGTTGGACATGGGTTGGCTACGAGCCCTGGGGCTGGGCGCCTTATCACTACGGTCGGTGGATGTCGTACGGCGGCGCATGGGCGTGGTGGCCGGGCCCGGTGTGGGGCCCTGGGTTTTATCGTCCTTTCTGGGCGCCAGCCTATGTCTCGTTCTTTGGATTCGGAGGTGGCTGGGGCTTCGGCTTTGGTTGGGGTGGCTGGGGCGGCTTCGGCTGGTTACCCATTGGACCTTGTGATCGCTTCTTCCCCTGGTGGGGCGGATATAGAGGCCGGTTCGGAGCGATTGGCTTCAATCGCTTTGGCGAGATCAATCGCTTTGGCGGGATCGCACCTTTGCACGGCGGTACACGCTTCTCGAACGTGGCCCATATCAATGATCCCCACATTAGTCACGGCGTATCGACGGTAGGTGCGGGGCAGTTCGGCGCTGGACATACCACCGCAGTTGCTGCGAGCCATGCACAATTGAGCAGTGCACACATGATGACCGGCAACCTGCCCGTCGTGCCGACGCGAGCCAGTTTGTCGGCCAGTGGAAGGGCAGCGTCACCTTCCACAATTCACAGCACTGCGTCGCAGAGCTTTTTCGGAAGGCAGAGCACCTCCCATCCGGAATCGTTTCAGGCGCAGACGGAACATCTGCAGCAATCGATGCAACAGAATCACTTCAGCCCCGTCACCGCTGGAGCCCGAGGCAGTGGCGCAATGGAAACCCGTGGCGCATCGTCGGCCGCTTCAGGCGGCAAATCGAGCGCAGGAACGTACTCGACAAACCGGGAGATGAACACTTCCGGGGCCCGGAGCGCGGGATCGCAGGCCGCAAATGAAAATGTAAATCGCGGCTCGACCGCGAGCGCGAATCGCGCCGAGCAGTCGTCTGCAAGCCGCGGGGAACCCAACCGCGGCGAGTGGAAGACGTTTACGCCGCCTTCCCAGAGCAACAGCGGTGAAACGGCAAACCGCGGTGGTTATGGTGCGGAAACTTCGAACCGGAGTGCGAGCGGCGGCTATTGGAACCGCACAGCTCCAACTTCTAATAATTCCTCGCGCGGATATAGTTCCGGCGGATATTCAGGCGGAAGCTCACGTCCCCAACTCAATATGAGGCAGCCTATCGTGCAGCCGCGATCCTCTGGAGGGTATGGCGGCTACGGCGGCTATCACGGCGCACCCAGCTATGGTGGCAGTCACGGCGGGTACAGCGGCGGGGGTTCCCACAGTGCTCCGAGTTCTGGTGGCGGCGGCCACTCCGGAGGCGGAGGCCACCGCTAAACCTGAAAGAATTATTGCCGCAAATACGTTGTTGTAAACGAAGTGAAGAGGCAGAGGCAAGAAGGGGCTGTGCTAACCGGCACGCCCCTTTTTTACTTCTAACGCTTTACACAAGACGCCTAGGGGCGCGCATACGCAGGGCTCTCAGGATCGGGCCGATCATAGTCGCGACCGTACTTGTTCTTGTGCGCCACCTCCAGATCGGATTCGGCCAAGCTGAAACTTCCTAGAAATGTATCTTCCGGGGTGACTGTGATTTCGCGTTCGGCTGCGCTCAGAGCATCTGGAGCGACGGAAGGGTGGAACAAGTGCAATCGATAGCGCCCAGGTTCGACGCCACTGATGGTGATGTCGCCACGCACGTTGGAAACAGCATAGTACGGCGTCTCCAAGGCGACGATCACAGCGCTCATTTGCGCGTGAATATTGCAGAAGATGAATGAAATCCCCGGCTTGTCGAATTCAACAAAGCGAGTTGTTCCGCTTTCATAGAGTCCCAGATCGAATCGCTTTCCATCAAACAAGGAAAAGACATTGTGAAAAAAAGGATCGTGATTGGGAAACTCTACTTTTCCTCCCGCCGGAATCACCAGAAGAGAAGGATGGAAAGCCTTGTCCTTCTGAACCAGTTGCGGAATTTCCGATTCCTTCTGCATCGGGGTGGCAATGGGAGGGACATTACCTATGGGCGTCAGCCAGATAACCAGTTTCGAGGCGTCCTTTGTAGGATGTCCGTTTCTTGTAATACGCACTTTCCCTTTGAGTTCGGCAGACTGAGCGGAAGCCAACGCACACGATATCAAGACTGCGAGCGACGCAGCGCGGTAGACAGTGAAACGCAGCATCAAAACAGAATCCCCATTGCCAGATTGAGCTGGTTCGTGACGTTGCTGTTGCTATAAACCGGAAAACTGTGCAGGCGCCTGAACTCGGCAGAGAGTAGCAAGTCCGATCGCGGCCGGAAAACCACATTACCCAGTGCGCCCCGGTTCCGTCCCAGGATGGGGAAGAAGTTGTTGCCATCCGTGGCGAATCCCCGAACGTCACTGGCAAATGCGTTATCTTCCGCAAACGTGCCGTTCAGTTCCACCTTCGGAGTGAGTTGAAATTTAAGTTGACTCCACCCTCCGGCTGAGTCCAGCCCGCGAATACTGGTGGAAGCAAAAGAGGGATTCCCGCCGTACAGCACGGCCCGGCCAATTCCTGCTCCCAGTCCGCCTACGCCTCGGCCGCGGTAGAATTCGCCGGAAAGAGTCAGGCGACGAAGAATCGGAATCTGCCAATCCGTCATGCCAGCCCACGCATCAACGTAGCGATCCCACGGCCAAACCTGGCGCCCATAGTATCCCGCTACACCGAAAGTCAGTGGATGCCCGAACACGGGCCGAGACCATGCGGTTCGAATCGCATACGCGGGCTGGCCGGAAGCTTCACCGGCTTGTGCGGAACGATCGTACGGCTCGCTCGGAGGTTGCCAGTCAAGGTTATCCAGAATGCCGCCCTGCAGTGTCAGGGTCTGTTCGTTCGTAAGATCAATGCGATGCTCAATGCGGAGCTGCGGCGTCCAGCCCCAAAGGTTTCCGGCATAAGCAAAAGCAGGAGTGGCGAGGGAGGCGAAGGACGTGGGAGAAAGCGGCGAGATGAAAAGGGAATCTTGTCCGGCGATCACCGAGGTCCGTTTCCAGTCGAGTCGCAAGCTTGCGGTTTGCATGCGAACGATGCCGAAGTCGACTCCGTTCGGTGTGGATGCAAACCCTCCCGCAAAATCGAATTGCACATTGGCCGAAGCCTTGGCTCCTGCGACAGTGGGTCCAAATATTTCCAATCCAATCTCGCTTTGCCGTAGCGTTGCGCCAAAGCTCGTTTGAGGTGTTCCGGGTGCGGCGGCCTGCGCATAATCTGGCAGATCGAGATTGTTGGACACGCCGACGTTTCGGAACATGTTGGTCAAAACAATTCCTGACAGACGTGCTCGATACTTGGCTGCCGTTTCAACCTTCGTCTGATATTGCTCGTCAATCTTCGCGCCTAACAGCTGGGTGGAGTCTTCCACTTTTTGTAGGCGGGACGCGAGGTCTGTGGTTGCCGCGCCAGAGTTGGTTTCGGCACTTTGCGTTGTTGACCCAGAAAGCGCCGAAGCCTCGCCCGATGCATTTTCAGCAGGAGCGGCATGATTCGTTGCCGTAGCCAGAGGAGTAAGAAGCCTGCGCGTATCTTGCAATTCCTGGCGAAGTTCGCGCATTTCTGAACGCGACTGAGCATTCTCGGCCCGCATCTCTTCTACCACGGCGCGCAATTGGCGCACTTGCGAGTTGAGTTCCCGTACGGCGGAGTCGTCGGTTCCGGCCGCCGCTGTGCCCGGACTCGCTTGAGCCATCATGCTCGCATGCAAAAACAACAAGGAGGCTAGGGTTACCACGCTCGATCGGAGCGCAACGGTCCATGGACTTTTCACATCTCCTCCTGGGCGGCATACGGATCGTTCGTGAAAGCAGGTGAAATGGAAACGTATGTTACGAATCCGAATGTCGAATCGAGTTTTTTCCCGCGCGGTCAAGATTCAGCGATGCCACCGGACGCGGCGTCAGCTCATCGCTCTCTTCCCCTGAGACATGAGAAGACCGCCCGGGAATTGTGATCCGAAAAACAGTTCTTGCGTCGGTTGTACGTTCGATCGCAACGCTACCTCCGTGGTCTTGCACAATCTTCTGCACCACGGTTAACCCTAATCCCGTGCCGTTCTCTTTTCCATAACTCACAAAAGGATGAAATAACTTGGCACGAATCTGCTCCGCGATGCCCGGCCCGTTATCTGAGATCGCGATGGATAACGCTGTTCCGCTGTGCCCGATCGTGACCTTAACCTTGCCTTCGCTCGCGGGTGCGGCTTCGCACGCGTTCAGCAGCAGGTTGTAGAGCGCTCGTTCCAATTTCCGCGCATCGAACCATGCCATGCTCTCGCCATCGGACTCAACTTCAATGAGCGTTCCCTGATGCCGCGGATGTAAACGCACCGCGTGCATGGCTCGCTGCACCGTCTCGGTGATGTTCGCGTAACTAGGGCTGAGAGATTCCCTGGTTCTGGCGAATTCCAGCAAAGAATCGATGAGGTCCGTCATCTGGTTCACGCCTATTCGGACCTCCTGATACAACTCTTCGCGCTGCGCCCCCGTGAGCCGACCGTCGCACAGGAACTCTGAATTGGCCACGATGGCCGCCAGAGAATGCCGCAAATCGTGCGAGATCGAACTCGCCATGCGTCCGATGGTTGCGAGTTGCTCGGACTCAAGCAAAGCTTTTTGTGTGGTCAGCAGGCTGGCACGCATACGGTCGAATGCCGAAGTTAACTCCGCCACTTCGTCACTGCCTCGAGGGTCAAGAGGATGATGAAAATCACCGTGTTCCAGCGCGCGCACGCCCTCCACCAGGCTGGCCAGCGGACGGGTGAACGTGTGAGAAATCAGAAATACGAGCCCGGTTCCGATCAGAACCGCGGTCAAACCGAGCAACAGCAAAAGGCGGTTGAGGTTCCCGAGAAACCGGGCTGCCTGATCGTAGGAGCCCAGAACGGTGAGGCGCACCGGTGTTTCCTGCTGAGTGGATAGGTCGAGTGACGTGGCGAGAAAAAGTTCGCCCCCGACTTCTACATCACGCGGAGAGGTAGGAGACAGCCCATTCTGCAACGAAACGTCCTGCGAAAGTCCATTCTGCGATGACTTGGCCCAGAGCGCCCGCACGGCAGGGCTCTGCGATTGTAGAGGCGCCAGCGTGGTGGCCACAATCTCATCCCCGTAGGAAAACGCCACCTGGCTCGCCGAAACTTTGCTGACTTCTCGCGCGAGCCGGTCCTCAATCTCGTAACCGATCACCAGGAATCCAAGCAGCGTGCCTTCCGTCCTGGAGCCAAAATATACAGGTTGTACAAAAGCCTGGTAGAGATGGTGTGAGCCAAACCACCAGTGACTGGAGTCTTCCTCGTTGAGCGACACTTGAAAATACACCTGCGCCGCTTCCCGCGTGAATCCTGGCGACTTCGTATGCAAGGCCACCACCGAGCCATTGCGATCGACCAGCACCAGTAGATCGCTTCCCGTCAATTGCCACACATCTTTGGAAGCGTCCTGGATCGTGGCCGGATCATGGGAAGTCATGATCGACCGCATGATAGGAAGGTCTGCCACCAATTCCGCGGAACGGGTGAGCATAACTTCGCGATCGTGCTGAAAATTCTGGAAGGTCGTGACGGAGTTTTTCAAGTCCTGGACGATGCCTTCGCGCACGTGCCGCTCCACACTGTGCCGTACCACCAGAAGGCTCAAAGCGGTAAGGCCCGCGGTGATGACCACCATGGAAAGCAGGAAGCGCGTCCGCAAGCGCGTTCGCGGCACCAGCGCGTTTCCCGATACTTTCGAGAATGGTTGCGATGCGGGCTCTGATGAAGGGTCCAAGGGATTTCAGCGGACGAACTTATAACCCATTCCGTGCACTGTGCGGAAGTGTACCGGACTCCCTGGGTCTCGTTCCAATTTTTGCCGCAGCTTCAGAATGTGGTTGTCCACGGTGCGGGTGGACGGGTAGTTCTGATAGCCCCATACCTCGTTCAGTAGTTCGTCTCGGCTGATCACGCGATCGGCATTTTGCACCAAAAACTTCAATGTCTTGAATTCCTGCGCCGTCAGAACGATGACCTTCCCGTCTCGCTGCACTTCCATCTTCTTGAAGTCAACGGAGATGCCGTCAAAACTTACCAGGCTGACACTCGCCGTTCTCGAGGTATGCCGCAATGCGGCGCGCACTCGGGCCAGTAGTTCTCGAGGACTGAAGGGTTTGGTTACGTAATCGTCCGCACCTAATTCCAGAAGTAGGACCTTATCGGACACATCGCTGGTCGCGCTTAATACGACGATGGGCAGCGTTGGCGTCTCCGCTTTGACCACCTTGCATAAATCGCTGCCCGAAAGCTGCGGTAATCGCAGGTCGAGGATGATCACGGCGGGCGGAGAGGCCTGGAAACTTTCCAGCGCCGACTTTCCGTTGTTCTGCACCTCGACCATATATCCTTCGGTTTCGAACAAACGTTTCAGTGCCTTCTGCACCGACGGGTCGTCTTCTACTACAAGAATTCTCCCCACTGGCCGAGTAGAGTTCATAAGATCCGCCGATCGGGGTACGCTAAGCGGGGTTGCGATTTGACCCATGGAAAGCCATCCTTGATGTAAAGCCGTTGTAAAGGTCTCTGAATTGCTGTTGCTCGTCACTAACTGAAGCTTACAACGGTTTCTGCCCATTCTTGATGCAAGGGAGCGTGCTTTGACAATTTTTTTACAATTGCATTTCAGGGTGAAAAGGCTGGCGGCAGACCGCGTGCAAGGGCCTCTTCACAAGGGACAATCGAGTTCAGGTTCCTGCCGTAAAATAGCAATTGCTTGTCCGGCCCCAGTGAATTCGATCGATTGCGTGTTGTGCTGGTCGACGTGCGCAATCCCCTCAACATCGGCGCCGCCGCTCGGGCGATGAGCAATTTCGGATTTCACCGCCTGCGACTGGTTAATCCCTACGACGTAGCGTTCCAGAATGCCCGTTCCGCGGTGGGTGCGGCCGCTACCCTGGAAGCCGCCGAGGTCTATCAGACCGTGGCCGAGGCAGTTGCCGATTGTTCTCTGGTCATCGGAACCACGGCTGTCGGCCATCGCGATCTGCAGCACTCCCTAATTCGTCTGGAGGCCGGCGCAAGACTTATCCGCGAGCACTTGGCGGCAGGCTCTTGCGCTTTGCTGTTTGGCTCCGAAAAATTTGGTCTCTCCAATGAAGACATGGGCCATTGCCACTGGCTCATGCGCATTCCGACTCGCGACGAACACGCCTCCATGAATCTCGGTCAGGCGGTCGCCATCTGCCTGTATGAGTTAATGCGCGACCCTGAAGTGCCGGCTGAGTTTTCGACACACCCTCTTGCGACCGCAGCGGACGTGGAGCGTATCACCGACACTCTGCTGGAGGCTCTGCGGGCGAGCAATTATCCCAAGCTGAATACTTCGAAATCTTTTCATGCAGCGGTTCGGAGGGTGATACGGCGGCTCAACCTGCGGCAAGGTGACGGCGAATTCCTGCTGGGAATGCTGCGGCAAATGTTGTGGAAACTCAAGAAAAACGAAGCCAAAGAAAGTGCAACCCCGGCTAAGGTTTCACCTGGGAAGGGAAGACCTGAGTAGATTTCCTGCCAAACTCAAAACGTAAAATCCATTCACTGGAAGAGGGATCTCCTCCGACTCGGGGCGGTGAGAATTTCCAGCGCCGTGCTGCGGCAAGCGCCTGGTTCGCAAAATACCTGCTGGGTCCAGCCGAAATCAGCGTTGCTTGAGTTACGTTCCCTGCTGCATCCACCGCAACCTGCACTCCAACCTTTACATGGCCGGTGATGGTGTTCTTCGCACTGCCCGATACGTCTGGCAGAACCTGCTGCAGCACTTTACCCCGCTCTGGAGACTGCGCTGTCTCCGGTGCTTTGATCGGCGCCGGCGCGGAAGGCTCCGGCGCAGGATTGGTTTGAACGGCGGGAGTTTGAGCCGCCGGAGTTTGAACCGCGGGCGGCTCAGAGGTGCCTCCGCGGTCTCGATGCAGCAAACGCCAGCCCAGCAGGAGTGCTACCAGAAGCACAGCAAGCACGACGACGGGCTTAAGCCAGTTCGTCGAACCGGGTTCGGCGTCGACCTGCTCGACGGAAGTTCGCTGCGGAACTTCTTTTTTCGCATTCAGTTGGCTGAGAATATCGCCGAGCGTGGAACGCTGTTGCGGTTCGACACGCAGGCATCCACGCGCGATTCCGCGAAATGGTTCAGGGATGGAATCCGGCACGTCGGCTTGAGAGTTGCGAATGTCGAACGCGGGTTCACGCTGCGTGAATACGGAAACCAGCAAAGCTCCCACCGACCACACATCAGCAGCAGGCGAAAATCCCGAGCTTGCGACTTCCGGTGCATCGCATGGAGATGTATCTTGCTGGACGCGCTCTCCCGCCTTGCGAAGATTATCGGAGGAGATCTTGATCTGGTTCTCGATCGCCATCACATTGGATGGCCTGATCTTACCGTGCACAAAACCAGACCGGTGCAGGAAACTCAGAGCTTCCACCGTCGGGGGAAGCAACTCCTTCACTTCGTCGGGAGTGAGCGCACGCTGCGGGAGAATCTGTGAGAGATTCTCCTCCGCGTATTCCATGACGACGTATAAAACGCGTGAACCGTTTACAGTGCCCTGGCCGAATTCGAACACCCGGATCAGATTGGGGTGCGTTAGGTTTGCAATGTCAGCCCAGCGGGATAATTGAGCGTCTACCTCGGCTTTCCCGGCGAAGCTTTCTTCCCGGATTGCTCGGATCGCCGCTTTCTTCAATCCATCAGTGCTGCGCTCGGTGAGAAAAACCGCACTCTGCCCAGACCCTTCCAGCCATTTCTGCAACGGAAACTTTCCGTCGACGACGCGGCCTTCCCATTCTTTGAAAAGCACCGCCGACCCAGCCGCAGATTCGGTGTGGGGCTTCGCGACTTCACCCGAAACACTCATAAGGACGAACCGTTATTCTAGTCCAGCCCGCCGCGGGATTGTTCAGAAATCAAGGGAAAATGCTGTTGAACAGTGTGGAAATCCTTATTCGCGGCCCGAATTATGGGTGCTTTTTGGAGGTGTTTTTGGAACTGCTCGCGCTGGGATCACCGTCCCGAATAGAGCTGAAATGGCGCCCAGTAAAAAGGTTTGCGCACCACGCCACCGGAGTGAAGAAACGCTAACTTCGCCGAACGCAGCGCCGCTTCCGGGGGTTGGCCCTGCTTGAGCCCGTCATAAACGTGGTCCATCAAGGTTGCGGTGGATGCGTCGTTCACCTCCCAGAGCGCTCCAATTACGTTATGAGCGCCAGCCCTCAGGAAAGCCCAGGATAGTCCGACCAGCCCTTCACCCGAATAGGCCTTCGCGCCAGCCCCATAGCATGAGGAGATCGTCACCAGACTTGCATTCAACGGGTGGTGCGTGATGTCGCGCGCGTACAACTTGAAGGAATCCTCCTCCTGCGACGAGCGAGAAAGAATGATCGCCGAATCCAGCGGGCTTAACTTGCTGGCGCTGGCGTGAGCTACAAAGTGAATGAAGGAAACTTTCTCCAGATTGCTCGAAAGATAAGCGGCGGGAGTGGCCTTGTCGCCGTCATAGGTCACGCGCGAATCTGCAGGAAAGTGCTTTTTCACATTCTCCATTTCCGAAGAAGCATTCGGCAACGGAGCGTAATCAGCGCTCGAGGCCACGGCGTTGCCCATCAATAACAACTTTCCGGTACCCATTCTTGAGTGCGTGCTTGCGACAGACAACACGCGCAACGAACTTGCGCTCAACACGGTCGCGTCTTCGACCCAATAGTGCAGCTTCGGTTCTGGCGCGAGCAAAGTTTCGAAATTCAAGCTGTCCAAAGTGCCATCGGTGATAACGATGACTCGGGAATTTGGCGCGATCCACTGTTTAGTGGGGGCGACCAATACGTCGTAAAGGTAGCGCCCGTCGCGATTCACAGTCTGTAGCACGTCCTGCCAACCCAGCAGCGCCTGATGATATCGCTGCACTGCGGCGTCAATCTCCGCGGCCGGGGGCAGAGAATATAACTTAACTTGATCCGCCTTGATCGCCCAGAGGTAAGAACAATCGCGGCCCAGCCAGTAAAAAAGAATCGTCGCCTTTTTTTGACGCGCGACTTGTTGCGGGTCTAACGTTTCAGGCGCCGCCGGCGATTGCTGCGCAGCGATTCCCAACCCTTCCGCCAGAGTGCGCGCGCGACTGTAATCTGCGAGTTGCAGGGCCGGCCTGATTTTTCTCTGCTTCACCAGGAAGCGAAGGCAATCATCGTAAAGGTGCGCGGCATTCGCCAGAAAGGGCAATCGAAATTCTTCGTGCTGCAGCGAGGATCGCGCTTTTTCGATGGTCGCAAGGGCTGCGCGATATTGCTGGTCAGCCTCCGGAAGCCGATTTTCCAGCTCATAGAGCTTCGCCAAGTTGTTCTGCGCTTCCCAGCGGAGCGACAAGTCGCTCTCGGGCGCGGCAATCACTTCTCCTAGAAGCTTTGCCGCCTGCTCGGACTGGCCTCGCTGCGCTGCAACAATGCCCTCCACCAGAATTGGAGGCAGTTGCGAACCGCGATCCTTTCTTGCAGCGGCCAATTGGAAAGCTTGCTCGGAATACTGCTGTGCCTCAGTCAGTTGCCCTGATTGAACTGAGACGAATGCAAGACTGGTCAGGGCATCGATGATCTGTGCAGAATTCTTGTTTTTTTCGGCTAATCCGAGGGACCGCCGGTAGTAGTCTTCAGCAGCGGGGTATTCGTTGAGTTGGTAGTAGACCAAGCCGACATTGTTCAACCAGAGGACTCGGTGATATGCAGCTCCAAGTCTGTTTGCCTCCTTCTCCGCAGCTTGTGACAAAGCTAGGGCCCGCCCGAAGTCCCCGAGTTTGTAATAGGCCCAGCCTAGATTGCCTTCCACGAGCTCCGCGAGCTGCATGTCTCCAAGATTGTGGGCCTTCGTATCTGCCGCGTTTGACCAAGCGATGGATTCGTCATAATGCTCCAGTTGTTCGGCGACAGCGCTGAGGTTGATAAGGTCGGTCAGTTCCAGACGCGCGTCGTGCCCCTCTTTGGCAAGCCTCAAGCTCCGGCGGAAAAAGCGCTCGGCACCTTCCAGATCGTTTCTTCGCCTTTCGAGCGCTCCGCGAGCTCGCGCAATCTCGCCTGATAGCGGGAAACCCAGACTCCTGTCGAGCGCCTCGGCTGCACTGAGGCAGCGATTGGCCTCTTCCAGCTTGTCGAGGGGAATATACGCGCTTGCTTGAAGTATCTGTCGCCTGATTGCGACATCGCTGTTGGTAAGTTCTCGCGGCAACGGCGTAGAAAGGAGTACGAGAGCCTCGTCGGAACGACCGCCTTGGGCTATAACGGCCTCCGCGTCGAGGAGACGAAATCTCCATCCCCATTGTGGATCGTGACCTGCATAACGTTCGCGAGCGCTGCGTGCTTCGGCTTCGGCAACTCGGAGTTCACCGCGAAGAAAAGCCCCTTGCGCCTGATCGAATGCGTTCTGCGGATTCGGAGGCCGCCGGCATCCGAGAGCTATGCATCCGACGGTAGCGAGCAACGCCAGAGACAACGTCGGCACGACCCTTTCGAGGTCTCGTTTTCTGGGTAGAGACATTGGACCGTGGGCACAAATGGTTAAAAGGGCCGGGAAGTTAGTCAAGTGTCTCTAAATGGAAAACTGCCTGACTAATATCGGTTAGTCAGGCAGTGTACAGGCCGTGGAGAGAGGAATCAACGCGTAATGAAAGGCAAAGACGTTAGCTGGGCGGGTATGTGCCTCCGTTTGCTTTCGCGGTTGCCGCCGAGCTTTGGCCCGTGGCCGGGCATCCCAATTCCATGCGCACCATGGTCAGCTGGTAGGATTTGCAATCGACCAGCAGTTCTCCCAGAAACAGGCGGCCGAGGCCGGGCACTTCAAGTGCGTTTCCAAAAGGCCGGCCCGGAAACATGCCATTCGCCCGGGTCACAACCGAGCACAGAACGCTGCCGTTCTTTCCCGACTTTTCCTTGTCCCACGTGTAACGCTGCCGCACCCACTCAGGAATCGTCCGATCCGTTATTCTCTCCGGTATGTTCTTGGCGTCGCACGTCTGCCTATATTGTTCGGCGACTTTCTTCAGAAAGCCCTCATTGCTCACGCAGGGTATATCTGGAACCGGATACGCGTTCGGTTTTCCCTGATCGCAAATGTCGAGGTCGAGGGTTAACTCGACAGGATGGCCTGCAATCCTCAGATTCTCAAAAGATGTCCCCAAGAAATTTACCTTTGGATTATTGCCGTCCAGCGGGTGTTCGGTAGAAATGTGCGCGGATAAGCGGTCCGCCGTGATCAGGCCAAGAATATTAAGCCCTTCCACCACGGCGCTGCTGTGTGTTACCCAGCCGCCATCCTCTTTCCTGCTGAGCCGGCCCGAGACCTGCGTGGACGCGGACTCATAGGAGACGAGCCCCTCCACCCGGAAGTTTTCCACGCGAGCCGAGCCGTAGCCCCCCGAGGGGGGAAGTGACATTGGCGCTTGAGGAGCGATCGTATGCTCGATGGGACTTTCAAAGTATCCGCCGAACGCGCACGCGTCGGCATGGAAGTAATGCACTCGATTGGTAGACATGTCTTTCGCTCCGCAACGTTTCAGAATTTACTGCTGTGGGAACTGCAGTTCGATCGGGTATCGGGCAACCTCGGCCGTCTTTTCTTCTCCGCGCGCATCCAAGCCAATCACAACCACCTCGTACCGCCCGGCCTTTTCGATTCCAGGCGCGATGATGGGCAACGTATTCTTCGCGGCATCCCCGGAAGCGGGAAGGGACCACTCCACTCCGCCCGTGGAGTTGTGCAATTCTATCCGGTAACTTGAATAATTATTCTGCCCAGGAATATCCAGCGGCAGAAGAAATGGTTCTCCACGTCGCACCGTGATCGCCGCAGAACTCGATCCCCGGGCGGCGGAACTGACCAACGGAGCCACAGGGAGAAGTGCCGGTTCGCGATTTCCCGCCACCGCACCCTTCAGCGAAGGGTAGGTGACGAAGTTCTGGTATCCGATCACAACCAGTAAGATGGCCATGGCCGGGATCGCGAAAGCCGGACGCCACCACCGGAACCATCCGAAAGCGTCTTGACTTTCCGGAACACGTTTTCTCACCGCGAAGCTTGATCCAGCCAACTCCACCTTTCCGCGTTCAAGGAACACGCTGCCTGCGCGGATATCCATCGCGCATTCGTGGCACTGGAACAAGTGCTCTTCGAATTCTTCTAGCTCGGCCCCTGAAAGCTCATGCAGCAGGTACTTTTCGCTGGCCATCGAGCGGGTCGCGTCGGTGTGGTCCATCCGGTACATTCCCCTCATACAAAGATATAGTGACAAATCCTTGCTTAACGTTACTCAGGACAGTCTTACACCTCAATGGCTCCCTTTACTGTTCTCTTTAAGTACAGGGTTTTAAAGGATTTTTTGGCGCGATGCAGTAGGACCCTCAAATATTCACGATCCACTCCCAGATCGCGGCACACCTCGTCTTTGTCGCGTTCGTCGAAGAACACTTCCTTGATCAACTGTCGATCCTTCTCCTCAAGTTCGTTCAGGACTTCGCGCACCTGGCGCTGTGCCTCGCGGTTGGCGATCACATCCACGACGCTGAGCGCGGGGTCCGGAAGATTGGCTTCCGCTTCTTCGTCCTCGCTGGCAGCTTCCTTCGACCCCGAGCGGTAATATTCCAGCAGAACGTTATTGCAGACGGAGTTGACGAACGCTCCGAGCCGTTCCGGTTCTCGGATCCCGCCTTCCTTCCGGAGTGTCGTTAGAACGCGAACGAACGTCTCCTGGCGGGCGTCTTCTACCTCGGCGGCGGAATTCAAGCGCCGGCTCAACTTCAGTCGAATGAGTTCACTGAAATAGGAGACGAAATGCTCCTGCGTCCGGAAATCTCCAGATTTCAGCTTCTCCAGGTAGGAGGCGTCGAAGGCATCGAACTGCACTACAGGTCTCCGCAGGTACCAGCTAAGTGGCAGCTATCTTACTCAAATACGGCAACTTCGTACAGGCGGATATTCGGCTGAAAAAAATTCTTCAGAATTGAAACGTTTCTCCGCCGTGCGGCACTATTCCGATGTAACTAGCTCAACGGGGCCGCGGTCGATCTTTCATGGGTTAAGGTCAACTGGCTCCAATGAGCGCGGGGATCCCGAAGGCAGCGTCACAACTCCGGGGGGAAGGGTGGGCGCTTCCAGCGACTGGAGCCGGCATCACGCGGGCTCCGTCGCTTCGGGAGACTTTTCTGTCGGCTGCTTAATAACTCCATCAATCAATCTGCAAGATTCATCGCCTCCACTGGGTTGTATGATCAATAGATCCCATGCTGCGGCGCACTTCCATCGTCGATGACACAGCTTTAGTCCAGATTGTTGATTCCGCCTTAGCTGACGCCGCGCGCCGTAGCGGGCACTGGCTGGCATGCCGCCCCGGTTGCACGCAGTGTTGCATTGGAGTCTTCACCATCAATCAACTCGATGCTCAACGGCTGCGGCGAGGGCTGGCTAAATTGGAAGAGTCTTCGCCCGCTAAGGCCGAGGCCGTACGGGCTCGGGCGCAAGCGACAATCGCTCGACTGGCTGCCGATTTCCCCGGAGATTCGGTTAGCGGCATCCTCCACGACGGCGAGGATGCCGAGCAGCGCTTTTCTGATTTCGGCAATGAAGAACTTTGTCCCGCTCTCAATCCGCAAACCGGCCACTGCGACCTTTACGAATCTCGCCCCATGACGTGCCGTGTGTTCGGTCCACCGCTTCGGTCGGAAGATGGACTCGGAGTCTGCGAACTTTGCTTCCAAGGCGCAACCAACGCCGAAATCGCCGCCTGCGAAATGACGCCTGATCCGGGAGATCTGGAATCGAAGCTTCTGCGGAAGTTGGAAAAAAAGCAGAATGTTCGAGGGAGCACCATCGTGGCCTACTGCCTTACCTCTTGACCCTTCTGGTTGGAGACGGGAAACGGGATCCGGCTAGGATTTCTTTTTCTCCAGCTCTGCCCATCGGGCGTAGAACCCGTCAACTTTCGCTTGAGCATCTTCCTTCTCCGCATGAGCAGCGATCAGACGCTCACTGTCGCTGACAATGGCCGGATCTGCCAGTTGCTCTCGCTTCTGTTGCAAAACATGCTCGGCATCCGCTACATGTTGCTCGATCGCCTCATACTCCCGCGCTTCCAGGTAGGACAGTTTCTTCTTACCCGAATTTGGCCGTTCGCCGTTGCTGCGTCCCGATAACTCCCCGACTTTCGAGGTCTCTCGTCGTGCCGCCCGCTGACGATCATCCAGCCACTTTTCCCACTGTGAGTAATCCGCGAACAGGCCCACGCCGCCATTTCCATCGAGACCGACCACCATCGTCGATACCCGATCCAGCATGTACCGGTCATGTGTCACCAGAACCAGAGACCCCCGAAACTCCAGCAGGCTTTCTTCCAGAATATCCAGCGTCGGAATATCGAGATCATTCGTGGGCTCATCCAGGAGAAGCACATCGGCAGGCTGCAACATCAGTTGCGCGATCAGCACTCGCGCCCGTTCGCCGCCAGAAAGTTTTCCCACTGGCTGATTCAGCTGCTCGCCCAGGAACAGAAACTTAGCCGCCCATGACGCCACGTGAACCTGGCGATCCTGGTAGATCACCGCGTCGCCTTCCGGCGCCAGAGCCCGGCGCAAAGTTACATCCGGATCGAGTTCGCGGCTCTGGTCAAAGTAGACAATGCGCAGCCGGTCGGCTCGGCGCACGGTTCCCTCCGACGGTTCGGTTTCGCCGCGTAAAAGCCGCAGCAAGCTCGTCTTCCCGCTGCCATTTGGGCCAACAAGTCCCACTCTTGTCCCCGCTGTGATGACAAAATTCAATCCCGAAAATAATTCTCGGCCGCCAGCCTCACAGGAAACATTTTCCAGTTCGATCAGCCGTTTCGTCTTACGATCGGTGGCCGAAAAATCAATGAGTGCTGTCCCGCTGCGGCTTCGGGCATTCAGATCCGCCAGCTCTCCCATCAACTCGCCCGCTTTATCGATGCGCGCTTTGGATTTCCGCGTCCGCGCCTTGGCTCCCCGGCGAAGCCATTCAATCTCGCGATGTACCAGGTTTTCCAGGGCTTCCTGGCGCTTCGATTGAGCATGCAAGAATTCTTCCTTCTTCTCGAGGAACCAGCTGTAACTTCCATGGACCCGCAGCAACCCGTCAGGATAGGTTCGGTTCAGCTCCGCCATGTCGGTGGCCACGTTCTCAAGAAAGTAACGGTCGTGGCTTACGACCACGCAGGCGAATGGCGCGGCCTCCAATAACTCTTCCAGCCATTCAATGCCCGCCAGGTCCAAATGATTGGTCGGTTCATCGAGCAGCAATATGTCCGGACCTTGCACCACCGCTTCCACAATCGCCAACCGCTTTCGCCAACCGCCGGATAGGGCAGAAGCCTTCGCCTCAAGGTCCTCGAAACCGGCCCGGCCAAGGGTTTCCGCGAAACGTGTGCCGCGTTCGGACTCCGGCAGGGAAGCGCGCTCCATTGCTTTCTGCGCGACAGAGCGAACGGTATCTTCTTCGTGAAAGGTTGAATCCTGCTCCACGTAGCTGAGCCGGATCCGTTTGCGCACAGCGACCTCACCGCTGTCCGGGCGCACATCGCCCGCCAGAATCCGCAGCAAGGTGGACTTTCCGGAGCCGTTTGGACCAATCAATCCAATACGGTCACCCTCAGAGACGGTAAAGGAAACGTTCTGAAAGAGCGGGTTAGCTCCGAAAGATTTTGAAATTTCTTGTGCGTTAATGATCGGCGGCAACGGGCAATAATCTCCTGACTATCTACTTCGAGACTATCAGCAATTGTCCGTGCCGCCGAGCTATCACGGCAGCAGCGTTATCGCGAGCACGGCTACGCTCGTATCATTGGGCAGCGTAATGCTCTGCACAACCTTCGTCGGATGCAAAGCAAACCGGTATGCGTATAGATTGAACGTCCGCTGGTCCTTGGTTCCGTTGTCAAAGTCCCGGTATGCCATTGCGACACCCTCCGACTCTCCGGGATATTTTTGTGGAGTAAACCAGTCGCTGAAACTTTGCACAAATTTCGAACTGGTTCCATCGGTGTAGTTGACGGTGATGGTTTCCGACGCCTGATTTCCCTCTATGCCGGTGGCTAACAGCACAAGGCCAGAAAACTTACTCGCGGGTAAAGTGATCGACTGGCCGCTACAGCCAACTGCATCCAGTTGATCAGCCGTGCCAAAGTTGAGCAGTGTTCCATTGAAAACGCGCGACGGAGTCAGCAGGTTTGCCGAGTAAGAGTATCCCTTCCCATCCAGGCCTCCCGTCGAATACTTCATCCCATCCTGGTAGATTCCGTTCAGATTGAATTCGGACGAGAGATCGACCTGTGTGCCACTTCCAGTTTTGCCGACGCCTGCGCTTACCGCCAGGCTGAACGTCAAAGTTTGCGTGATGTTGGCGGAAGTGCCGGTGACCGTGACAGAGGTGAATCCGGTGGCTGCCGTTGGAGCGGCCTTGAGTGTCAGTTTGCGTTGGTTCCCCGTTCCCGTAATCGCACCTTGAACACCTTTTGGCAGGGCCGACAGGCTTAGATTGACAGTCCCGTTGAAGCCGCCGAAGTCCGTAATGGTGATCGACGAACTGGCCGTTGAACTTTGATTCAGGAAAACATTTGAAGGCCCTGCCAGTGTGAAACCGCTGCTGGCAACAGCGTTGTTGATTGCGCTGGCATACTGTGCCGCCAAGCCATTGCCAACAAAGTCGTCATACAGCCACATGAAGCCGCCGATGATGCCGCATTCGCTGTGCCAACCGCTCATAATGCTTCCTACTTGGCTGGGAGTGTCATTTGCATCCCACAAGCCGGGGAAAACAGGAACCGTGCCGAAGTTCCATCCCGAGCACGGATTATTTCCGCTGCCCCCTGCGTATGCCTGCAGATGTACTCCGTCCACTGTGCCCGGAAGCTGACTGTTGATCTTAGAAACTACATTTGTCCAATAACTGCTGTCATCGAAAGCGTCCGGCATCACGTGATAACCGAGTTGCCCAAGCATCACGCCAAATGAAATCGTCGTAGGCGTATTGAAACTGTTCTCATCGTCGAAATCGATCGCATCGAGAGCCGGGATCGCAGCTTTGAGAGCTTGAAAGTCTTTATAGAGAATGCTGCTCGGCCCCGTCCCTTGAGCGTTGACCAGCGCGGTGATGTCCTGCCAGTCTCCGAAATTGGAGGATCCGATACTGAACGTGACCCTCTTCACCGTCCCTTGTTTCAGCTGCGCCATGTCCGCGGCGAAATTGGGATAAGTCTGGTTGCCAACATACACGCCGCCCGAAGTTAGCGGAAACTCGCCGTTGAAATTCAAGTCGCCGGTGCTGTTTACCTCAACACTCCAGACAATCGCTTCTGTGAATCCGGAGTTCTCGATTTCGGTGATGCTTGACGCGTTCTTATAGAACGGACCGCCGCCAAAGATTCCGGTAAATCCGCTTTGAGCAACCGCCATCTGAGATGCGAACGCCACTGCGAGAAACAAGAAAAGAAGGATTGTTGCGCCGCGGACCACAACAGCCTGTCGGCAAAGACGTACGAACCGCATTTCTATGGAATGCTTCACGTGATCTCCTGGGTTTTTGATCGTTTGGGAACTAGAATCGGGTCGCGGGTTTCTTATGACTTTCAGAGAAGTGCTGCGACCTCGTTCCCCCACAAAGTGGCACCGATTATACACGCCCAAGCCCGCCAGTCTTGGGTTTCAGGAGACCAGGAATAATTTCCTGGGACGCCCGCGCAGGAAGTCCGTGTCTGTAAAATCCTGATCAATCGGATCAATAGTTTCGATTTCCTCTCAAGCTCTTCAAGCTATAAATTAGCGGTGCTGATCTGCGTCTAGGGGCGAATGCCAACGTGCGTCCGGATGTCGAAGGTTCACACAAAGTGAAACTGACTTGGACTGGGACTTGTCGAAGCGGGACGAAGGAGGATAATACTGTGTCGGCTGGTGCTGCTTCAAAAGCATCGGGGTCGAGAAAAAGCAGATTGAGAACAACATCATGACGAAAGTTGAAGCAGTCATACAGAACTCCAAGTTGGAAGCGGTGAAGACCGCGCTGCAGGAAATCGGCGTTGAAGGTATGACAGTGATTGAAGTTCGAGGGCACGGCCGGCAGAAAGGCCATACCGAGGTTTATCGAGGACGCGAGTATAGCGTCGACCTTATCCCCAAAACCAAGCTGGAGGTTGTGTTGGCGGATGCGATGGTGGACAAGGCCGTGCAGGCCATCATGGAAGCGGCTCGCACCGGAAAGATCGGCGACGGCAAGATCTTTCTCACCAAGATCGATGACGCGATTCGCATCCGCAATGATGAGCGCGGCGAAGGAGCACTCTAAACAGAGATGACGGCGTGAATCGCATTCGGTCGGATTTCAATTCAACGAAAGCCATGTCAATCGAGCTGTTAACCCATCGCCATGACGGCAGCGTCTCTACTGATCAGTGAACTGCGAAGTTCTCTCTCCGACGAGTCGGCGCGGATTGCGCTAGGCTTTGCTGCCTCCGGAGATGGACGGGCCGCCGTTGCGCAACGCACGCTCCTGATCGAAGACATCCTTAGACGACTCTGGCACGAGTTTGTTTCCTCCAACCAGCAGGAGCCCCGAGGTTTTACCCTGGCGGCCACCGGGGGTTTCGGCCGCGGCTGGCTCTTCCCGTATTCCGACATTGACCTTTTGTTCTTGTTTTCCGATCGCGCCGCCGAAGAAGCTCATCGAGAGGAGGTGCGCCGCTTCTCTCAGGAATTGTGGGACCTCAAACTGAAACTCAGTCCCGCGTCGCGGACGGTCGCGGAATGCGACCACTTCGATCCGAACAATACCGAATTTACAATCTCTCTTCTGGACTGCCGTTTTCTGCTGGGAGATGAGCAGCTCTACGCCCGGCTTCATGACAAGATCATTCCGAAGCTGATTGTGCGGGAGTCGAAAGCATTGCTGCAAGGCCTTGCGGAAGTGACGCGCGAGCGCCATGGAAAATTCGGCCACACCGTGTTCCATCTCGAACCTAATCTAAAAGAAACGCCGGGAGGCCTTCGCGATTGCAACGTAGCTTCCTGGCTTGCGTTGATTTCGGCCATGAGCAAGCTCGGCGACTGGCCAGACGCGAGCTCGCTGCGGGCGCCAGTGCGTAAGCAACTGGATTCTGCCCTGGAATTCCTGATGGGGGCCCGTTGCTTCCTGCACTTCCGTTATGGCCGCGATGACAACTCCTTGAGTTGGGAGTCGCAGGACGAGGCGGCGGCGCGAAAAATTGGTATCTCGGATTCAGCAGAACTTACTGCTGCGGATTGGATGCGGATTTATTTTGGATACGCGCGCGCTGTGCAACGGGCAGTCAACCAGCTCATGGAAGAGATCCCGGAATCCTGGTCGGCGCTGCGCCGGCAGTTTCAAGGCTGGCGGACGCGGCCATCGGATCCCGACTTTTCGGTCGTCGATGGACTGATCTTTCTGCAGCAGTCTTCCTCGTTGAACAATCCCGAAATGCTTCTTCGGCTGTTTCATTTCATGGCGCATCATGGCCTGAAATTAAGCGCGACTACGGAGCACCGAATCGAGCAAGCACTCCCATCGCTCGCGGTTACCCCGCCACGCGGAGCGGAACTCTGGTTGTATCTACAGGAAACGCTTCTTCAGCCCCACGCTGCGGAGGCGCTGCGCGCCATGCACTCTCTGCGTCTTCTTACATTACTCTTGCCTGAACTCAAACCGATCGATTCGCTCGTGGTGCGAGACTTCTATCACCGCTTCACCGTGGATGAGCACTCGATCCTCGCCATCGAGAGCCTCCATCGTTTGAACCAGTCCAAGTCAGAATGGGATAAACGGTATGCCGAGTTGCTGGGCGAGTTGGAAGATCCAGAGCTGCTCTATCTGGCACTGCTCCTGCATGACACCGGCAAAGGAGTGCCGGGAGCGAATCACGTAGAGGCGAGTTTGGAGATCGCCAGCAGCTGTCTCGACCGGCTGGATGTCGATCCGGGAGAACGTTCCACTGTGCTGTTTCTGATCGCCAGCCATCTGGAAATGTCCGCGCAATTGCGGCGAGACATTTTTAATCCGGAAACCGTAGCTGCTTTCGCCGACAAGATTGGCACGCCCGAGCGCCTGAAGATGCTTTGCCTGCTGACCTACGCTGACATCAAGGCCGTCAACCCAGAGGCGCTGACCCCGTGGAAAGCGGAGAACGTGTGGCAGCTCTACATTGGAGCGGCCAATTACCTGAATCGCAGCGCCGACCACCGGGTTCACGGCGACGTGAACAACGAGAAGCTGGCACGCTTGCGCAGTCTGGCTCCGGTTACGGGGACGAAATTCAAGGATTTTGTGGAGGGGTTTCCGGAGAGATACCTGCGCGTCCACTCGGCCGAAGAAGTGATGCGGCACATGGGAATGGCGGAGGAACTGGGCCACGACGCCATTCAGGTTGACCTGAAACGCGGCCGGCATTGGTACGAGCTCACGCTGGTCACAAAAGATCGTCCTTCATTATTCGCTACACTGACAGGCGTTCTGGCCGCGTGGGGAATGAATATTGTGAAGGCCAACGCCTTTTCGAATGAAGCCGGCACGGTTGTTGACTCCCTATATTTTACGGATCGCTTCCGCACCTTGGAACTAAATCTCTCGGAGTGGCAGCGTTTTAAGGAAAGCATTGCCGCTGTTTTGTCAGGAAAAGCAGACCTCGACAAGATGCTTCGCGACCGGCAACGGGCCGAGAAAGGTTTGCACGTCAAAGTGGTGGTGAAATCTCGGATCGATTTTGACAATGAGTGTTCATCGACAAGCACGTTGCTGCAGGTGATTGCACAAGACCGGCCACGCCTGCTGCACAAGATCACTTCTTGTCTCTCGCAGCAGAGGTGCAACATCGAGATCGCGTTGATCGACACCGAAGGACAAATGGCGATCGACACGTTCTATTTAACTTCAAAGGGAAAAAAGTTATCCGCGGAAGTCCAGAGTAACGTGGAGAAGGCGCTCCTCGACGAACTGAAGAATCTGGAACTTGGGTGAGGGAACGCCCCATCTAGCAAGCGGCGATCGTCTTACCACGCGGATCGCATATCGCTCGAGGTTCCACCCGCAGCGGGAACGTAGCATTTCAGCGTATAGTCCATCACCATGCGATCGGCATTGAAGCGCCACCCGAGAGTGCGAATGGTGCGTTTCATGCGCTTAATCCAGCCCCGCGGCAGTCCGTCGCGATCGCGCTGGTAATAGAGCGGAATCACTTCCTCGCGCAGTGCACGGTGTAAATCCTCGCCATCGCGCGTGTCGTGCACGTCCATGTTCGAATGCGTTCTGCCTGTTCCGATCGCGAATCCATTCATGCCGTCGTAGGCTTCGGCCCACCAGCCGTCAAGAACAGAAAGATTTAGCCCGCCATTCAGAACGACCTTTTGGCCGCTGGTTCCTGAGGCTTCCAGAGGGCGCCGCGGATTATTCAGCCATACGTCCACGCCTTGCACCAGGTATCGACCGACGTTAATGTCATAGTCCTCGACGAAGACAAACTTGTCGGCGAATCGCGAATTGCGCATCAATTCCGCAATCTGTTGCAATACCCGCTTGCCCGGTTCGTCCAGAGGATGCGCTTTTCCGGCAAAGACGAACTGCACCGGACGTTTTGGATCGTTCACCATCGAAGCAAGATTCTCAACGTCGCGCAGGATTAAATTGGCTCTCTTGTAGGTAGCAAAGCGGCGGGCGAATCCGATGGTCAGAGCATCGGGACTGAGCAACCTGGCCAGCCTTTGAAAAGTTTCTACCGATTCACCGCGGCGTTTGGCTTGCTCCACCGCGCGGCGCCGCACGAATTGAAGAAGCTGCGATTTCAGACTAAGGTGTGTTTCCCAGAGTTCACCGTCGTCTACGTTCTCAATTCCTTCCCATATGCGTGCTTCACTGCTGTGCTGATGCCAATTCGTCCCCAAATGCCGATCGTACAAGCGGAACATCTGCGGCGCCAGCCACGACGGCACGTGCACTCCGTTCGTGATGTGTCCAATGGGGACGTCATCTTCGGGTTTGCCGGGACACAATCCGGTCCACATCGCACGTGAGACTTCGCCATGCAACGCCGAAACAGCATTGGCGCGCCGCGAGAGTCTTAGTCCCAGGACGGTCATGCAAAACGTTTCCTGATGATTACTCGGGCGTTCGCGCCCTAGCCCCATCAGGCTTTCTGGCGAAAGCCCTAACGCCTCGCGCAGAGGGCCGAGATGCTCTTCGATCAAATCTGTATCAAAGCGATCGTGGCCAGCGGGTACGGGCGTGTGCGTGGTAAACACAACTTCGCGCGACACCCGGGGCACGGCGCTATCGAATGCGATGCCTTCTTCATCCATTCGCGAATGCACGGCTTCGAGCACGGCAAATCCACTGTGCCCTTCATTGAGATGCAAGACTCCAGGAGTGATGCCCATGGCCTTCAGCGCGCGGAAGCCACCAACCCCTAGCAGCAATTCCTGCCGAATGCGGGTTCGCGCATCTCCGCCATAAAGACGGGACGTCAACTTGCGGTCATCGGCGGAATTTTCCGCGATATCGGAATCAAGAAGAAACAGGTCGCATCGTCCGACCTTTACGCGCCACACCTTCGCGTGGATAGAGCCGTTGCGTGTATCGATTTTTACGACAACCGGCCGCCCGTTCTTGCCGATCGCGGCCGCCAGAGGCAACTGGGTAACGTCAGTTTCCAGGTACTCTTCCTGCTGCCATCCATTGTGATCCAGGCGCTGCCGAAAATATCCTTGACCATAAAACAGTCCAATTCCGACGAGGGGAATCGCAAGATCGGACGCACTTTTAATGTGATCTCCAGCGAGCACGCCCAAGCCGCCGGAGTAGACAGGAAGGGATTCATGTATTCCGAACTCGGCCGAAAAATACGCCACCGGCCGAGGCCGCAGCACGCCGGCATGCCGCGCTCCCCATGTGCGGTCCGCGTGCAGATATTCTTGCAGCCTGCGATACGCATAGTTGATGCGGCTGTGTAGCACCAATTCGGCGGCGCGGCTCTCGAGCTTCGCCAGCGGAATCTCAGCCAGCAGCGAAACTGGATTCTGATTTAACTGCTTCCAGCGGACCGGATCAATATCGCGAAATAAGCTGGTCGTATCATGGTCCCAGCTCCACCACAAATTTCGGGCCAGCGCCCAAAGCCTCTCTTGCGCGGGAGCGATAAATCGATCCAAAGTTCGCGCTTCGCTCACTACCGGCGCCACTTGGGCCGCCGCCTCCGTGAGCATGTGAATCTCGTCTTCCCGGAAAAGACGTGGTTCGATCGTTTGGACTACTAGAACTCCCTGGAGAACGCCGCGGTCGATCAGTGGAACGCCGAGAAACGACTGGTATTCGTCTTCACCGGCTTCACGGAAATATTTGAAACGTGGATGAAGGTGAGCTTGCTCGACTGCTACGGGCCGCACCTGCTCGGCAACGAGGCCCGCCAGACCTTCGTGGATAGCCATGCGCAGGCTGCCGATGCACTCGCGCCGAAGGCCCACTGTTGCGGCCAGCACAAGATTCGCCCGGTCGGGTTCCAGCAAGTACGCAGAACAGACATCAGTATCAAAACGCTTGGCAATCAACGCCACGACGTTCGTTAGCGTTTCGGCGGGCTGCCCCTCGGCGGCCGCAAGGTTTGCGATTTCCTCAATCGTAAGGACGTCGGGAGATCGACGCGGCACGCCGCTGGAATCCGCTTCTTCGTCGCGATTCTCTCTTATCTGCAGGCTGTCTGGTTCCATTCGGCTAGGTCTTACTTGACGACGGTCGTTCTATTTTCTTCTCTCTCGGAAAACCACGAATACGTTCTGGCTCATGAGGCGTTTTCCCCCAAAGTAACTCTAGGTCGAGGGAGCCATCGAGTCCAATTGAAATTATCGATGTTGTAGATAAAATTCGCGCTACGGTTCACGAAACGGGCTAGAGATCGAAATGTTATTTTCTCACAGATTGGCTTCCAGTCGGGCAGTTCCGCACTAGCGTAACGGTTGGCACTGGGGGCACCAGAATGTTGTGCGCGCATCGATTCCTTGTTTGCGCGATTGAATCAGCATGCCGCACTTCCTGCAAGGCCCATTCCGGCGGCCATAAACCCACAAGCGTTCTTCATTGTTGGCGCGACCCGTGGTTCGCCGCGCTCCGGCATAGCTTATGACTTGGTCGCCGGATGTTGCGGTAACGTTCGCGAGCATAAATTTTCTCCCGGTACTCACCAAGCATGCGATTTCTTCATCCCGCAAGCTGGCGACTCTTCGAAACGGATTGATTCCGCAAGCGAAACATACTTCAGACTTAAAAACGTTTCCCAGCCCGGCCATGATGGACTGAGTTAGCAAAGCGACGCCGGCTTCGAGCTCGCCGCGAGAGCGAAGAGCCTCAACCGATCGACCCGAATCGAAATCTGCTGTTAGAACATCTTGACCGAGCTCTCGAAAGCCCTCGCGGCGGCGGAGCGTGTTGGAAGTATGAAATTCGGCAATCGGAACTTTGAACGCAACCGCCCAAAACCTCTCGGTCTTAATCACAATTCGCACGTCGCCGGAGTGCCTCTGCCATTTTTCGCCGGGGCGATAAATATGCCAACTGCCGCTCATCAGCATGTGCGTCAACAGGATGAGACCGCCAGAGAAATGCATGAGTATCCATTTCCCATGGGCCTCCACCTTTTCAATCGTCCTCCCTGCGATGGGAGAATCGAAATCGACACGCAATAGTTTTGGCAACTTGCTTTCAAAGCCCGTGACCACTTGCCCAGCCAGCGCGGTGTTCAGAGTCCGCGCCGCCCTAAAGATTGTGTCTCCTTCGGGCATCAGGCCATCTCGGGAACGTCGGGATCGACTTCATCGTCGTCGGAATTGGCGTCGGATCCGCTCGATGCATTGTCATCGACCGGTATTGCGATCGGTACAATCCTTCGCATCTGGAATCCAATGGCTGTATTCACGAAGCCCGATTCTTCGAGAAATCGTGCGAGAAAATGCAGGCGCGCGGGTTCGCCATTGATTGTGCCAATCAGTAAGCCCGTTTTACGGCCTTGCCGGCGAATGGCGACCTCGGCAAGCTTCTTCGCCAGTTCGCGAGCGAAGCGAGTGCGGTCTGGCTCGGACTCGGGCAAAAAAACCTGTACTTCATGGCTTCTGCGTCGCAAGAACGCTGTCAAGTTTCCATTCACCAGAATCACTCCGGCGCCGCTGGTGCGCGACATCATGCGAGTCGTCAGTCCCGCAGCATTCGCCGAAAGTTGGGCAGTCGTTTGCTCCGCGGGCTCATTCGATACGCGGTCCGATGCAGGCGAATCTGAGTTCTCAGGTTCTGCGGGAATGCCGTCTCGTCGCGGCCACGGAAGCAACGCACCGTAGGGATTCGCGGGATCGGTAGCGGCCAAAAAAAGCGCCTCCGGCGTTTCTTGCTCGGAGCGCAAGCCTCGCAGCATATCAACGGCGGCTGGCATAGCAAATTGCGCTGCTCCCAGGCCGGCCACGAACATGCCGCGGCGAACCCATCCGCCATCTTCCATTGTCTTCAATGCCGGATAAATCGTCGGATAGCCACGCGGAACATTTTCCGCAATTGCGGTTTCACGCAGCACAATGCCGTTGCGTACCAGCAACTGCTGCGCCAGGTTCGCGCTCCATTGCGTCACGTTGATCGGCGTGTGCAAGTGTTGCCGGATCAGCGACCAGCGTCCCTGTGCTGGACTTCCAGTGCGCGAACGCAAGCGCCGTAGAAATTCTGGAGATCCCGGAGGAACCCCAGGAAAGTTGCCGTTCTTTTCTCGCTTGGTTTCGTTGGAACGCAGCAGGTCGCGTAAAGGATGGAAGGTGTCGTTCGTGATTTGTCCGGACCAAACCAGTTCCCAAAGGGCGTCTCGCGTATCCCCTGAAAATCCTCCGCCAAGGGCCGCGTGAATTGCTGCGAAGAAGGAAGCCCCATTTTTCGATAGGAAGTCAGCGATCTTCGCAGCTCGTTCCGAAAGCGAAGCGGGCTCCCCGCGTACCTCCTGTGGAGGCAGGAGCAGCGGCAAAGATTCAGCCAGATACAGCGCAATCCTGCCATCTCGATTCCCGATCGGTTCGACTCCAGCCCAGATGACCTGTCCCGAGGCCATGACCGTGTCGAGATCGCCGGAGCGATAGTCACCAATGCGAGCCGGAAGAATTTCGCGTTCCAGCTCGGAGGCCAGCAGCGCCGCGCCTTGCAAAGTCTCTACCGTGTCGAGAAGCGCATCCAGACCGCGGCGCCGCACCGTGACGCCTTGCCAGCGAGCGGTAAATCGCGCGAACGTGCTTTGTTCTACAGGCTCGATCTCCCGTCGCAAGCGCGCCAGACTCTTACGGCGTACCTGCTGCATCACATCCGGATCGCACCATTCATGATGTGTGCCGCCAGGGCGAAATTCGCCCTCCAGCAGCTTTCCCAGACCGTGCAGGGTTCGTAAGCAACTTTCAACTTTCGCCGGAGGCAAGCCATATCGTGCCGCAATGTCCGCGACGGTGAACGGCCCGTGCGTGCGTGCGTAACGGCGCAAGAGTTCGCGAAAAGGATCTTCGCTCGGTTCCAGAAAAGCTTCCGCAAGCCCCGGCGGCAAAGGAGTTCCCAGCGCATCGCGGTAACGCGAAGCGTACTCCACAGGAATGTAGCGAAGTTCTCCCGCTATCCGAACCGAAACGGCGCGGCGCCGATTGGTTAGTTCAACAATTGTCGCCGCTACTTCCGGACTTTCGCAGCGGGCTGCAAGCTCGGCGTCGGACAAATCCCCGAGCTTCAATAGCAAATCATGCACGCCGTCGGCATGGCGAGCACGATACTCAGGATCGAGCGATTGCAACCGGGCTTCCACTTCGTCGAGCGCGGCGGAGTCCAGAAGTTCGCGAAGGTCCGCATCTCCCAGCAATTCCTCCAGCTGCGACTGATCAATGGACAGTGCCTGCGCACGCCGTTCCGCGAGAGGAGCGTCACCGTCGTAAATGTAATTCGCGACGTAGGAAAACAGCAGCGATGCCGCGAACGGCGACGGCCGCTCCGACTCAAGGCTGGTGACGCGAATAGAACCGCGTTGAACTCCGGCAAGGATCGCTCCGGCGGCGGGCAAATCAAAAACATCGCGAATGCACTCGCGATAGGCCTCCAAAACAATTGGAAACGAAGAGAATCTTGCGGCTACGGCAAGAAGATCGGCAGAACGTTTGCGCTGTTGCCACAGGGGCGTGCGCATGCCGGGGCGCCGCTTCGGAAGCAACAGAGCACGGCTTGCCGCTTCGCGAAACTTGGCTGCAAAAAGGGAAGTGCTCCCGAGTTGCCGAAGTACCAGGTCCCTGAATGCCGCGGGAGAGGGCAGCAAATCTTCTGCACGAATGGCCTCCTCATTATCTGGAAGACGAAGCACAAAGCCGTCGTTCGACCACATCGACTCGACTTCGAGACCACGTTCCGCTCGTAGCTTCGACGTCACCGCCATGCACCACGGAGCGTGAACCGCGCTGCCAAAAGGCGTCAGCACGCAAACGCGACGATCGCCCATTTCGTCGCGGCAGGTCTCAATGACGATATCTTCGTCGCTTGGAAGACGGGTCGTTGCGGCGGCCTGGTCTGCGAGATACCGGAGAAGGTTTTCCGCAGCAGTGGAATCGAGGCTATGTTCTTCCACTAACTTTGTGAATGCCACGGGGCGTGGCAACCGCAACAGCTCGCGACACATTTCACCAATCCGTTTACCGAATTCCACCGGGCGTCCCGCCGAATCGCCGCGCCAAAAAGGCATCTTGCCGGGCTCCCCGGGTGCGGGCATTACCACTACCTTGTTATGCGAAATTTCTTCGATGCGCCAAGTGGAAGCGCCCAGAACAATGGTGTCGCCATTGCGGCTTTCGAAAACCATTTCTTCGTCGAGTTCTCCGACGCGAGCGCCCTTGGTCGCGCCTGCGAGAAATACGCCGTAAAGGCCGCGATCGGGAATCGTGCCCCCATTGATGATTGCCACGCGTTGCGATCCTCGACGCGCTGTCAGTTTGTTGGCCACACGATCCCACGTAATTCGCGGACGAAGTTCGGCGAACTCGTCGGAAGGATAGCGGCCTGAAAGCATATCCAGCACGCCTTCGAAGATAGATCGCGTCAAAGCCGCGTACGGCGCCGCCGAACGAACGAGTTGAAATAGGGCTTCGACTGTCCAGTCTTCCAAGGCCACCGCTGCGACGATCTGTTGCGCCAGCACATCCAGAGGATTTCGTGGGTAATGAACAGACTCCACCTCGCCCCGGTACATGGCGCGAGTAATAGCGGCGCAGGCGATCAGGTCGGCACGATATTTGGGGAAGATCACCGCATTGCTCACCGCTCCAACATGATGGCTGGCTCGACCCACCCGCTGCATTCCACTCGCGACCGATGGCGGAGACTCAATCTGGATCACCAGGTCGACGGCTCCCATGTCGATTCCCAATTCCAGGGAAGAAGTTGCCACGATGCCGCGCAGGGTGCCGAGTTTGAGCTTGTCTTCGATTTCCTTGCGCTGCGCGACAGCTACGCTGCCGTGGTGAGCGCGAACCAGGGTTTCACCCGCAAGTTCGTTCACGGCGCCTGAGATGCGCTCCGCGAGGCGGCGGCTATTTACAAAAATCAGAGTGGACCCGTGGGCGCGCACTAATTCCAGAAGCTTGGGATGAATCGCGCTCCAGATGGAACGGCGTTTCGGTCCTTGAGAAGCCGGCCCGCTAGGGAGAGCCTCAACTTCATCAAGTCTTGCCATATCTTCGACCGGAACTTCCACCCGCAGATCGAGGCGCTTCGGCGCGCTCGCATCGATGATGGTTACAGGCCGATAGACCGGGGCATACGAAGAAGTTTCGAACTCAGAAAGAGCATCTTCCGGGACGTCACCCGTAGTCGTCTCCACAGAATTCGTCGCGG
>Ga0209006_10000540_pt1 | contig 35318 bp, 26 predicted proteins | sample JacPin_JW_Ref_O2_FD_188567 | JGI IMG/M metagenome (GOLD analysis project Ga0209006, IMG submission 188567) | Forest soil microbial communities from Algoma, Ontario, Canada - Jack Pine, Ontario site 1_JW_Ref_O2 (SPAdes) (version 2) | ecosystem: Environmental > Terrestrial > Soil > Boreal... | reverse complement strand
TTTTTTGCAAGAAATTCGTTTCACCGTGAGGCTGTTTGCGGCTAACGGCGAGCAATGGATGAGTGAGCTCCGCTGCCCTCGGAGCCACCAGCAGGATTTCCTGAATTTTGGATTCGAGTGGAGTGCCTTTGGGCACCATGTCCAGGGCCAGCTCAGCGTAGCTCGTGATGCTGGTCAACAGGGGGTTGAAGTCATGCGCTACACCGCCCGCAAATTCCCCATCGCATCCCTCTTTTGGGACGGCAGAAGCTGGGCTTCCAGCCGTAATCTCTCAGTGAGATCACGCCCTTCGAAAGGAACTGCGTGACCTGTCGCAAGGCGTCCCGAACCGGGCAGATGCTCTCTTCCGCGTAATACGACTCTCCATTCTTTTTTCGATTCTCCGCGGATCCCGCGGTAGGAATTACCGGCAAGAATCGTCTCCGGATTTTGTGATAAACCTCAGGCGCCCGCTCGCTCGATTTTGAAATTCGCGAGGCGCGACCGCATACTTCGTCGCGTTCCTGGCCGGTCTATTCTCGAACGCGGGATTCACATATTCAATGGCGCCATGGAGATCGGTGATGAAAATCGTGTCGGTCGACCGCTCGACCGCACGCGATCGCTTGCGCAAAGATTGCGGCGCGGTTTGCTCGTCTTGCGGATGGAACGCCAGAGTGTTTCGAATCGTGCGGATTAGAGTCGCACTGTCGAGTTGAGACTTGGCCACGCAGTTTCAAGTCCCGCCCTCAATGATTTCTGCGACGGTCTGTCCGTATGCATCTTCAGTCAGCAGAATAAAATAAAAGGTACCGAGACCCCGGCGTGAAGAAAGTCAGCCGCAACCTGAACCCGCTTCAGGGTTCCCGGTTTCGTGCTCGAACAAAGCCAAGACCGTAGGGCTTCTGCTGCAACATTTGCTTGGCTTCTTCGAGCGGGTCGGCATGGTCGAGGTCGGCCGCGAGCAGGTTGCGGATGCGACTCAAGAATCTCGCGAATCAGGTAGAAATCTTCCTCTTCATTACCCACGAGCAGGACGCGCGGCGGAACCTGTTCCAGCGCGGATTTTGCGGCCGTCAACACTGAAGTAGCGCCATCACCAGTACCATCGGAATGTGCGGGACTCAGGTTGGCGTCGGCCGCGCGATTTCCAGTGGTGGGGTGCATTGGAATTCTCGATTCGGAGGGTGTTTAAATCAGGAATTCGGTGGCTGGGATAGCAACGGCGTAGGCTTGGCCCCGGATCCTCGGATATCCGTTCTTCCTTGTTAACCAATCCACAATTGCTTCGTCTAAACCCTCGAATCCAGTGATCTTCGGTAGTGGCGGAGATCGACGGAACGACCCGTCCGCATCCTGCGTATAGAGCGATAGGTAGGTCTGCGCGCGCCGGGCTAGCAGTCGTGCTCGTTCGGTTATGGGATTCTGGGAGCAAATGAAGAAGCCACCTTCCCTGGGGTGACTTTAACCGCTCAAACGCCTTTTTTGGGGGGATGTATGGAAAACATGCAGCTAGCAAATGGATCAATCACGCCGGTTGAAAGGTATGACATCGGCCACGTGCAGGAAGTGGTTCGACAGGCCCACGGGGAACTGCGTCAACTGCTGCAACAGCGGGCCGAAATTATGAAGCGCATTGGTACCGTCAAGCAGACGATCTCCGGTTTAGCGAACATTTTCGGAGACACGCTCTTAAGCGAAGAGTTGATGGAACTGGTCGACCGAAAAAGCAGCGGCCGTCAGCCGGGTTTTACCAAGGCTTGCCGGATGATCCTGATGGAAGCTGGCCGAGCCATGAATGCGCGAGACATTTGCGACTATTTCGAGCGGAAAATGCCCGCTCTGGTGGCCCGCCACAAGGACCCCATGGCGTCGATCACGACGGTGCTAAACCGTCTGGTCGAGTATGGCGAGGCGCAGGCTGTGCTTGCAAACGGCAGACGAGCTTGGGTATGGATTGCGGAAGTACCGGCGGATGCCCCGGTGCATGCCGACTCGCGCGAGCTCGCGAAGGTGGAATAAGCTCGCGCGCCGCCTGGAGCAAGACAGGTCTTGAAGGTCTGCCCGAGTCTTTTCCGCTGTACGTCTCTTTATCCTGGAGGCAGCAGCATTCCTTTTTCCAAGTGTCGGGTGACGTGCGCGTAGGACGCTGCGTGAGGATCGTGCGTCACCATCACGATGGTTTTGTGAAAGTCCTCATTCAGCCGCTTCAGAATTTCTAAGACATCTGTGGCGGAATGACTGTCCAAATCGCCAGTAGGCTCGTCCGCCAGCAGCAGGGTGGGATCGCTCACGATCGCCCGCGCAATCGCCACGCGCTGTTCCTGTCCGCCGGAAAGCTGCTTGGGCAGATGGTTGACCCGATCCTCCAGCCCGACGAGCTTGAGCGCAGTCAATACGTGCTCGCGGCGCTGCTGCGACGTCAGTTTGGTCAGCAGTAATGGCAGTTCCACGTTCTCAAAGGCAGTGAGCACCGGAATCAGGTTGAACGTCTGAAAGACGTAACCGATGTGCTCATTGCGCCAGCGGGCAGTCTGCGAGTCATTGAAGCGGAAAATATCCTGCCCTTGCACCAGCAATTCGCCGCTGGTTGGCCGATCGATGGCCGCAATCATGTTCAGCAGCGTGGTCTTGCCCGAGCCCGACGGCCCCATCAGGGCGAGGAATTCGCCCTTGGCGATGTCGATGGATACGTCGTCCAACGCAGTCACCTGAAAGGCATCGCGTTTGAAGACCTTGCTCACGCTGCGAACCTGTACAACTTTTGTGCCCGTGGCAACGTTCGGTTGTGCGACTGTGCTCATGATTGCCCCTTAATTTTGATTTTGTCTCCATCTTTCAATGTCGCTGGCGCGGTCGTAATCACGCTTTCGCCCCCGACCAATCCGTTGACGAGCGCACCGTCGCTGCGCTGGCCGACCACGTGGACTTCGCGCGCGACCGCTTTTCCGTTATAAGCGATCAAAACGATCTTCTTGCCGTCGCGCTCGTGGATGGCCGTTGACGGTACGTAGACCCCCGACGGCGCTGCGGCATTCTTCGGAGTATCGTTCGCCAGAAACTTTACGGTCGCGTTCATTTCCGGCCGCAATTGAACGTCGTGATACTTGTCCGGATTCAACACCTGTACCTTCACCTGAACGGTTGCCTTCTGCCGGTTCGCTTCCGGTGAGATTTGGGCGATGACGCCGTCATATTCCTTATCGGGATACGCGTCGGTCGTGACCTTTGCTCTCTGCGTGGGACCAAGGCGGGCAAAGTCCGCCTGCGCAATATCGAGTTCGACCTGAAGATCGTTCAAGTCCGCCAGCGACACGACCGATCCTTGAGGACCACCCGCCGCCGCGCTGGCAAACTGCGCGGTAATGAGCTCGCCCTTCTCTGCCGTACGGTCAAGAATCGTGCCGGTTACGGGAGCGCGGATCACAGTGGCATCCAGTTGCGACTTGGCATAGTCGAGCTGGCCTTGTGCCTGCATGAGCGCGCCCTGGGCGCGGGCAATCTCTTCCGCGCGCGGCCCGATCTTCGAGAGTTGGAACGCTTTTTCCAGAGAATTCACCCGCTGTTGATCCGACTCGAACTTGGCCGTAGCGTCGTCGAGCGCTTGCCGAGAGACCACACCGCCCCCCGCCAATTCCTTGGTTCGATCAAGAGTCAGCTTGTCATTCGACAGTGTGGCCCGAGCTTCATCCAGATTGTGCTGCGCTTGCTGAACTTCTTCGGGCCGCGATCCGTGCTGCAACTCGTCGAGATAAGCGCGGGCATTCTCGATCGCGCCCCGCGCCTGTTCATACGACGCGCGGAACTCCTGATCCTCCAGGCGAACCAGCACCTGGCCTTCCTTTACCTTGTCACCCTTCTCCACGCCGATCCACGCCAGGCGGCCGGTCACTTTGGAGTTCACGTTGATGGTGTGGTGAGCCACGATGTAGCCCGTTGCCGAAAGCACGGTGCCGCCCGCGTCGTTGCCGCTCGTCTCCGCCGTGGCTCGCACCACGTCGACCTCCGGCACATCCGATGAGAACGCTCGGTAGGCCAAAGTAATGACGCCCAGAAGCGCTACCACCGCGACGCCAACCAGAATATAGCGGCGCGCCCACGCCGGTGGCTCTCCGCCGGAGTCGCCGCGCTGCGAGCGGTCGATCCGCAAGCTCTGCAAGTCTTCGTGTTTTGTATCAATCGCCATAGGAAATGTCTACGTATTCGGTTCTCCAATAGTTTCCGGCGCTGCTCACCCGCGCAGCGCGTTCAGAATGTTCTGCCGCGCCGCATGCCACGCCGGAGCCAGCCCGCCAACGAATCCCATAATCAACGCGAACACAATGGCATATCCCGCAACCTGCGGCGTGATGCGCAACGCGAATACCACTTCGCTGAAAGTTACGGCATTGGACGTTCCCGTCTGCATTCCATTAAACGGGAGCATGAGCAAAATTCCTGCGAGCGCGCCCAAAAGCGCCAACAGCAAAGACTCCAGCACAAATGAGGTCAGAATCGAAGGCCGCGAGAAACCGATCACTCGTAGCGTGGCAATCTCGCGTCCGCGATACGCCACCGCTGCATACATCGTATTCATGGCGGCAAAAATCGAGCCAATCGCCATAATAAATGCCACCACGATCCCGATGACCTTGATGGGCGCACCAGAACTGGTCTGCTTGGCGTAGTAGTCGGTCTCCAGCATGCCTTCGAGTTTCAAACGCTGATCGTCGCTGACCCGGTTCTTGAGCGCATCGGCCGCAATCGGATCGGTCGCTCGCAGGTACGCCGAGGAATATCCGCCCTGCCGATCGAAGTCTGAGGCCATCTGGTTCACGTCGCCCCAAACTTCCGACTCGTACGCCGAGCCCCCGGCGTCAAACACTCCCACGACCTTCCACGATCCCTTGCCAAATTCCATCGTGTCGCCGATGTTGGCGTGGGTGAAGCGGTCGCGAATCGATTTGCTCACAACCACTTCCCGTTGTCCCGTCTGAAACCAGCGCCCCTCCACCAGTTTCACGGGTGCAGGCTTCCCCGGATCCTCCGGCGTCTGCCGCATTTCCAAGCCGTCGGGCATCATGCCCCGCACGGTTACGTTCACTTCGCCGGTGCCGTCTTTGCGGGGCAGGATAATCACCACCACCCACTCTCCGGAGACCATCGGTTCGCCGTGACTGTCCTTCGCAATGCCGGGGAGCGTCTTCAATGTGGGGAAAAGAGATGCGTCGAAGCCACCCGAAAGCTCGGCTTCCGATCCCTTGCGCAGCACCAGCACATTCTTTGCGCTGCCGCTGTTGACAAAAGCGCGATGCAACCCGGCCAGCAGCGCCATCAGGAAAATTGCCGTGGTCACAGTGAGCGCGATGCCCAGCGCCGTCATGAGCGTGAGCCCCTTGCGGAGCCTTAAGTTGCGCACGTTGTAGCTGATCGGTATCGCCATAAGTAATCTCTGTCTCTATTTCTGTAGCGAGGGTATCTTGCCCTCGCAGTTCGCCGAGCATCTCATCCGATGTGACGCAGCCCGTCGACTATGTTTTTGCGCGACGCATTGAAAGCCGGGAGGTAGCCGCTTACCAATCCCAAGGCTAGGGCCACAGTCAACGACAACCCCGCAGTGGGAGCGCTAACTTTCATCGAGAGTGGAACACCGAGAGCTATGAAACTGCGCGTCAAAAACCAGATTACGGGGACCGCAGTCAGAATCCCGACGACGCCGCCTGCCACAGCCAACGCCACCGACTCGCTCACGAACATCGACAGCACCCGGCGGCGAGTGAAGCCGAGAGTCTTCAGCACAGCCACCTCACGGGTTCGGCTGCGCACTGACATGGCCATGGTGTTGGCCGAAACCAGCATGATGGTGAATACCACCGCTCCGCAAATGCCCAAAATAAATGCCTTGATGTTCCCCAGAGAAGCGACGAAGCCAAGCTGAAACGCTTTTTCACTCTCCGTTTTGGTTTGCAGCGGCGAGTTGCGGAACATGTCGTCGACTTGTCTCGACACCCGCGATACATTCTCGGCAGAGTCGATCTGCGCCGCGTACCATCCGGCTTGCCCTTTGAACCAGGGCACCGCTTCTTCCAGGTACTTGGCGTTGAAATAGAGCGCATTCTGCGGCGGATCGCGATGGTATATGCCGCGAATCGTGAGATTAACATTCACCGGGAAGATATTCGCCTGCAATGTGACGCGGTCGCCAATCTTCCACCCATACTTTTTCGCCAGCGTCACGTCCACCAGTGCGCCCGCGCGATCTTGCTGCCACGCCTTTAGTTGGTCCGGCGGGACAATCTTGTCGGACGCCACTTTCAGGTATTCGTCCGGATCGGTTGCCATCTGCGCGAAGAAATGCTCCGGCCGATCATCGATATAGCGGCCCCCAAACCAGGTCATCGGCACTACTGCGGTTACGCCCTGAAGGCTGCGAATCTTGTCGCGATAAAACGCCGGCAGAAAAAACGCCAACGACACGCGGTCCCGGGTAATCACGCGACGCGATGCTTCCGGCGCAACTTGATCCACATAGAACGAACGCCAGATGCTGATCATGAGCGTCAGCAGCAGCAGCGAGAAGCTGATGCTGATCATTGTCAGCAGGCTGCGCCGCTTGTTCCGAAACGCGTTGCGAACCACAAAACTGCCCAGCGTCATAACTTCATCCAATGTGGCGTAATCCGTCGACGATGTTTACTTGTGAAGCCGTGTAAGAGGGAATTGCCGAGCTCAACAATCCCACCAGACCGGAGGTGAGCAGAGCGGCGAGCCATATCCCCAGCGTCACCTTCATGGGGAAAAAGCTGAAGAATTGCGGCGAGTGGGTCAGGCCATAAACCATCAACCAACCCAACCCCGCCCCGAGCACTCCTCCGCCCAGGGAGAGCGCGACCGCTTCGCTCACAAATAATCCCAGCACGCCGCGCTTCGTAAAGCCGAGCGTTTTCAGCACCGCCACTTCGCGGGTCCGCTCGCGGATGGACATGGCCATCGTATTGGCCGATACCAGCAACGTAGCGAACACCACCGCTGAGCAAATACTCAGAATGAACGCCTTCACGTTGCCCATCATGGCCACGAACTCCAGTCCAAACGCCTTCTCACTCTCAGTCTTCGTCGGCTGAGGCGAATTCCGGAACATGTCATCCACCGCGCTTGAAATGTTGCTTACGTCGGAAGGTGAGGCTGCAAGAATACTGAACGTCCCCGCTCTCCCCTTGAAAAAATCGACAGCTTCTTCTACGTACTTCGCATTGAAGTAGACCGACTTGTTGTCAGGGCTGGAGTGGAAGATGCCGCGTACGTTCAACTCAAGGTTGATGGGGTAGATCGTTCCCTGCAAAACAATACGGTCACCCAACTTCCATCCATATTTTGTTGCCAGCACGCTGTCGACAATCACGCCCTGCCGATCGCGCTGCCACGCCGTGATTTGGTCAGCTGGCAATTGAAGATCGCGGAACGTTTTGAAAAATTCCTCGGGATCCGTGCCGAATTGCGCGAAAAAATTCTCCGGCTTCTGATCTTTGTAGATCCCGCCGAACCATGAGACCGGTACCACCGACACGACTCCGGGAAGCGCTCGAATCTTTTCCCGGTAATATCCGGGGAGGTTGAAAGTAAGAGAAACCCGATGCCGGACGACGAGTCTCTCGGCGGACTCAGCGCTCCCCTGGTCGAGATAGAACGCCCGCCAGATGGTCATCATGAGGGTAAGCAAGAGCAGCGAAAAAGCGATGCTCAAAACCGTCAGAGTGCTGCGCCGCTTGTTGCGGAACGCGTTTTTAGTGACGAATCGGGTCAACGTCATCGGCTTACTCCAGAGGGGACAGGGATCCGGGCACAAGCAGGCGAGCACGTCCGAGCCCACCAAGAATAGACGATTACCTCGCCATCGACAACCGGCTCGGATCTGATTTGTGTCACGCCCAAAATGCTCAACTCCGCAGAACCTTTTTGCAGGTTCTATAGTTTCGCGGCACCGACCCAGCTACAAGTGGAGATCGTCATCAGGGTAGGATGACAAATGTCACATTATGCTAGACATAACAACTTAAACTTCCGCCACGACCATAAAGTTACGCTTAATTCTGATCCGGCCGGCAGTATTCAAACCCGACGGTTGGCGATGTGTGCTGGTTGAAGCGTCCTTCCTCGGCCGAAGGCCCGTAAAGAGCAGGGACCGACCCGTCATTGAGTCGCAGGTAGACGGTCAACTGTCCGCGATGGTGAGAGAGATGGCTGAAAACCGCCTCGGAGATCATCACGTGGCGTGGATTTTCGCTAGCCACATAGCCCCCAATCACGAACTTCCAAGGCGCTAATAAATGCTCATCGGTGGTATTCTGCAAAGCCTCACGTGCCTCGGCGACGCTGCTATCAAGAGCAGACACCAGTTCGGCACGCGTGCGCCATTCGAGTGGTTTGAATTTCGCCGCACCGGGCGACTTTAGATCCAATTCATCGTGTTTCACCATGGTCACGATCCATGCCGGCATGGTTGCAACCAGTGACGCGAGAGAACCTAGTGGCATCGACTTTGGATGGGGTTTCCAGTCATTGTGCCCTTCCGGCACACGCTGCAATGCACTGCGCGTGCTTGCAGCTTCTCGTTCTAACTCTGCTAGGAATATATCCGTGAGCTTCATGTCAGCCTCCTGGTTTCGATTCGCGCTTGAGATCCTGGCCGAAATCGACACGCGTAACCCTATCAGTCATTGAGGACAGATTCGGTCCTCGATCCGTGGCACAATCAATCATGCTGCAGACCTCGGCCAGACTGCTCCGGCTGCTATCTCTTTTTCAGGCGCAACGCTATTGGTCTGGAGCGGATCTCTCCAGTCGGCTCGACATCACTGGCCGAACCCTGCGCCGTGACGTTGATCGTTTGCGCAGTCTTGGATATCCCGTGCACTCAACCTCGGGAACCGCGGGAGGCTACCAGCTTGGAGCGGGAGCAACTCTGCCTCCGTTGTTGCTCGACGACGAGGAAGCGGTGGCGGTTGCTCTCGGCTTGCGAACTTCCGCCAGCGGCAGCGTCACCGGTATTGAAGAGGCGTCGGTGCGTGCGCTCCTGAAACTCGAGCAGGTGCTGCCGTCCCGATTGCGGCAACGCGTCGCCGCTTTGCATTCCTTCATCGTTCCTCTGGGCACTCGCGGTCCAACCGTTGATGTGGAACGCTTGTCCGTCATAGCCGCGGCATGCCGTGATCAGCAAGGAATCCGATTCAGCTATCACAGCCGCACTGGCGCACCCAGCGTCCGTTCGGCGGAACCGCACCGGTTGGTGCACACCGGTCATCGCTGGTATCTCGTGGCGTGGGACCTGGGTCGCGAAGACTGGCGAACCTTTCGGATCGACCGCATCGAGGGTAAGCTGAAGACCTCGACTCGGTTTAAGCCGCGCAAACCACCCGAAGGAGATTTTGCGGCCTTCGTTTCGAAGTCCTTATCCTACGTTCCCTACCCCTGTCGCGCTCGTGTAACCTTGCATGCGCCCGCGGAGACTGTTGCGAGTCGCATCCCGGCTTCGGCCGGGGTACTGGAATCGATCGACACTCGCTCCTGCATGCTTCACACGGGGGCGCACTCCCTCGAGGCAATTACCATCCACCTGTCTCTGTTAGGCGTCGACTTCCGGGTGCACGAACCGCCAGAACTTGTTGACTACATTCGGCGGTTGGTAGACCGATTGTCGCAAGCGACCAACTGAACGCCCGAAATGTCCAAGCTCTACGCTTGGGTTGACCACTTACTTTGGTAACTCGAACCTCGGCCCGAGCGGAGATATCCTAGCCCTACGAATCACTAGGGTCTCCGTCGACCGAGCCTTGTCGCGTCGACGCGAAAAGCTTGCGATGGCGTGAACAGGAAAAAATAAATGCCCACGAAGATCGGCCATTTCGAAATTCAGAGTGAACTGGCGAAATCCCTCACCAGCACGGTCTACAAAGCCAACGACTTGAAAACCGGGCAGACGATTGCCCTGAAGGCCATTCAGCTGAGCGTGTTCGGAGAAAGCGCGACTGCGCTTGCACAGGCGTTGATGGTGGAGGCTGAGAGCAGCAAGGTTTTGAGTAGCCCTAACATCACCAATGTTTTTGGGGCAGGGGAAATCGACGGGCAGTTTTGCGCCGGTATGGATTACATACAGGGCAATAGCATTGCCACCATGCTGTCGCGCAAGGAAGGGTTCTCCATTTGGGACCTTCTCGACATTGGGCGCCAGTTATGTGCAGGTTTCGATCACGCCAAGTCGCACGGCATTGTTCACTACAGCCTGGAGCCTGCCAAAATCATGTGTGGGTGGGACGGGACCGTTAAGATTTTGGGATTCGGCGTCTCCAGTGTAGGGAACTTCGTGCAGCACGTTCCGGGAGGGATTTCTTCGATCCTGTATTACGTGTCGCCTGAACAGATTCAGGGGCAATCCACTGATGCCCGCTCGAATCTGTTTAGCCTGGGTGCCATGTTTTATGAGATGGTGACCGAGCGGAAGGCTTTTGACGGCGCAGACATTGAGTCTCTGCGGCAGAGCATTCTGGAAAGCACGCCCGTTTCTCCCCTCCACATTAATCCCAAGGTGCATCCGCTCTTAAGCGACCTCATCATGAAGGCGCTGGCGAAAGATCCTGCGCTGCGCTACCAAAGTGGTCGGCAACTCCTCGACGATCTGGAAAATTGCAAAGAGGCGAGGTCCGCCAAGAAGCCGGAAGCACAAAAGGTTTCTGCTCCCGCAATGAAAACGAATGTGGCGGCGCAACCGGCCTTTGCAACTCCTCTTGCTGCCAAGGCGGTGACAAAAGTCGCGGCAACGGCTGCTCCGAGCCAACCTGCACAGCCGGTGGCCCCCACGAAGCCAGCTTCGAGGCTTGCCACTCCGAAAGCAGCGGCGGCAGCGGCTGGAGTGGGAAACGGAACGCTCTCTTCAACCGAAGTCGGAGTGTCGAGTGCCTACGCAAACTCTGCGAACGACGCGACAGAGGCGGTGTCGGAAAAAATGTCTTCGGCCCTGGCCGATGAGCCGCAGGTTGAAACCTTTGAGCCCGGCTCTACGGGCACTCCTAAGTTCAAAGTTGATCCCATGATGGCCGAGGGTGGATCGAAGGGCGGCGGCGGCTCCAGCTTCTCGGAAATCGCTGAACTACCCCCGCTGAAAGAACTTTATATCGCTCCTCCGCCGCCTCCTGAATCGCCCGTGCAGCCCGCAAGTCCGACGCCAATTGCGTTTAAGGGAAGCCGGAAGGCCGACGAGAAGCCCAGGGTACAGCCCCGCGAAGTTGCCGAGAAGGCGTTTAAAGAGATCAAAAACGTTCCGCCCAAGTTAATGCTCTACTCCCTTGCCGGGGCTGCTGGGTTGATTCTGATCATCGGAATTGGGTTCGCTCTTTACATTCACAGTTTGAATAGCGAGGATGACTCTGGCGCGGCACGCCCCAGTTCCGTGGTGCAAACTCCAAAGCAGCCAGAGGCCAGCCAGCCGCCTCCGACGAGTGTGCCGACACAGGTTCCGGTTGCGGTCCAGCCCGCCGAAACCCAACCTGCAGAGACTCAGCCCTCTGAGAACGCCGAGACGGAAGCTCCGGCCGCTGAGCGCAGCGCTCATTCGAAAGGAAAGAACGCGCGAAAGAAATCGGCCCCGGTTGCGGTCGTGATTCCTGGACAGTTGGCGATTGACTCGACCCCTCAGGGCGCAGAAGTTCAGTTAGATGGCAGGACTGATCCGAGCTGGGTTACGCCGTTGTCTCTGACCAACCTACAGCCCGGACAACATTTGATTTCTATTAGCAAAGCTGGTTACACGACCGACTCCCGAACGATAAACGTCACAGCAGGCAACCGGGCCACGACGGTAATCCACCTGGCGCAGCTGATGGCCACCCTGGTCGTGAAGAGCGAGCCCGCAGGAGCTAGCATTTATGTGGATGGCCGCAACATGGGCACGAAAACTCCCGGGCAGATAAGCGTGAACAAGGGTCAGCACGCGGTCCTGGTACAAATGCCGGGATACATTGACGAAACCATGAACGCACAGTTCACCCTGGGGCAGACATTCAATTTCTCTCCGACGTTACGCCCGCTCGGCAACGCGGACAATATTAAGACCGTCGGAAAGATGTCGAAGTTGTTTGGTGGAAAGGGACAGTCTGGGCAGGCTAGCGTGAGCATCCGGACCCAGCCGAAGGGCGCACAGATCGCGATCAACCAGCACTTGCTGGAGAAAGGCTCGCCGGTCGATGTGATGCTCGATCCTGGCAACTACGTGATCGACATTACCCTGAGCGATTATGCACCGGTGCACAAAGTCGTCACGGCCGACAAAGGCGGCAAAGTGGTGGTCGACGAAGTAATGCAGCGGCAATAACATCGCCGAAGTAGTGCTAGTTCCGTGGCGCTCATTTTCCCGCGGCCGAAGATCCCCGTGCCGACCAATTCCGCGCTCCAGCTTGCTGTTCGCCCGGCGCCACGCCGTGCCCGCGTTCTTCTACACGCCTACCCTCAGCGGCACCGGAAACTCAGAGGCGCTTGTCTGTTCCAGGCCGCCAAATCCGTTACAGAACGGCTGCCTATTGTGCCTGGCGGATTCATTTCACGGTCCATTCACCCGTATCTGCAACCGTCGTGAACAATTCCTCCCACCCGTGATCTTCTGCGGGGCGTGCGACTGCGGGCCACGGGCACTCAATGACGGAGAAGTCTGCCAAGAAACGCAGGCACTTCACGGCACAGCTCTAAACCCCGCGAACCCGCACGCTCTTGGTCGTTGCAGGTACGGTGCGAGGCGGCCGTTGCTCGGCTATACCCATGGGAGAAGCGGAATTCGTAGTCACGCGGTTACCGACCAGACTTCGATCATGCGCTTCGTCGAGGATAACTGGCTCGGCGGGGGTGATCGAGTTCGCGTTCCATCGCGGGAGCCGTTCCCGCTGCCCTGCCAGATCTTCAGCTTCGACAGATGGATTCGATGATTACCGGTTCTTGGATCTGGGTGCTGGAGGGAAGCTCTTTCCAAGTGTCGGACGATCATTCAGTACAGACAAACGGGGCATGCGAGTTTTTCGCATGCCCCGAAATCTGTGATCCAAATCTATTTAGGTAAGTTGAATTTGATAGTGACTTGAGTTTGAATCTCGACCGGCTCGCCGTTGAGGAGATACGACTTGTACTTCCACTGCCTGACGGCATCCGTGGCTGCCTTGGCGAGCTGCGAGTCGCCGCTCAGCACCTTCACGTGAGTGATATCGCCGGTTTTTGAGATCGTCGCCATCAGTTCCACCGTACCCTCAAGGTGCATGCTCAGGGCATTCCTGGGGTAGACCGGCTGCACTTTCTTGAACAACAACCCGCGCGACACGCCTTGCGAGATATTCAACGTCTGCAGCAGCGGCCGGGGTGCGACTTCCGCGCTACTGCCGAGGTCTGGCGGAGGGGCGCTGGCACCCGCTGTCGCAATCCCGATCATGCTGGGAGCCGGAGTGTCCGCCGCTCCAGGTTTCGCATGCGTGGTCGGAGACTTGCCACCTTTCACTACAAGCGGGGCCTCACTAGGCTTGGTCTCGTCAACAGGGGTGTTACCGGCGGCCGATGTTTTGCTCGACGGTTTCGTAGAAGTCGGCGCAGGTGAGAGGTCGACACTCTCCGCCGAGCCGGTATCGTCCGACACATGAGTCTTCGCAGGCAGCGTTGCGAGCGGCGAACTGGATGAAGATGTGGGTGAAGATCCGGATGTCTTTGGCGCCGCCGATGTTGGGGCTGGCTGCGCGCTGCTGGGTTTCGCGGTATTAGTCGTCGCAACAGGTGCTGAGATCGGTGCGCTTGGAGCGCCTTGCGGTTCACTCGGCCGATCGTGGAAGTGTGTCCAACCAGCATAACCGCCTCCGGCTATGATCACGGCTGCAGCCAGTCCCAGAAAAATTTTCTTCTTCCCGCCTGATTCGGCTGGGGTATTGGCTCCACCAAACGTGAATGACGGCGCGGATCCTACGATGGGGAACGACTCAGCTTCAACTATTTCCGCCTTTTTCAATCCAGCATCTGCTTCAGCAACGTGTGCGGGCGGTGCTTCGACGATGCGAGCGCTCAGTGATTCACGGGCTGGAGCAGGCGCGCTGGCGGCTCCGCTGCTCGATGTCGATGACAAGCCGGCTTGCAAGGCGATCCTTGCTTCGGGCTCAGCCGAAGCGACAGGTGTTGGGAGCGACTTGATGGGCGGTGCCGACGTCGTGACCTGGTTGAACGGGGCGACAACGGAATCCTTCCCGCCAATTCCTAGCAAATCTTCGTCTTGATCTTGCGCAGCGGCACTGAGATTTGCTGTCGCGGCTGCGGGCCAAGAGCTGGCATCGACCCTTGTTCGTGTTGAAGTCGCCGAGATTGCCGGAGGAGCCGGTTTCTGGTTCGTAACCGATGTTGTCGGCGAAGGCATGAGAGGAGACGCTGTGGTGGAAACGGCTGGCTTGGCCGGTTCGCTCTTGCGCAGCAGTCCGCGAGCCACCCGCAAGGTTCCCTTAGCCTGCTCGATGTTGATGGGTTTGGTCAGGACGAGGTTGGCGCCGATGCGAAACGCCTTTGCCACCCCCGCCTGACCTTCCACTACGGCCACGGCAAGCGACGCCTGGTTTGACGTCGAATTACGTGCGCTCTTGAACAACAATGTGGCATTCTGCTCGTTATCGCAGTCGACCACGACAGCGTCAAAGTGTTGGCCCATCAGCTTCTTGACTGCGGCGAATGGTTCCGTGCAGGACTCGACGTTGAACTCGAGCTCGCCTAGTACCTGTGTCACCGTGCGAGCGGTCTTTTCATCGGGACAGAAGAGAAGAGCTAGGTAACCCATACAAAACCATCCTAGGTACACAGGTAAGCGCCGGCAAGTTACGCTGGTAATTCGCTTGCCATGGATTCTTGTAGGGTTTCTGCTAGGTGAAAGGAAATGTTGATCGAATGCAGCACCGCTGACGCCAGAACATGGACGAGGGTAACGATATCCATTGCTCGCATACAATAGCGGGCCATGCGGGCGCGGCTGCCGTTGTGGCTCAAGATCGGATGGACCCTCTGGCTGATCGTCTGGGCTCCGTTGTACTGGCGCCAATTCGGGCTTCAGAATTTTCTTTTCTTCTGCGATCTCGGAAATGTGTTGATCGGAATCGGCTTGTGGTTGGAGAGTCCGCTGATTTTGTCCTGGGCGGCCTCGGGCTTGCTTATGTTCCAGATGATTTACACCGTGGACCTTGCCAGTGCCTTACTGACCGGACACCACCTTGTGGGCGGCACGGAATACATGTTCGATCCCGGGTTGCCCCTTACCATTCGCCTGCTCAGTTTGTTTCACATCGTGACCCCCCCTTTGCTCTTATATGCAATTTGGCGTCTGGGTTATGATCCACGCGGCTGGAAGCTGCAGACGCTGATGGCCTGGATCGTGGTTCCCATCAATTATTTCTGGAGGCCCGAACAGGATGTGAACTGGGCTCGGGGCTTGTTCTTTCATGAGCAACATGCCATGCCAGGCGGGGCTTTTCTACTGCTCTACCTGGTTGCCGTACCCCTGTTGGTTTACTTGCCCACGCATCTGTTCCTCGCCCGGCTGACACAGCGATGGCAAACTCAGGTCCGCGAATAGAGTAGCTCCGGCATCTCGCCGGCTATCCCGGCCCCAGACCCGAGCTCGGCGAGCGACCAGCGGACGGCCGCGCTACTCTCGAGTACTAGCCGGATTTGTCAGAATCTTCCTTTCTCCGCACCGCCGACTCCGCTGGTGGATACTCGATCGATCCCTTGAAGGAAGAAATGTCGTCGTCGTGGAAGTCGGGGAAGGGCAGCTGCTTCCCGTCCCGCAAGCCCGCAATTTTCTTCGCTGCGTTGTCTGCTTTTTCTTTCTCGACTCCCCCATCGCGGCTCAGATAGAGAGTCTGCGAGGGAAGGGCCAGGCCGCCGCCGGAGTCCTCCATCACATCCATCATGCGCAGCAACAGGTCTTCGCGTACTGCGGCAAATTCATTGAAGTCGCGCGTCAGGATGTAGGCAACCATTTCAACGTTGAGGGAGCCGCCCGCAATGTCGGTAAGGCGGACCCGCACGGTCTTGGTCTCCACTTTAGGGTGGCTATAAAGCAACCGGCGGATTTCAGCCAGCACGAAGCGGACATGGTCGGCCTTGCTCTCAGGGCGCAGCCCAAGGTTCGTCTTAAACAGAATCTTGTCGCGCCGGCTCAGGTTCTCGAGGTTGATGGTCGCCACGGTCCCGTTGGGAATCGCCACCAACGTTCGCTCGTCCGTGCGAATGCGGGTGGAACGCAGTCCGATATCTTCAACCACTCCAGTGCGATCACCGAAGCGGCAAACATCGCCGACGCGGAACACTTCGTCGCCGAGGACGGAAACTCCACCGAACAGATTTTCGATGGTTTTCTGCGCCCCGAAACCGATCGCCAGACCGCCAATGCCGAGCCCGGCAAGCGCAGTGCTCATGTTGAAGCCCAGGTTGCCGAGCACCGCCAGAACACCCACCACAAAAATCACGGCCTTGATGATCCGCGCTCCCAGCAGCATCAGCGACCCTGTGCCCGCATGTCCTTTGGCGAGGGCCCGAGTGCGTACGCGCTGGAGTGACCATTGCACGGCGTGCCAGAGAAGCCATGTCGCACTAATGATCAATGCGATGGAGGTAATCTGGAAGTAGTAATGCACCGGCAACAGCGGAATATGGAGATAGACGGCGAAGACCTGATGCAGGACAGTGCCGGTAAGTAACCAGGCGGGACCGGAAACCGAACGCCAGTTGGCGACTTCCAACTGCCCGCGTCGCTGCGCCCACCGACGAACCGGAATCTCCAGCACCGCCAGCAACAGCCAGCCGAGCGCCGCGGCCACAGGCACCGCGACCAGGAGAGCCAGAAACTGCCACAGAGGCATGCCTGCAAACTGATGTTTGACCAGCACGTTCGGAAGCCGGCTTTCAACTTGGCGCGCCTGAACTTGATCGTAAAGCGCGGGGATTTTGGCAAGAGTGTCGGAGGAGACGAGCCAGATTCTGCCTGCGCTCGCATCCGATACACTCACCAAATCCAAGTCCGCGTCGACATCACCCGATGACAGGACGCCAAGTTTCTGTCGGCCCAGTGGGACGCCTTCCTGAGGAATTCCTTCGGCCTGAGTAAAGTTGTTGAACCGACCGGTGAACGCGCGGTCCAGAACAACTTTCAGCTTGGCGGCCAACTGTTCGCCCTCGGACTGGCGGCGCGCAGCGCTCATCTGCAGGTATTGCGCGGCAATTCCATAGTCGCCAGACTGCGCAGCCTGCAAGAAGCCAAGCATCGTTCCAGACGGAGTTGTCCGTCCGAGAGGATCTACCGGTGCGCTGGCAGCGGTTGTTCTGGTCGCCGACGAGGGCAGAGTTTGGCTGAGTGCGGCCCGCGCGGGACTCAGGCAAACTCCAATGCAGACTGCCCAAACGAGTGGGGCTCTGGAAACCGGGGACATCCGTGCTCTGGCCGGGCGTCGTTCCGGCCCGCATGCGTTGCCAAGAAATCGAAGCATGAGAGCCCTCATTGTATCGAAACGTTCTCGAGAGGTCTGAACGACGGACGCGGCGTGAGGCAGTAGACTATCCGCGCTTGGGCCGGTAAATGTGCGTGCTGGTACCGTAGAATACCTCGGCGGATTCCATTACCGTTTCTGAAAGCGTAGGGTGAGGATGAATCGTCATCGCCACGTCGCTGGCGAGCGCAGCCATTTCGATAGCCAGCACACCTTCCGCAATCATCTCGCCGGCGCCCGCACCCACGATCCCTACTCCGAGCACGCGTTCGGACGGCGGGTCGATGAGGAGTTTTGTCATGCCTTCGGGACGATCCAGAGTGACGGCGCGTCCTGACGCGGCCCAGGGAAACCTCGCAACTTTGATCTCGCGATTTTCTTTTTGCGCCTGCGTCTCCGTTAAGCCGCACCAAGCGACCTCGGGGTCCGTGAAAACCACTGCCGGAATGGCATTTGGCTCGAAAGCCACTTTGTGCCCCGCAATCGCTTCGACCGCGACTCGGCCTTCGTGCGAGGCTTTATGCGCGAGCATCGGCTCGCCGACCACATCGCCGATCGCGTAGATCGACGGATCATCCGTCTGCAATTGCTTGTTGACCTGAATGAAACCGCGCGGGCCTAGTTTCACGCTCGTCTTGTCGAGACCCTGAATTTCGGAGTTGGGTTTCCGGCCGACCGAAACGAGAACTCGATCAAACACCTTCTCCTGCTCTTTGACGTCGGACCCTTCGAAGATGGCGCGAATGCCGCTGCCTTCGTCTTTCACCGACGCCACGGTGGTGTTGAGAAGGATTCCGTCGAACAGTTTTTCCAGCCGCTTGTGGAGTGGAACCACCAGATCACGATCTGCGCCGGGAAGAAGCCCAGGAAGCATCTCCACCACCGTCACACGTGTGCCCAGCGCGGCATAGACCGACCCGAGTTCGAGACCGATATATCCACCGCCAACGACCAGAAGACTACCCGGAATGTCTTCAAGATTCAGGGCGCCGGTGGAATCCATCATGCGAGCTGTTTCAAGCTGCAAAGTCGGAACGATCGCAGGCCGTGAGCCAGTCGCAATGACGATGCGATCGAAGCTGAGCGACTCTTCCGCGCCATCGGTTTTCGTAACCCGAAGCGTCGTAGAATTCTCAAACGCCGCCCGTCCCCGGAGGTAATATACCTTGCGCTGTTTCGAAAGCACGCCCAGCCCGCCGGTGAGCTTCTTAACGACGTTTTCTTTCCACGAACGCAAGCGCGCCAGATCGATCTTGGGCGCTGCAAATTCGATCCCCCAATCCTTGGACTGATGCGACTCTTCCAGCAGCTTGGCTACGTGGAGCAGCGCCTTCGACGGAATGCAGCCGCGATAGAGGCAGACTCCGCCGGGGTTCAACTCCGGATCGATGAGCGTGACCCTCATGCCGAGATCGGCCGCAAGAAATGCGGCTGCGTATCCGCCAGGACCGCCGCCGACCACTGCAATATTCAAGGATTGCGATTCAGTCATTGGGAATGGATGAGTTTCCAAGCTTCAAGGTTTCACGGTTGTAACCACTAGCGCTATGCGCAAGAGCATCGGAAGCTGAGACCTTGTCACCTTGAACTCGAAACTCGCAGCTCGCAGCTCGCAGCTTTCCTACCCCTGCACCGACAGCAAGAACGGCTGCTCAAACGCTTCCGCGATCCATCGCAAGAAGCGTGCCGCATCGGCCCCGTCAATCAAGCGGTGATCATAGGAGAGCGAGAGCGGCAGAATCAGTCGCGGCTCAAATTTGCCATTGATCCACTCGGGCTCCATGCGCGAGCGCGAAAGCCCCAGAATCGCCACTTCTGGGAAATTCACGATGGGCGTAAAGCCAATGCCGCCAATGCCGCCCAGATTGGTAATGGTGAAGGTCCCGCCCTCCATATCGGCGGGCGTAAGTTTTTTATCGCGGGCTTTCTTGGAGAGCTGCGACAACTCAACCGCCAGCTCGACAATGTTCTTCTTGTCGACCTCGCGGATCACCGGAACCAGCAGGCCGCGGTCTGTATCCGCCGCCACGCCAATGCTGATGTATTGCTTGTAGACGATCGCTTCCTTCTCGATGTCGATGCTGGCGTTGAATTGCGGAAAGACTTTGAGAGCCGCGGCGCATACTTTCAAGGCGATCGCCGTTATCGTCATCTTGCCGCCCGCTTCTTCAGCTTTCGGGGCAAACCGCGCGCGCAGCTGCTCAAGCTCTGTAATGTCGGCGCGGTCGTGCTGGGTGACGTGCGGAATCGTGTTCCACGATTCGGCCAGATGCTCGGCCGTCTTGCGGCGCACTCCGCGCATCGAGACCCGCTCAACCTTGCCCCACTTGGCGAAGTCCGGCAGATGGGGCTGCGCGAAATGTCCGGCGCGTGGCGGTGCCTGGGCTGCGGTCGCAGCAGCCGACAGCAAGCCTTTCGCACAGGCCTTAACGTCATCCTCGCTGATGCGGCCGCCTGGACCGGTTCCCTTTACTTCGTAGATGTCGACGCCGACCTCGCGGGCAAGTCTCCGTACGTGCGGTGCGGCGGGAATGGCCTGGCGGTTTTCAGTACCGGCAACTTTGCCCAGTTGCGCAGGCATGCTGAACTGCGGCTCGGCCGGAGCATGTGGCTGATCGGGCGGTAGGGCTTGTTCCTCGGTCTTGCCTTCGGCGCGGATCGCTGCCTGGAACGCCAACCGTGCCCCATGCTGTCCGGAAACATGCTCCACGGGCACGTTGCGGGAGCGCCCAGCCTCTGCTTGAGCCGATGCTCCGCCCTCCAGGGTGAAGATCACCTGCCCAACTTTGACCTTCTCCCCCTCCTTTACGTTGACGTCTTTTACGACTCCGCTAACCGACGACGGCACCTCGATCACGGCCTTGTCGGTTTCCAACTCCATCACCGGCTGCCCTTCGGAAACCTTGGTGCCGGGGGAGATCATCAGACGAACCAGCTCGCCTTGAGAAATATTTTCTCCCAGTTCGGGGAGTTTGAATTCGCTGGCCCCGGATCCCGCGACAGGAGTGGAAGGAGCGGCGGTTGCCGGCGCAGGCGGCTTCGGCGCCGAAGAGGAGGGGGCGGACGTAGACTCCGGTTGAACCGGCGCAGCCGCTGGCACACTTGCTGCGGGTGCGAGCGCACCCTCGGCTTGCTTAGCAGGTTCTGGAGAATCCTTCGCACCGGCTCCGTTACCCTCGGCACCGTCCACTGTAAAGATCACCTGCCCGACTTTGATCTTGTCGCCCTCTTTGACTCGAATTTCCTGCACGGTCCCGCTCACCGACGAAGGCACTTCCACGACTGCCTTGTCCGTTTCAAGTTCCATGACCGACTGGCCAGCGCTCACACTTGCTCCTGGCTCTACCATCAGGCGAACAAGGTCGCCCTGCTCGATGTTCTCTCCCAGCTCCGGAAGTTTGAATTCAATCACCGCGTCGTTCCTTTTCTAAGATCTTGATTTAGAGATCGCGATTCTGTTCATGCACAGCCTGTCGATCGGTTCGAATTTGATCAACTGATCGCCGGATTCGCTTTTTCGGGATTAATCCCGAGTTCTTGAATCGCGCGCTTCACCATGTCGGTACCGATTTTCTTCTCCCGGACGAGCGCCGTGAGCGTGGCCAACACGATGTGCTTAGCGTCGACCTCGAAGAAGTCGCGCAATGCCGCTCGCGCTTCGCTTCGTCCGAAACCATCGGTTCCGAGCGACACCAGTTGTCCAGGAACCCATTTGCCCAGGCTTTCAGGCAGGACCTTCATGTAATCGGAAGCTGCGATGAACGGTCCCGGCGCATCCTTCAAAGTCTGCGTAACGTAGGGAACTTTCGCCGCCTCTGTGGGATGCAACATGTTCCAGCGTTCGCAGTCATTGCCGTCGCGATAGAGCTGTTTGTAGCTGGTGACGCTCCACACATCGGCTCCGACGCCATACTTCTCTTCAAGAATCTGCTGTGCCTTCAGCACTTCATACATAATCGTGCCGCTGCCCAGCAGTTGAGCGCGTAGCTTGGAGTCGCTCTTGCTGGATGACTTGAACTTGTACAGCCCCTTCAACACCCCTTCGCGAACATTCGGATCCGCCGGCATTCCGGGCATGGGCAGCGGCTCGTTGGTGACCGTCAGATAGTAGAAAATGGACTCCTGATCAACATACATCCGCTTGATGCCATCCTGAATAATGATGGCAATCTCGTAAGCGAACGCCGGGTCGTAGGCAAGCAGGTTCGGCACCGGCAGTGCGAGCACATGGCTGTGACCGTCCTGGTGCTGCAGGCCTTCGCCTGCCAGGGTGGTGCGCCCCGCCGTGCCTCCCACGAGAAACCCGCGGCAGCGCATGTCGGCTGCGGCCCAAATCAAATCGCCGATCCGTTGAAAGCCGAACATCGAGTAATAAATAAAGAAGGGAATGGTGTTGATTCCGTGGTTGGCATACGCGGTACCAGCCGCGATGAACGAGCACATCGATCCTGCCTCGGTGATGCCTTCTTCCAGAATCTGCCCGTTCTTCGCTTCTTTGTAGTAGAGCAGCGTATCCATGTCGACCGGTTCATAGTTCTGACCCACGCTGGAGTAGATTCCGACCTGGCGGAACAACGCTTCCATGCCGAACGTGCGGGCTTCGTCGGGAACGATGGGCACGATCAGCTTGCCGAGTTCGGGATCGCGCAGCAACTTCGCCAGCAGTCGCACGAACACCATGGTGGTCGAGACTTCGCGTCCGTCGGTGCCTTTGTGAAATTCTTCGAAGTGCGAGTTGGGCACAGATTTCAGCGCCGCCGCCCGCACTTTGCGTGTCGGCATATATCCGCCAAGTTGCTGGCGGCGCGCCTGCATGTATTTGATTTCCGCGCTCTCGTCGGACGGCCGGTAAAACGGCGCCTCGTGCAGTTCGTCATCGGGGATTGGAATTCCGAAGCGCGAGCGGAACATTTGCAACTCATCTTCGTTCAATTTCTTTTGCTGGTGCGTGATGTTCTTGCCTTCCCCCGCTTCACCCAGTCCGTAGCCCTTGATCGTCTTGGCCAGGATGACTGTCGGTGCGCCGGTATGATCGAAGGCGCAGCGGTAAGCCGCATGCACCTTGATCGGATCGTGTCCGCCCAGTCGCATGCGCGCCAGTTGATCGTCGGAAAGGTGCTCGACCATCTTCAGCAGCCGGGGATCGGTGCCGAACAAGTTTTGCCGGAAATAAGCCCCGCTCTCTACAAAATACTTCTGATATTGCCCGTCGCTGATTTCCCCCAGTCGCTTGACCAGCAGGCCATCGCGGTCGTTCTGAATAAGGTTGTCCCAGTCGGAGCCCCAAATGCACTTAATGACGTTCCAACCAGCGCCGCGGAAAATCGCCTCCAGTTCCTGAATGATTTTTCCATTGCCGCGCACCGGGCCGTCGAGCCGCTGTAGGTTGCAATTCACGACGAAGATCAGGTTGTCTAGCTTTTCGCGCGAGGCCAGGGTGATCGACCCTAGCGACTCGGGCTCGTCCATTTCGCCGTCGCCCAGAAACGCCCACACCTTGCCGCCGGTCGACTGCTTCAGGCCGCGGTTTTCCAAATACTTGATAAATCGCGCATGGTAAATCGCCTGAATCGGTCCCAATCCCATGGAAACTGTAGGGAACTCCCAGAACTCGGGCATGAGCCACGGGTGCGGATACGAACTCAGACCTCCGCCGGGCTTCAGCTCTCGACGGAAGTTTTGCAACTTCTCTTTCGAAATGCGGCCTTCCAGATAGGCTCGGGAATAAATTCCGGGAGCGGCGTGGCCCTGGAAGTAGACGATGTCGCGATCACCGCTTTCCGTTTGTGCCCGAAAGAAATGGTTGAACGCAACTTCGTACAGCGTGGCCGCGGATGCAAAAGTCGAAATATGCCCGCCAATGCCTTCCTGAATCTTGTTGGCGCGAACCACCATCGCCAGCGCATTCCAGCGGACCAGGCTCTTGATGCGGCGTTCCATCTCCTGGCTTCCCGGAAAGGGAGCCTGCTGCCGCGAGGGAATTGTGTTCTGGTAGGGCGTAGTCGCCGAAAATGGCAGGTTAATTCCGGCTTCGCGCCGCGCGTGCAGCGACAACTGCTGTAGTAATCGGCCTGCCCGGTCGGACCCGCCTTTGGAAAGTACATAATCCAGAGAGTCAACCCACTCCCTGGTCTCCAACACTTCTAAGCCATCGGTTTCCATCTGAGCCACGTCTGGTTTCTCCCTGATTGAATGCGCAATGCTTCATCATAATTCAATCGCGAGGATTCTTGCTGGTAAGGGAGGGGAAAGAGCAGGCAAGTTTGAGCTGCCAACGGTGAAGGAGGTATGACGCTCGAGTTAGGCTGAACCCACAGCTGTCATGGGTGACCTGCGCCTTCGCACGATGATTCCGCCGACAACAATCGCGAGCGGATCGGCCCAATACCATAGAAGTCCAGACAGCGAAGCGATCTCTCCAGTTTTTGCCACCAACCACAGGCAACCTATGCCGGCCATTGCGCAAAAGATGAGAGCCAGCGTCATCGTTGCCACCATCTCGCGCCCCTTGGCAGCCAGCGCGACCATAGAACCAACAAACAGCGAGGCGAAGATGTGTCCGATCAACATTCCCCTGAGCAGCCACAGGTAGGCCTGAAAATGACTCGACCAGTACAGGAGGTACCTGTCGGTAGCCACTGACAGCGCCTTATCGGGCAACCCGTTGACATACCCGGCTAACAAAAATCCTCCCAGTACGGCGGCGGCTGTCGACCATGGGGCGGCAAGCCATCCCAGGGTGAACAGGCTTGCGGCAGTCTTCACCGCCTGTCGCCAGTACCAGCGCCGGGCGAAGCCAACCCCCGATCTTGACGCGAGGTTTCGGAATTCCTCAAACAAGTCGCCGACGATGGAATCGTCTTGGGGAACTGTGAACAGATTCACGAGCCATGTGGCAAACCGTGGCGGTTGTACGAATCTTGCTTGCGAGGTCATGAGTAGCTCCCGATCATACCCAGGCCTTCGCTCATGCTGGAGAGTGCCCGCTGTATCTGATTGACAGCCGTCACTCCCTGCGCTGTGACACGAAAAAAGCGCTTTGAGCGCCCGCCACGTTCCGGCGTAGGATCGCTGCGGCGGGATTTGACATACCCTTTTTTCTCCAAGCGATCCAGCGTGGCATAGACAGCGCCGATCGATACCTCACGCTTCGTGCGCAATTCAATCTCCTGCCGTACCGTGACTCCGTAAGCTCGATCTTCCAAGCGCAGAAGTGCCAGCATGATGATGTGCTCGAATTCGCCCAGGTAATCGCGGCCAGCCATTATCTATACATTATAGAGTAAATCAAGGCTGATTCCCGCAGCCTTTTCTAGCGGGGCCAACCCCGCTGGTTTAGAATCTCGTTCTGCGGGCATTCGGGCAGGAGGCTCCATGTTAAGGATCGTGCTCCTTTTGATTGTGGTAGCAGTGCTGGTGGTACTCGTCCCCCGCCTTTTGTCGCACCCGGCACTGCCCTCAGAGGGAAGCACCGCACCTGACTTCACATTGCCTTCGCAGGAAGGCTCATCGGTAAGCCTGAAAGATTACCGTGGCAGGTGGGTTGTTCTCTATTTCTATCCGAAAGATCAGACTCCGGGATGTTCTCGGGAAGCGCACAACTTTCAGGTCGATCAGCCGAAGTATGCCGAGCGCAATGCGGTCGTAGTCGGCGTCAGCCTCGATAGTGTGGATTCGCACAAGAACTTTTGCGCCAAAGAAGGCCTGAACTTCAAACTCCTTGCCGATACTGACCACAAAGTCACGGACTCCTACGGGACGCTGACCAATTTCGGCGTGGTGAAGTTTGCGGCGCGGCATACGTTCTTGATTGACCCCCACGGCAAGATTGCGAAGGCATATACCAGCGTAGATCCAGTCAAACATAGCGCCGAGGTTCTGGCAGAGTTGGATTCGCTCGAGAAAACCCAGGCTGCCAGTCGCTAGTGAATTTGTCCCGCCGCATCGGCGTTAGAATTCCGCCCTAATTTTGTCTTCCCATCTGAATCGCCTTGTCCCACAATCCAGCCCACGAAGTACACTGAAAGAATGGCAACGGCAGCCCGCAGCAACGAGCCCAAGGACGACGCGCGCAGGGCGGCGGCCTACCGCTTCCCGCCTGGCTTTCAGCGCAACCTGCTTTGGTTTGCTTTCCGCCGGTTTCGCCCGGCCAATCCCATCCTCCTGTTTCAGCACCTGGCCGACGAATATGGCGACATCGCTCACTACAAAATCGGATGGAATCACATCGTCTTTCTGAATCACCCCGACTACATTCGCGAAGTGCTTGTAGTGCAGAACGACAACTTCATCAAGGAGCGAACGGTTCAGCGCACCAAGATGCTGCTGGGCGAAGGCATGATCACCAGCGAAGGCTCGAAGCATCGCGCCCAACGTCAGGTGGCGCAGCCGTCCTTTCATCGCCAACGCATCCCTGAATACGCAAGCACCATGGTCGGCGCAGCGGTCCTCGTGCGCGACCGCTGGCGCCACGGCGAGCAGCGCGACATCGCCATCGACATGATGCATCTCACTCTCAAAGTGGTGGCCCAAACCCTCTTTGCAACGGACCTCCGCGAAGAAGTAAATGAACTGGCCAGCGCGATCAACCGCATCATGGGCCTCTACAATTTTCTAGTGATGTTGCCGGCGGCGGAGTGGCTTGTCCATGCGCGGCCGCCCGGGCTGGCTGCATTCGTAAGAGCGCGCAAGCGCATCGATGCCGTCGTCTATCGCATGATTGCGGCTCACCGCCAGCGAGCTTCGCACGCTGGTAGCCTGCTGGATCTCATGCTGGCCGCTTCGCCCGACCAGAGCCCGGCCGCCGAACAGTCTCTGCGCGATCAAGTCATCACGATTTTCCTGGCCGGTTACGAAACCGTGGCGAACGCGCTCTCCTGGACGTGGTATCTGCTCTCGCAAAATCCCGAGTGCGAGCGCCGCTTCCATGTTGAAATTGATCGCGAACTCGAAGGCCGTTTGCCCTCATACGAAGATGTTCCTCGCCTGCGATACGTAGAAATGGCGCTGGCGGAATCGATGCGGCTCTATCCTCCCGCGTGGGCGATGGGCCGATACGCGCGCCATGATTTTCAGTTAGGCGACTTTGTCCTGCCCGCTAAGACGACCGTGCTCATGAGCCAGTTCATCACCCATCGCGACGCCCGTTTCTTCCCCGATCCGCTGCGCTTCGATCCAGAGCGCTTCACCCCCGAAGCCAGGTTGCGACGGACGAAGCTGACGTACTTTCCGTTTGGCGCCGGTGTCCGCCAGTGCATCGGCGAGTCATTCGCATGGATGGAAGCAGTGCTGCTCTTGACGACGCTCGGACAGAAGTGGAAATTGCAGCTGGTTCCAGGCCATCGCGTTGAGCCGGAACCGCTTATCACCCTGCGTCCCAAGTACGGCATGCGGATGCAACTGGAATCGCGGGACTCGATCAGCCGAGAATAACCACTTGCCTACTTCTCCGCCAGATACATTTCGGCGACATGCCGGCTGATCTTTCCCGGTTCGGCGTCCGCCAGGTTGGTGAGCACGACCACGGTCAGCTGGTCGTCCACATAGCGGTCGATAGCAGTCTCGAATCCCTGCCACGATCCGTCGTGGTGAATGCACCTGTGACCTTGTCGATCCTCGATGAACCAACCAAACCCGTAGCCGCCGGTGTTCGGCCGGCCATTGTTGGCTCGACCATTTTTCAGTTTGACGGGAGTCCACATCAGATCGAGGCTTGAGCTCTTCAGCAGCTTTTCGCGGTAGAGGGCGGCATCCCACTTGGCCAAGTCGAGAATTGAGAAGTAGAGGCTTCCGTCGGCGGTGGTATTCACCATGGGAGCCACCCACTCCTGGTTTTTCAATTCGCCTTTCACCAACCGGTAACCCGCGGAGCGATTCGCAACAATATCGGCTTCACTGATAATGCGTGTCGACCGCATGTCGAGCGGTTGAAAAATCCTCTGCTGCAGAAAGTCACCGTAGAACTCTCCGGTCACCCGGCGAATCAGGATGCCGAGAGTCAGGTACCCAAGATTGCTGTACGCCCATTTCGTTCCCGGAGGATAGGCGAGCGGAATGCTCTCCACCAACTTCAACAGCTCGTCCTCGGTCCAGTCCTTGCGGAAATTAAAGTCCTTCGGATAATCGCCAAACCCCGCGGTATGACTCAGCAATTCGCGCACCGTCACATCCTTCCAGGCCGGCGGAGCATCGTCAAAATATTTCGTCAGCGAATCGTCAAGACCAACCTTGCCTTCTTCCACCAGCATCATGACCGCGGTTGCCGTGAACTGCTTCCCGACAGATCCCGACTGGAACACCGTCTCCGCCGCCACGGGCACCCGTAATTCCACGTTCGCCAGCCCGAAACCATGGGCCCGAACGATCTTCCCCTCCTTCGCGACGAGAAGCGACAGACCAGGAATATGCTGGCGCTCCATCTCCGTCTTGATGTATTCGGTAACGGCACCCGCGGTCGCAGGATTTTGCGCCTGTGAGCTGAAGGCGAAAAGGAGAAGCAGGCCAAGCGCCAGAATAGGGAATGCGGACGATCGGCGAAGCCTCATGTGGGAAGACAGTTGATTGCGGCCTTGAGTTTACAAGCAGACGCGACCTTCCGGCAAGATTTCCTGGCGGTCCGGCGGTCCGCAGAAACAAGCAGTTGCCGTCCCAGTCTCTCGCACCCGACCGCGAAGCGGCTACTTCCGCTCGGCAGAAGTATCATCCAGTCGGTGCGCCCCCGATCGGCGTATTGCGAAAAGAATCGCCCACCCGATTAATCCTGTGCGGCATAAAACATTGCCAGTCCTACCACGACAGCCGGCAACACGTCGAGTGCACCGAATCGTGCCGGAATCGCTTCTCCGGTTTGAATCGCCGATATAACGCCGGCCAAAATGATGGTCATCCGTACAGCCGCTGTCTTGGCAAAGCGGAATTCGGTACGCATCGCACACCTCCCGGTTCGAGACCACAGCCAGGTAGAGTCGCCACCCGTCACCTCTTTCCAGCGTTCGCGAAGGGCCCCAGCCAGGACTCCCGCAGTTTCGCGGAAGTAAAACACGCTGCGCGCGGCCATCCCTATGCGTTGCGGTGGCAGTTGGCGGAATGTGGCAATCATTTTGTCACCCAAGCGCCCGCGGTCGACGGCCGGGTAACGCCGCATTCAACTGGGATCGGAGTGGAGCATCGCTTACGATTCCTTGACCGCTACCCGCAAGTTCGCCAGCCGCGTTAAATGCTTCATTCGGCCCACTTCGAGTTGCAGGTGGCTGCGTCCGCGCGGCGTCAAACGATACGCTTGCCGTCCGCGCGAACGGTCCTCCGGTTTGAATCGCTCAATCCATTTTTCATCCAGTAGCCGGTTTTCATCCCGTAACTGGCGCAGCGCACCTAGAGGGTGCCGGTGCTGCACGAACTCGTCTCTATACTCGACCGCGGAAGCGGATGATGTGGCGTCGGTCGCGTTTCGATGGCCGGCCCTCCGGCAAAATCTCGAACTCACGCATTGCTTTCCGTTCCGCTGCCACTTTCTGGCGTAGTTCCCGGCTCTCTTCGGTTTCGCGGTAGAGCGTTTGCGCTACCGAACCCGGCCCGCGTACCTCACTGAGAAGAAGGACCTCAATCTGAAAATCACCGCCGTCATTGGTCACGCGCAATCGGTCTCCGATGCGCACTTCGCGCGATGCTTTGGCAGGTTGCCCGTTAGACAGAATTCGGCCGAGTTCACACGCCCGTTTGGCCATCGGGCGCGTTTTAAAAAACCTCGCGGCCCAGAGCCAGATATCCATCCGCACGCCATTCATAGACTCATTTTCCTACAAGACAGGGGAACGCCTCGAGGTCAGAAGTGGAAAATCAAATCACTTGCCACGGTAAGCTGATTTTGCCGGTGTCCATAATCGTAAGCCTTCCGGTCCCAGGCGCGCTCGAAACGCAACTCAGGACGTATCTGCACCGTTGAGCCGATCCAATGACACCACGCTATCGAGTTTTCGGAATACCGTGTCGCGTAACTTGTGCGCTGGCCTTTCTTGTCATCGAGATAGTCACTGCGAAAAGAGAGAAAGTCGTGCACAGAAAGTTCTTTCTGCAGGAAATTCACGATGGCATATTCCGGAGCCGTGCAACGCTGTTCTCCCGGCAGGCAGTACGCGGCATTCGCTCCAGTTTCCGGCTGAATTTTGCCGCCCACGGCTGGCACATCGCGCTCGTACATGTACCAGGTTTCGGTCGCCATATGGACGGTCTTCGAAAACTTGTGATACCAGGTTGCGTCATATTGCTGCAGATTGTTGTACGCGTACTTGCCATCGTTGATGCCGTTGGCGCAGACGTAGAGATTGTCATTGACCGACTTGGTCGTATAGCTCAGGCAAGCCGTACCCGAAGGCTTCGCATCGGGCGTCCAAGGAGAGACGTCATGGCCGCTGGTGATCCCAAACTGTACGAGCCACTGATCGTTCAGCTTAACCGTCGCCATCAGACCGGTGTCGGTGAATGGATCAATCGCATATAACAGCGAGTGGCTGAATATGTAGTTGTTCGGCGCCAGTTGAGCCTCGATGCCGGGCACCGAGATGAAACGTCCCACCCTGAGATTCATTCCCAGCGCAACCTGCGGAATGTAAATATCAACATATTCCAGCGTAGGATCGAACCCGTACTGGCGATGATCGTTCAGCCAATAGCCGCTGCCGTAACCCTTCCCAGTTGTGAAGCGATAGTCGGTACCAAAAAGCGCCGTTACGTGGTACCCCCAATCGACGTGATCGCGTTCGACTGAATCCGGCAAGCGCTCGGCGTAAACAACAAATTGGTTCATCTCAAACCGATTCGAGTAAGCGTCGTTTGCTTCTGGGTCATTGCGATGGGCTGCAGTGCTGAAGTTCAGCGTCGGTTCGATCCATCCATAGACCTTTGTCCGGCTTCGGGCCTGATTGATGGCAGTCATCAGAGGATAGCTGTTCGTATCCGGTTCCCCAAGCACCGGCGAACCGCCGTAGGACCAATCTGAATTCGGAAATGGCGGAGAATCCAATGGCGATGGCAGCCCGCGTCGTAGGGGAGACGACGACGAAGGAATTGTTCCTGACCAATCCTGCCGATAAAAATCTGCCCAGCGGGAAAAGAGGCCCTTGGCATCGGTCATCCCTGGCTTCGGAGCATCAGGCGGCGGATGCGATTGTTGTCCATGAGAATGGCCGGAAGAAATGAACAGGCCGCACACGATTAGAGAGAACCACCATCCATAGTTTCGCGTCCCATGATTGCGGCGCGTTGAAAGGGCGTCATCTGTTAAGGCTGGTCGAGGGATAGGTCGCAAAGGCAGGGAGCCCGTACATAGAAGAAACGAGTAAATTTGGATAACTCACGAATCGATAGCACAGACTAGCACAAAATTACTGACGCCAGGCAGGGGTCCGAGTCGAGAGCTCAGTGTTTACTCGGTCGGTCGAATAAAATGACGTCACGGTTGGTTGTTCTTGCTGAGGTCAAGGAATCATGCCGAAACGTGTGAAGAAACCCGGAGAGCCAAAAACTCAGCCGGAAACACTGAATGGCTGGCAGCAGATCGCGGGCTTTTTGGGAGAGCCCACCTCAGTTGTCCAGCGCTGGGCATCAGAGGGAATGCCGATCCGTCGACAGGGCCGGTTCGTGACCACTACTCCGGAAGAGTTGAATGCTTTCCTCGGCAAGGAATCGGGCAAGCCGGTGCATGTCGCGACCGAAGACACCGACCTTACCGCGGAACTGAAACGCGGTCTGTCGTTCGTCCGCGGTGAGAAGCAGCCGGTCGCGAAGAACAACAAGACGTTACCGAAGAAGTCCAAGAGCAAGTGACCACCGCATAAAGTAAAAACTCAGATCTCCCGGCCAGTGCGGACTGTATCGGTCGCGGTGCAACCAAATTGAAAGTCCGATGCTGCTGTCCCAGCCGTCCCCAGCCGTCCCAATCACGACTTGCACCCCCAACAGTCCTGTGTATAATGTCTGCCTCTTGAAGATTTGGGAACCGGCCGAAAAGCAATTCCCCCTACCGCCGGCCTCTCAGTTCGGTCCGTGAAACTCTGCCTTGAGTACAGATACAGATACAGATACAGATAAGGAGAATCGGGTATGAAACCGCTCCGTTACCCTGGTTCTATGGCCGCCGTAACGGGGGTCCATATTTCGTGCCAGTCGCGCGCTGGTCAGCGCACGGCCATGCACGTACTGCTTTGCTGCGTCACCCTGCTGATTTCCTGCCTGCTCGGCGGTACCGCCTCAGGCCAAGTGCCCGGCCAGAACGTGAACATGGTGTCCGGTACGCAATGGCCATACGGGGATCCGTTCCTGGAACGGCAGGATGAGCCAAGTCTTGCGGTCTCCACTCGAAATCCACTGCACTTGCTGGCGGGCGCCAACGACTACCGCACAGTCGATTTGAACTTGCCCGAAATCGAACCTGGCGAACCGCACTTAACCAATGCCCCGACTGGAGAGCCTTGGGTCGGACAGTACATGTCCATCGACGGCGGTGCTCGCTGGCAAAGCACATTGTTACCGGGTTATCCGCAGGATACCTCGCCCCGGGGAATGAGTTCGCCGTTACACGGGTTCACCACGGCAGCCGACCCAGTCATCGCCTCCGGTACCAATGGGATGTTCTACTACGCCGGGATCGCGTTCAACCGCGGGACGAGTCTCGGGCTTGTATTCGTGGCCCGCTTTATGGATCTGAACAACAAGGAAAACGGTAACATCGCGCAAGATAGTTTTCCTATTCGTTACATCAACACCACGCCCGTCGCATACGGAAGCAACCTCCCCGCTCAGTTCCTTGATAAACCGTGGCTCGCGGTCGACATACCTCGCAGCGGTAACACCTGCAGCTTTACTGTGACCCAGGCGGATGGAACGGCCGTCCGCCAAACCATTCCCGCAGGGAACGTGTATGTCGCTTATGCAGAGGTGTTGACCGGAAGCGCCGGCGAGACTAGCACTATCTATTTCAGCCGATCCACGAATTGTGGTTCCAGCTGGAGTCCCCCTGTACCGATCAGTCAGGGATTCTCTCTCAGCCAAGGGGCAACGATACAAATCGATCCCGAGACCGGGATTGTCTATGTTGCCTGGCGCGTGATTCACAACGGAACACAGCACCCGAATGACGGGATCGCGATTACCGCCTCGCTTGATGGTGGACACAGCTTTCTGCCCGCGATCAGTCTGGTGAGTCTGCCACCCTTTAATTTCAATAATCCGAATGCTCCCGCATTTTTCGATCAGAACACCACCGCAACCAGTTTCCGGACAACCGCGTATCCCGCGTTGGCCGTGGCCGATAGTGGCATACCCTTTATCCCCGGGCCTCTGTACCTGGCGTGGTCCCAACGCGGATTGGGACCGAACGGCGAAGCCAGGATCATGATGCTCGCCATTCCCGGGAATGGGAGTTTCGGCTCGGGCGGTTTTAAGCCACCAACGCCATTTCCGGTGGATAACGGTGCGATTACCAACGATATCGGCGGAACCTTCCCCGCGTTGACGGCCGGGCACCAGGTGATGCCGACCATGACGTTCAACCAGGGCAAACTGATGCTGCTCTATTACGATCTGCGTCAGGATCACAGCATTGGCGAGTTCGCGCCCAACATCTCAAACGGCCAGTTCACCGCCGATGCCATGGGGAATTTTTTCGAGGAGACTCGAGATGAGGTCGCTGAATCCCCTGCGCCTTCCTACTCACCATACTTTATCGATGATGCGGGTCTGACCGTACGCCGGCATACGCTCGACCTTGTGTTGGCGCAATCGAACGGAAGCCCAATCCCGGCATTTAGCTATACGCGCGTCAGCCACTACGATTTCGGTCTGTTTGAAGGAGAGTCCGGCGGTGAGACTGCGCCCTTTCATCAACTGAAGTTTGATCCTCCGAACCTGCCAATGTTCATGCAGGGAACCGGAGCGTTCATGGGAGATTATCTGGGCTTGTCCGGGCAACCGTTTGTGCTGGTCAAATGCGGCAACTCACAATGCTGGACGTACAACAACCCCTCGCCTCCAGGGGTAGCTGGTAAATTCTATGCGGCCCCCAAACCGGCCCCAAGTTCAGCGGTCCACTTCGCTACGTGGACCAGTAATCAGGATGTGATTCCGCCGGCCGACGGACAGTGGGACGCCTACACTGCGATCGCAACCGGAACCAGCGTCTACGACAACACGAAGACCGTCCCGACCTGCCAACCGGGAAATGAAGGCGATCGCAACCAGAATGTCTACGCAAGCCGCATCAGCCAGGGACTTCTGGTTTCATCGCCCCAAGTCTCAAAACCTCTGAGTACCTCGATTCAACGTGGCTTCGTGATTCTGGTCGAGAACCAGACGAGCGGCCGAGCCTCGTCAGGTTTCGTGAACTACTTCCGCCTGACGATTGCTAACCAACCACAGAATGGGTTTGCCTCGTTTGCGCAGTTCGTTCCCCCCAGCCCCGTTCCCAGCCCGCCCTTCCCCAGCACAAATAATGGGCTGGCGTTCCCTTTTAAAAGCATCGATGTGGCGATTGCACCGCACACAGGAATTGCGCGTACCGTGTTTGCCGTGTCGAGCAATGCGACCGCCAGTATCCTGGTAAACGTCAATGAGATTACCGGCCTCGGAGGCACGGTACTCTCCGGAGGGCTCTCTGCTTTCCTTCTCTTAAACGCTGATGGCACTGTCCCCACGACCCTGGTCGATCCAAACGGACAGACTGGTAGCAACAGCATTACCGATGTTGAGGTGTACAACCCGAACGTTAGCGCGCCCAATGTGAGTGCGCCGAACGTGAGTGCCCCGAACGTGAGCGCGCCCAATGTGAGTGCGCCGAACGTGTCCGCCCCGAATGTGAGCGCACCGAACGTGAGTGCCCCCAATGTGAGCGCACCGAACGTTAGCGCGTACGGAGTTGCCAATCCTAATGTGAGTGCGCCGAACGTCAGTGCTCCGAATGTCTCGGCGGCGCCGCCCTCCGACGGCACTTTCAGCGTTACCAATAATGGCAACACCACAGCGTCCTACAACCTCGCGCTTACCGGCAGTACACCAACGCCACTGCAATTGCTGCTGTCACAGATTTACATGACACCGCAAACCGACGGCCAATGCCACCTCATCACGCAGCAGCAGAATATAACCCTGGCAAATCTCCCCAACGCGCCTTTCACTCCCGTCAGTCAGTTGGGTAATCCAAACGTGAGTGCTGCGCCGGTGAGCGACACGACATTTTCGCTGGGACCGGGAGACACGGCCTACATAACAATTCGCGGCAACGTCGATATCCCCACCATGCAGCGGATCGTGACTCAAGTTACTCCGGTGGTGATTCCGCAGGCCATCGACAGCAACAACACAACGGCGACGACGCCACCTATTATTTTTTCGCCGCTCGCGATTCTCACGCCCTCTCTTCCGCCCACGGATCGCCTCGACGCAGGTTACTCCGTCCAGTTGACGACTATGGGTGGCCGGCCAGGCGCCAAGATTTGGACGATTACGGCCGGTGCTCTCCCTCCCGGAATCAGTCTTAGTCCTGCCGGCTTGATCTCCGGCCAAGCCACAACGCCAGGGAGTTATCCTGTAACCATCCAGGTGGCAGATGCGAACTCGCCGCCAGATATTGCTTCGCAGGCCTATGTCCTGGACGTCAGCGTGACGCCTTTAACGGTTCAGTTTACGTTTCCACCGAACGACGGAATTGTGGGCCAGAACTATACTGCAACCCCATTAACTGTGACAGGTGGAACGACTCCCTACAGATGGACGGCTGCGAACTTGCCCCCCGGCTTGTCCATCAATACGAGCACCGGCCAGATCACCGGA
>Ga0209006_10000539_pt1 | contig 35430 bp, 30 predicted proteins | sample JacPin_JW_Ref_O2_FD_188567 | JGI IMG/M metagenome (GOLD analysis project Ga0209006, IMG submission 188567) | Forest soil microbial communities from Algoma, Ontario, Canada - Jack Pine, Ontario site 1_JW_Ref_O2 (SPAdes) (version 2) | ecosystem: Environmental > Terrestrial > Soil > Boreal... | reverse complement strand
CCTCATTTTTCCGGTCTATATCAGCACAGCATGGATCAGACGCTTCATCAACTAGGGGAATTACTGCTCGGGGCGGTCCCCACGGTGATTCTGCTGGCGCTGCTGTACGCGCTCTACACCAGCATCGTGCATAAGCCGTTAGAGCGCGTGCTCGAGGAGCGGCGTAGCAAGACGGAAGGCGCGGTGGAGAAATCGCGCGCCGACATCGCCGCGGCCGAAGCGCGTACCGCGGAATACGAGCAGAAGTTGCGCGAGGCGCGGGCTGCGGTATTCCGCGCGCAGGAAGCCAAGCGGCAGGCGGCGCTGCAGGCGCGGGCGAACGCCGTCGCCGAGGCGCGCAGCCGGGCGCAGGCGCAGGTGCAGGCGGCCAAGACGGACATCGAGAAGGATCGGGCCGCGGCGGAAAAGGGGTTGCACGGTGAAGCAGCCGCATTGGCGCAGGAAATCGTGAGGCGGGTGCTGCAACCGGCGGGAGCGGGACGATGACGCCCAACAATTCGATGTTTCGGCGGCCGGCGCTCACCTGGAGATTCACCCGCACCTTCCCCCACGCCGTGATTCGCTGGTGCTTGCTTGCGCTGCTGTTGGGCTTTGCCGGAGCTGGAGTATCGCTTCCCGCCCAGGAGCCTGCAGCTGCGCCTAAGAAGCCAGCGCAGGATTCCGCGCGCCAGGCCGGGCCGGGCGGCCCGGGGCGCCAGTTGGTCCATGAGACGCGCGAGGCTGCCGGGGAAGAAGCGGACGAAAACGTGCAGTTCAAGCAATCGGCGTCGGTGCAGTGGATTGCACGGCACACCGGGCTGGATCTGCGGCATGCCTACTGGCTGAGCATGGCGATCAACTTCGCGGTGATCGCTGGTGTGTTTTTCTGGGTTGGGCGCAAGTTTCTGCCGGGAATATTCCGGGATCGCACGGCAGCCATCCAGAAAGCGATGCAGGAGGCGCAGCAAGCCAGCGAAGAAGCGCGGCGCAAACTGGTTGACATTGAATCGCGGCTGATGAAACTGGACGCGGAGATCGGCGCAATCCGGGGCGAGGCAGAGAAGGAAGGCTTCGCGGAGGCGGAGCGCATTAAGCACGCTGCGGAAGAAGATGCGCGAAAGATTGTGGCCTCGGCGGAGCAGGAGATTGCCGCGGCGGCGAAAGCGGCACGACGTCAGTTGACCGCGTATGCCGCGGATCTGGCGGTAGGCTTGGCGCAGAAGCAAATCCACGTGGATGCCCCCACCGATCAGGCTCTGGTGCGCGGATTTGCGGGACAGATGGAAGCGGCTCCGCGCGGGCCGGGTGCGGATAATGCTGACGCCGGGCAGGTTCGCGCGGACGAGGAAGGTCGCTAGAGTATGGCTTCCGTTGCCAGCACGTATGCCCGGGCCTTCGCGGACGTGGTTTTAAGCACGAATCTGGATGCGCAACGTGCCACCGGGGAGCTGCGCCGGATTTCCGGCCTGCTAGCCGAGAGTTCAGATTTGCGACGGGTGTGGGAGAATCCCGCGATTCCCGCGGAACAGAAGCGCGGGTTGCTCGATGCGATCGCGCAGCGCGACGGAACCGAGAAAGTGGTGCGCAATCTGGTTGCGGTGCTCATCGATCACCGGCGCGTGAAATATTTGGATGCGGTGATCCAGCAACTGGAAAAAGAACTGGATGCGCGGCTGGGATTCGCCGAGGCGCAGATCACGAGCGTACGCGAACTGGGCGACGTGGAAAAGCGGGGGCTGGAATCCCAGGTGGCGAAGCTGACGGGAAAGAAAGTGCGCGCGAAGTATGGGCAGGACCCGTCCCTGTTGGGCGGGGTGGTGGTTCGCATTGGTAGCACCATTTACGACGGTTCGGTGAAGGGGCAGTTGGAGAAGATTCGGGAAGCGATCAGCGAATAGCTAGGGAGCTTCAAGCTCTTAGCTTGAATCTTTCGAGCCCGATTGGAGTGGGGTTGGTGCGGACCGCGACAGGAGTCCCTTTCCTAGGCTCGGGAGGGTTCGAGATGCAAGGGATCGTTCGACGGCGCATCGACCGTCACTTCGTGACACTCGATGCTTGCTCAGGCTGACGGCGTTCAGAATGTGGAATCGCAGATATTCGGGAGTGGAAAATTGCAGAGTTGGTGTAGCTAGGAGCTAAGAGCTAGAAGCTAAAAGCTGATTCTATGGCACAAATCAAAGCAGACGAAATCACGAAACTGATCCGCGAGCAGATCGAGAATTACGAAACCAAGATCTCCGTGGACGAGACGGGCACGGTCATCACGCTCGGCGACGGCATTGCGCGCGTCTATGGACTGGACAAAGTCATGGCCGGCGAGTTGCTTGCCTTCCCGCACGACGTGGCCGGCATCGCCATGAACCTCGAAGAAGACCAGGTGGGCGTGGTGCTGCTCGGCGAATACACCGAGATCAAAGAAGGCGACGAGGTGAAGCGCACGGGCCGCATCATGAGCGTGCCGGTGGGCGACAACATGATCGGCCGCGTGGTCGATTCGCTGGGCCGTCCCATCGACGACAAAGGGCCCATCGCCACCGATAAGTTCATTGCGCTGGAACGGCTGGCGCCGGGCGTGATCGACCGGCAACCGGTGCGCGAGCCGATGGCGACCGGACTCAAGGCGATCGACAGCATGATTCCGGTGGGCCGCGGGCAGCGCGAGTTGATCATTGGCGACCGGCAGACGGGCAAGACCGCGGTCGCGCTCGACACCATTATCAACAGCAAGGGCAACGACCTGATTTGCATTTACAACGCGATCGGGCAGAAACGGTCGTCGATTGCGCAGGTGGTGAAGATTCTGGAAGACGCGGGGGCGATGGAGTACACCATCGTGGTGGCGGCCTCGGCGTCGGAACCTGCTCCGATGCAATACATTTCGCCCTACGCGGCAACTGCGATCGGCGAATTTTTTCGCGACAGCAAGCGGCATGCGCTGGTCATCTATGACGATCTGTCGAAGCACGCGGCGTCGTATCGCGAGATTTCACTCCTGCTGCGGCGTCCGCCGGGGCGCGAGGCGTATCCCGGAGATGTGTTCTATCTTCACTCACGGCTGCTGGAACGTTCGGCGAAGTTGAGCGACAAGAACGGCGGCGGATCACTGACTGCGCTCCCGATCATCGAAACGCAAGCAGGCGACGTTTCGGCCTACATTCCAACCAATGTGATTTCGATTACCGACGGCCAGATTTATCTGGAAACGGATTTGTTCAACCAAGGCGTACGTCCGGCGGTCAACGTGGGCCTGTCGGTGAGCCGCGTCGGCGGCAGCGCGCAAATCAAAGCCATGCGGCAGGTTGCGGGCTCGCTGAAGCTGGAACTGGCGCAGTACCGCGAACTGGCGGCGTTTGCGCAGTTCGGCAGCGACCTGGACAAAGCCACGCAGCAGCAGTTGAGTCGCGGGCAGCGACTGGTGGAACTGCTGAAGCAGAATCAATTTTCTCCGCTGCCGTTCTCCAAGCAAATTCTGATCATCATGGCGGGCACGGGCGGTTTCCTGGATGACTTGCCGGTGAATCAGGTGCGCGAATTCGAGGCGGAGCTGTACAAGTATGTGGATGCGGCGCACCCCGCCATTCTGCGCGCGATCATGGAGAAAAAAATTCTCGATGACACGTTGAAGACGCAGGCGCAGAACGTGATCAAGGAAGCGAAGCAACAGTTTGTGGCGTCGCGGCAAGCGGTAGCGAAATAATTCGTGGAGACGTAGCTTGCTGCGTCTCATGCGTGCGGCGCCTGAACGGCGTCCGTGGTGGTGCGAGACGTAACAAGTTACGTTCTCTACGATATGCCTAACATTCTCGATATCCGGCGACGCATCCGCAGCGTGATCAACACGCGGCAGATCACCAAGGCCATGAAGATGGTCTCGGCGGCGAAGCTGCGGCGGGCGCAGGAACGGGCACTCGCGGCGCGTCCCTATGCGCAGATGCTGACCAATGTGCTGAAGTCGCTGGTGGCGCGGACGGAAATTTACGATCCGGAAACGGGAGAGGCGAAGCATCCGTTGCTGGCTCAGCGCGCCGAAAAAAATATTCTGCTGATCGTGGTCACGGGTGACAAAGGGCTGGCGGGCGCGTTCAGCGCCAACATTACCAAGGCAGCCAGCCGGTTCCTCGAGTCGAAGGTGGGAAAGAACGTTGACATTGAGGCCATTGGCCGCAAGGGGCGCGACTTTTTGCGGAGGCGGTATCCGGCCGCCAAAGTACAGACGCGCAGTCTGGCGGAGCTTGAGGAATCGATCGAGGTTGAGACCGATGCAGACGCTGGGGAGCGCGCTGGGCCGACGCAGATTACGGGCGAGCATGTAGGCGTGCTCGGCAAAGTGGCGTTTGCGCAAGCACGGGCCCTGGCCGAAAACGTGATTGGGCGCTACACGCGCGAAGAAATTGATGCGGTCTACGTCGTGTTCAACGAATTCAAGTCGGTGATTGCGCAGCGTCTGATTGTGGAACAGATTCTTCCCATTGAACAAATTGGCGCACCGGCTGTCAGGCTCTCCGAGGAGATGACGGAAGAAGAAAAGAAAAAGGCGAAAGAAGCCGCGATCAGCGCCGGTGTGGGCATGCGCAGCACCGAAGGCGCGGGCCCCGAAGCCGTTTCGGAGTTTGGCACCGCGCCGGTGGACTACATCTACGAGCAGCCGCCAGAGGAATTGTTCCGCGCGTTGCTGCCGAAGTATGTGGGCATCCAGATTTTCCGCGCGCTGATGGAGTCGGTGGCGGCCGAACACGCGGCGCGCATGACCGCGATGGATTCCGCCACCAGCAACGCCACGGACATGATCGATTCGCTGACGCTGGTGATGAACCGGGCGCGGCAGGCGAAGATCACGAAAGAAATTATCGAGATCGTCAGCGGCGCGGCGGCGATGTGATTCGCAGCGACGTTGCTTGCAACGTCTTTTGGGCAGAGCTTTTGTTCCGGGAAAGAGAGGCGTAACGAGTTACGTCTCTACGGGAAATTTATGCCAGAAAATGTAGGACATGTGATTCAGATTTCGGGTCCGGCGGTCGATGTGCAGTTTTCCGAAGGGAGACTGCCTCCGATTTATCAGGCCGTCAGAGTGGTGAGCGACGGCTTCACGGTGCCGAGTCCCATCAATGTGATTCTCGAGGTGCAACAGCATCTGGGCGAGGCCCGGGTGCGATGCATCGCCATGTCGGCCACCGATGGGATGGTGCGCGGCATGAAGGCCATCGACCAGGGCGGGCCAATTTCAGTGCCTGTGGGCCGCGGCACGCTGGGGCGCGTGATGAACGTGATCGGCGAGCCGGTGGACCAACTGGGGCCGGTCGAATACAAACAACGAATGCCCATTCATCGCCTGGCTCCGGCGTTCGACGAGCAAGCCACGACGGCCGAGATGTTTGAGACCGGCGTGAAGGTCATCGACCTCATCCAGCCGTTCTTGAAGGGCGGCAAAATTGGATTGTTCGGCGGCGCGGGCGTGGGCAAGACCGTGGTTATCATGGAGCTGATCAATAACGTCGCCAAGAATCACGGCGGCTACTCCGTGTTTGCGGGCGTGGGCGAGCGCACGCGCGAAGGCAACGACTTGTGGCTGGAAATGTCGGAGTCGGGCGTGATCAAGCCGGGTGATCCCGCACACTCGAAAGCGGCTTTGATTTACGGGCAGATGACGGAACCTCCCGGCGCTCGTTTGCGCGTGGCGCTGACGGGGTTGACGGTCGCGGAATATTTCCGCGATGCCGAGGGCGCCGACACCCTGCTTTTCATCGACAACATTTTCCGTTTCACGCAGGCGGGCTCGGAAGTTTCCGCGCTGCTGGGCCGCATGCCCAGCGCCGTCGGTTATCAACCCAACCTGGCCACGGAAATGGGCGAACTGCAGGAGCGCATCACCTCCACGAAAAAAGGTTCGGTCACGTCGGTGCAGGCGATTTACGTTCCGGCCGATGATTTGACCGATCCAGCTCCTGCGACCACGTTTGCTCACCTCGACGCAACCACCGTGCTTTCGCGTGCGTTGACTGAGATTGGAATTTATCCGGCGGTCGATCCGCTGGCTTCCACATCGCGCATTCTCGATCCGCGCATCGTGGGGCAGGAGCACTACGACGTCGCGCAGATGGTGAAGAAAACACTGCAGACTTACAAGGATCTGCAGGACATCATCGCGATTCTCGGCATCGACGAACTCAGCGAAGATCAAAAGCTGAGTGTGGCGCGGGCGCGCAAGATTCAACGCTTCCTGTCGCAACCGTTCCACGTGGCAGAGCAGTTCACCGGCGCGGCGGGACGCTACGTCAAGATCGCCGACACCGTGAAAGGCTTCAAGGCCATCGTGGAAGGCAAGTATGACGATATCCCCGAGCAGGCTTTTTATATGAAGGGCCCGATCGAAGAAGTGCTGGAAGCGGCGGAGAAGATGAAGGCGGCAGCGTAAGGACGGGCTTCGGCAAACCGAGGAGACCGATTGCTGGCGCCGGTTTTCTGAAGCCGAAAGTTTCTAAGTTTTGTTTTGCTGAAGCCCGATAGCAGGAGCCCGAAGCCCGTTTTATGGCTGATACTTTCCAACTCGAGATTGTTACGCCGGAGAAGAAAGTGGTCGACACTCCCGCGGAGGAAGTCCAGATTCCTGGCAAGGACGGATATTTGGGCGTTCTGCCGGGGCACGCGCCGCTGATCACGGAGCTTGGCGTAGGCGAGATAAGTTTCCGCGAGGGCGCGACCGAGCAGCGGCTCGCGGTGGCGTGGGGATTTGCGGAAGTGCTGCCGGGAAAGGTGACGATTCTGGCGGAGAGCGCTGAGCGGCCTTCGGAGATTGACGTCGCTCGCTCGCGACAAGCCAAAGAACGCGCGGAACAGCGGCTGGCCAGGGGGGATTCGACGGTGGACGTGGAGCGGGCGCTCGATTCACTGCAGCGCGCCGAATCGCGCTTGGACGTGGCCGGGAAGAAATAGGCGGCACTCACTCCGGGGGCACCACCTGGTCTGGGAAATCGCGAGCAATGTCGAGGACGGGCTCGTCCTTAGTTCTGAATGCAATCGCCGCGAGGTGCTTCGTTCGGTTCTGGTTCTCTGCGCCGGCAGCGTCCTGCTCGACTCACGTTTCGCATTCGTTCAGGCAATGGTCGACGACCCCTGCCGCAGCCAGCCCGTGGAGATTCCACTCGCGCTACACCTGCGATCAGCCTCGCCCCCGAGAGAAGCTTCTCCTCGACTTCAATCGGCGATTCCTCCATGGCCACGGCCGCGACCCGGCCGGCGATCTCGGTTTTCGAACCACCCTTGCCTAACGAACGGCACAGGCCTTACAATTAAAGAGTACTAAATCAGTACGGTTTCGGACGGGTCGGGACTGCGTTGATTTGGCTAAAGGTTCCAAATGATTCGCGTCAGCAAACTCACCGATTACGGATTGGTTCTGATGAGCCAGATTGCGCGCGGCCCTCAGACCGAATTGCATACGGCCCGCGATCTGGCGAAGCAGTGCCAGTTGCCGATGCCCACCGTGAGCAAGCTTTTGAAGACCCTGCTGCAGAATGGGCTGCTGGCGTCGCATCGTGGCATCAAGGGCGGTTATAGCCTGGCGCGTGAGCCGCATGTCATCTCGCTGGCCGAGATCATTTCGGCGTTCGAAGGGCGGCTGGCTCTGACGGAATGCAGCATGGACGTTTCCGGACTTTGCGACCTTGAATCTTCCTGCCGCATCAAGAATAACCAGCGAGTGATCAATCAAGTGGTGCGAGGAGCGCTGGAGAATGTGACGCTGGCCGATTTGATCCGGCCTATGCGGCTGACGGCCGTGCGCGACAACCGTGGAAATATGGTGCCGACGATCATCGGCGCATCCGGGAGAATGCAATGAGCACGAACCTCGATACAATCCGCAGTCTTGCCGAACGCGATTACAAGTGGGGCTTCGTCACTGACATCGAAGACGACCGCATCCCGAAGGGGCTGAACGAAGAAATTGTCCGCATCATTTCGGCGAAGAAGAATGAGCCGGAATTCATGCTGGAGTGGCGGCTCAAGGCCTACCGGCACTGGGCTTCGCTGGAGCAGGCACAGGCCGAGCCCACATGGGCAAACGTAAAGTACGCCCCGATTGATTATCAGAACATCATCTACTACTCGGCGCCCAAGCAGAAGCCGGGTTTGAAGAGTCTGGATGAGCTCGATCCGGAAATTTTGCGCACGTACGAAAAGCTGGGCATCCCGCTGGCGGAACAGAAGATGTTGGCAGGCGTTGCCGTGGACGCGGTTTTTGACAGCGTCTCGGTGGCCACAACTTTTAAGGCGAAGCTGAGCGAAGTTGGCGTGATTTTCTGTTCGTTTTCGGAAGCGGTGCAGAAGCATCCCGAGCTGGTTAAGAAATATCTCGGCTCCGTGGTTCCGCATACCGACAACTTCTTTGCGGCGTTGAACGCCGCAGTTTTTACCGACGGTTCATTCGTGTATGTGCCGAAGGGCGTGCGCTGTCCCATGGAGCTTTCCACTTACTTCCGCATCAATGCGGCGGAAACCGGCCAGTTCGAGCGCACTTTGATCGTGGCCGACGAAGGCGCGTCCGTGAGCTATCTCGAAGGCTGCACGGCGCCCATCCGCGATGAGAACCAACTGCATGCGGCGGTCGTGGAACTGGTGGCGCTCGACAATGCGCAGATCAAGTATTCGACGGTGCAGAACTGGTATCCCGGCGATAAGAACGGAAAAGGTGGAATCTACAACTTCGTCACGAAGCGCGGCAAGTGCGCGGGCGCTAATTCCAAGATTTCCTGGACGCAGGTGGAAACCGGTTCCGCGATCACGTGGAAATATCCCAGTTGCATTCTGCAGGGTGACAATTCGGTGGGTGAGTTTTATTCCGTGGCGCTTACCAACAATTACCAGCAGGCGGACACTGGGACCAAGATGATCCACCTGGGAAAGAACACGAGCAGCACGATTGTCTCCAAGGGCATTTCTGCCGGGCATGGCCAGAACACTTACCGCGGCATGGTGAAGATCATGAAGGGTGCAACCGGAGCGCGCAATTACACGCAATGCGATTCGCTGCTGATCGGCGACCAGTGCGGCGCGCACACCTTCCCCTATATCGAAGTAAAAAACTCCACAGCTCGCATGGAGCATGAAGCCTCAACTTCGAAGATTGGCGAGGACCAGCTTTTTTATCTGCAGCAACGCGGCTTGAAAGCGGAAGACGCGGTCTCGATGATCGTGAACGGCTTCTGTAAGCAGGTGTTCCGCGAACTGCCGATGGAATTTGCAGTGGAAGCACAGAAACTGCTGAGTGTGAGTCTGGAAGGCAGCGTGGGCTGATTCGCGGTGGCTGATTACGGCTTCCGATTTCAGCTCTTGTTTTCGGCGCAAGCGAGCACATGGGGAAAGGTTAAGAAAACCACGAAGGAAAGAAAATAGATGAGTTTGCTCAAAATCAAAAATTTGCACGCCACGGTCGCTGGACACGAAATCCTCAAAGGCATTGACCTCACCATCAACGCCGGGGAGGTCCATTCCATTATGGGTCCGAATGGCTCGGGCAAGAGCACGCTGGCCCAGGTGTTGTCGCGGCGCCAAACCTACGAGGTAACCGCCGGCGAAGTTTTATTCAACGGCAAAGATCTACTGGCGATGAAGCCCGAAGAAGCGGCCTGCGAAGGCGTTTTCCTGGCTTTCCAGTATCCCGTGGAGATTCCCGGGATCGGCAACGCGTATTTTCTGCGCTCGGCGCTGAACGCCATGCGCAAGTATCGCGGTGAAGACGAAGTGGATGCCATGGATTTTCTCCCCATGTATCGCGAGAAGCTGAAGTTGCTCGAAATGGACGAGAAGCTCATGAGCCGCTCGGTCAACGAAGGCTTTTCTGGCGGAGAAAAGAAGAGGAACGAAATTTTGCAGATGGCAGTGCTGGAACCGAAGCTGGCGATTCTGGACGAAACCGATTCCGGTCTCGACATCGATGCGCTGCGCATTGTGGCCAAGGGCGTGAATGCCATGCGCAGTCCGGAGCGCGCCATGTTGGTGGTCACACATTACCAGCGCCTGCTGAACTATATCGCTACGGATTTCGTGCATGTGTTGGTCGATGGCCGCATCGTGCGCTCGGGCGGTCCCGAACTGGCGCTCGAACTGGAAGAAAAAGGCTATGGCTGGATCGAAGCGGAGGCGCGACAGAGCGCGCCGGCGTCGGTGTAGCGATGAAACATGCGAGTGGAGCAAGCGTGATTACTGCAACGGAAAACCTGGAACAGTATCTGGAAAGTTTTACGGCGTTCGCCAAGCGGTCCTCGGGGCACAGTCTTGCCTGGCTGCGGAAGCTGCGCGAAGATGCCTTTGCCCGTTTCTGCGAGACTGGATTCCCGACAACGCACGATGAAGACTGGCGTTTCACCAGCGTTGCGGCGATCGCCCGCACGGCGTTCTCTTTTGGCCAACCCGCCGCACGTCTTTCAAACTCTGATTTGAAGCCGTGGCGAGTGGAAGGCGCGGCTGCCCAACTGGTGTTTGTCGATGGAGAGTTCGTCCGGGGCTTGTCGATATTCGGAAGTTTGCCATCAGGCGTTGCCATCTCGGGCCTTAAAGAAGAGATCGAGAAGCACACGCCGGCACTCGAAGCTCACCTGGGCCGCTATCTGAATGTCCAGCGTGATGCGTTTTGCGCTCTGAACACGGCCTTTGCCGAAGATGGAGCGTTCGTGCACGTGGGCCGCGGCCTCTCCTTGGAAGCGCCGATTCATTTGCTGTTTGTGTCCACCACAGCCGACGCACCGCGCATGATTCATCCGCGGAACCTGTTGATTTTCGAGCAGGAGAGCGAAGCCACGGTCATCGAAGACTACGTCTCCCTGGGCGGTGGGACGGTCCTCTGCAACAGCGCGACTGAACTCGTCGCCGGCCCGAACTCGACGATTGCGCATTACATGGTCGAGCGTGAGAGCCTGGATGCGTTCAACATTTCTACGCTGCGCATGCAGCAGGAACGCAGCGCGAACGTTGCTTCCCATTCGCTGCTGCTGGGCGGCGGACTGGTCCGTAACAACGTCCACCCAGTGCTGGCCGGCGAGGGTGGAGAGTGCCTGATCAACGGCATCTTTGTGGGAGACGGCCACCAGCATCTCGACAATTACATGCACGTGGAGCACGCCAGCCCGCACTGCGGCAGTCGCCAGTTCTACAACGGAATTCTGGACGGGCATGCGCACGGAGTTTTCCACGGCCGCATCGTGGTGCATAAAGACGCGCAGAAAACCGACGCCAAGCAGACCAACCGCAACCTGCTGCTTTCCGACGACGCGCAGATCGACACCAAGCCGCAACTGGAAATCTACGCCGACGACGTGAAGTGTACCCACGGTGCCACCATCGGCCAGATCGAAGAAAATGCTTTGTTCTACCTGCGGTCGCGAGGCATCGACGAGATTTCCGCGCGCAAGCTTCTGCTGCAAGCCTTCGCCAGCGAGTGCCTGGAGCGCATGAAACCGGGAGTGGCGCGCACCCATGCGGAGCGCCTGATCCACGAGCATCTGCTATCCATTGCGAATCATTTTTCCGCTCCGCGGCCTAGCACAACCACCGGGCCACGGCAGCGCGCGTAACCAGATTCAAGAAAGCCAGGAGGGCGCTGGATGACAACCATTGCAAGACCCCCATTGGACTCCGGCCGGACCGCCGTACACGAAGCTCACGAGGTCGCGCCCGGTTTCGATGTGGAGCGGGTGCGCGCCGATTTCCCCATTCTTCGGGAAAAGGCCCGCGGTCACCAGTTGGTTTACCTGGACAATGCGGCCACGTCGCAAAAGCCCAAGACTGTAATGGACGCGATCGTCCGCTACTACGAACACGACAACGCCAACATCCATCGCGGCGTGCACTATCTCTCTGAGCGGGCCACCGAAGAATTCGAAGAGGCGCGCAAGTCGGTGCAAACGTTCCTGCATGCCACTCGGCCCAGCGAGATTATTTTTGTGCGCGGCGCAACCGAAGGGATCAATCTGGTAGCGCAGACCTATGGCCGGGTTCACGTGGGCGCGGGTGACGAAGTCCTCATCACGACCATGGAGCACCACTCCAACATTGTTCCCTGGCAAATGCTGTGTGACGAGAAGCGAGCGACACTCCGGGTTGCGCCGATCAATGACAAAGGCGAGCTCATTCTCGAGGAATTCGCCAAGCTGCTCGGCCCCAAAACAAAGATCGTCTCCATTGGCCACGTCTCGAACGCGCTGGGTACTGTGAATCCATTGGCAGAAATTATAACGATGGCGCACGCCAGAAATATTCCTGTCCTCGTGGACGGCGCTCAGGCCGTGCCTCGCGTGGCGGTGAATGTTCAGGAATTGGATTGCGATTTTTACGTGTTTTCCGGGCACAAGACGTATGGACCCACGGGAATCGGCATTCTGTACGGTAAATCCGCGCTGCTCGAAGCGATGCCTCCCTACCAGGGCGGCGGCGACATGATCAGCTCCGTGACTTTCGAAAAAACAATTTACAACAAAGTGCCGCACAAATTTGAAGCCGGGACGCCCGATATGTCCGGCGCGGTCGGCTTGCGCGCAGCGATCGAATATCTCAACCGGCTGGGCATGGACAACGTCGCCGCGTACGAGCACGAACTGCTGGCCTATGCCACGGAAGTAGTTTCGGCAATTCCGGGAGTTCGTCTGATTGGAACGGCGAAGCAGAAAGCGGGAGTGCTTTCTTTTGTCATCGAGGGCATCCATCCTCACGACATCGGCACGATTCTGGATCAGGAGGGCATCGCCATCCGCACCGGACACCACTGTGCGCAGCCCGTGATGGCCCGCTTCTGCGTAGACGCAACCGCGCGCGCTTCGTTCGGGTTGTATAACACGAAAGAAGAAATCGACGCGCTGGTGCGTGGCATCCAAAAGGTACAGGAGGTCTTCGCCTGATGGGTGACTTACGCGACTTGTACCAGGAAGTGATTCTCGAGCACAGCAAAGCTCCGCGAAACTATCGCGAGTTGAAGAATCCCGACCGCAAGGCCGAGGGTTTCAATCCGCTCTGCGGCGACCACTTCACGGTGTATTTGCAGATGCAGGGGGACACGATTCAGGATGTCGTGTTTCAAGGCTCGGGGTGCGCCATCTCCAAGGCGTCGGCATCGATGATGACGCAGGCCTTGAAAGGCAAAACCCGGCAAGACGCGGACGATCTGTTCGAGCGTTTTCACAGCGTAGTTACCGGTCACGGCGCGGCCAACGGCGGCGATGCCGAACTCGGCAAGCTCACGGTATTCTCGGGAGTCTCGGAGTTTCCGACGCGGGTGAAATGCGCGACCCTGGCATGGCACACCCTGCAGGCCGCCCTGGCGGGCAAGCAGGACGCGGTTTCCACCGAATAGCGGACCCACCGCAGGGAGTGAAATCATGTACGAACAAATCGACTTGAAGCGCGAATGTGAAGCGATCGAAATTCCGAGCGGCATACGCCGCGTGCTTTCCGCGAGCAGCCGGGTGCGGATCTCGCAATTTCTCGGCACCAGCTACACCGTGGTCGGCGATATGGGCTGCATGTTCCGCATCGACGCCAAAGATGCCGACGCACTGGGCTTGACTCCGCCGGCCGCCGACGAGAAGACTTCCGACGGCGTCTTCGCTGAACCGATGGTTTGGGCTCAACTGAAAACGGTTTACGATCCGGAAATTCCGGTCAACATTGTCGATCTGGGCTTGATCTATTCCTGCGAGATCACATCCCGCGAGACCACGGCGCAAGAGCAGGGCGGCAAGAAAATTGATGTGAAGATGTCGATGACTGCCCCCGGCTGCGGCATGGGAAACGTGCTCAAAGCCGACGTGGAAGGCAAGCTGGCGCGGCTTCCCGAAGTGAAGGAAGTGCATGTAGAAGTTGTGTTCGACCCGCCCTGGTCTCCCGATCGGATGTCGGAAGCCGCCAAGCTGCAGCTGGGATTTGACCTCGACTACGGCAAGAGTTCCGTCACTGGCATCTCCCGCTAAGTCTTTCTGCGCCGGCTGTGCGTAGCCCCGGGGGTCTCGATGCGGCAGAGCGTTTGCCCGCTGAACCCAAACCCCTGCCGGCGTCATCTATTATTGCTCGACTCTCCAGTTGCATCAGACAGGAAGAATCCATGTCCACTTGGCCTGCACCTAGCGTGCTCGACGCGCGCACGCAAGCTTTTCCGGTATTGACTACGGCGCAGATCGACAGAATCCGGCCCGCGGGCAAACTGCGAAAAGTTGAGCCTGGCGAAATCCTGTTTCAGCCCGATGATACCGGCGTGCCTTTTTTCGTGGTGCTTTCCGGAAGCATGGAAGTCGTGCAGCCGGATCTTCAGGGCGAGCGCCCGATCGTGACCCACGGCCCCGGCGAATTCACCGGCGAAATCTCCATGATCTCCGATCAGCGCTGCCTGGTGCGCGGCCGGGTTACTGAGGCCGGCGAGTTTATCGAAGTCAGTGGCGACGGCCTGCGCTCCATCGTTGCCCGCGACGCCGAGCTCAGCGAGATCTTCATGCGGGCGTTCATCCTGCGCCGGCTGGCGCTCATCAGTCAGGGCTTTGGCAACGTCATCCTGATGGGATCGCGGCACTCCGCGAATACGCTGCGCCTGCGCGAGTTTCTCAGCCGGAATGCGTATCCTTACGTCTACATTGATCTCGACACCGACAAAACCTCGCAGGAACTTCTCGACCGGTTTGAAGTGAAGATGTCGGAGATCCCGGTCGTGGTGTGCAACGGCCGCACCGTGCTGCGTAATCCCACGACTCAACAACTTGCAGATTGCCTGGGTCTCAACGCCAGCATTGATCAATCGCAGGTGCGCGATGTAATCATTGTCGGAGCTGGACCCTCGGGGCTGGCGGCCGCAGTTTACGCCGCTTCAGAAGGCCTGGATGCTCTGGTCATTGAAGCGAACTCGCCCGGTGGGCAGGCAGGATCGAGCTCCAAAATAGAAAACTATCTGGGGTTTCCGACTGGAATCTCCGGACAGGAACTGTCGAGCCGCTCGATCGCGCAGGCTCAGAAATTTGGCGCGAGGATGATGATCGGACACAGCGTCGTGCGTCTGGGTTGCAAGCGTCGGCCGTATGAGGTGGTGCTCGACAACGACAGCGTTATCGCCGGACGCTCCATTATTATTTCGACCGGAGCCCAGTACAACAAGCCGAAAATCGAGAATCTGAAAAAGTTCGAAGGCCAGGGAATTTATTACGGCGCGACCTACATCGAAGCGCAGCTGTGCCAGAATGATGACGTCATCGTTGTGGGCGGCGGAAATTCAGCCGGACAGGCCGCCGTGTACCTGGCGCAGACTGCGCGGAAGGTTCACATTCTGGTGCGCTCCCGGGCGTTGTCGGAGACGATGTCGCGCTATCTGATTCAGCGCATCACAGAAAACCCGGGCATCGAACTGCATTGCAAAACGGAAATTGTTGCCCTGGAAGGTGACGCGCAACTGGAACGCGTCACCTGGCTCAACAAAGCGACGGGTGAAACTTCCATTCATGACATCCGCCACGTTTTCATCATGGCGGGCGCATCGCCGAGAACCGAGTGGCTGCAAGGCTGCGTCGCTCTGGACGACAAGGGCTTCATCCTGACCGGACGCGATTTGGATGATCCCGCCGGGATTGCCCCGCCCGCCACCTGGCCGCTTACCCGCGCTCCGCAGATGCTCGAGACCAGCTTGCCCGCCGTTTTCGCGGTCGGCGACGTTCGCTCGGGCAACGTGAAGCGCGTGGCGTCGGCTGTGGGCGAAGGGGCGATCGCCGTGCATCTCGTTCACCGCGCGCTGGCAGATCCCGAGTAGCCCCCCAGGTTCCTGAAAAGCGGGGCGGCAAGAAAACGGGGCGCCAGCAGGAATTCGATTGCTGCCGCGCCCCAGATTTCTTGGGCCCAACTAACTGTTCACGATCTGGCCGTTCACCATCTACCCGTTCACGATCTTTTTCGCCGCGCCATCCCACACGGCAATCTTTTTGTTGAAGTACGAATAGTTCGCCAAATGGCAGCCGATGGCAGCGTTGTTGCCAAACACTTCGTTCTCCACGGTTGGGACCCGAGTCCTGATGGCATGGAAGAAGTGGGCTTGATGATCGGCGATATCGTTGTAGCCCCTAGGCGGAGCGAATGTTTCCGAATCCTCGTCGATCTTCACGTCCAGCGGCGGGGTCCGCGGATGGTCGGCCTGCCACTTTTCCAAATACGCTTCGCGCTCCGACTTCGGCCAGCCCACCGTCGAGTAGCCCTCCGGTTCGGATCGCGTGTCTTGCGGCTTAAACGACAGCGTCGAATCCTTGATGATCATCGTGCCCTTGTTGCCGTAGAAACCGATAAATTCTCCGCCGTCGTTGTTCAAGTTGCAGCGAATGGTGACACGAAGGTTCGGATAGTCGTACGAAGTCTGGATCAGATCCGGAAAATCGCGGCCGTCTTTGAAATGGAACAGGCCGCCCGTTGAGATCGCTCTTTCCGCGATCGTGCCGGTGCTGGTGATGAAGTGAATCCCGGAGATCAAGTGCACGAACAGGTCCCCGGCCAGGCCCTCGCCGTAGTCGCTGAAACAGCGCCAGCGGAAAAAGCGCACCGGGTCGAACGACCGTTTCGGGGCAGACCCCAGAAATGTATTCCAGTCGATGGTCTGCTCGCTCGCGTCCGGCGGAATGGGATACACCCAGGCGCCGCTGGGCGAGTTGCGGTCCCAGTAAGCCTCGATGAAGAAAACGTCGCCGAGTTTGCCGGAATCCCAAATCTCCTTGGCCTTGGCGTAGAGGATCGAACTGACGCGCTGGCTGCCCGCCTGCACAATGCGCTTGTTCTTCTGCGCCGCGTCGACGATGGCGAAACCATCCTCCACCGTGTGCGACAACGGCTTCTCGCAGTAGACATCTTTCCCCGCGGCGCAGGCGTCTTCCACAATCCGCCGGTGCTGGTGGTCGGTCACAGCGACAATCACGGCGTCGACGTCTTTGCGGTCCAGAATCTCTTTATAGCGGCGAGTGACAGGAACATCCTTCTTCACCGCCTCCCGCCCTGCCTGGTGCCGACCATCATAAAGATCGCAGACGCCCACGCATTCCACGCCCGGAACCTGCAGCGTGGACCTCAACAATTCACAGCCTCGCACTCCCGTACCAATGGAAGCGAAGCGGATGGTGTCGCTCGGCGGAACCGGCCTGGAAAAGGCAGAAAGCATTCTCGGTTCCAGAAGCGTGATTTTCGCGGCAGTACCCGCGGCCGCCGCTCCCGTGCCCACGCGCATGAACTGACGACGAGTCCAGGAATTCTTACCCATAGCCCTCTCTCCTTCGGCAAAGACCTAAGCCTTTTCCTAAAACAGCAGGTTGCATTAACTCAAGTGGCGCACCAGTCTCTCACAAGTGACACCCCGGCGGCGATGGGTTGTGGAAACGACTGTGCAGGTGATTGTGCCATACCTCTTCGCCCTGGAAAAGCACAAATCAGCCCATGAAAATCGTTATTCTTGGAAAACGCCGGATTCCCGAAAGGTAATCTGCCTCGTAACTTGTCCCGGCACGAAATCGCAAGCAGACGCTCCAGCATGCAAGGCCAACGGCCGGCGGTACTTCGCTGGTGGTCCCGATCCTGACCGAAGACTCCGTCCGAATCCAGGGGATCAAGAACTTGCAACTCGGATCTGATGGCACGTTTAAGTCAGACCCAAAAAAAAAGCGGTAAAGCTGGAGTAGGGATCGCAAGTCGTCCTTCGCGCACAGTTAGCCAGCGGGACCGAGCCCGGACTGATTTCCAGCATGGACCGGAGTGAAGCGAGAGAGGGGAGTCACTCCTACCAAAGGTTCCTGGGGGAATACTTTGCTCTGAACCCGACCGCGCTCGCCCGCCAGGTGGAATCTGAACACCAGTGGCAGCACCGAGGACCAGTATTTCCAGGTGTGCGCACCCGGTCCAGTCGACCATTCATGCGAGATACCGAGTTCGGTTAGCTTTTCATGCAAGCCCCTCATTCCAGAGAAAAAACGATCCTCCGATCCGCAGGCTAGGAAAAGTCGGGGAACAGGGCCAGGCACCACGATGGTGTGTTTGCCCCGGCCCTGGGAATCGAGCGGCCCGGCAGGCGGCGGTTGCGACGGCCAGAAACTCCACTGTTCATCCACGAGTCCACTGATCACGCTGACGCTGCCAAACCGGCCGGGATAGCGCCTTCCCACGTCCAGCGACAGATAACCGCCAAACGAGAAGCCGCCGATCCCCCAACGCTCGCGTTCGAAGGGGATGGCATAGTGGCGTGAGACCGTTCCCGCCACCTCCTCCGCTACCAGCGTCAAATAGTTGTGGTACGGGTAGCGATCAGAGAACTCCTGGTTAAAGCTGCTGAAGCGAACGTCGGGCAGCACCACGATCGCGGGCCGCACCTCGCTCCGTCCCAGCATCTCGTCATATACCTGGTCCACTTTGAGATCTTTCAGCAGGTCCTCGGGCCGGTCCCACCAACCGTGATTCAGGATGAACACTTCGGAGGGCGGAACCTTTGTCTTGGGTACCAGTGCCAGGAAAAAGCGGGGCTGGTTCATCTCGCCGGACCAGAAACGAATACGCTCCACGGCGAGGTTAGCGCGCTCCGAGAGTCGCACTACCTCGATCTGGCCGGGGGAGAGTGGCGCCTTTTCAAACGCCTCTTGGTGCTGGCACGCGGACAGAAACAACGTTGCCGTCAGGGCCAGCCCGTGTAGTCTCGAACGGTTCCACACCGCGACACCTCACCGAATTTGCGGTCCGCTGCCCGCGGCGCCGGCTTGCTGGCTGGCCAGTTTCTTCCGGATCAACTCGTCGATCTGCTCCAGCGTATTCAGGCTGTGCACGTCGATTTCTCTGGGCACGAATTCAACCTTGAAGCGCGTTTCAAGAAAATTCACGAGGCCGATCATGCCGATCGAGTCGATCAGCCCGCCGGTGACGAGGGGCGTGGTGTCCTCGATCGTGGTCTGATGAATCCCGAGCAGAACGTTTTCAGCGATGAACTGCCGGACTGCGGTCTTGATCTCCATGGTCGGGTGCAGCCTGGTTCGGTGCAGCTTGGCTCGTCGAAATATGGTCGAGTGTTTCTGCGATTTTGCCTAAAGCTATGTAATCGATCTTTCCCCGGCTTCCCTTAGGTATGGCATCTAGAAAAACGATGTGATCGGGAACCATATACAGGGGCAGTATCCGCGCACAGTGGGCCTTGGCTTCAATCAGGCTGACAGCGCCGGCTGAGCGGGTGCGGACAAATGCAATGATGGCGGTCCCCATCTTCCCGTCCTCCACCGCCACCGCCGCCGCTTCCAGTATATCCTCGCGGCTCGCGAGTGCAGTCTCGATCTCCCCCAGTTCAATGCGGAAGCCGCGGCGTTTCACTTGCCGGTCGAGCCGTCCCAGAAACAAATAGTTGCCGTCAGGCGCACGCGACACACGGTCCCCGGTGCGGTAATACCGCTTGTCCTCCAGGTTGACGAAAGCACGTTGCGTATCTTCGGGACGGTTCCAGTATCCGCTCATCAGCGAGTCGCCGCCCGCGAGCAATTCGCCACTGGTCGCATCCATCGTCACTGTGGCATAGGGGCAAGGCTGGCCGATCGGCAATGGTTGCGAACCATCGAAGTCGCGCGGCACGCAGCACCACGTAACCACATTGGTTTCCGTGGGGCCGTAAAGGTTCGCGCCAACCGCCTGCGGAACCGCAGCCTGCAGGCGCGCCACATCGGCACCGCGAAAAACCTCCCCAGCAAAAAGGATTACGCGCAGCCCCGGATACTCATGCTGCGCCATTCGTCCCTCCTCCAACATGCTGGCCAAGATCGACGGCACCGAATACCAGCAAGTGATGCGAGCCTCGCGCACGAACTGCACCAAAAAGCGGGGCATCCACACACTATGGTCGGGAACCAGCACGCAGGTAGCGCCGCACCACGCCATGTTGAAAATATCGAAGGTGGAAAGATCGAAACTGAGAGGCGACGGACAAGCGATGCGATCCGTTGAACAGAGATGAAACTCACGCGCCGACCATTTCACGAAAGCGCCCACCGCGCGGTGCGAAAGAACCACGCCCTTCGGCCGACCCGTGGATCCCGAAGTAAACAGAATGAGAGCGGGATCGCCGGCGTCTGCTCGGGGCAGCGAATTTTGAACGGCAATATCGATAGGAGCTGCCAGCGCCGCTATCCAGGGGATGCTTTCGCCGGTTTCGCGATCGGTGATTCGCGGCGGGGACCCGTCGCCCTCAATCACCAGCCGCGGCGCGCAGTCCGCCAGGGTTGCCTCGATTCGTTCCTTCGGCCACTGCGGGTGGATGGGAACATAGACAGCTCCGGCAAGTAGCGACGCAAAAACCGACACGATTGCGTCGGTCGACTTCGGCAGCACGAGCGCGACGCGATCCTGCTTCTGAATGCCGTGTTCGACAAACCGCACAGCCAGCGACGCAGCCTGCTCGAACAACTCGCCGAAAGACGTGACCCGGTTTTCTCCGACACGATCCTGTTCAACGATTGCCGGAGCATCCGGCATCGCCGCTGCCGTGCGCCGCAACCCGTCCGAGAGCAGGTCGCCTTCTGGTTCGTCGCTCCCAGGCTCAAGGAATTCACGCTCGGGCAAGCGTCACCCCCCAGGTGAAGCCGATCCCTGCTGAAGCGAATAACAACAATTGCCCAGGAGCAACTCGGCCCTCGCGCCGCATGTGCACATAATTGATGACCAGATCGCTGGCAAACGTGTGACCGTACTCTGCCATGGGAGTTGCCCCCAAGCCGCCCTCGGGCAGCCCCACCATCCTGCGGAAGCCCTCGCGGTCCCGCTGGCTGATGTTCGAATAGATGAAATGATCAACATCGTTCAAGCTCAGCGAAGACCCTGCCAGGACCTTCTGCACCAGCCAGAATAAATTCAGATAGTAGACCGGCATCACCTCGTTTTCCATGCACGCCGCATCCACTCTAATCTCGAGGTGTCCGTTCGTTTTGACCAGGGCAATGGCATCGTGCAGATGGCCGAGCGTCAGCGCTTCCACACCCAGCAGCAGAGGGCCTTCCGTGCCTTCGCGGCGCAGAATCACCGCACTCGCGGCGTCGCCCTGCACGGTAACCGGAAGCAGAGACCGGCTGCCGTGCGGCGCAGTGTCGCCGGTCACCAGCAACGCGGTCCGAATGCTTTCATCGGTACTCATCCATCCCAGCGCCGTCTTGATTGCGAGATGAAGCGCGGCGCAACCGCCGGATTTGAAACTCAAGTTCAGCGATGTTTCCGCCCCGAGGTCGGCGCTGAGTTTGTGCGCGAAAGAAAGATACTGCGAATTCTCTCCGGGGAACGTGCTGTAATCCAGAATGAGATTGATGTCCTGCGCGGTAACTCCAGCCTCCGCGATCGCCGCTGAAGCGGCTTCCAGAACCAAGTCATAGGGTTGCTTGCCGCCGCAAACTCGGACGCGGCTTAATCCGAGACCTTCTGCGGCCTTTTGCCTCGCCTTCGGGCTCAGTGGAGCGAGCGTTGCCTCCACGCGATCTTTTTCCCGCTCCAAGACGGCTTCAACGCTTTCTCCGTCGTCCGGAACGGCATACGCCGCGGCTGCAATTCGCACATTCCTGTTCAAGGCAACTCCAGCAGAAGCGCCGCAAAACCACCGTCGCCGGATGTTCCTAACAACAAAACCTGTCCGCTGCGCGGTCGGCTGCTCAAGGCAAAAATTAAGTGCAGAAAAGCGCCGGCATCGGCAAGACCTGCGGCAACTGCCTGCGCAGGGACAATGTCCACGCTCGGTCCGCTAATCTCGCGCGCCAGGGCGGAGGTAAAACTGGCAGCACAAGGCGCGCCGTTGCCGGCACAAATCGTGAGACCGGGCACGGCTCCGCCGAACATCTGGCGGATTGTCTCCACCGCGTTCCCGCCCGCAGCGCAGCGGCCCGAGATGAAGTGCGCATACGTGCGCGCTTCCCTGCGGCCCGCCGGTTCGAGCACCAGTGCCACTACTCCTTCGCTGGGCACGAAGCCGCCGGTTTCCGGCAGAAGTTCTGCGTTGTGGCAGGCGGGCGACAATAGACCTGCCGCCTCGTACCATTCATAGACGGCGCGCGTGAGCGTATCACCCGCCAGCACAATCGCCAAGTCGGCCTGCCCGTGGCGGAGCAGCGAAGCCGCCTGAAGCAACGCGCTCTCGCCCGCAAACCCCTTGCTGCCAACCGTAATATTAGGTCCTCGCAGGCCATGCCATAAAGCCACATGACTGGCCGGAGCATTCGCGAGCCCCTCCGGAAACGGACTGGGGTCCGTCCCGGACCAGCCATTCGCGGCAGCGCTTTCGAAAAAGGCCTCCGTGAGCTCGGCGCACCCGAAGCCAGTGCCAAACACCACTGCAACTCGCGAACGGTCTACCCGGCTCATATCGATCCCGGCATCCTGAATGGCCAGCGAAGAAGCCACCAGAGCCCACGCCGACAGGCGATCCAAACGCCTCGTCTTCAGGCCCGGCACCACATCGGCGGGGCGAAATGGCTTCACCAGAAACGCTCGCCGCAGTCCGGCGGTTTTCCACGTCGTGATGGATTCGGGTTCCACCGCGCAGGGCGGAATCAATCCCGCGATCGGACCATACGGACTCACCGAACCGATCCCGGTAATCGCCGCCAAATTCGCTGTCACGAGCGGTCGCTCCTGAATTCGCCGTCTCCGAACCCTCTCGCAAATATGAGCGCCGAGTTACTGCCCCCAAATCCAGCCGAAACCGACATGGCCAGCGGGAGCGCCTCGCGTCGCACTTCTCCCCGAAGCCACTCCACGCTCGGGCTCTCAATGGGGTCGGTCAGCCGCAGCGTCGGCAACAGCGCGCCACAACGAGCGGCCACGATCGTGATCGCCGCTTCCAACGCTCCAGCCGCGCCCAGACAGTGTCCAAAATAAGATTTTGTCGAAGAGACCGGAATGGGCCGGCGGCGCTCGCAGAAGACAGTCTCGTATGCCTTGCTCTCGGCAACATCGTTCAGGGGTGTGCCCGTGCCGTGGGCATTCACATAGCCGATCTCATCGCCGCTGACCTCCGCCATTTCCATACCAAGGCGCATGCAATCCGCCAGGCCGTTGCCCTGAGTCTGCGGCGCAGTGGAATGAAATGCGTCGTTCGTCATCGCCCATCCCCGCAGCACCGCCAGAACGCCAGCATTGCGCGCTACGGCGGCGGCGAGCGTTTCGAGCACCAGGACTGCGGCTCCCTCACCCAGATTCAACCCTTTGCGATGCTGGTCAAAGGGGCGGCAAGGCTCCGGGTCGAGCGCCTGCAGCGAACTGAACCCGCTCAGCGTGAACGGACACAGTGCGTCGCTTCCCCCCGCCAACATCATCGTCGCGGCTCCGTCGAGCAGCATGTTGGCGGCGAGCGCGATCGCCATCGCGCTCGATGCGCAAGCCGCGGAAATCGCGCAGCGTGGTCCGCGAATTCCCAAATGCTCACCTACGGCTTCAGCCACGTGCGCCGCCGGATAGGACGCGGCCCGCGCGAGACCGCCGCGCCCGTACCACGCGGCCGGATCCTCAGCGATTCCAGGATCGATCTCGCTCAACCCCGCAACTGTGCTGGCCATAAATACGCCGCTCTCGCCCAAGGCTGTGCTCTCGCAATCGAAATTCCTCACCGCGTCTCGAGCCGCCACCATCGCCATTCGATCGCTGCGGGAATATCTGGAATCGGCGCCGTTTGCCGGCAGAGGCAATCCGCAAACCGCCGCCGTGGTTCCTGCGAAGCCGGGATACACATCCTTGGTGGCCGCCAGACAGCACTGGCCCGCTAACATGCCTTCCTGCAGGCAGTCCAGCCCCACGCCATAGGGGCTGACCACGCCAACACCCGTAACCACGATGGTTTTCCGGGGGTCGTTACTTCGAAGATCACTCACGGGAGGCGACCGGCCAAAACTCAAAAAAATTCATCCACTGATCGTAATGGCTCGTCAGCGTTTTTTCCAGAAAGCGCACGGCCTGTCCCAAAGCTTCCTGCAGGGCGGCATCTCCGTCGTCGTCGCCGGATGGAACCTGAGATGGGACCTGAGATGGCACCGGCGGGATCGGATCCCCCATCAGAGCGCGGTAGCGCAGCCAACCCTGGCGAATCACGAAGCCGGGCAGCACCGGCGCGCCCGACACCTGCGAAAGCAGAAAAGGGCCAAGCGGAAAGCTGGTGGGTTGGGAAAAAAACGGCACGTCGGCACCGTGACGCTGATAGACGCGGTCCCCCTGCATCGCCACAATCTCGTTTCGACGCAGCGCCTGCAGGAGTTCAATCGTGGCCGGCACTCCCCCGCTCATGTCCACAATCTTGAGCCGTTCGCTGGCCATCAAATTCCGCAGCGTGATCTCCGCCGGTTTGTCCTCCACCACCCGCGCTACGTTGACCGGCCGCCCATGCATTTCCAGCAGGCGCGAAGCAAATTCCCAATTCCCAACGTGCGCCGTCCACACAATCAGCCCATTGCCCGCCGCGAGGCACTGGTCGATCTGGGCGGCACCGCGTTCCGTGTCCACCAGCATACTGAGAAGTTGGGAATGTGTAGCCTGGGGGACAAAGCAATAGGAAACCATGAGGTCGCAGAACGAATAGAAGACCCAGTAAACCTTCCAGTGCAGTGCGAGACCAGTCTTGCCCGAGACCCGGCGCAGATTTCCGGTCACCGCCCGGCGCTCCTGCCTCAACAGGAAGAAAAAAATCAGCGCCGTCACCGCCGCAACCGGAGGATGGAGGAAGCGCGGCAGCCTCGGGATGATGACAAATATCATCCGCAGCGCCGTGACGTTGTGAAACCGGTGCTCGTACCAGCGCGTCACCTTCCGCCTGCCGACAGGTCGCCGCCCGCACTATGCGTCGATCTACTGTTCAACACCGGACACGGAGGCTCGAGCTGGACGCAGTACATATTTGCTTGGCGAACCTGGGGGCGCCTACTGGGATTGTAGGGGTCAGGTCTTGGCCTTGGCTTCTGCCACTTTGGCTTCGCTGATCTTCGATTCAACGATCTTGGATTCAACGATCTTGGATTCAACGATCTTGGACTCGATGATCGCCGCCAAAACGTTGACACTTTCGAGGTGTTTCTGGTCGAAGTTGGCGTGCACCAGCTTGATGCGGAAATGCCTCTCAATCTCGAGCACCAGCTGAAGGATGTCGATGGAATCGATTTCCAGCTCGCCGCCGAGCAGCGGCTGGTCATCGCGCAGATCTGCCGGAGTCAGGTCGGTAATCCGCAAGCTCTTCAATATAATGGGCTTAAGTTGTTCTTTAACGCTCGCCATATGGTTCATTTGCAGCCAGAGCATACCACAAACTTCACCACTAGAAATCAGCAACAGGGAGTGTCCAAAAGGCCCTTCTGAAGGCCTTTGCTTTGCCTGACTTCGTATCCTTAATGGTAATGACTTTTCTTTCCGCCCGCCGAAGACTACAGCAGTCCCCCATCCACCGCGATCACCTGTCCTGTGATGTAGCTAGCCCCCCCAGACCCCAGAAACGCCACCAGCGGGGCCACTTCTTCGGGCTTGCCGAAGCGCCCCAGAGGGATTTCAGAGAGCAGGCGTTTCTCCTCTTTTTTTATGAACTTAGCGGACATCGGGCTGGGGATCACGCCGGGGCAGACGGCGTTCACCCGAATGTGGAATTGCCCCACTTCGCGGGAGAGCGCCTTGGTGAATGCGATAATTCCGCCTTTGGAAGCCGAGTAATTGCACTGGCCGGCCTGGCCGCGAACTCCGCTGGGTGAGACGATATTGCAAATCGCTCCACTCCCCCGGCGCATCATGCCCGGCAAAGCCAGCCGCGAGCACAGATAGGTGCCGCGCAGGTTGGTGTCGATCACTTCGTCCCACTGCTCCTCCGACATAAAAGCTAACAGCACATCGCGGTTGATTCCTGCATTATTCACCAGGTAATCGAGCGGACCAAATTGCTGTTCGATGCGATCGAACATGGGCGCCACACTCTCCTGCAGGGAAAGATCGGCTTCCACGGCGAGCGCCTCTCCGCCCGCGGCGGCGATGCGAGCAACCACCCCATCCGCGGACTCTTTCCCGTGACGATAGTGCACCGCTACGCGGAACCCTGCGCTTCCCAGCGCTTGCGCGATGGCGGCGCCGATAGTTCCTGAGCCGCCGGTCACGAGCGCGGTTTTCTGATCTGCCTTCGGACCGGGGTTCTGATCTGTATTCTGATCCTTAAGCGCTTTTTCAGCCATATCCTCGAATTTAGTGTAACGGCTTGAAGATCAATATATAAGCGGCCCAACGGGAGTTGTAGCGCGCTATGTTCCCGTCCAGCGCGTAGGAAACTGTGCCTTGCACCAGCGTGCCCAGCGGACCGGGGGTGTTGAAGTTAACCTCCAGGCCATCGAACTTGCGGAATCGCAGCGACTCCTCCTGGTTGCGCGCGCGCGCGTAGGCGTACATGCCATCGATCTTCATGAAGTCCAGCAGGTGGAAACCGTAGTGCACGTTCGCCATGGCGATGGCGTCAAAAGAATCCGTGCCGGGAGGGATGCCATGCAGGCGCGGCGACGAAAGAAACGAAGGGAAATAACGGGAGAATCGGTCCAACTGATTTCCACCCCAGTAGGACATATCCCATCCGCCCTTGGTGAACTTTCCGATGTAGTAATCCTTGTTCAAATCGGCGTTGTAGAGCGTGAATGCATTCTGCGGACGCTGCGTCAACAAAGTGTTTTGCGGTGGCGGGCTCGATGATGAAGAACCGCAGCCAGCCGGAGGCAGGGCCAGCGAACTGCATCCGAACGGCCTCCAGTTGATGCGCTCGCCTCGCGTTCCCTGCGCGTCGAACACGTAACCCTTGCGGTTGTATTTTATTTCAAGGCCCGGAAGCACGTTCAGGCCGTTGCGCGGCAGTTCGTATACCTCGGCCGCACTGCTGGTCCGGAGAAAGTTGTCATACGCCAAGTAGGTGTTCGCCGTCACGCTGAGATGCGTGCTGGCTTGCCAGGACGCGCGCAGCCCGGTGGTTTGCTCCCACGTCCATACTTCCCCTTGCAGCAATTCCGTGTTGTTGCTGTAGATGCGGTTCTCGCCGGGCAATCCGCTTAGCGCCAAATCGAGCGCCAGGCGGAACCTGGGCCGGTACTGTTTCGACAGGTCGGAAACCAGGATGGGCCCGGCAAAGAAAGTGGAGAGCTGCGCTCCGGTGTGGTGAAAATCAAAATCCGCAATGCTGATGCCGAGAAACGGAATGGGAAAGTTGAACGTGCCTCCGTACATCGCGCCGGCAATCAGCGACTCGATGCGCTTCACACTCTTGTCCACCAGAACGCGTTCGCCGCCTTTCTTGTGCAGCGACCGTAGTCCTTCGTCGGTGTCGCGGAACATCGGGTCGTCGGAACTATGCTCCTCCGCGAGGGCGCCACTGAATTCCGGACTATTGATCCTGTAGTTCGAAAACTGCACCTTCCTCTGCACCACAAAATCGCGGCCGGCCGCATTCAGCAACTGCTGCGCGGAGATGGATCGCAGAAGGTTGAACTGATGGCCGTTGGGGTCAGAAACCAACTCGAAAATCTGCGTCTCGGTATTCACCAGCACGTTGCTTTTGGCGCCGCGTTGACTCAGGTACTGTTTCACTTCGCGAAAAGTGGCGCCGTCGATCCAGATTTTGCCGCTGTAAAGCGCCTCATCCGGCAACTTAGCCCGCGACTTATCCAGCACTCTGGGCTCGACTCCGATCACATAACACAGGGCGCCGTTGACTTGTTCCGTACCCAACAGCTTGTAGTCATAGCGCTCGTTGAGCTTCAGTTCGAGGGGCTGGGTCAACACTTTTTCGGGCTCGATCTGCGGCAACGGAAACTCATGATTCTTGCCGAACTTCACTCCGTTGACGTAAAACTCTTTCTGCGCGATTTCCATCTGCCCGTCGCGGCTGAAAAACTGCTCCAGCTGCATGGACACGTCGAACCCCGGTCCCAGATTGGTGCTCTCAAAGTGCAGGCTCATAAAACTGGAAGCCAGATAATTTTGCAGCCTCTGTTTCTGCGCTTCGCGGTTCTGCTGCCAGCGGGCAATGATCTCCTCGATCTTGAGATCAACTCCGCCCTTAACTTCCACGGTGTTATACGGTGTCTGGTCGGCATCGCTTGGCTTGTGGATGGAAATCAAGGCGTACTCGCTGGTGCAGTCGCAGGCCTGCACGAAGCCCTTGTCGGTCTTCGTCGCTTCTCCGGCCGGGAGTTGAGCACCAGTCGCGGGGTCGTACCACTTGATGTCGACTGGTCCTGACTTGAGGCCCTGTAGCCTGACCGTTTTCGAGTGGCCGGGGGTCGCACCTACGCGCGCCACAATCACCACATCCGACGGTCCCCCGCTGAACCAGCGATGCTGGTCGTTTCCGACGCCTTCCACGGCAATACTGAACGGCGAATTTATGGAATCCGCCGCGAACATGTTGTTGGTGATGGAACGCGTCATGAAGCTGTTCACCGCGCACACGGCGGCTGCGGCCTTGGCGTCCGGCGGTTCTGACCAGACGATCTCAACCGAGGTGCCGCTGGCGGCGAGCATCGCCGTCAAGAGTGCCGAGGTTGTCCGGGACGTTCCCGCGTCTAGTTTAAGGATGAGCGGTTTATTCAGCGCCTGTTCGGCAATCCATGCGGCGTCCTCGCGCCAGCCTTCGTAATAGGTGGTTCCCAGCAGATCGGCATAGGTAGCCAGCCGCTTTACGATATCGCCGTGCCGGCCGACAAATCCGGGCTGAAAAACAAATGCCAGCCGCAAGTTCGAGTTGCTGCCCTTTGCGCTTAGAGCCAGGCGCACCAGCCCAAACGCGAACAGACCGGGAGCCGTCAGCGGTTCCCTTATCTCGACAACAAGTCCGCGCACCGCGGCCGCCGAGAGCGGCATCGATTTCACAAACGCGTCCACCCGCTCAGTAATCTGCTTCTCAGTTTCGTTGTTCGCTAGAGAGCCGGCTCCGACCACCACACGCAGCCAGACCTCGGACCCCTCGGGCACGCTCTGGACGGCTTGCCCTTGCTCATCGGAAACGCTGGCGGGGCTCTGGTCCCCGGCGAAATCGAAAGCCAGCGGGGGCAACACGATCAATTTGTTTGGAACATCACACTGCTGGGCGGCCTTCAGGCCCGCGGCCAGGTTCTGGTCCGCGGGAATCGAAACTGCCGCCCGCGGCAGCCCGGCTTCCGCCGACAACGGCAAAAACAGAAAAAACGAAAACAGGAGAATCGGGGCAATTCTCCCAAGACCTGCCACTCGGGAGAAGAACCGGGAGAACGACCTGGAGGACAATGGCGTTGCCGAGCGAAGCGACGATTTCATGAAAATTAAATCCGACAACTTGGGATTAGGAACTTGATCGACGATCACGGAAAGGAATCGGTGGTGCGCCCAGGGTATCGTGACGAGATCGTGTCGATAACGGTTTCAGGAAAGCGCTGCCTCAACTATAAATTTGCATCAATAAAGGCTTGGATGTTTGCAGTATATACGAAACATTTGCAGCCCGGCCCGCCGGTAAGGCAGTGTGCAAAATTGCACACTACCTACTCGTATCCTTCGCCGCGCCCGTTGCGGCGCGGTGTTGTTCGCCCAGCAGAATGACAGCGGGAATCAACAACAGGCCGCCGGCCAGCGCCAGCGCAACCCCCAACGAAGTCACAAGACCCATTTCGGCAAGCGGCGCGAAACTGGAAGCGATCAACGCTCCGAACCCGATGATCGTCGTGAGGTTCGATTGAATCAGCGCCGCGCCCGAAGCCTTTGCGATCGCAAGAATCCCGTTGCTGTCGTTCACCAGATGTCGGCCCTCCGCGTGACGGCTCTCCAAATAGCGGCGGACGAGGTGAATGCCATTATCGATGCCTATACCGATGATGAGCGGAATCGCCGTAATCGACATGAAGCTGAAGCGGTGCCTCACCAGCAGCAACAGCCCGAAGGTCACAACGATACCGAACACGATCGGGATCAATACGATGAGCGACACGCGCAGGTTGCGAAAGGTTAGATAGACAATCAACAGGATGCCAGCCGCGGTCCAAACCAACGCGCGGCGGCTGTCATGAAGCACCTGGTTCTGCATGTCGCGGTTCATCTTGTCGAAGGAGAACTCCACGAACGGACCAAACTGATTTCTCCAGGAAGTGATCACACTTTCGGGAACCACCTCGACAGCGTCGGGATCGGTGCCATAAAAGGCGATGGCCGCAACGTAGCTGCCGTCCGCCATCTTGCGAATGCTGTTGTCGAGCAATCCCGGCGGCAGGAATTTGGCGGCCGTTTCCAGAGTGATCGGGTCGTTCGCTTGTCCTAGCTTTCGCAGCCGGTCGATGAAGGGCTGGAGAGGCTCGGTACGAAAACCGTTCTCGCGCAACGAATCCTCCAGGGCGCGGGCGGAGGCCGCGAGATTGACGCCCGCCAGCGAACTGGCCCGTTCGCTTTGCGCTTGCGCTGAGGGAAGCAGGGCGGTGGGAGAGAAGACGGACTTGATGACACCGCGCTGCTGATAGGCTTCCAGGCCGGCAGTCAATTTTTCCGCTCTGCCCAGCGCTTCCTGCTCGCTGCCGGAGATCAGGAGTACGTTCGGACTGCCCTCAATGCCGAACCTCGCGGAAAGCCGGTTCTGCGCGGCCACGGCAGGATTATCAGCGCCCGCGATCTCGAAGTGACCGCCGAGTTTGATGGCCGGCAGAGACGCTAACGACAGCAGGAACATTCCCGAGCCCAGGCCGACGACGAGGCGGGCATGCCGGCCCACAAAATCGACGGTTTTCCGCGCGATCCAGGGGAGGATGCGGAAGGTAATGGTCTGCGGCGCGCGCGGCTTCGAGATTCGCCACCACAGCCCCATCAGCGCGGGAACCGTCAACAGAGTGTGGAACATCATCATGAACATTCCAACCGTCAGGATGAACCCGAACTCCGCCAACGCCCTGAAACTCGAAGTGGCCAGTGCGGCGGTAGCCGTGGCCGCAGTTACGATGCAGAAGACAACGCTGAGCCCGGTGGTTTCGAAGGTGCGCAGCACCGCATCGTTCAGCGTCGCATCATTTAGCACCCCGGCCTTGGCCCATTCCTGCGGCACCCGGTTGAAGAAATGCACGACCTGGTCGTCTCCCAGTCCGGCCAGGATTGCGATAAAGGACAGGCTGATGAGATTTACTTCTCCGGGATAGAAACTTGCTATGCCCGCGGTCCACAGAATGCCCAGGCCGGCGGGCAGCAGCGACAAAAGCAGGAGTGGAATCCTCGGATAGATCAGCAGGCACAAAAGCAGATTGCCGATGATCGAAATCAGGGAAATTCGGCGGATGTTCGTTTCGATGAACTGGTGCTCCTGCTCCGCGTAAACGTAGGCGCCGGCGGCGAGAGCTTGCACTCCGGAGTCGCGGAAATCGAGCTCCGCGCTCATCTTCCTGATGTGATCTTGGATGTGATCGCGTGTCCAGTGCACGACTTGCTCGGCGAACTTGTAATCCATGGCCGACTGGCGAGGTTCGGCGATGATAAGCAAGGCTTTGTGGTCTTTACTGAAGAATCGATTCCCGGATCCCCAGTTGAGGTCGAAGTTGGCGAATTGCGAAAATCCGCTGCCGCTGCGCGCCTCCACTTCCATAAGGCCCAGAGGATCGGCGACGAAGTAATTTGTTCCTAACGATGAGAACGGCGTGATCAGTTCGGTGGCCGCGCGGCGAACGGTTTGATGAATCTGTTTTGGATCGAGCCGCCGCTTCAGATCCTCCGTTTGCCCGGGCAGCAAAAAGGAAGGAAAGTTCCAGGTAAAGAACCTCACCATGTTGAGCAGTTCTTCGTCCTGCAGGCCGCACCGCGCATGCAGGAACAGCCCGCTGGTCAGCATGTCGGCGGTGAGACGGTCGGCCAATTCTTCCATCTGGCCAGTGGCGTCCGCTCCTCCTGACGTTCCTGCGCTTGGAGCCTCGATCAGCACGAAGAGCCGATTGCCATAACCCAGCTCTTTGCCGATCTGGCTGGCGGCTCGCCATTGTGGATCGCGATTCCCGAACAGATCTGTCAGGTCGGTCCCGGTTCGCAGGTTGTGGATGTTCGCGTACAACAATACGCTCACGACCAGGCTAAGGGCGGTCACCAACCCGGGGTGGCCTACCACCACGCGGCCCACCCCGCGCATGCCACGGACCATCATGCTGTGACCTCCGCTGTGACCTCCGCTGCGGCCCCCGTTGCATCCTCCGTAGTGCCCGCCGCCAACGGTTTTTTCGCGATGAATAAGATGTGAGCCAGGGGTAGGCGGTTTCGGAACCGACGCTCTTCGACCTGCATGCCAGCGCTCTGCAGAACACTCTGATACTGCGTGGCAAGAAGGGTCAAGGGCTGCACCCCGGCACGTCCGCAGGCGAACACCAGCCGGTCGAAAGCCATGGTAATGGTGGACCACAGTCCGCGTTCTCGATCGTGGACCCGGAAGACCAATATTCCATTGGGCGCGAGGGCTGCACAGCATCGTTTCAGCAAGGTCAATTGCTCCTCGGCAGCCAGATACTGCAAGACATCCAGAATTAGGATCAAACCAGCCGGCGGAAGATCAAGACCACGAACGTCCGCAACGCTCAGGTCCGCGTGCAGCGTGCTAAGGGCCTGGCGAGCGACGGCGATGCGATGCGCATCGAGGTCGCAACCAACCAGGCGCCGGCTGCTGTTGTCGAAAGCCGCCAAGCTCAGCGCCATGCCGTAGCCACAGCCCAAATCCACAACCGTCCCCGATCCCAAGTCTTCGACGGCCAGCAATCCAAAGATGCGATCGAGCCGCAGCTTCCACCGAACGAACCCGCGGTCAGCCCAACCGCAGCGAGCAAACGTCTGTCGAACAAAACGAATACGGTCTCGCAAGCCTGGATTCGCGGGCGCGTGAAGCTGGACCACAACCGCCGCGATGGCCGCCCCGGCACCGCCAACGATTAGCCCTAGGGCCACGCTGCCCATCACCCAGGCCACGAGTTCCTCTTTCACGTGCGCGCCGGTCAGGGCGGAAAGATGAAAAGGCCGGAACGAGCCGCTGCGCAGAAGATAGCCAAGTTCCACCGAGGACACGATAATCAGGGGCTGAAGCAGCGGATTATTGATGAAGGTGCTGGCCACCGTCAGCGGCTTGTTAAGCCTGAAGAAAAAAGCCAGACTCACAGCCGCAAGAAGTTGAAACCCATAAATCGGCAAGATGCCGACAAAGATTCCCAGGAAGACCGCGGCGGCGGCTCGGCCGGGATCAAGACTCTCCTTCAGCAAAGCGGTTGCAAACTGCCGCACGCGCGTCTGGAAACTCCCGATCACCCCGTGGCCTTTGCCCGCGCGCGCATGGTCATTGGTTTGCACATCAAGGGTTCGCCCATCAGGCCGATACCACCGACAACTCGCCGCTCGCAACCATCTCCCCGTCCACCCAGACCGTGCCGCCGATGTAGGCCATCCGCCCAGCCTCGGTCATCTTTTTAGTTTCAATGCGCAGTTCCTGCCCCGGAGTCACGGGCTTGAGAAACTTGAACCGGTTTACGGCCCCGAGCAGCGCCACTCCTGCTCCCGCTCCGGCATCCGCCTGGGGAGCGGCCGATCCCAGCATCACTCCCGCGGTCTGGGCCACCGCTTCAATCAGAAGAACGCCCGGCAGGATGGGCTTGGCGGGAAAATGTCCCGCAAAAATCGGGTTCGCCGGATCGACGAACTTCACGGCAACACAACGAACTCCCGGCTCCAGTTCCTCCACCCGGTCGATCCACAAGAACGGAGCGCGATGCGGAATCATGGTCTCGATTTCACTTCGCCCGATCACCCGTCGCTCGATCACGGCTTGTACACCTCAAACGTTTTCGCCGGAATCTTCGGGTTCAGCGAACTGACGTCGACAACGAATACGCTGTTCACGCCGCTCTTCCCGTCCACCTCCAGCGACCGCAGCAGGAAGTTCCCTTTGTCCAGCTTCACCACCAGATAATTCAGCTTGCGACGAAAGTTGTCCGTCCGCGGAACCAGCTTCATCTCAAAATCCCCGCTGTCCTCTTTCACCGTGATGGTGAAGTTTTTTTTGAGGTTCCCGATGGAACTTTCCCGGCTGAAATAAGACTGGGCGCGGCGAACGTTGCTTCCGACTTCCATCACCTCGGTCTTGCCGCCGGTCGTAACGTTGAGGGTGTCCTCGTTGTAGCGAATGCGCACGCTGGCCGGTTCGAAGTACTCCAGTGCGAATCGGGTCGTGCCCTCGGCACAAAATTTGCCACGGAGCACCATCGGCTTCACCATCAAGCTGGAAGTTCGGGTTTCAGTAACGATGCCGCAGCTGCTCGTGTATTTTTTCTGCGCCTGCTGAACTCCCTCCCAAATCCGGTTCAGCAGATCGTCCGACTGAAGTTCGTCGGAGTGCAGATCGTCAGACTGCGCAGCCAGCACTCCCGGAAAAATCAAGCACCCAAGCAGAGCACATCGCAGTCCGATCCGCGCGATCACGTCACGCTCCCAGAAAACGAAATGCGAGCGACCACAGGCAAACCCTCACCGTGTCTCGCACTGGCTTCATTTTGGAGCGCGCATGGCCATCGTGATAGACCGTCTGCACCGGCGCGTGCGCTATGACGCAACCCGACCGCGCCATCTTGATCAACACTTCCATCTCTAATTCGTAGAACCGGCTCCGTAGCTTGGTCCCCTGAAGTTTATCCAGCCGGAACAGCCGGAACCCGCTCTGGCTGTCGCGGATCTCCCGCCCCACCAGCGACGAGGCCATCCGGCTGCCGATCGTGTTGGAATAATAACGGGAGCGGGGCATCGAGGCGCGATCGAACGAGCGCGCCCCAATCACCAGGTCCGCGCCTGTCTCTTCCGCCACCCGAAGCATGCCGGGAATATCTTCCGGCAAGTGCTGGCCGTCGCCATCCAGGGTGAGCACGTGGGTAAAGTTCCCGGCTCGCGCGAACTCGATGCCCACACGCAGGGCCGAGGCCTTCCCGCAATTCGTTGGGGATCGCAGGCAAGTAGCTCCGGCAGCCCGGGCCACTTGCCCCGTTCCGTCGCCGGAACCATCGTCAATCACGACGACCGTTTCAACATGTTGCTGAGCGCCCTTCACCACCTCGGCGATGTAAGGGACTTCGTTGAAGGCCGGAATGAGCGCACAGGTTCGCATGCCGCAGCTTCCAGCGTGGGGGATGCGCGGCGCAAGAACGCTGGAATTTGTAGTGAGTGTATCACGCGTCCGGCGAGTCCAAGAACGTAGTCCCGTCAGGGCAGTGTTTGAATGCGGCGCGCATTGCCCCGGTCGGGAATGATCCCGATTGCGGAAGGAAAGATCTTCACAACCGAGGGCTCTTTTCATCCGTCGTCAAACTGGCCAACGACGCACCCCAATTCTGCCCCCCCAATTCTGCCTGTCGTTAGCACATCATATGTCCGGTTGAGTTAGCACACGATATGTCCGCTTTGCGGGCGGCGAGAGTAGGAGACCATGCGAAGCATGGAATCTTACTC
>Ga0209006_10000538_pt1 | contig 35549 bp, 31 predicted proteins | sample JacPin_JW_Ref_O2_FD_188567 | JGI IMG/M metagenome (GOLD analysis project Ga0209006, IMG submission 188567) | Forest soil microbial communities from Algoma, Ontario, Canada - Jack Pine, Ontario site 1_JW_Ref_O2 (SPAdes) (version 2) | ecosystem: Environmental > Terrestrial > Soil > Boreal... | reverse complement strand
ATTGGCGGTGGTTCGAGCGTTATCGTACTGCCCGGTCAGCACGCTGACTTGCCCCAGAGCGGGGCTGGCCACCGAGATACTGGCCAGCAGGATGAGGCCTGCGTAACCGGCGCTCCGCCGCAAATGGGAGGTCACAGCAAGCCCGAGTAATTTGACCCGACTCTTAAGGTCCGAAACCCACTCGACGATAGTATTTGGAATATGCATATGCCCCCGCCAGGTGGGGCTTGGCGAGCCCGAAACCTAAGTCCACAAAAGTTGGAGAATCTTATATCACACCACGGACTGTGAAGATAAGTTGGTTCTCCACGGGCTACAGACTAGGGGGACAGGCAGTCTGTGCCAATCCGCGAACTGCACGATGTACCCGGACGCGTAGCAGTTTATCGGGAAATGGGCGTCATCTTCTACTTAGAATGGCTGCTCAACGTAGAAAGGGTCGATTCATGCGGCTGGCTGTGATTTGTCGAAAACTTTGGTCTCGTCATAAAGAAGCTTTCCCTAGGCTTGCCCAGACGGCTTGAATGTGCTCAACAAATCTCTAAATGATGCAACCTCATTACGAACTGCGGGATTAAATGCTGCAAACAAATATGCGCTGGCGAACCCCAAGGCGAGAACAAAGAATTCCTTCAGCATCCCGACCCCGCCTCAATGCTTCCAGTAGCCGGTACTGCGATTGGACCTACTGGACGTAAGTCGCTGAGCAGCATCTTAAACGCGAAAATTTCCATTCTCACGGGCGGCAAGACAATCGACAGCAGGTAAGTGGCTGCAAAACTAACCGCGACGACAACCAGCTGGAGGAGGATCGACACGGGCTGGATTAGCCGCAGCGCGATTTCTGCAACCAGCACGCCCATCATGCTCAGAGAAAGTGGGCACAACAGGGACCTACCAAGGCGTTGAAGCGTTAGATCGGTTCCCCGAAACGAGAATTTCAGGATCCACGGAAGAATCGCAAGCAGTACCAGTGAGCCCGAGAGCGCGACTCCTTCGATTCCAAACGGCAATCCGATTGCGAAACTTACGACAATAACAGGACAGACGATAAGCAAAAGCTTGAGAAGTCTCTTCGAATGACCTTGGCTTATGAACAGCCAAATCGTCGATTCAAGCAACAGTTGCGCTAGCGCTGAGATAGCAAGAATGCGGAAAACGGGCGCGGCTCCCTTCCACTGTGGACCAAGGACTAGTGCAATCACTGGTTTCGCGGCGACGAAGAGGAAACCGAAAACAGCGGCCGCAATCCAAGTGATCAGGTTCACTACGCGAAGGTAGTACCGGGCAAATCGCTCAGGATCATTTTGAATCCTGCTGAAGGCGGGAACCACCACGGCTCCGGCCGGAGCGCTCAACTGCCGTACGGGCAGCATCAACAGATTGTAGGCTCGTGAATACAGCCCCAAAGGCCCCGCTCCGCAGTACCAGCCGACGAGCGCATTGTCCGCGCTGCGATTGACGTTGATTATCAAATAGCTCGCAGCGACATTGCCGCCAAAGGTAAGCATGGAACGAATTTTTGTGTCGCGGCGCGGTAAACTTGGTATCCACTTAACCAACAACCAGGTGAGAATCACTTGAGTGATATTCATCGTCAACGGCTGCGCCACCAAGGCCCAATACCCGGCTCCCTTCAACGCCATTACGACGGCGACCAATACACCGGCAGAAACGGAGACGATGTCTCGAAAGGCCAGCGCTGAGAAGCGCATTTGGCGCCTTAGAAGTGCCTCGTGCTGAACCCTCAGCCCGCAAATTAGAAACGTTAGCGAAATCACAAACGTGATTTCCTTGACGTTCGGCTGTTTATAAAACCAGGCCAATACCGGAGCCAAGCAGATCGTAAGTATCGTGAGTATTGCTCCAATTCCCACGTTGACCCAAAAAAGCGTGCTGACTTGGTTGTGATTGATCTCCTGGCTTTGAATGGTTGCTTCCGAGAGACCGAGATCGGCGAAGGCTTGGCCAAACCCCGTAACGGCAACCACCATTGCCACCAGCCCAAAATCGGCGGGAGTCAGAATTCTCGCCAAGACCACGGTGGAGACGAATGCGATAACGTACTGTGTCCCTTGGGAACCAATTGTCCATACGCCGCCACGTACGGACCGCCCCTTAAGGTCCGCCTGGAGATGGTCCGTGCTGAGAGCGTCAGTAACTTGTTCTTGCGCTGGCAAAATGGATTCCTGCAATAAAATTGAACTTAGCAGACTTTCCGCTCTTAAGACGCGGCAGAACTAATCCCTTCAAGAAAGTGTCTTCACGTCGCGACAAGCCTTCAACGTGATTTCATCGAGTTGCTGGGTCGTAATTGGCGTGGCCGGATGGAGCCTTGCGACTCTCCCATTCGTACATCGCTTTGTCCCAAGTCCTGATCAGGGATGCTCTCTTTTCTTGAAATGCTATTAGCGTCCGTTGCGTGGCTCGCCGGCCGAAAAATAGCTCCATCCAGGCGATTTTCCACGTGAGGGGCGGCGGCTCCAGTTGGCCTCCAAGCTGGCTTGCCATAGCCTGGAGTTCGGCAAAAATGTCCGGTACTTCGGGATAGAAAGCGATAGACCATGATTGTACATATTTCAGACATGCCTGCCGAACACGGTCGCTATTTTCCAGTGATCGCAGGTATTGAATGTGCAATCTCATGGAGCGGAGAAGCGATGCCATCTTCTTCTCCGAATTTCCAATATAGCTGACGCGGTTCGAGCCGCTGGATCTGTAATACACCCTGCCTTCAGGGACGAAACGAGTGCCCCGAGACGCCAGAAGGACGCGGCAAAAATATTCCCCATCATCATCGTAATGAAGGCTCTCGTCCCAACGCCCTGCCGCCTCGACAACCTCCCGGCTCGCCAGCCAAGTTGAGTTTCCCATGTGGAGATTCTCCCCCATCTTCCGAAGAAGCCACTCAACGGGAGAAAGATCCTGCCACAGGGCGTTTGGAACGAACTGCGCGCGATTCGCTCGAAAGTAAAAGGAAGCCCACGGTGAGGATGCAAGTATTCGTTTGTCGCCGACTTCTTGCAACGGGACGACTTGTTTCTCGATTTTGTCTGGCGACAGAAGATCGTCGGCATCCAACTCCTGGATGTAGTCCCCCTGACAGAGTTTGAACGCATAGTTTGCCGCGCTGGAATGACCGCGATTTTCCGTGGAAACCACCGTTACATTCTTGGAAGCAAATCCGCGAGCCACCTCGGCGGTGCGGTCCCGGGAGCCGTCATCCACAACAATAATCTCTTTGCGTGGCCAAGTCTGATTAACAGCGGACTCGAGCGTATACCCGATCCATTTCTCGGCGTTGTACGCGGGGATTAGGATAGAGACAAGCGGTTTCATATACAGTCACTGGCACCCAAGTTGAAAGCTGGGCTCGAGACGGCAGCTCGTTTGCATCTAGTGGATCGCACGTACGGCGGCATTTACACTTTGACCGTTAGTCGGCAAGAGGCCAGGAATCTGGCGGTGGCGCGCTCGACTGGGCTGTAACCGTCCCAAAGGGGCCGAGGCACGGGCTACCGCCATTAGCCCCACAGGGGGGCGATCGCTAAATCCGCAATCGGTCCGCGAGAGCCTCTCGCAAGGATGTAAATATTGAGCTTGCAACGCATATGTTGAATTGAAAATACAAGACTTAGCGTTCTGTGTTGAAAAGCACATTAGGCTGAGTAGGCCATGGCCCGGCAAAAGCGGTCGAGATGGATCTCGATTTTCATTTGCCCTTTATGCCCGGGAAAGACTGAATGCAATGCCTGTACCAGGACTGCCCAAGAGTACAGTAGATTTCATTATCGGTTCCGCACATTATAGATTCTCGGGGCAAAGACTACGTGAATACAGGGAATACTGACAAAATGAATAGACTCCAATACGTCTTCGTTTCCTTCGCCTTACTGCTTTTTCTTGCGCCCAGCGCAAAGGCACAGGCAACCTATACCGCCGCATCATGCAGCCAAGTGGCTATCCTGGCGGCCTCTGTCGCAGAGCAGGTCGCGCCAGCGGACGGAGACATTATTGCTATCCCACCTGGGAACTGCACTTGGACGGGTAACACGACCCTGCGGACTACGTTCACCAAGTCAGTGACGGTTCAGGGTGCTGGAGCCATTTCTGCAACTGCTGGTGGTGCTTCCACGACTGGGGCGGATAACACAATTATTACCGACCACTTTAGCGGTGCGGCTTCGAGATGGCTTGTTATTTGTGCTAACGGAAAAACCTGCCGCATTACCGGAATCGCCTTTTATCAAGATACGACCAGCGTGAGCACGAATGCTGGGGATCTGACGTTATGGAGTGCCACAGGAACAACCCAATGGCGTGCCGACCACCTTCACTTAAAGGTCAAGGGCGGAAACCAGGGGATACTCATAGGTGGCAGCGGCAGCGGATTTGTCATGGGAGTTGCGGACCACAATTTCTTTGAACCCGCCACGGGGCAAACAAGCGGCCTCACGAATAACTACGCCTTCCATAACGGCTACGGTTGGAATGGAACCAGCACCTCGAGTGTGAATGCCTCATGGGCTGCGTCACCAAACTGGGGCAGTAGTCGGTTCTTTTTTGTCGAAGATAATTACATGCACAACACCGACCTCACGGACGGGAGTGATGGTTCCCGGTACGTGATTCGACACAACAACGTCGTTTGCGATATGGGTCAGATAAGTGGTTGCCAGCTATTCAGCCATACGACGCGGGAAGGCGAGCGAGGTGACTTGGCCCGCGAAATCTATGCGAACACGTTCTTGCAGAATCCTGGCACAACAACCGTGATCGTTCCCATAAATAGTGGAACGGCATTGATCTGGGGAAACAAGGTTTCTGGATATCTGCAGATTGCGAATCTCGACAACCAGCGGCAATACAACGAAGATTTTCAGTTCACGCCCATTCCAACTGGTCTCGGATACTGCGGCCCTGCACCTTATATGCGGGGAACGGCAAGCTTGGCCGCCAATTCAACCGCAGTGACCGGAACCGGGTTTTCAACGAGCTGGACGGCGACCGATTCTAACCTTTTGATGATCATCACGGGGGCATCGTGCGCGGTAAGTAGCCCGAATGCGTCAAGAACCACAACGTGCCCGGTGGCCAGAGTGAACAGTTCAAGCTCCATCACACTGTCGCTGGCATCATCCACTGGGGCCTCGAACGCCATTTTCCAAGTAGGAAGTCCTTGGGACGGAAACGTGAACGTCACCGGTTATCCGTGCCTGGACCAACCGGGGCGGTCATTGGGAGATTTGCTCTCTGGCTTCCCTGGACAAACCCCAAACTTAATGAACACGGCGACGGGCACGCAGACATGGCCGCATCAAGTGCTCACTCCTGTCTATGTTTGGGGCAACACATTCACAAATGGGATAGGCTCTGCGGCGCTCATCCGGGCCAATACTTCCACAAACACCTTCTTCAATAACCAAGATTACTTCATGGATTTTGGCACTTATGGGAACCCGGGAAGCTTCAACGGGACCGCAGGCATTGGCGAAGGCTTGCTGTCGGCCAGACCTTCGGCGTGCACCGCTGGCACCGACCCTGCGACTGGCGGCAGCGCAATGGGTGCAGGCTACTGGGCAACAGATACAAATACGTTTTACGTCTGCAATCCAACGGACACTTGGACAGCATACTACACGCCTTACGCCTACCCGCACCCGCTTACCACCGGCACTACCGGAACAAGTGTGAATCCTCCAACGGGCCTCGTCGCTACGGTGCAGTGAGCTGATCTAAGGTCCTGCATTAGGCGCGGCACTTGGTGTAACCGACACGCCTTCCCGCTGCACGAGCACAAGCATCGCAACCGATTCGCGGAAGCCCAAGAAGCTGATGCGCGGGCGACAGATTCTTCTGGATAACGACTCATTGTAAAAAGCGGCGCTGTAGAGCCTTGGCAGCCGTCAACATCTGCTGATTCTTACTGAGGTAATTGTCGCGCACTTCGCAGAGCCTTCTCCGCAGATATGCCCGGGCATCCCACATAACGCCTGGTTTTCCAAGGGCGGTATGATCATTCCGATACACTATTGAAAATGTCTGGGATGCGCCGGCGGGCAATTCCGCTGATACGCCAATGCCAGCATCCTCTACTGTGACGCGCGGGGACCGGGTCCCATCCTGAAGCACATATTCGATGGGAGAGTTTTGCCCAGACTGGCGCCATTTAATGGAATATCGTTCGGTGGAACGGGAATCATTCGCAATCCGCACGTGACTCGAGTAAGGCCGAACCTGCACGATTCCATCCGGCCTTCGCCGCTTGAGACTTGAATTGTCGACGACACTCTCAAGATTAGACCAGGATATCTCGGGCGCGATGGAATTGATTTCTCCCACGAGTTCAAACAGAGATGCAGGATGCTGGAAGGTATCGTGGTGTTCGCCAATCAGAATGGGCTTGCCAAAAAAAATGTTAAACGCAATATCTTCACGGCTGGTGTGTTTGATAAAGCTCCGTGTGAACACCGGGAAGCCCGTATAGCGAAACACGGCCGGCTGGGCGAGGTCACCGATTGTAAGTGGAACTGATTTATCTATGGGATAAGGGCTAGAAATCGCGGCACGAAAGTTTCGGGATTTGAGAACTCGCAGGGCTTCAACGGAATAATCGTCCTGGGGGAACACCATCACCTTGTCGCAATGTAAGCCTGTCACTTGCCCGTGCGCCTTCATTCGCTCCTCGGCGATGCTCAGCCTACTATTGAGAAGGGTGGTGTCGTTCGATGCAAATTCCGCCTGAGTGTGATCGTTTCCATGAAAGCAGATCGAGAGGCGATGAGGGTTCTCGCGGAACATGCGAATAATTCGCGCCGAATTCCTTTTGTAGTTGTGCGGTATGAAGGAAATGGTCGTATGAAAATTGTGCTGTTCCGAGGCACGGAGCAGTGATTCGAAGTTCAGGTATCCATAGTCTCGCCGAAGTAGTGGATCATCAATAATGATAGAGGCCTGAGGCTCGCCAGGCTGCCAGCATTCCTCCCCGAAGATGTGCCGCAGAGCCATGGCGTGGGGAAGCAATCGAGAGAAATAGTTATGGATCGGCTCCCGCCCGATCTCAGCGTTCACATCCGCGGTGTCTTCACTGGCGAGAAACAGGATCTCCGTCTTATCCCTCCTCACCGCTACCATATTTGGTTGGCCATCGATACAGATTAGCTTTCGCACGCTCATATCGTCGGTACTGATGGCAAGGGTATGATCGTTAGCAGCGTTGATTGGTCCGAATGAGAGTCCCGCAAAAGGGCCACAAATGTCTTTCGCGTCTGAGCTAATCTCATAAGACTGCCCCGCATCCGCGGTCGGCAAGACTGACAGCAATGCGTCACCTGACACAGCGGCCACGAGACTCCCGACGAAGGGATCTGGCGTGACAGCGTGCACAAGCACGGAGGGAAAGCGCAACACAAGGCGGGAAATCATGCCGGCCGGCCAAACGTTCAGGCCAACCCATTCCCGGATCACTTGTGGGTTGATAACCAGGCAAGCATTCCGGTCCGGAATTGCTTCTTCAATAGAGTCCGCAAATTGTTGAAGCTCTTTGGCCAAACGGAGTACTTCGCAACGTATGCCAAGAAATTCGGCCAGACGGATCAGGCGAGCGTCTTTTGCATGTAACTCACCAGTATGGGGTACGATCAGCTTCATATCGAATCGTTTGGTCCGTGAGCGCTACTTCGGGGTAGGCTTCGGTCCTGCCGCGCGAACGGCGAGTGGCTTGAGCTGCCGGGAAAACTCCCCCTGGGTTACCTGTTCGCCGAGGGGGACACCGCATTGTGCTACCGGGACAGCGGGATTCCCTTGTACGAGCGTCATGGGGGGCACCGAGCGTGTCACTACACTTCCCGCAGCCACGACCGATCCACGCCCGAGGATTACATTCGGCAGTATGATTGCGCCAGGCCCAACGAATACGTCGCTCTCAATTTTGACGCCTTCGTTTAACTCCCGGAAGTGGGCAATGATGGTTGTTCGCACGCCCAGAAACACACGATCCTCAATTGTAATTAAATTCGGCGCGCCGGTTTCAAGAATGACGTCTTCGCTGATAAAAACATTCCTTCCGATGTTTACTCCCCGAGCGCGGTGTAATTTCACCCGTACACTGCCCGCACCAGGAAGAATTCTTGCTAGGAACTGAAATAGGCGGTTTAATGTCCCCCGCAAAAAGGTTTCTTCGCGCCATTCTTTCATTCGCGCGTCACCTCAAAAGGGTTCTGTTTTCGCACGAATTGCGAAATCGCTTCAAACGATCCCAGTTCCAGCAAGCCCGAAAGCTCTACATTGATACCGAACTCTTGATCAATGAGAGTAACGAGCGTCACGCCCGCTAACGAATCAAGGTCGAACAGGGGGACGACATTCGAAGCACGGATCTCCTCTTCGTTCATCATTGGGAATACGGATGCAAAACACCGCACCAAGCGATCGTCGTGCTCAGACATTGGCAACCTCTACGATGTGGTGAGACAGGACAGGGACATTGGCGTCGAAAGAAGCCCTGTGTACACTCGGAGCCGGTCCGTTCGCCTCTCCCAACAATTCTGCAAAGAAGTCTCGGATCGGTCCGTTGCGAGGAGTCGATTTATATTCGAATACGATTTCTTCCGCATCGAGTTTCTCGAACAAGTACTTCAGGCAGTGATGCTCAATGCGTCGAGAAAACGCCCGACAGCTCATGACCCAAGTACTCACATGGACTTTACGTCCAAATGTTTTACCCATGACTACCGCGATCTTGCCGAGAGGGCCGTATTTGTCTTCATATGAAGCCGTAAGGAGAAAAGCAGCGGGGTCTTGGAAAAAGCTGATCCAATCCGATTCGCTGTATCGCTTCCCATTCAGATTAAACTGGTTTGTTTTATTGACCAACTCAAAAGCCCTATCATCACTCGCGTCGGACCCGAAGTACAAAGTGATAACTGCCTCAGCTTTAACAAGGAAGTCGTCAATGCTGGAACCTCCGTTCTGCGCAGAGCTTCTCAACGTCGACCCAGTCCGGATGCTGTTTAACCGGATCAAATCTTCGGAAGAGACGACCTCCTTCCCGAAGCAGTTTCGCAATCTCTTGAGAAGATCCCAGATTACCTGATAATTGCCCTTCGGAAATACGATGCACTCCATTTCGGGGAAAGCGGCGTGTACTTCGGCTACCTCCATGGGGCTATCGTCAATGAACACCACGTCTGCTGCCCCAATGTTCCAGGTTTCCAGGATACGCCCCACGGACTCGGACTTCGGTTTCCAATGTGCTTCTATGGGGAACAGACTCTCCTTCGAGAGAATCATATCGTTGCGAGCCATTGCCTGTTCCACCAAGGCAGGGTCATTTTTGCTCGCGACTGCAAGCAGCACGCCGGAACTCGCTAGCGAACCGAGGAATTGTTGGTAGAGGCCGTGCATATGGGCGTGACCCGCCATATCCCACGCGATCCGGTCTGCCCCGATTTCACCCAGAATGCCGGCCCAGAGGGTGTCGTCAAGATCTGTGATGAGCCCCTTCTTCGGTGGCGAATCCTGAATGAGCCCTGCAAGCAATTCGGCGAGGGTTGATGCGTGTTCGAGGCTATATGGGAAGCCAGTTGTGATTTCTGCTTTGACATCGAAACGACGTGCTAACGGCGATAGTTCGTCCAGCAGTTGAGAACTTAGCAACCTAACCCGTTTGTGTGCCGAAAGGGAAGTCGCAAGTGATGCAGTGATTTCCCGGAGTTCGCACTCGTAGTGATTGGCTTGCCCGCCTCTTGTCGTGAACATGGGGGGCAAAGGAAGCGTTGGAGCGCTTACATAAACTGGCGCCTTCTCCGCTAACTGTTTGACGAGGTCAGCCAGCCGCTCACTTTGCCGGCGCGCTGACTCGACAATGTCGATCGTGTCCGCGGAACGCCATCCCCCTAGCGACCGAATTCCCAGCCGTGGGTCCAGATCCCCCCACTCCACCAGAACGCATACCACCATTCCGCGCGACGGCGTTAGCCGTTCAAGACTACCAACGAGATCACCATACAATCCGATTCCGATCTTGATGCGGTCATTGGGCAATCTATGGCGCAGGTGAGCCGCCAGAAATGTCTTGAGATGAAGCGGAGTAAACCCACACGCCAGGAAAAGCTCCCTGTCGGATGCGGGTTCGGCGACAGGTTGCTTCAGTAGTTCTAGTGCACGTAATAGGTTCATGGGATACCGCCCGATTCCTGGCGGGCTTGGTCGCGCTCTGGGCTATTGCACTCTTTTGTCACTCAATTCACAGGCTTGAGCCTTCCGGTTTCCGGCGGATGACGAGCAGATTGTTGCTTCCCCCGCTCCCGTCGCGTGCTATGACAGCAAACGCAAATTCATACGTTGGATTTTGCTTTGCGTAGACGGACTCGAGCCGATCGTACCAAGCCTCGACGTCATTCAACATAATATCCTCCGTCACGTATATGCCGCCCGGACGAAGGTGACTGAGTGAGCCTTCCAAAAAGGAAATGTTCCCTTCAAAAGTGTGCAGACCATCCTCGATGAGAATATCCGCTCCTTCGTTCAATCCTGGATTAGACCAGAGGTCGCGGATCGAGGACTGATCGAGTTGATTGCAATAGAACGTCTTGATCCGGTCCTCCTCAAAAAGGATGCTGCGATCGACGTCCGCACCATAGACGCGTGCATTCGGAAAAAGCTCACGCCATCCGCGAAGAGACGCCCCGGGTGCCCCGTAAGGCCCCATGTTCGAGGGTAGCTCCGTATTGTTGGTGCCGAGGCCGAGTTCAAAGATGCGCACGGGCTCGTTGCAGCGGTCCTTAAAGAGTGCTGAATAGACCGGGGTGTAGTAGTTCAAGCGGCCTTTGTCGCTGCCGTATTTGGTCATGACACGGCACATTCTAGTGGGAGCAAGGACATTGACACCTTCGAGTTGCTTCGCAAGAGATGACGTAGCCTGAGCCGACCCAAAGCCGCGGACTTGCGGCGTGCGTTTTGCAAACCCGGAGGTAACCAATCGAGGGAAATAGACCGACCCGCACCATAGGGCGTAGCGCAGAAATTGGACCAGTTTGGGCGGCAGAACCGGGCGAAGCAGCACGCCGAGCCGGCGCTTAAAGGTATTGTGCGTCAATTCCGGGGATTGCATCTTCCCTCCTTAAGGGAACAAGGACATTACAGGGCAGCGTGAGTTGATCACCGGGTTGGTTCGCTACCAACCGGATTGATTTCTTGGCGATCATCAACCTCCGTCCCACACTGCAGCACTCACCTGCTCAAGACGAGATCGCACGCTCGAAGTGCAACATCTTGGGTGGCAGAAGCTCCGGTTTCGGACCCCGCCGGACGGCCCAATTCAGGACGCGAGTTGTTGCCTGCGCTTTCGCATCCCAGGTCAAGCTCTCACGAACATAAGCCATTCCCTGCCGCCGCAACTGTTCGAGTCGACCGCGGTTGTTGGCGAGTTCCATCAGAATCCTTTCCATCTCCGCCACGAACTCGCTCTCGTTCGTGAGAGGTACCTTGTACCCCACCTCTGGATGAACGGTGTCTCCCGGGCCGCCGAAGTCCGCGACCACCGGTACGGCGCCAGCCGCGAGCGCCTCATAGACCACGCCTGCACCGAAGTCGCGAACCGATGGAAACACCATGATATCCGCAGCTCGCAGCCTGCTAAGTACCTCGTCATGTTTAACCCAACCACAGAAGGAAACAGCCTTCTCGATCCCAAGCGATTTCACAAGCTGCTCGAGCCGGCCCCGTTCTGGGCCGTCACCAACTATGGTGAAGCGGGCCGAATCACTTTGCAGAAGGGGAGCGGCCGCGCGCAGCCCGAGATCACAAGCTTTACAGGGGATGAGCCCTCCGACAAAGATCAACTCGAGCTTGGCGCCAGGCGTCGGACTGCGCGAATCGTCATAGCACAGGCTGCGAGCGATGCCTGGCTCCGGGACAAAGAACATTTTGTCTCGGTAAGCGGCGAACTCCGCATAAGTCTGAGACGAGGCAGCAATGATCGCTGCGGCGTGGCGATACGTGGAACGAGCAAAGGGCAGGAATCGGTACAAGCCCCTCAGATTTGAGATCCACTCTTTCTGGCCGCTGGCCTGACTGAAACCCTGCACAAAGGGTAGGCCACCATTGATAGGCCCGATCACAAAAGGTGTAGGTCCCTTCCGCAGGTAGAATGCAAATGGGCTCGGCAATACCGCTGTCATTGGCACCAGGCGCAGCACGACATCGAATTCGCCCGATCGGATCCGCTGTTGCAGCTGCCTCCAAGCATGCCACTCAAAGGCGAGAGCGAAAGGATAACCGAAAGCGGTCACCGCCTGGCTGGCAAAGTTGGATTTAAAGATTCGTCGAAAACCCCAGTCGTAGATGCGCTCAAGCCGCGGCATGTGGACCACTTCGATAGAGCGAAACGGCGTCTTTGCGCGGCGCACCGCATCCTCAACGGGCGCTCGGACTACCAAAGAAACGTCATGGAGTTGGGCGAGTGCCGCCGCGTGGGAATAAGTCACATAAGGAATGCTGACTGTTTCCGGATTACTGTCGGGGGCTAAGACCAAAATCCGCAACCGACTCATGAATTCCTCCGGCCATACGGCAGCGGACTAAGCGCAATCCGAGATGGGAATCGCTCCGGTACCCGCGCACGGTGGAGCGCCGGCTCCTCGCTAACCTTCTCGCGCTCGACTCCGGAGACGGCCAAGGCTGCCAGGACAAAAACGAACCACATCAATCCCGTGCGGAAGTCTGCCTCTGTGGTATTGTGAAAAGCGAAGGCAGTCCAGATCGCCAAGGTGAGTGACCCGATGCTAGAAAAGGGTCTGAGCTTCTTGAAGATGTTCCTGTAGACGGCCGCCATATACAGTAGGATCAAGAAGACCCCAATGAAGCCTAGATTGAGATAGACTTCCAGATACCCGTTGTGCGCCTCATTGATGGCCCAACCTTTCGACCAGATCGACTCCAGCCGGGGCCCCATCCAGAAGCTCTCATACCCGGTACCCAGGACGGGATTCGTGTGCTCACTGAGAACGAGTTGCCAGATCTCGGTTCGGCCGGAAAGCGAAGTCCTGCCAACCGCGCCGGCAAACGATTCACCCAAATCCATTCCGAAGAACAACAAGATGTATGTCAAGAAGATAATCGGTATCGCCACGCTTAGGATTTTTGGCCGGCGTCGGAACACCTTGCTGTGAGCCGCTAAGATCACCAGGTAGGCGATGATCAGGCACGTACGGGATGTAGCGCTGTTGCAGATAATTATCAGCCACCAGGTCAAGTAGGTCAACACTGCATTCACGAGGATGACGCGTTTCTGGCTCTTATCCTTACGATGGGGCCACCTGACGACCGTATCCCAAAAAAAGTAAATGCCGCAAACCAGGCACAGAATGCCCAGCATGTTCTTGCTCGTCGTGGCTCCGCAATACGAGCTGGCCCCGGTCCAGTTATCGTATTGCTTGGCAAGGTCCGGGAAGTACTTGATCATCATGACAGATAGCGGAATCAGCAGATAGCCAACCCGCCGGAGCAGTGTACTCAAGGCCTCCATCGGAAGCGATTCTGAGATAACCACCAGAACCATCACGTAGTTGCCGAGGTCCCTGAACCACTTCTTGAATGCAGGAAGCGGAAAATCAGACCAAAGAACGCTCACGAGCGCGAAAAGAAGGTACGCCGTGAGTATCCAATTCCTTCGAAAGAAATCGCCCCACCGGAAGGACCGCGACACTAGGATAGCAATGCCCAGAATGAACAATACAAGTAAAACCGTTCGGTTCAGCGGGCTCCCTTCCTCAAGAGCACTATTCATCGTCGCTTCATCTGGGGCGATGACTTGGCCGCCAAGCCACTGCGTGGGCTGGCGCGACGCCATGAAGAACAAGAATACCAACGGTACCCACAAGGCTGCCGAAACCTTGGAGTCCTTGGCAGGGTCAAACCAGAACAGCCCTACCAGCATCACAAACCACAGAAGCAGCGCTAAATATGAAGGCATCCTGTCAGTCCGCTCTAAGTTCGCAGTTGTCCATCGTTCAGTTAATCACTTTTTGCAGTGCGAAAGAAATCCGCATCAACATGCCGTAGGCAGAGACCGGGCTACCAGGAAAGGGCTCAGGCCAGCCCCCCTTAGCTCCCGTCGTCGGGCGGCTGGCTTACCCAGCATCCAAGAACAGCCGATGCACTAATTCGAGCGAAAGAAGCCGATGGATTTCCGTCGTGTAGTTGCGATTGCCCTTGAGGTGGCCATTGACAATAGTGCGAACCGCATCCGGGTTAAGGTATGGCCGGGCCAGCGATCGCGAATCGAGCAGCATCTCCCGCACATAGTTAGCAAGCTGGTCGCGGTACCACACTCGAAAATGAAATGGCTTATGCCGGCCGAGCCAAATGCGTTCCAGGCGCAGCGCGGAAAACACGTGATCCACTTGCGCAACCCACTGTGGCATCCCGTAGTCGTACGCATATTCTGCCTTGAACAAAAACTCAAGGAAAGCGTGGGTGATCGGCGCTTTTACATCGCCGAGGCCGCGGTCCGTCCGCAATTGCGCCAAGGCGGGATTTCCTTCACGAATCAGCCGCAGCCTGCCTTCTTCGTTGATCGCTACCGGGCCAGGTGATTTATAGATGGTTTTGACGAGTTCGTTATCCAGAAAAGGCGTGCGGACGCCCACTTGCGTCTGTTCCAACCCTAGCACTCCATAGTGGTGCCAGGGCGATTGGCGAAAAGCGATGAAGGTGACCGGGTGGCCGCGGCGGCTGTCATCGTATGTCACCTTGGCTTTTTGGATCTGAGGCAACAAATCCCCTTGGAACAATCCCGCCATAGGGTCGTCGGCTTTAAACATCACCGCGTGCAGGAGCATCTCGCTTCCGTACGTGCCAACGATTCGCACCGGGGCAATCAGCCGTCCCCTTTCGTTCATATACAAATCCGGCGAACGGCCAAGGTCCACGCAGGCATCTGTAAGATAAATGGTGCGCTCCGCATAATGTGCGAAACGTGAGAGGAACTCCTCACCGGTTATGAAGACTTCGTGCGACTGGCCACAAATTTTTGCAACGCGCCGGGCTAACTTCACGTCCTCATTGTCACGATACATGCTGCCAAAGGTGTAACAGGGAAGCGTGTTCGGTTTGGGGTTCCGCCAGGCCATGATGATCCGAGTATCGAGGCCCCCCGTGAGCGAAACACCGACTTGTTCCTGTCCTTCAAAATACCGTGGCAGGTTCTTAACGAAGGCATCGCGCAAGTGGCCGTAATATTCCTCCGGTTTGAGTGGTTCCAGCCCTTCCCACTCCCGTGGGTCGAAGTACGTAGCCTTTTTCTCCAGCGCTCCGCCACGAAAGGTCCACGCCGATCCGGGAGGCAGAACGTGTATGCCCGTGAAAAGCGTCCGGTTCTCCAGAACGCATCCGCAGACAATGAACTCTCCCAGGCCGCGCGGGTCGGCCACCCTCAATTCCGGGCGCACCTTGAGGATTGCCTTTGCCTCAGCAGCAAAGTAGAAGGAATCCTTCGCTTGGTGGTAATAAATTCGTTGCAAGCCGTAACGGTCATTGAACAGCATGGCCGTCCCGCGGGTACGGTCGGCCACCAGACCATGAAACCTGCCATTCAACTGCTTGGGAAAGTCCGGCTCATCTTCGTAGCGGTGAACCAAATAAGACGGCCCATCTGGCGCAACTGCATGTCCAGCCGCCCGCAGCGCCTGAATTGTTCCCGGCTCAGGAAATTCTTCGCCTGAAAATATCAAGGTCGCGTCGCCGCGCTCATTTCGCAGCGGCATTCCGGCTGCAAATGAGCCCTCGCGAGCCACCCAACCAACATAAATGCCTTGGGCGGGATCGCTCCATGTGCCGGCTGTATAAAATGATTCGTGCCGCAGGGTCTCGAGCATTTGATTCAGCTCGGCCTCTGCTACCGCCCTCGGGCGATTCGTGACAATACCAACGATCCCTGGCAATGGGAGTTCTCCTAGAGTGAATCCGCCTTTAACTGAAATCTGAGCTGGTACCAGTTGTTGCGCAGTTTACGAAGCTTTTCTGCCAGTGATTCTGGCAAGCGATCAGCAAGCTGACGGTGCAGTCCCATACCCAGAGCAATCGATCCCCATCGCGTCAAAGGCACGTAGTAGCGGGGGATGTCAACGCGTGCAAACGCATTGCGTTCCTTGAACTCGCTCAGGCTGCTCGTTAGCTTTTTTCCATATGCGAATTTGGAATACACGAGATAAGCAATACCTCGATCCGCGCACGATCGAACAGCTTGCGCAACGAGCGCGTTCGTCGGCGCCTTATCCCGGTGCTGGAGCATGGAGATGATGTGCATAATCCCAGCTTGCGTCCCAGTCTCGTTGATCGTGAGTTTGATGAATCCGACCAGCTTCTCCCCATCAAACGCACCGATAAACACGCTTGAATCCAGGTACGTGGCGCTCATTGCGTGGACAGCCTGTAGGCTCTTTCCGAAGTGGGGGAAACGCCTTTCTTGACGAACCGGGCACTCGTTGTAAATCTCCCAGATTCCACGGGCGAGATTTTCATCAAATGGAACTTCTCGAATCGAAAGCCCCTTTTTTTCTGCCTGCTTGGCTTTGTTGCGCGCCTTGAAGCCAATCTGCTTGGTCCACCAGTTCTCGAATGTAGTCACTGGGAGAACGGCCATGTTGTCCATCTCGTGGGGATATGGATACTTCGGCGCAGTCTCGGGTAGTTTTTGCAAAAATGTAAAGAGATCGACCCGCACTTTGGAATTGCGCAGCGCATCGAGAACAGGTTCCGGATCCTCCAGAAATTTATAATCCTCCGCGTCGAGATGCCCAATTCGGCATAGACGGCCGTTGACCACGAGTTCTCTATTGTCAAATTTTAGATCTGTCATTCGTGCATCCTCGCTTCCTAACTTATCAAAGACAAATGACCGCTTCAGACTGCCTGAGTTTGCGATCGCGGAACTAGTTAAGACTCCAGGTCTCAAAAACTGCGAGTCTCTCCCGCGATCATTGAAATCCACTTGGGGACATTGCGAAAACATCCACTACTGAATTACTTTCACGCCGCCGCAGTTTGAAGCGACCATCGCATCCTCGTGGGTTCGGAGCCATTGTTCAAAAAGGACCAAGCTAAACAAGATCTTGTGATTATCCTGACGACCGGACGCATGCCGCTCAAACAGTAGGCGGACCTGTGTGGGGCGAAGATATTGAAAGATCTTGGATCCCGGATCAAGAAGAGTGTCTGCCATTTTGTTGTCCATGGCATCCCTAAACCAATCATCCGCTACGTTCCCAGCAAATCCTCGTTTCCGGCGTTTCAGCACCGAGTTCGGAAGATAAGTCCCGCACACCTGGCGGTGCAGCCATTTACGCGATCCATGCCTCACTTTAAGGTTTGCCGGCAGCCTTTCTACAAACTCGACGATATCTTTGTCGACGAATGGCACCCGAAGCTCAAGCCCATGAGCCATCGAAAGCTTGTCCGCATACATCAGCAGTTCGTCCGGCAGAGTAGATCGTACCTCCAAGAACTGCAGGCCACCCAACTCATCCGTTCTGGTCATTAGGCCGGCAAGGTCCGACCAAGAATCCAGTATCGAGTCGCCGGAGTTAGGAGCGAGTATTCCTTCTTGAAACAGTTCTTCGACTTGATCTCCAGGCAGAATCGACAAGACATTCTGGTATCGGCGCATTCGATCAGCGATCGCCAGGGAGTAAACACCTCTCTTTAAGGTTTCGCTTCTTGGCAAGGCTGCGACAGCAGAAGAGACGGATGCGCGCATCCAACTCGGCATCTGCCCCCACAAGGCGCCATAGCGGACACCCAGATGACGACGATATCCGCCAAATAATTCGTCAGGCCCTTGACCGACAAGTGCCACTTTGACGTCTTGTCGGGCTCGTTCACACACGAAGTACATCGGGACGATCGAGGAAGCCGCGATCGGTTCCTCCAGAGCTGCCACAATTTTTGGCAGCGCCTGTTCGAAGATTGACCTGGTGATGCGAACGGATGTGTGGTTGGACCCCAGGATGCGAGCAGTCTCTTCACCGTCTGCCAGTTCGTCATCAGCGTAGCTCGAACCATAGCCCACCGTGTACGTCGGCCAAGCACTTCCGCTAAGATTCATCAACGCAAGCAGCAATCCGGAATCGATACCGCCGCTTAGCAGCAAGCCGACCGGAACGTCGCTGATGAGCTGCCGGCGTACGGCCTGTTTATACAGAGCCAGTAATTCCTCCCTGGCTTCATCGGTGGATTTCGCTGGAGCGAATGGAGTGGGCGCAAATTGGTACCACCGGGTGACAGTGTAAGACCCGTTTTGGGCGACTAGCTTGGTTCCGGGCGCGAGCTTATGGACGTCCTTTAATATTGTGAAAGGTGAAGGAGTAAAACGATAGCGAAGAAAAAGATTTAACGAGTTCGGATCAATCTCCGCTTTATCGGACGTTGTCGCGCGGACTGCACGCATCTCCGACCCAAAATAAATCGATCCACCAGCGATTCGGTAATAGAGCAACTTGATCCCAAACGCGTCGCGTGCAAGCACCAATCGCTTTTGCCGGACGTCCCAGATCGCAAGACCGAACATTCCATTTAGGCGGTTCAGTACCTCATCGCCCCACTGCTTGTATCCGTGAATGATGACTTCTGTGTCCGAATTAGTTTGGAAAACGTGGCCGCAATTTTTGAGTTCTTGCCGGAGCTCTTGAAAGTTGTAGATCTCGCCGTTAAAAACGATCCACACAGACTCTTCCCGATCGGACATCGGCTGGTGGCCGCCAGCCAGGTCGATGATCGAAAGCCTGCGAAAACCAAATCCAAGTGGTCCGTCGAAGTGGTAGCCTTCGTCGTCCGGGCCTCGATGAGCGATGGACTGCGTCATCGCCTGTATGTCGGGGCGCCGAACCGGTGCCAGGCTGCCGAAATTATATTGTCCGCAAATCCCGCACATAAGACCTCATTAAATTCAAAGCTACAACTGCTGCATCATTATTCCAAATTGCCAGCGGCCAACTTCCGACTATTCGGAAAGGAGGGTGAATTTATTAATCGGTTTGAACGTCAGAAGTGATTTCAGAATGACTCTCAGCTTCCGCATCTGTTCTCGCCGATGAAAGGCCATGAGCTCCTTGGAAACCGGCCTCTTGAGTCTGCGCAGCGCAGCCGACCCGTAGCCCAAACCGAGGGCAAGTCCGTCAACGATATAGGGCCGCCTTGTCATTCGATATAAAATTCGGAATAACTCCCACACGGGATGTCCCCCGAGAATGTAGTCCTTTTCACCGTAGGCGAAGGAAGCCGCTACTAAACTACGCTCCGCTGTTCCCAGATGTCTGTGGTGAAAGAAGGACTTTTCGTTGAATGACCGCGTCTTCCAGCCCTTCATGCGGGCGGTGGTGACAGCGATCCAATCGATACCGCCGGCCTTATTTGCAAAATATCCGTCTATTTCCTCGAAGCACTGACGGCGAAATAACTGACATTGGCCGGAAACATAGAACTGTCCTTCCAAGCTATCTGTTCCCGAATTGTAGCCTTCTTCTCTGAAGACCGTTCCGGCAACCCCGAGTCGCGGATCATCTTTGAACTTGCTTAGGAGAAATTCAAAATGATCCTTGTCCAATGAAACGTCCGAATCCAGGTTGCCGATGACCTCGTAATCGAGGCCGTTGCATCGCTCTTGCCCCGCGTTGAACGCATACACCTTCCCGGCAAAATGTCTCTCCTTGCGACCGGGCAGGTTCACTAATTCAATCCAATCGTAGCGGGCCGTGTACTGCCCTACGATGCTTGCCGTGTTGTCGGTCGACCCATCGTTTACGATGACCCACTTCAACGGCGGAAAAGTCTGCTGCGAAACTGAATCGAGCGTCTTCTGAATGAACGCTTCTTCATTGCGAGCCGGAGTGATCAGAACGTATGGAGGAAGCGTGCTTTGTGATTTCATATTAGTTTCTTCGGTCCAAGCGCCGCGACGTGTTCAGCTGCTCTCTCGGCTCGCGCTGTGTAACGATTGACCTAGTAATAGTACTAGCAGCTACCACGTAGGCTCCCGCCCCAAACTTCGCTTCCGCGAAGCCCCTGAATCAATAAACGTACCTTAGATTCGGGAATACATTCCTAGCGAAGGGCACCGACGGCGGCAAACTCCTGAATCTTCTGGATGACTCGTGCCTGCGCCGCGGCCTGAAGTTGCGGATACATGGGAAGCGAGAGGATTTCCGAAGCTACTTTTTCGGTGACCGGGAAGTCACCTTTCTTGAAGCCAAAGCCTTCATAAGCCTTCTGCAAATGAAGAGGAATCGGATAGTGAATGCCGGTATCAATCTTGGCGTCGGCGAGATGCTTCTGCAGGCCATCGCGGTCCGCCACACGCACGACGTAGAGGTGATACACCGGACGCGACCACGAGGGGCGGTGAGGAGCAACGACACCTTCAACGGACGACAGCAGCTGGTCGTAACGGTCCGCCACTTCCCGCCGCTTCTGGTTCCAGTCCGCTAGGCGACGAAGCTTCACGCTCAGCAGTCCCGCTTGCAGCGAATCCAGCCGGCCGTTGTATCCTTCGATACTGTGGTAATACTTTTTCAATTGGCCATGATCGCGCAACATGCGCATCTTGCGCGCCATCACTTCGCTGTTGGTCGTGACGGCGCCGGCTTCTCCGCAGGCGCCAAGGTTCTTGCCGGGATAAAAGCTAAAAGCTGCAGCGTGGCCCATTGAGCCGGCTTTTCTCCAGCGATTTTCTTTCTGCGAAAAATATTCCGCGCCATGAGCCTGGCAGGCGTCTTCGACGACAATCAGGTTGTACCGTCGCGCCAGCTCCAGGATCGGATCCATGTCTGCGCATTGCCCGTAGATGTGCACCGGCACAATGGCGGTTACCGGTGCGCGAAATTTCCTGTGATACGGCTTTCCCGTCTCACGGTCGACGTAGCATTCCCGTTCGAGATATTCCCGCAGGTTCGCAACATCCATTGAATACGTCTGCTCGTCTATATCAACAAAATCGGGTCGCGCGCCCGCCTGACTGATCGCCTCGGTCGTCGCGATGAAGGTATGCGGGACCGTAACGACGATGTCGCCAGGCTGCACTCCTGCCGCCATCAACGCAAATCGAACGGCGTCAGTTCCGTTGGCCACGCCGACGCAGTATTTCGCGTCACAAAATGCGGCGAATTCTGTTTCGAAATTTTCGACCATTGCGCCGCCCACAAAACCAGCGGTGCCCAACACCTTCTGAAATACAGCAGTGAGCTCGGGCTCGAGCTCCTGGTGTGGTGTGATCAAATCCAGGAACGGAATCTTTTCGGTAAGGGACATTATGCGATCCTCGACTCTTCGGTGATGTACCGCAACAGCTTGGCGGGATTTCCTGCGACAATGGCGTTCGCCGGCACGTCTTTGGTTACAACGCTTCCGGCGCCGACGATCGCATTTTCGCCGATCGTGACGTTCGCCAGTATCGTTGAGCCGGATCCGATCGAAGCGCCTTTTCTTACGACCGTCTTTTCGACCTTCCAGTCTGCCTCTGTCTGCAACTGGCCGTCCGCGGCAGTCGCGCGCGGATAGGAATCGTTGATGAAAGTCACGCTGTGGCCGAGGAAGACGCCGTCTTCGATCGTGACACCTTCACAGATGAAAGTGTGACTGGAAACCTTGCAGTTGTTGCCGACCGTCGCGTTCTTTTGAATCTCGACAAACGCGCCAATCTTGGTGTCGTCGCCCACCTCGCATCCATACAAATTGATGAACTTGGATAGCTTTACGTTTTTCCCGAGCTTCACATCGGGTGCGATCGAAACGAATTCGTTCATAGCTGCACGACTTTCCCCTTCTGCTGGAGTGACAGATCCGCCGCCTCGAGCATGCGCACCACGTGCAGGCCCGCTACTCCGTCGTTGAACGGCGTCTTGTCGTTCATGACGCAGTCGACAAAGTACGCCGCCTCGACCTTCAGCGCTTCGACCTGCTCGACGCGCGGAGACCACATATCTCCCGTACGGTAGCTGACCAGCGTTTGATAGACGGCTTCTCCGCTCGTCATCTGCACGCCTTTGTCATATATCTTCAGCTTTTCGTCCGCCTCCAGGTCGTTCCAAACCAGCATTTTCTTTTCACCGCCGATCAAAGTAGTGCGCACCTTCACGGGTGAAAGCCAGTTGACGTTGATGTGTCCGATCATGTTGCCCGGGTAATAAAGCGTCATAAACGCGATGTCCGCGACGCCATTGAGATGGCGCTCGCCGGTCGCTACCACTGCTTCCGGCTTTTCCTTAATCAAATAATCCATGATGGAAAGATCGTGCGGCGCCAGATCCCACAGCACATTCACATCGTGCTGGAACAGGCCCAAATTCACGCGCGTTGAATCGTAGTAGTACAGATCGCCCAGCGTGCCATCGTCGATCATTTCCTTCATGCGCTTCACCGCGCCGGTGAACAAGAAGGTATGGTCGACCATGATCTTCAGGTGCTTGCGCTCCGCCAACTCGATTAATTCCTCCCCTTGGGCCGCCGTGCAGGTGAAGGGTTTCTCGACAAATACATGCTTGCCATTCTCTAACGCGATCTTGGCAAGCTCAAAGTGTGTCCACACCGGAGTAACCACCGCCACGGCATCAATATCGGGTGAGGTCAATAATTCCCGGCAGTCTCTGGTCGTGCGCATATCCGGGAAAGCGTGCCGCACTCGCTCGAGCGATTTTGGGCTCTGGTCACAAACAGCGACCACGCGTGAGCGCTCCTGTGCATGAAAGTTCCGCACGATGTTCGGTCCCCAGTAACCGTAACCGATCACGCCAACTTTGAGCACGGTGTCGGAAGACGTATTTGGGCTGGCGACCTTCGATTGCGACTGCATGCCTAGGCTAATCGCCATTTTTCTCCACCTTGAGAGGTAAAACTTGAAAAACACGCAGCTGCAACACTTGAGGAGCCGGTCGAACCCGCGGCCAAACGATTACTTGGAGCTACTGACTGGCCATGCCGTCTGACATTGGCGCCGCGACACACGGCAGAACCACCACGGACTTGACTGGTTTAGTAGGCGCCATCGCCAGAAAGTACAGCGCGAGGCGTTTGTAGCAGGATCTTCACATCCAGCATCGGGGACCACATTCTCGAGTACTGCAGGTCCAGCCGAACCATCTCGTCAAACGTCGTTTTGCTTCGGCCGTGTACTTGCCAGAGCCCGGTGATCCCAGGCCGCGATTCGAGCAGGCGGCGTCGATGCCAAATGTCGTAGGTCTCAAGCTCGTACGGAATCGGAGGTCGAGGTCCGACCAGGGACATCTGGCCCCCCAAGACGTTCCAGAACTGGGGAATCTCATCCAGGCTGGTGCGGCGCATGATTTTGCCGATCCATGTGACCCGAGGATCGTTGGTTATCTTGTAGGTGACCTTTGCGTTTGGATTGCTTCCTGACGGCGTCGTTTTGCCGGCGATGAATTTCTTGACGTATTCCCTGTGGATCGCCGCATCGGTGGAAACATGCATCGAACGAAACTTCAGAAACTCGAAGGGAACACCGTACCTGCCGACGCGCTGTTGGCGGAAAAATACCGGACCCTTGGATGTCAGTTTCACCACAACCGCCAGCAGCAAAAACACCGGCGACAAGAGAACCAGTGCAACAGCCGCACCCAGAACGTCCATCACCCGTTTTAGCAGCAGAGATAGCTTCTTCTTTTTCTCTACTTCGAAAAGGTCCGGGTAGAACTCGGCGTCCACAGGTTTTGCCGGGCCGTTGCCAGTCCAGCCGTCCGGAAACGAGTAAAAGGAAATTTGAAAGCTGCTCAGCTGGCTCGCTCGAAACGCCCGCTGCAGTTCCGCGGTCATCTTCGCTTCGATAATCTTCACGGCTGTGCTGACTTCGCATTCTCCAAACTCGGTGAAAATCACACCGAAGACAGCGCCGGTTTCAAACCATCCAGCCACGTCTGTCTCGCGGACGCTCGCTCCCATCACGACGGCGATCTGCTCCAGCAGCGCGTCTGTTTTTTTGTTCTTCGGACCTTTGCCGTCAATGAGCATCAGCACGAAGTGCTTGCGCGAGCGCTCCGAACGCTTGCGTTCCCGGCTCAGCATTCTGCGGAAATGTTCCTGGGAGAGAAAAGCCCCCAGCGCGGTCGAGCCGTTCGCAAAGGCAACGGCTGCCTTCTTCGCTTCCGGTTCGACTCTGGTTCGGACATTCGATGCATCACTCACGAGAGATCCTCTTTGGCCAATGGTTACGGCAGCCACGCATTTCGCGGCGTTCAACTCAAACCGAAACAAGCACGTGTTGATCTTGGGAATTCGGCTTCTCTGACTGACGGGGCCGAGTCGGATTAATGGCCGTGATCAGGGCTGAATCGATTTCGACCGCCACGGACCGCTGCAGCAGCGTGACCGATAAAACGAGGCGATGACTCCGTTTTACGTCGATCAGGATTCCTTCCAGCCCAAGCAACGGACCGGAGTCAATTCTGACGCGATCACCCGCCGCCAAATATGGCCAGGGTTGGTTCGGTACACCCGCTGTGACCAGTGTTTGTATGGACTGGATTTCAGATTCATCGACTGCGGTCGGGCCATTGTTAAACCCAACGATCTGGATCACACCCGGCGTCTTCAATATCGGAAGCCGATCCTGCGGATTGAAACGGCAGAACAGATATCCCGGGAACAACGGCGCATCGACTTCTTTAATTCGGTCCGACCAGCGCTTCCTCAATTTGTATAGGGGCAGAAATCGCTCGTAGCCCTGTCCGCCGAGCTGCTGGGCGACTCCCATTTCCTGTCTGGTGCGCACTTGCAGTGCAAACCAAGGAAAAACGTCGCCAGTCTCGTGCTTAGGGGCGGAGGCTTCAGATTCGAGTTTTAGGGGCCCGGTCATAGTCACGATACGCTACCGCCATGAGAGTCACATTTGGACTCTCCCATTCCTATGTGGTTTTGCACGACTGTTGCCACTGCGCCGAGCTGTCTGTAAATTCCTAAATCTATGAACTCAAACGCCTTAACTGTGGTATTCGACTGGAACCTGCAACAGCTGGCAGCCTTGAGTCGCAAATCTATGAACATTGCTATCCCAGAGTTGCAATTGTTTTCCTCGCCGTAACATACTCAAAACAAGAGCATTATAGTTTCCGCCCACGATTCTGTCTGTTCCTCGCATTTTCCGGCTCACTGTCGCCTGCTGCGTTGCCGCAGAAAATCCAATCAGGATTGCGCTGCGTTTGGGTCGACGCTATGTCCATAGCCATATCCGTATCCGTAACTCGATGAATAATAAGCCCCATACGCGTGCTGCGGTCCCACCGCGTTGAGCACAACTCCCACGATGTTTCGTCCCTGCAACTCTTGGCACGCCCTTTGTGCCGTTTCGACAGGAGTTTGCCCTGCCCGCACAACCAGTAGTACGCCATCGACCAGATCGGCAAGCAGGCTCGAGTCCGCCACGGGAAGAAGCGGCGCAGAATCCAGGATTACCCAATCGAAAACCGGCATTACACGATCCAGTAAAACCTTCATGCGGCCGTTCGACAGCAGTTCACTTGGATTCGTTACCGCATTCCCTCCTGGAATGAAACACAGGTTTCCCTCGAGTCCGTGTTGAATGATCGCCAACTCGTCGACTTCGCCCCTCAAATAATCGGTCAAACCAGGCGACGCAGGAGCTCCCAGCGGTACATGCAAACGAGAGCAGCGCAAGTCCGCATCAATAATGAGCGCCCGGCGGTCCGGCTGCCGCACAATCGCCTGAGCAAGATTGTTGGTGACAAACGTTTTTCCCTCGGCCGGCACGGAGCTGGTCACTAGCAGCGTGCGCAGTTGCTGTGAGCTCCGCATTTGGTACAGGCGCGAACGCAAAGTGCGAAATTGCTCCGAACCGTGCGCCGTCAAGACGGAGTTGATAAACACGTTCACGTTTGGATCCAAGTGCCACTGTGGGTGCGCGCAATGTTTTCGCAGGTCATCGAATCGCAGATAGCCGGCGGAATGCGCAATCAACGCTTCGGTTGGAAGGGAACGCCCTCCTCCGTTATCCGGTCCGGCGATGCCTGGCGTCGCCGCGCTTTCGGTCGGCGCGGCCGTCAACACCCCAGCGGAGGCCGCCTGCACAGTGGCCCTTTCCTGCTCAGCTTTCTTTAGAGCTTCGTGAATGCGACTCATGTTTTCCTTTCGCGCGTGGAAGAAGAAGGCACGATGTTGGCCTCTCGCAGACGACCGAGCAATTCATCCAGATTCTGGAGCAAGGCTTGTGTGTCCAGAGCTTGGCCGTTCCCATTAGGGGTATGAGCGGCCAAGGTCGGCTCAATTTCGTCGAGTTGGAATTCACGCGCTACTTCCTCAACCAAATGAGCCGGAACGGGCCGCAGGTGATCCACGTACGCATTAATCAGCGCATGCTCACATAGCAAGTTCACAACACGCGGAATGCCGCGTGAATATAGGTTGACGGTTTCAATGGCTTCCTTCGAGAAAATGGGTTCACCATTGGCTCCGGCGATGCGTAATCTTTCGGCAATATATCCATAGGTCTCTTCCAAGGTGAGCGGTGTGGTGCGGCAGCGCAACGTAATTCGCTGGCGAAGCTGGCGGAGCTGCGGAAGTTTCAATTTCTCTTCGAGTTCCGGCTGGCCCGTCAACACGATCTGCAACAGCTTTTCCGTCGATGTCTCTAGGTTCGTGAGCAGACGTATTTCTTCCAGTACCTGCAGCGAGAGATTTTGCGCTTCATCAACGATCAAGACTGCCGTCTCGCCCGCGCGGTATCTCTCCAGCAGCCAGTGATTTAGCTTCAAAAGCACTTGGCTCTTATGACGCGATTCGACCGGAATCTCGAAGTCGGCCATCATGAAATCGAACAGCTGACTCACATTGACTTGAGAATTGAAGACAAACGCAGTCTTGACGCGCTGGCCGTGCAGCCAATCGAGCAACCGGTTGAGCAGCGTCGTTTTGCCGGTGCCCACTTCGCCGGTCAACAGAATGAAGCCCTTGCGGTTCTGTATGCCGTAGGTCAGACCAGCCAGCGCTTCCTGAATCTGCTTTGTCAGGAACAGATAGCGCGGATCCGGATTGACGTTGAACGGGCTTTCCCGTAATCCAAAGAATTTCTGGTACATAATTGCTCAGGCCCTCGCCTCTACTTCTATCTCCGCGTTCGCTGATTTCTGATCCCCAGCCCGCGTTCCTTTCTTCTCCGACGCGGGCTCGATCTCCGGTACCATCGCCAGCACCGGCAGATGCAAAGCAAATTCCACGTCCCGCTCTGTCTTGACCGACGTGTCCTTCATCTCCAGCAGGAAGGCCAAGCCCAGCCCGAGTGCCAGTCCTCCGCCCAATCCGCCCAAGGCAAAAAGTGGGCGGTTCGGAAAAGACGGCTTGTCCGGCAGATTGGCAGGATCCAGCACGCTGAACTGTTCGCCTTCCTGTTTACGTTCCAGATTCGTCGCCATCTCCGAGTTGTCACGTTTTTTCTGCAATTCGTTGTAGGACTCGAGCGCCGTCTGATATCCGCGCGTCAATTCTTTGTACTGTTGTTCGACCGTCGGACTAGACTGGATGCGCCCTTGGAACAGACCAATCTGCTTCCGGATTTGCTCCTGTTCCTTTGTTTTCGCTGCAATCATCGAGTCATCACTGTGGACCTGGGCTCGCAGCTGCTGGATCTGGGCCGGCTCGATCGAGGTCTTCGAGCCCTTGCTGCCGCTCGGTGCGCCGTTCACTCCTTCACTGTCGGCGATTTTCTTTTGCAGAACGGCGATGTCATGCTTCGCCCTGATCACGTCTGGATGATCTTCCGTATAGGCGGACTGCAAGTTGGACAGACGCACCTGCAAAGCGACGAGTTGTTGTTCGAGCGTCTCGGGATTTTGCCCGGTCTGAGATGCTTGCCATGCCGCGACCTGCTGCGAAAGAAGCGATTCCGTGAAGGTCTTGTCCTGTTGCGCGCGTGCCAGAGCCTGCGTCGAGGCATCCAGTTGCGAGGTGAGCCCAGTCAGAAGATTTAAGTTAGTCTGTTCGTTATCCGGGAGTTCGCCGATGTGACCGCTCTTGAATTCTGCAAGTTTCGCGTCTTGCTCGTCCAGACTCGCCTTGGCACTCGCCAACTCCTGGGCTAAGAATTGCGTCGTCACTTCGGAGTGTTCTGTACGCTGGCGAAGATTCTGCTCGATGAACAGCGATGTGATGGCCGTGCAAACTTCCTGCGCGTTGCGGGCATTATCGAGCGTCACGGCAATGTAGAATCCAGGCAGTTGTTGGGTGCGCGTCTCGGACATTGGCGCAATCGGTGTCACTTCGATTGTTTTTTGCAGGCGCGCGACCAGCTCATCCATGGACCTGCGGTTCACATCCTGGGGATAAAGATTGAACTGCCGGATGATGGGTTCCAGCCGCGACCGGCTCAGAATTTGTTGCTGCATGCTGGAAAGCCGCTGGTTGATATCGGAGCTATCCAAGGATTCCACGATCTTATTTGAGACCGTCGGTTGTTGAATCAAGACGAGAGTCTGCGACCGGTATTTTTCGGGGAGCACTCGCGAAACAGCATAGGCGAGCGGCGGTCCCACGAGTGCCAGCACCAGGATCAAAACCCAACGGCGGCGAAGCATCGCCATGTAGTCTGCAGCAGTCAATTCGCGCTCGGTCATTCCATCCTCATTCGCCGGTCTCCGGCGAGGTAGCCATCTCTTAAAATGTTATCGGCTGCTTATGCAAATTCACGCCAAACATGATCTGATGGCGGGTTACGTTCGTCGAACACGCGCTGCCAACGCAGCCGCTCGTACCGCTATTTTGATATTGGAACTGGTAATTCATGAACATATCGAGCGACCGGCCGAACGGGTGGGTCACATTCACTCCGCTAAACCAGTATGAAAACGTTTGCGCCGCTGCTCCGGCCGATCCTGCGATCCCTTGATTGCGCGAATATCCCGCTGTCAGACCGACGTTGAACGTTCGCGAAACCTGCTGATTGAATGAGCCCGAGGCTATGTCGGTCACCGCTCCTGCTAATACGCCCGATCCGCCCGTGACGCCGTGATTGTAGGTGGCACTGATTTGGGCGCGCCTCAACTGGTATTGGAGTTGAGCATTTAGCGTCCAATACAACTGCGATGACGAAGTCGTTGCTGAGCTTGTTGAAGAGGTTGAGCTCGTAATGGGAAAGCGAGACGACAGGAATTGAGGACCTGCGGCAATCTGAAACGCCAGCCGGCCCGTAATCCGACGGGCGTAGGAACCCTGGATCGTATTCAGATTCAGCGATTGATCGACATCGCTGTACCGATACGCGCTGAAGTTGTAAGAAACTGCAACTGTGTCCTTGCGGGTGAGTTGGTAGTTGTAACCCGCTTGGAAGCTCGCGTCACCGAAGTTCAGGAGGTTGTCGTTGAAATAATGAAGTAAGGAATACCCGCCCACGAGGGTAAATGAAGTCCTCGACGTAAGCTTGGTGTCCAGTTCCACATCAAAAGCGTTCGAAAGATTCTGGCCTTCCGGCGTCAGAATTGATTGACCAGGTGTGAAGCCCGTCCCTATACCACCGCCTGTGCCAACGCCCGGTAAGCCGGCCCCAGCCGTGCCTGCGAACCCGAAAGATGACTCGGGCAAGTAGTTTAGTTGGTCAAACACGGACAAGGTTGAGCGGCGAAGTGAGTACGTATCTTTGAGGCTAAGCTCTTGGACGACCCCGTTTGCTGCATTCGAACTGCCAGTGGAGAACATCCCCCCGCCGGTGTAACTCACGAACAGGTCGGATTGCCCTGAGATTTTATGAAGGTCCACTCCCCCCAAGAGCGACGTCCACGTGCCCCAAGAGCCGTTTCCTGCTGTGGAGGATCCGGGGTTGGAATCCACGGTTTCCGCTAAAGCCACGCGCGGTTGCCAATAGCTATGCCCGAGCGCCATCGTTCCGAGCGACAAATCCTCGACGCCCGTGAGCGAACGCGTGTCGGGTTGCATTTGTTGCGAATTGGGCGTTTCGCCCTGGTCGTCATTGTCAGCTGCGGAAGCTAGCGGAGAACGAATCGCAGGGATCGGCTGGCTCGCTTGCTGCCCTGGCTGTTGACCCTGAGTGGAATCGGCGGGCTGCTGCGCACGCGCTGGAGCGCAGCTCAGAAGCAGCGCCCAAATCCCACCCATCGTAATGTATTTAAAGGTACTCATGAGTTTCCCTAAGGCACCACGATCGTGTCGCCGGCTTTTAGCAATATATCTTCCTCTGGTCTCTTGCCGTTGACCACGTCCTTGTAATTGAATGGGTATTTCGATTCCCTCCCATTTTCGATCCGGCGAACAAAAATATTCTTCACCTTCGCGAACTGGGTGAATCCTCCTGCGCTGGAAAGGGCTTGCAGCACCGACATGCCGGGGAGCAGCGGAAAAGCTCCGGGACGGGTAACTTCGCCCAGAATGTACACTCGCTGGCTATTGATCGTCGTTACGATCACCGTTACTTGCGGGCTGGTGACGTATTTCTTCAGGCTTTCGGTGATCTCGGCTGCGAGTTGCGAAGGTGTCAGCCCGGCCGCCTGTACGTCGTTCAGCAGAGGCAGTGAAATCTTGCCGTCCGGTCTTACCGGCACGACGCGAGAAACTTCCGGCTCCTTCCACACGCTGATATCCAGCACGTCCTGGTCGCCAATCACGTAGTTCGGGTCAGCGGTAGCAGGCTTCTTGGCATCAGTACTCGACATCGCCGGAACCGCTGGCTGCGCGGGCTTTTTCGGGCTGGCGTCGTCCTGCGCTAGCGCCGGTATCGCGGATGTTGCAAGCCAAATGACCGTCAATAATCGCAATCGTCTGAACATCTCGTCTCCTGCCCTGCTAACCGAGTTCGGAATCCAGCACGCCGATCTGCTTCAATTTGTACAGCAGCGATTTATAGCTGATCTGCAATTCCTGCGCGGCCCGCTTGCGATTCCAACGCGTGTGCGCGAGCGCTCTCAAGATCATCTCTCGCTCCGCTTCACGTGACGCCGCCCGCGAGGCGGCCTTCAGCGAATTACCCCGAGCCACCGGAACTTCGGTGCGGGGTTCGGTCGGTGCCAGGGTCAGCTCCGATACCGCGATCCGCTCATCGCCGAGCGCGATGATTTTCTTCACCACATTTTCTAGCTCACGAATATTTCCCGGCCAGGAATGTTCCATCAGCATACGCACCGTCCGCGGGCTCAGCGACGGACGCGGGCGGCCAAATTGCGCCGCATGCTTGCTCAAAAAAGATTCGACGAGAATCGGAATATCTTCCCGGCGATCTCGCAATGCCGGCAGGCGCAAACAGACTCCGTTAATCCGGTAGTAGAGCTCTGCGCGAAAACGGCCCGCACGCATTTCATCGTCCAGATTCCGGCTCGTGGTCGAGATCACCCGCGCCTCCAGCGTTCCCCGTCTCGACTCGCCGTGACCGTCGGGAAGCGCGTATAGCAGGTTGCGCTGGCATGCGGAATCGAGTTCGCTGATCTCATCGAAAATTACGCTGCCCGCGGATCCAAGCTTGGGATCCTCATCGCGCACCGCATTCAGACGAAGTTCGCTCGAAAGCTGCGCCGGATTCATAGCGGCGCAGGAGAGTGTCACCACGGGTTCTTCGGAGCGCGCAGACAGCCGATGAACTCTTCGCGCGAACATCGCTTTCCCCGTGCCACTTTCCCCTACAAAGAGAACCGGGATGTTGGTTGGCGCAATCTCCGCGACAACATTTTCCAGCGTTTGCATCGCCGGACAGATTCCCGTCACGAAGCCCGAATCCTCGCTGACCAGCAAGCCTTGAGATTCGTTGGTAGTCATCAATGTCATAACCTTCGCCCGTTCATTGTTCGCCACGTCGTCGCACAGGCCGATAGTACTCTCGGCTATCGAGCTGAGACTGCAATGCGCTTGCCACGGCTCTCACTCGCGCCAGGCAGCCGTTGATATTTTAGTAAGTCTTTTATTTACAATAGATAGAAAGGAATAGGCAAGCCTCCGCCGCTCTCCCCAGCAGTTTCTCTGTTGTGGAAATCCCAGCGATATTCCACGAATGGGCAAAATACTTTCCATTTGTTCCATTCCACCGAGAGTTCTCCCGGTGTGTACTGCAAATCGGTCGATTCGAAGTACAGTGCTGTGTAACTATCCTATTATCAACGGACTAAGGTGATATTCCGATCTAAAGAACTTCGCCACCAAGCTCAATCTCAGCGCTGTCAAAGCTCGACTGCCTTTCAAACTGGTCCAACCTCCTTCAACATGAATCCAAAGTGCTTGTTCCTAATAACTTGGAATAGTTCCTATCGAGCAATCCCGGGCCGCTGCGAGCTCTGGATTGCTCCGGCTCAAAGGTGTAGGATTTGCGTGTCCTTACGAGCAGTTTCCACCAAGCGAGCTTGCGATGAACCTTACGAAACGCCGTAGTGTTTGGGCCGTCGCGCTGGTTGCGGCCGCAATTTTGCCCGGGTGTACCCGCGACCCCAGCGTCCTAAAGCAAAAGCACTTCAATAAAGGTGAATCCTATTTCCAACGCCGTCAATACCGCGAAGCCGTTATCGAGTTTCAGAATGCGATCCAGATCGATTCCAGGTTCTCTCAAGCGCATTACGAACTCGCGCAAACTTATTTAAAACAGGCCGACTGGTCAAACGCATATCACGAGCTAATGAAGACTGTCGAAATTAGCCCCGACAATCTGAAAGCCCACCTCGATTTGGCCGACTTGCTCCTCGCAGCAGGCAAGATTCCCGAAGCTCGAAACCACGCCGCGCTCGTTCTGCAGAGCGAACCGCAAAATGCTCAGGCACAAACCATCGTTTCCCGCGCGGACGCCGCGCAGGGTGATCTCGTCGACGCCCTCAGCGAAGCGCAAAAAGCAGTCCAGATGGATCCGAATCGTCCGGAGACTCTTCTGAATCTTGCAGTGATCCAGGAGAAGTCCAAGGATGAAAACGGCGCCGAACAAAGCTATTTGAAAGCCGTTTCATCGAACCCGAAATCTTTGCCTGCGCTGCTCTCTCTGGGAACTTTCTACCAACGGCAGAAACGCTGGGCGGATGCGGAAAAGCAGTTTCAAGCTGCGATCGCTTTGGATCCCAAAAGCCCTGCGCCTCGCGCGTCATTGGCGGGGCTCTACGTGAACGAAGGAAAAATGGACGCCGCGGAGAAGGTTTTGCAGGATGCCAAAAGCGCTCTCGCGGACAATCCTTCGGGTTACCGGATGCTCGCCGAATTCTATTTGGGTCACAGGCAGTGGGACAAAGCGCTCGCGGAACTTAGCGCTCTCTATTCCGAGCATCCCAAGGACTCGATCGTCGGAAAAATGTATGCTGAACTCTTATTCCAGCAAAATCGCCTGGATGATGCGACGAAGGTCGCTGACGCTCTCCTGAAAGATTCACCCTCCGATCCAGGAGCGATGACGCTGCGCGGTCAGATCTTAATCCGCCAGGGAAAAACGACGGATGCCGTTCATGTTCTGGAGCAGGTCGTCAAGGATTCTCCGGATAACGCTATGGCTCACTTTCAACTTGGCTTGGCCTATGCTGGAACACACAATCTCGGTCAAGCCGAATCCGAGTGGCGACAGGCTTCCAAACTCCAGCCAGGAATGGTGGAACCGCTGCGCGCGCTGGCTTCGCTGGCGATGCGTCGGGGAGATGAGTCGCTGCTCGAAGAGACCGGCGGAAGGCTCATGATGCTCGAACCGGGCTCTCCGGAGGGCTACGTCATACATGGTCAAGCTCTCTTGATGAAGAAAGATCAGGCAGGCGCCGAAGCGGACCTGAAAAGAGCGATCGGTGTTGCTCCTGACAACGGCGCCGGCTACGCGCGAATGGGCGATCTGCGCGGGGCTCAAAAGAAGTTTGACGAAGCTCAGAAATATTATTCCGAAGCGCTACAGCGAAACCCATCGGCGCTCGACGCGCTCACCGGTCTCGTAAATGTCGCTCTCGAGCAGAAACAGCTGCCAACCGCCTTGCGTGTCGTTCAGGACCAGATTGCAAAAGTCCCCGATAGCAGCGGATTCTACGTTCTGCTCGGCCAAGTCGAGCTTCGCAATCAGGATTCCGCCAAAGCTGAGCAGGCCTTTCAGAAAGCTGTCGATCTTGACAAGAACAACGTCAACGCATTCCTGCTGCTTTCCAGCGTGCAGATTTCCCGGGGCTCCGTGGACCAGGCGATTGCTGGTTACCGCAGCGCTCTGCAATCCAATCCTCGCGATATCCGAATCTACGTCGCGTTGGGTAGCTTGCTGGAATCGCGCAATCAATGGGAAGAGGCCGAAGATCTGTATAAAAAGGCGCTGGACATTCAGCCCGATTATGCTCTGGCCGCCAACAATCTCGCTTACCTGATGCTCGAACACGGTGGCAACGTCAACGTGGCGCTCTCCTGGGCGCAAATCGGCCGCAAAGGAATGCCCGATTCACCGAATTCCGCCGACACGCTGGGCTGGGCGTACTACCAGCAGGGTGTTTATAACGCCGCGATAGATCTCTTCCAGGAGGCTATCAAATCTCAGGAAGCAGTAAAGGGCAATCCGGAAAACCCTACCTATCATTATCACCTCGGCATGGCCTATCTGAAGTCCAACAATCTCGACATGGCCAAAAAACAGTTGCAGTACGCCCTGCAAATCAATCCAAATTACAGCCAAGCCGGAGAAATCAAGAAAATCCTCGCGCAATAATCTGAACAGTGCGCTGCCGAGCGTCGGAAATGATTGCGGTCGATTTGACGACGATCTTGCAGCTTCTTGCCTTCTATCGCCATTCCAGATTCAAGCGTTGGCCATACCGCGTCCCGATACAAAGTTTCACCGGCAAATAATGACGCTCCCGATTCGCGCGCTGAAGTAAAATGCCCTCGCCATCATGGATCCCAAAACCAAGCAGAAAGTCCTGCGCCTCCTGACCAATGGCATGTATATCCTCACGTCGCGTAGCGCTAAAAGCTTTGGCGCTGCGACCGTCACCTGGGTTTCGCAGGCTTCATTCAAACCGCCATTGTTGATGGTCGCGTTGCGGAAAGATGGCAGTGCGTTTCAGTGCGTCGTCGAAAGCCGCACTGCGGTTCTGCATGTGCTGGACCGCGGACAACGGGACATCGCGCAGAAATTCTTCGCGGCGACGACGGAATCGCAGGGGCTATTGAACGGCGAGCCTTACTTCAACGGAACCAATGGCGCGCCGGTCTTGGAAAATCTAGGCGCCTATCTGGAGTGCAACGCGCTGGAAATTCTCGAAAAGCCAGGCGACCATGCCATCGTCGTTTTCGAGGTTCTAAACGCCGTAATGCCCAAAGATATCGATCCGCTGACAGTTACGGGTTCTCCGTGGCAATACGGGGGTTAGCTGACGTCGAGAGTAGCAAATTGGGCGAGCCCGCTGTCCAACCCACGCAAACTCGCCCATTGGCCATTCGGGTTCTGTAACTTCTCGGTCGAGCGCGGCGTTGCCGCCGATTGTTTGTATCTGTGGCGCCGTCAGGACTTATTTGAAGAACAGGCCAGAAACCACCGCGTTGGCGCTCGTTGTCTTGGTGGTCACAACGATATGGACATGACCTGATAGCTGCCACACCAGATACTCCCCGTT
>Ga0209006_10000537_pt1 | contig 35611 bp, 31 predicted proteins | sample JacPin_JW_Ref_O2_FD_188567 | JGI IMG/M metagenome (GOLD analysis project Ga0209006, IMG submission 188567) | Forest soil microbial communities from Algoma, Ontario, Canada - Jack Pine, Ontario site 1_JW_Ref_O2 (SPAdes) (version 2) | ecosystem: Environmental > Terrestrial > Soil > Boreal... | reverse complement strand
TGCCTTCCTCGGGGCGCTGTCAGCCGGGCGCACAGGCTCGCCGGCAGGCAACGGTATGCACTATGGCCGCTTCCTACAGCCTGGCGACGTCGTAGAGGGCAGCATCTCTGGGCTCGGCGCGCAGAGGAATACGTGCGTTGCCGAATCCGGCTGAGCTATCGCGAACGTCCCCAGTGTTTGATCTGACGCGCTTGGGAGCGTGTTTAAGCCATTTTGCCGCTTGGATAGGTATCGCGTTTGCTGATGAGGCCGATCAGGCGAAACATTTTCTCTGCGCGCGCCGACCTCCCTAACATGTCACTCAGCCTCCGCCGTTCCAATGGGCTAGTACAAGCGTCGCATGTCGTCAAAGAATCCACTGCAGGGCTGGCAAGTCGAGCGCAATTCGATCCGCACTATTGGGCACGATCTGCAGCGCCCTGAATGCATCCTAGCCGAGCCGGACGGCACCTTGTGGAGTGCAGACGCACGCGGCGGAGTGATGCGCATTGCAGCCGATGGCACCCAGACCCTCATTGCTCAGCACGTCGACGCTGGATTTACCGAGTCGGACCTCAAGGAGAAATACATCCTGCGCGGTACGCTGCCGAACGGGCTCGCGTTCGACCGTAACGGAGACATTCTCATCGCCAACTTCGGGACCAACGCCATCGAACGCATGACTCGCAAGGGAGTTTCGCGCACGATCTATACCGAGATTGACGGTCGGCCGCTAGGTAAAACCAACTTTATCCTGCGCGATTCGAAACAGCGGATCTGGGTGACGGTCACGACGCGCCTCGAGCCCTGGACCAAGGCGGTCACCGAGAGATCGGCCGACGGCTATGTTGCCCTCATTGACGAGCGCGGCGTGCGGATCGTGGCGGACGGCTTCGTCGGCACCAACGAAGTGCGCCTGGATGCGCGCGAGGAATGGCTATATGTAGTGGAGAGCAACGCGCGGCGTATTTCACGGCTTAAGGTTCATCCGGATGGCTCGCTTTCGCATCGCGAGATCTTTGGGCCGGCGGATTTGGGCGGTGTCCCCGATGGCTTTGCCTTTGACGCCTACGGCAATCTATGGGTGACACTGGTGATGTACGATAAGCTGATTGCCATCACTCCCGACGGCGAGGTGCTGACGCTGCTTGACGACGGCGATCCTGCGCAGCAGGCGGCGCTCGACAGGAATTACTATGCGCGCACGCTGACCCCGGAGCTCATGCTCTCCTGCAAGGGAACCCTTGCTCCGTGGATGGCGAGCGTGACGTTCGGCGGATCCGACTTGCGCACCGTTTATTTGGGCAGTCTCATGGGCACGAACATTCCGTATTTCCGCTCGCCGGTCGCGGGTTTGCCCATGGTGCATTGGAACGAGTCGCGCGCACGCATATCAGAAAGGGACGGCCATGATTCGCCAGATCAAGAGCGGCCAGCCGGCCGCAGTTAAGGCCGAGAACAGCCTGCAGGTCCGTCAAACCGTCGAGAAGGTTCTCGGCGACATCGGTGCGCACGGCGAGCAGGCGGTGCGCGAATACTCGGCGAAGTTTGACAACTGGTCACCTCCAAGCTTTCGACTTACCACGGCAGAGATTGAGGAGTGCGTGCGTTCACTGCCGCGGCAGGTCGTCGCCGATGTTCAGTTTGCACAGCAGCAGATCCGCAATTTTGCACTGGCGCAGCGTGCGGCGCTGCGCGACGTGGAAGTGCAAACACTTCCTGGCGTTGTGCTCGGGCACAAGAATATTCCAGTTAATAGCGTCGGCTGCTATGTCCCGGGGGGTCGATACCCGATGGTCGCCTCGGCGCACATGAGCGTTGTCACGGCCAAGGCAGCCGGGGTGAAGCGCATTATTGCAGCGGCGCCGCCGTTTGGTGGCAAGCCGCATCCGGCCATCGTCGCCGCGATGCATTTGGGAGGCGCGGACGAAATCTATGCGTTCGGCGGCATCCAGGCCGTGGCAGCCATGGCCCTCGGCACCGAGAGCATTCAGCCCGTGGACATGATCGTCGGCCCGGGAAACGCCTACGTCGCCGAGGCCAAGCGCCAGCTATTCGGTCGCGTCGGCATTGATCTGCTCGCGGGGCCAACCGAGACGCTCATCATTGCGGATGACTCGTGCGATGCGGAGATGGCGGCGGTCGATCTCATCGGGCAGGCCGAGCACGGGCCAGGCAGTCCGGCGGTGTTGCTGACCAATTCAGAAAGGCTTGCTGCGGAGCTGCCGGACGCAGTCGAGAAGCTGCTCGGCTGGTTGCCGACCGCCGACATCGCGCGCGTCGCATGGCGCAACTGCGGTGAAATCATTGTATGCGACACGTTGGAAGAGATGGTGCAGGAGGCCGATCGTATTGCCTCCGAGCACGTGCAGGTACTGACGCGGGATCCGGATTACTTTCTTGAGCGGCTCAGCAATTTCGGCGCGCTTTTCCTGGGCGCGCGCACCAACGTGGCTTATGGCGACAAGGTCATTGGAACGAATCACACGCTGCCGACGATGAAGGCGGCGCGTTACACGGGTGGCCTGTGGGTTGGGAAGTTCATCAAGACATGTACCTACCAGCGCGTCTTGACCGACGAGGCCGCGGCGCTCGTCGGCAGCTTCTGCTCGCGGCTCTGCGAGCTTGAGGGCTTTTCGGGTCACAAGGAGCAGGCGGATCTGCGCGTGCGACGCTACGGGCGTAAAGTGGCCTGAGGAAGCAAGGTGTCGCTCGATCTGAAACATCATCATGGCGGAATCAGCGTCCCGGACCTAGAGGCATCGATCGCCTGGTTCGCGAAGGTTCTCGACTTCGAAGTCGAAAAGCGCTTCGAGATCGCAGCGGTGCCTGCCAAAGTAGCCATGCTGCGGCGCGGCGAGCTGCGCGTGGAGCTATTTGAAGTCGCCGGAGCGAGTCGGCTGCCGGTAGAGCGGCGCGAGCCCAATACTGATTTGAAAACTCACGGCAACAAGCATCTGGCGTTTGCCGTGCAGGATATCGATACAGTGGCCAAGGAGCTTAAGACGCGCGGAGCCGATATCGTGTGGGTGCGGCGCTTCGAATTCGGTGCGAACGTTTTCATCCGCGACAACGCGGGCAATCTCATCGAATTCGTCGAAGAGCCGCTCATGTGGCGGGAATGATGGAAAAACGGCCTGCTCTCGCACAGGCGAGCCTGCGCTCGGATCGCCTCTCAGGGAAGGTGGCACTCGTGACGGGCAGTGGTAGCGGGATCGGCCGCGGCTGCGCCCTCATGTTCGCCCGCCACGGTGCGCAGGTGATCGGGTCGGACATCAACTCCAGCACCGCAGCCGCAACCGCCGCTCTCGCGCGGCAGGAAGGCCTCACGCTGAATAGCATCGACCCGATCGATCTGACAGATCCAGCCGCCGTACAGCGACTCATCGATGCCGCAGTCGAACGCTGTGGCCGTCTGAATGTTCTTGTCAACTGCGGCGCTTGGGGAGCTTTTGAGTGGATCGAGAACATGGACTACGAGCAGCACTGGCGCAGGACACTGGCCGCGGAGCTCGACTCGGTATTCCTCGTCTGCAAGGCCGCCTGGCCTCATCTCAAGGCGAGCGGAGCGGCGTCGATCATCAATCTTGCCTCCGCGAATGCCTTCGTGGCGCTCGAGGGCTCGCCGGCGCTCGCGCATTGCGCAGGCAAAGGCGGCGTGCTCGCCATGACCCGGCAGCTTGCGATGGAGGGCGCGCCGCATAACATCCGGGCGAACAGCATCTGCCCCGGCATGACTGTCACGAGCGCTACTCGGCCGGTTCTTGAGACCATGCCGGACATCCGCGAGTCGGCACGGCGCAAGACGATGCTCGCGCGCTTCGGCGAACCCGAAGACATCGCCTGGGCGGCTCTCTATCTGGCCTCCGAGGAGGCCAGCTGGGTGACGGGCGCGGACTTCTCCATTGACGGCGGGGCCACTGCCTGGTGAACGCCGGAGTCGTCTAGAAACTCACATTGAGCCGCAGCCCGTAGTAGCGCTGCGCATCGCGCGCGGGCTGCGCGATGACCGTGCTGGTGTTGCTCCAGGGCGCGCTCCAGAAGTCCTCGACATCCTGGTAGTAAATCTTATTGAAGACGTTGTTGCAGAACGCCGTCACGGCCCATTTGCCACCGGTGCTTTGCAGCGCCGCCGAAAGGTTCATGATGCCGAAGGCTCCCTGCACTGCGGCTGGATTGGCATCCGGCAGCATCTGCGCCGAAGTTCGGTAAGCCCAGTTGCCATCGAACAGCAGCTCGACTGGCGCGCCGCCCAGCGGAACCCGTTGCTGGGCATCGACATAAAGTTTCCACTTGGGCGCGTTCGGCATGGTCTGGCCGGACATGTTGAGTACATCGCCGCTGGGAGTGAGCGTACAGTTCGTTGAGCCGCCGGCGAATCCGTTGGGGTAGTAAGGTACGCACGGAGCGTTCGTCCAGTCTTTGAACACCGCGTCGATGTAGGCTGCATCCAGGCTGACGGTGGTGAAGTTGGTTGCCCGCCAGGCGGTGTCGAACTCGACGCCACGGGTTTCCGCCTTGCCGACGGCGTCGATATTCAAGGTTCCGACCACCTGTCCGGGCTTTACCAGGTAGGTATTGATCTGGTAGTTGGTATAAATCGTATCGAAAATTGCGACGTTCAGAGTCAGGCTATGGTCCAGGTAGATGCCCTTGGTGCCGATTTCGAAGTGGTTAATGTGTTCCTGCCCCACTGGCGTGAGCGGCGCATCGGAGGTCAGTTCGCCGGCCGTGTTGTACACGCGCGGCGAATAGCCGCGCGCATAGGTCGCGTACCCCATGACATTGGGCGTGAATTGCTGTTGAACGCTGATGTCACCCACGACTGCCGAAGAATTGTCACTGCCCGTGCTGAGGGCCGCCACCGGCGGGGCGCCATTGGCAATCTGCCCGTAGTTGTAACTCAGCTGGTCATAGTTGTAGCGCAGGCCCGTAACAAGTGACGTCGTCGGCGTGATTTTCCAGGTCGACCGACCGTAAATATCGTAGGTCGCAGTGCTGGGTGTGACATCAACGTCGAGCGGCGCGCCCACAAAATCCCGCGTATAGATCTCGTGAACCGTGGTATCGGAATAAAAGAAGCCAGCGACGAAACTCAGAGGCTGGTCGACAGGCGATACTAGCTTCAGTTCTTCGCTCTTCTGAATGATTTTTTCGTTCTGGGTCTGCACGTCATTGAATGCGGGCGGGAGAACGCTCGTCGGAATGGGCGTGGTCACCAGCGTGAAGGGCGGACCACTGAGGAGTGTGTCGAAGAAATAGCCTGCCGTTGCAAATATGTCCTGGATCTGTTGCTGATTTTCGTGCTGATAAGCGGTGGTCGAAGTCAGCGTGTAGCCGCTGCCCAGATTGAAGTTCAGATCGAACTGCACATCGTTGTCATCTTGAGTGTGGCCCGCGGTGTTGACGGGACTCGTATATTTCAAGTTCGTCCAGCTGGCTGGGTTCGGTTCAAGCAGCGACTGAGTGAGCGGTGAGTTCGGGAAGAGCAGAGTCGCGCCCGCGGTCCTGTAGACATAGACAAAATTGAATCCGTTCTGCTCGACCTCGGCATGATGCACGGTCAGCTTTGCGCTGATGGCGTCGGAAATGTTCCATAGCAGCTTCGCGCGTACGCCGTTGTCGCGCTGCACGGCCTTCGTGCCGTAGAACTCGTTGGTGACTGGAAAGTAGCGCGTTGCATCGTAGGCGGCGAGGCTGAACTCAAAATTACTGGCAATCGGGCCTGAGACGCGCGCGCTGCCGCGCCATTCGTGATCGTTGGTCGCGGTCATCGAGGCCGCGCCGGTAAAATAGTCGGTCGGGTTATAGGTCACGTAGTTAATGATGCCGGAGGCTGCGGTACGTCCACCGAGAGTTGCCTGCGGCCCCTTCAGTACTTCCACGCTTTGCGCATCCTCAATCAGGTTGCCGTCGTAGGAATCGGATGGCACCGGAACGCCATCGATCATGATGGCTACGCCGGAAGGCACGCCGACGGCCTGCTCGTTCGATACGCTCGAAATGCCACGGATACCCATCGGTGCGCGACCGCTGATCGTACCGTTGATATTGAGTGACGGCACGAGCTTATTGAGGTCGGAGACGTCGCTCACGTTGGAATTCGCCAATGCGTTCGAGGACACCACGGAGGCCGAAACGGGCACGTCTTCCAGCTTCTCGGTGCGTTTCTGGGCGGTGATGACGATTTCTTGGAGCGCCGGTCCCTGGGACTGATCGGCTTGTTGCGCAAACGCAATAACCGAGCACAAGGCGGACAACATCGCCGCCAGAATGGTGCTACTTTTCATCATGGAATCCCCCTCCGATGCCACGCACCAAAGCTAGCGCGCAGTCTCCTCGCAGGAGAAATCGTTTCTGCCATTGGCGCTCATAAGCGAAACTGATGACTCCATCCGAACTCCATCCGACCGACACGAATTGCGGGCGAAGTGCTGAATTGGCTGCTACTACTTCGTCGTTGCGGCCGCTGCGCGAGTACGAAAGCTTGAGTGCGTGGCAATGGTGAGTAGGGCCACGAGAATGTTAGCCATCCCCAGGGCAACGAATGCGGGTAGCAGACCCCCGGTGCCGTCGGCTAGGAGCGTTACGACTACGCCACTTAGGAACTGGCCGACGGCAAAAGTTGCCTGCCACGCACCGTTACCGCGTCCGCGAATCTCGAAGGCAAGTCCGCGCGTGGCCCAGGTCAGGAGCGTGGGCAGAATCATGCCGCACCCCAGTGCATTGACGGCTGCGCTCGCGACGAACTGCAGCGGATCAGCCGCCTTGCCCATGCCGATGAAGCCCACGCCGATCACCAGAAATTCGACGCACAGCAGCAGGCCGATCTTGAGGCGCGCGAAGGCGCGAAACACGAACGTCCCGACCGGCACACCGAGGCTTGCGATCGCGGTAAACAGTCCAAGACGGGCGGGCTCGTGCACGCCTAGGACGCTAAGCGCGAGGCCACTTTGCGTCTGTATGGTATAGAACATAACTGAAGCGAACAGCGTGATGGTGCAGATGCCGGACATGCGTGCCCAGGGAAATACGGGGCGTGTCGCACCGCAAGCCTCGACGCCACCGGGCGGCGCGGTCGCATTCTCCGCCCAGGGCTCCCACGTGAAGCGCCAGATGGCTGCCGCCAAAAGGATACTGAAGAGATACACGCCGAAAGGACCGCGCCAGCCATAGGCGCTGCCGAGCAGACCGCCGATTGTAATGAGGGCCAGGGCCGAAACGGACGCAACCGCCGTCTGACTGGCAAGCCACTGTTCACGCGCGTGACCCTTGAAATAATCACTGATCAGCGTGGTGCTGACGGTCATAACGACTGCCTCGCACAAGCCGACGCCCACCCGCGAGGCAATGATGGCAAAGAGGTTGTCGAGCACTACAGGTGCTACACCCAGAAAGCCATAGATGACCATGGACACAATCAGAATGCGTCGGCGGCCGAAGCGATCAGCGAGCCAGCCGGCCAGCGGCGAGAACAACGTCACGCACAGCGCCGGCATCGTGAGCACGCCGCCTTGGATCAGATAGCGGTAATTGGGGACATCCTTGAAGTGAGCCATGAGCTGTGGCACTACCGGGACGAGAACCGCAATGCCCATGACCGCAAGGGTGATGGGAAGCAGCAAGATAAGACCTTGCAGGGTCCCGGCCGTGCGCGGCGCGTTCGACGGATGCGCGGACAAAGACTCCCCCCTCGTGGCAATCGGGCCGCCGGACTCTACTACTAATCCTTAAAGGCGATGCATAGGCCGTCGTGATGGGTGCAATCAGCACAATCTATTGTGGGCAATCTGCACAAGCGGTCATGATCGTAAAAGGGGGCGCCGTGCCGAGGGCGGCGTTGGGCGCAATTTGTCTGAGGGGTAGCCGTCGTGAAACTGGGTACGCTCAAAGACGGTTCTCGGGATGGCCGGCTGCTAGTCATATCAACCGATCTCGCCCGCGCGGTCGCCGCGAAGAGCGTCGTGCCGACGATGCTCGCCGCGCTCGAAACCTGGTCGACGAGCGCGCCCAAGCTTGCCGCGATTTACGAGCGGTTGAATTCAGGCGAGGTGCCCGGAACCTTTGAGCTCGACACGCGCAAGCTTTCCGCGCCGTTGCCGCGCTGCCCGCAATGGCTGGACGCCTCAGCCTTTCACAGTCATGGCGAGCTTATGGACAAGGTGTTCGGCATGCAGCCCATCGAGGGCAAGCTCACGACACCGCTCATGTACCAGGGCGCTTCGGACGATTTCCTGGGTCCACACGATGACATGCCCATGCCGAGCGAGGCGGACGGGATCGATTTCGAGGCGGAGATCGGCGTGGTTGTGGATTATGTGCCCATGGGCACGCCCGCTGCAAAGGCGCGCGATCGCATTAAGCTTTTCGTGCTGATCAACGATGCGAGTCTGCGCGTCCTCGCGGGACGTGAGATCAAGACCGGTTTCGGTTTTCTGCAATCGAAGCCCTCAACGAGTTTCGCCCCCGTCGCTGTGACACCGGAGGAACTCGGCGTCGCATGGCGCGACAGCAAAGTCCATTTGCCCGTTAAAGTGCAACTCAACGGTCGCACGTTCGGCGCTCCGGATGCTGGCAGAATGGGATTCGGCTTTCATGAGCTCATCGCGCATGCAGCGCGCACACGAACGCTTCACGCCGGGACGATCATCGGCTCCGGCACGATTTCGAACGAAGAGTACCGTACCGTCGGATCAGCGTGTATCGCAGAACGGCGTGGCATTGAGACTGTGGACCACGGCAAGGCATCCACGCCGTACATGAAATTCGGCGACACGGTGCGCATCGAAATGCTGAATTCCGGCGGTCACTCGATCTTTGGCGCCATTGACCAGCGCATGGTGGAGGCTGCGAGACCGTGAACATCCTCGTGACGGGCGCGGACGGGTTCATCGGCCGCGCGCTCGTCGCGCGGCTGCTGTCGGGTGAACCGCTGCCGGGTCTCGAGCTATCGCAGGTGAGCCTTACTCTGATCGATCAGCACTTCGAGCAAGTGGCGGCTGATCCGAGGGTGCGCACCATCGCCGGCGACATCGCCGACGGTGACCTGTTGCGCCGCGCCGTGTCTGGCGAGCTGCATTATGTATTCCATCTCGCCAGTGTGCCGGGTGGTCGCGCGGAGTCGAACTTCGAACTCGGCAGGCGTGTGAACCTCGATGGGACCCTGAGTGTGCTCGAACTGCTGCGTCGGCAGGCCCAGCCTGCGAAGGTCATCTTCGCAAGCACCATAGGGGTCTACGGCGCGCCGCTGCCGCCCGTCATCGATGAGAACACCGTGGCGGCGCCCAGCATGAGCTATGGCGCGCAAAAGCTGATCGGGGAGATTCTTGTGAGCGACTACAGTCGTCGCGGGGCCATCGACGGGCGCACGCTGCGCCTGCCGGGCATCGTCGCTCGACCGCCGCAACCCTCCGGGATGTTGTCCGCGTTCATGAGCGACATCATTCGCAATCTATCTGCCGGTCGCGCCTTCGACTGCCCCGTATCACCCGAAGGGATGGCATGGTGGATGTCACGACCATGCGTCGTTGAGAACCTGCTGCACGCGGCGGCGCTCGCTCCCCGGCAAGTCCAGGAGCGCCGCACCTGGCTGTTGCCGGTGCTGCATGCCTCCATTGCGGATATCGTCGCGGCAATCGCGCGCATTCACGGCTCGGCGGTGGCTGCAAACGTGACCTACCATCCGAATCCGGCCTTGCAGGCGCAGTTTGCCAATCTGCCGCCGCTGAATTGTCCCGCATCGCTTGCCGCCGGCTTCAGACACGACGGAACGCTCGAAGCGCTCATTGAGCGCTCGCTGCGCGGTCCTTAGTTGCCGCGCCCAGCCATGCCAGCCCCGGACGAATGCCGCGTTGCCGTAGTCACAGGCGCAAGCCGTGGGATCGGACGCGGCTGCGCGCTGGCCCTCGGCGGCGCGGGGCTCGAGGTCGTGCTTGTCGCCCGTAAGGTCGATGAACTCGAAGCCGTGGCCACGCAGATTCGCGACCGCGGCGGCCGAGCGCGAGTTGCGGCATGCGACGTGACGCGCACGACGGAGTTACACGGCGTGTTCGCGCAATTGGAGCGCTGCGACATTCTCATCAACAACGCTGGCGCGAACCGCCCGCAGCCGTTTCTCGACGTCGAAGTTGCAACGCTCGATACCCTGCTCGCACTCAATGTGCAGTCCATGTTTGTAACCGCACAGGCGGCGGCAAACATCATGGCGCGTGTCCGCTCGGGCGTCATCATCAACATGTCTTCGCAGATGGGACACATTGGCGCGGCGAAGCGCACTGTTTATTGCATGTGCAAGCATGCCATCGAGGGACTGACCAAGGCCATGGCGGTGGAGCTTGGGCCGCTCGGAATCCGCGTCAATGCGGTGGCTCCCACGTATATCGACACACCGATGACGCGGCCCTATCTCGAGAGTGAAATCTTCCGCGCGGATGTGGTGCGACGTATTCCACTTGGGCGCATTGGGACGATAGATGAAGTGGTCGCGGCGGTCATGTTTTTAGCATCGCCTGCAGCCAGCCTCATCACGGGTGCGAGTCTACTGGTCGACGGCGGTTACACGGCACAGTGAGGCAGAGTCAAATGAGCGTGCGAGCACATGTATCTGCATCGCTGTAGCGAAGTACGCGCACCCGAAGGCGAGACGTCACATGGAGGCGGCCGCGTAGTTCGTGGTGAGCGCGGCGCGCTCACAGTGGATCTGCACTGTCATGTACTCGTTCCGGAGGTCGAGACGCTCGTCAAAGATCGTCCTGAGAAACTTGCCGAAGGCGGCCTACAGAAACTCCTCATGGGCGCAGCCTCCGCCGAATACAACCGCACGGTCATGCTGCCCGCAACCTTTCCGAAGCTCACTTCCGTGGACGTGCGCCTGCGCGACATGGATGAGATGGGGGTGGATATTCAAGTGCTGAGTCCGACGTCCGTGCAGAATTACTACTGGGCGGACGTGGATCTTGCGCATGCGATCGTGCGCAAGACCAATGAGAAGATCGCAGAAGTATGTGCGACCCACCCGGAGCGCTTCGTTGCGCTCGGCAACATCGCCCTGCAGCATCCGCAGCTGTCGATCGAACAGCTTGAGCACTGCACGGGCGAGCTCGGCATGCGGGGAGTTCAGATCTCCACTGCGATCAACGGCCTTGAGCTCGACAACCCGACGTTCGCACCATTCTGGGCCAAAGCGGAAGAGCTGGGCAGTCTGGTGTTCATTCATCCCTTCGGCACGTCGCTCGGCGAGCGCGTTAACCGTTTCTACCTGCAGAATCTGATCGGGCAACCCATCGAAACCACGATTGCATTGTCACACCTCATCTTTGGCGGCGTGCTCGACAGACACCCGCGACTCAAGATACTCGCTGCACATGGCGGAGGATATCTTCCTTCTTACATCGGGCGCTCCGACCATGGTTATCGGGCGCGCTCCGATGCGCGCAGCATGGCGCGCGCACCGAGCGAATATTTGCATCAGCTCTTTTTTGACAGTCTCGTCTACTCGCCCGATGCCCTGCGGCACCTCATCAACCAGGTCGGCGCAAGTCAGGTTGTAGTCGGAACCGATTATCCATTTGACATGGGTGCGTACGACGTACACCCGCTGATTGCGGGCGTGCCTGGACTTAGCGAGGAGGACAAAGCCGCAATTCTCGGCGGCAATGCCGTGCGCCTCTTGGGTCTTAAGAGTCGGGTACGTGGTGGCGGCGGCAGTACGTAGCAGTTCCAGTAACTTCGACTAAGCAAGAGGTCTCGTGGCGCGGATCAAAAAGATCCTGATCATTGGTGGCGGCATCGGCGGTCTGTCGGCCGCGATTGCTGTGCGTCGCGCCGGGATCGCGGTTGACCTTGTGGAGATCAACAAGGAGTGGAATGTCTATCACGTCGGCATTGTCGTGCAGGGCAACGCATTGCGCGCGTTGGCGGCGCTCGGAGTCGTCGATCAGTGCCTTGCGGCAGGCTTCCCCTACAACGGCTTGGAGTTCCGCGATATCGGGGGACGGCTGCTGGCAGATATTCCGGGGATCAAAATAGCCGCAGGGCTGCCGAGCGAACTGGGGCTGACGCGACCGGCGCTGCACAAGGTCCTCTCGCAAGCAGCACTCGCCGCAGGAGTTGTAGTCCGACTGGGAACGTCCGTCACCGATATTCGTGAAACCGTCGATGGCGTGAATGTCAAGCTGACTGGTGGCTCGAGCGATGCCTACGATCTTGTGGTAGGCGCGGACGGAGTGTCTTCGAAGACGCGCACGACACTGTTTGGAGACGCGCTCAACCCGAAGTTTACTGGACAAGGCGTGTGGCGCTACAACGTGCCGCGGCCGCCCGAGCTTACTCGTGCGGTGATGTACATGGGACTTGAGCGCGGCAAATGTGGCTTCATTCCGCTGACGGCAGACACTGGGTACCTCCTGCTGGTGCAGGCGGAGTCGGGAGCGCGCATACCGGAGGAGAAACTTGCGCAGTGCTTTCGTGAGCGGCTCGCGCGCTGCACAGGCGTCATGGCGCAGCTGCGTGACAAGATCACCGATTCGAGCCTTGTAGTCTACCGCCCTCTTCAGGCGCTCTTCATGCCCGCGCCGTGGCACAAGGGGCGAGTGCTCCTCATCGGCGACGCCGTGCACGCAACGACTCCGCATCTGGGGCAGGGCGCGGCGCAGGCGATGGAGGACGGGGTGGTTCTCGGCGAGTTGCTTGCCGAAGACGCGCCGCTCCAGCAGCTGATGCTGGCATTCATGCAGCGGCGCTACGAGCGCTGCAAACTCATTTTTGACGCATCTTTGCAGATTGGAGAATGGGAGCAGCATCCGACGTCGGACGCCGATCCGGCCGGGCTGATGGCGCGAATGATCGAGGTGTTCGCTCGGCCTATCTAATCCGCTCCAGTCGCGAGAATTCGCATCACCCAAAGGTGAATGCGAATGCCTGAACGTCTGGGTCCGAAAACTCGATCGTGAATGTGTGCTGCCCCACGCCGCCTGTCTGGCGGATGAGCTGGTACAGCCGGTGCTCACGCACGACCCCGTTTCCGTTTGCATCAACGTCCACGCCGTGGCTTGTGGCGGGCGCCGCGCCATCGAGCATCACTCGGAAGCGGATGTCTTTGTGGTTCGCTGCTGGCCCGAGCACCAGATGCAGATCCCGCGCTTGAAATCTGAAGACGATCGTCCCCGGCGCACGCAGCAGCGTGGCATTCTCCTCGCCGACGAGCCAGTTGCCGGCGAGTCCCCACTCATTGAGATTGAGTTTTGCAGGCGCGGAATACGCTTTGGAAACATCCGGTGCTATGCCCAAGGGCGACGCAAAATGCTGGGCGTGCTCATAACCGACATAGGTCTCGGGTGAGCGAATGTGCGCACTGTCCGCCGCGATTTCGACTCCTGTTGCGCTTGTCGGGCTAGCGCTGACTTGCGGCAAGTTCTTGACGCCACTGTCGATCAGGAGCTGACGGATGATTTCTTCCGACGCCGCGTAGTCGCCCTCGCCAAAGTGATGAGCCCTTATGTGACCGAGCGCATCGATGAAATAATGGGCGGGCCAATATTGATTGTTAAATCCTCGCCAGACCGCGTAGTCATTATCGAGTGCCACCGGATAGCTGATTCCTAAGTCACGTACGGCCCGACGTACGTTATCCGGGGCTTTCTCGAAAGCAAACTCCGGCGTGTGAACGCCGACCACGACCAATCCGTGGTCCTTGTACCTCTCGTACCAGCCTTTGACGTAGGGCAGCGAACGCAGACAATTGATGCAGGAGTACGTCCAGAAGTCGATCACCACGACTTTTCCATGCAAGGAATCGCGCGTCAGCGGTGGTGAGTTCAACCATAACGTCGCGCCGTCAAGTGCCGGCAATTGGCCCTCGATCGGAAGATCCGGCGAGGCTGCATTGTTCGGCGTGCGAAGGCCCGCCGCCGCAAACACAGACATCCCCGTGGTCACATCGCCACTGCCCGGCACTGCGCCGCGCGGCGCGATGCTTGCGATGAGAGACTGTTCGAGTCTTTCAGTACCTTGCGTCGAAACTCGCGTGAGGAAGCCGCTGTCCCAACCGAACGCGATGGCAGCGACCGCAATTAGGACGGCGACCCCCAGAGAGCGCCGCAGCCATTCACCCGTTCCGAGACCGGCTTTGAGCGCGGCAAACACGCGGCCGCCGGCCAACAGTGCAATCGCGAGCGATGTTGCGGCGCCGCCCGCATAGGAGAACAGCAGGAGTGTCGTATGCGCGCTGGGACCGGAGATGGCGGCCCCGGTGAGCACCAGTCCGAGGATTGGGCCTGCGCAGGGCGCCCATAAAAGGCCCGTCGCCACACCGAGGAGCAAGGAGTGAGTCATTCCCGCGGTGGGGCGGGAACCAGAGGATTGCTGCGTCAGCCGGTTCCCGAGTGCGACGAAGGGGCGAGCGAGCCAGTCCGCTGCCCGCCGGGATAGAAGGGTCAGCGCGAACGCTGCCATTAACACCAGCGCGATCAATCGCCCGTATTGGTTGATATGTACCGCCCAGGAGCCTCCGACTGCGGCAAGAGTTGCAACCGCAGCGAAAGTCAGTGCCATTCCAAGGAGCAACGGCAGTCCGCTCTTCACGAAGGGTTGTTCGGCGCGCGCGAACACGAACGGCAAGACGGGCAGGATGCACGGGCTCAGGATCGTCAACATGCCGCCCAAAAACACCAAGACCACGAGAACCATCCAACGCCCCTTATTGAACTTCTCGATGACTTCTACCGAGCCGCGCAACCAGCGAATTCGTGGGGTGCGTGCTCGCGAGCCTATCCTAAGCTAAACGGTACGGGCACGGGCTATGCTGATAGAGGCCGTCGATTGCCCGACTGACATTATCGATTTGATCGTCCCGGGCAGTCTCTTCACCCTGAGCCAAGTGTTCAAGAGGGGTATTTTATGGCTAAGGTAATTTGCGTTCTCTATGACGATCCTGTCGACGGTATGCCCAAAAAGTATGCCCGCGACACTATTCCGCACATCGCGCGCTATCCGGGCGGGCAGACCGCACCGACTCCGAAGCAGATCGATTTTAAGCCCGGTGAACTGCTGGGGTGCGTATCCGGAGCGCTCGGTTTGCGCAAGTATCTCGAGTCGCAAGGGCACACGCTGGTCGTCACATCCGACAAGGACGGGCCCAATTCGGTATTTGAGCGCGAGCTAGCGGATGCAGAGATCGTGATCTCGCAACCGTTCTGGCCGGCTTACCTCACCGCCGAGCGCATCGCCAAGGCTCCGAAACTCAAGCTTGCGATCACAGCCGGGATCGGCTCGGACCATGTTGACCTGGAAGCCGCAATGAAGCGCGGGATCACCGTGGCAGAAGTCACCTACTGCAACAGCATCAGCGTCTCTGAGCACGTCGTGATGATGATCCTGGCGCTGGTGCGCAACTACATCCCTTCGTACAAGTGGGTCATCGATGGCGGTTGGAACATCGCCGATTGCGTCGAGCGGGCCTACGACCTGGAGGCCATGGACGTCGGCACGGTTGCCGCCGGCCGAATTGGGTTTGCAGTGCTGCGTCGTCTCAAACCCTTTGACGTCAAGTTGCATTACACGGACCGCCACCGCTTGCCCGAGAGCGTCGAGAAAGAACTCAACGTCACCTTTCATCCGAATGCGGAATCGATGGTCAAGGTCTGCGACGTCGTCACAATCAATGCGCCCTTGCATCCGGAGACGGAAAACCTCTTTGATGACGCGCTCATCAGCAAGATGAAGCGCGGGGCATACATCGTCAATACGGCTCGCGGCAAGATCTGTAATCGCGACGCAATCGTCAAGGCACTTAAATCGGGACAGCTGGCAGGTTATGCGGGGGATGTGTGGTTTCCGCAACCCGCGCCGCAGGACCATCCCTGGCGGACCATGCCTCACCACGGCATGACGCCGCATACTTCGGGGACGACGCTCTCAGCGCAGACCCGCTACGCGGCAGGTACGCGTGAGATTCTCGAGTGCTGGTTCGAGAAGCGGCCGATACGCAACGAGTATTTGATCGTCGATGGCGGTAAGCTCGCGGGAGCCGGTGCACACTCCTACAGCGCCGGCAACGCGACCAAGGGCTCTGAAGAAGCAGCGAAGTACAAGCGCGCCTGACAGATCAGTGCCATGCGATGCGCCCGGTCGCCGCGCGGCCGGGCTGCATCCTTCTTGCAGCCATGAAACTCTATCTCAATAAAATGCGTGGTGCGGGACCCGCGCCTGTACGGTTGCCCGCGAAGTCGATAGTGCGCGGCTTCCTCGGGGCGCTGCTCGCAATCGGAACCGTGGCGTACCTCGCCGCCTCGAGCGGCACACCGCTGGTGTTGGGTTCATTTGGCGCAAGCTGCGTGCTTTTGTTCAGCTTTCCGGATAATCCGTTTTCGCAGCCCCGCAACGTGATCGGGGGCCATTTCGTCTCCTCCCTCGCAGGCCTTTTGTTTCTGGCCGTTTTTGGCTCGGCATGGTGGTCGACGGCCCTTGCTCTTGCGAGCGCCATTGCTCTCATGCACGTGACGCGTACGGTGCATCCGCCGGCGGGATCAAATCCCGTGATCATCATGCTTACATCGCCGACCTGGGATTTTCTCGTCAGACCGACATTGCTGGGAGCGGTAATTCTCGTGGCGGTAGCACTGGTCTTCAACAATACCGCTAAGCAGACTCAATACCCGCGCTATTGGATCTGACGTAAGCCGCATTCGCAAATCACCGCATTGCTGCAACCGGAGCTATCCTGTTAGCATCGTGATATTCGGATGGACACAGCGCACAGCGCATCCACCGGCCCTGCCGTGCAGGGCACGTAATTCAACGACTGGCTCGGCGTCATGGGGTGTAGCGTCGCGCTGTGATAGTTCGCTATCTCGAATACCTGGCAGCGCTCGCACGCGAGCGCCATTTTGCGCGCGCTGCCGCGGCGTGCAGCGTGACCCAGCCCACATTGTCGGCGGGTATCAAGCAGCTCGAAGAAAGCCTCGGCGTTTTAATCGTTGAGCGCCGTCAGCGCTTTGTAGGCTTCACGGCCGAGGGTAATCTCGTGCTCGGCTGGGCTCACCGGGTGCTTGCCGACCACGCCAGTCTCGAACAGCAGTTGAGCGAACTGCGCGAGGGCCTCGAGGGACGGATCAGGATTGGGGCAGTACCCGTTAGTTTGCCGGCGGTCGCGCTATTGACGGCGCCCTTTGCAGCACGGCATCCGCGAACGCGTTTCGAAGTGATCTCGCAGACGTCAGTCGAGATTCAACGCGGGCTCGACGATTTCACGATCGACGCGGGAATTACGTATCTCGATAATGAGCCATTGTCGCGAGTACGAACCGAGCCTCTGTTCCGCGAACATTACGTTCTGATCACTCATGACGAGGGCAGTTTTGCCGGGTTAGAGGCCATTGGCTGGGCGCAGGCTGGGACCCTGCCACTGTGTCTCCTCACGCCCTCGATGCAGAATCGACGCATCATCGATACGAACTTTCGTGCCGCGGGGGTGGAAATCAGCGCCGCAATCGAGACAAACTCCCTTGTCACTTTGTGGTCGCACATTCGGTTCGGACACTGGTCGACGGTTGTTCCCAACACGTTTCTCCTGCTGCTGCGACAGCAGGAAAGCGTGATCGCCTTGCCGTTGGTGGCACCTGAGGCATCACATGTCCTCGGGCTGGTTGTTCCCGACCGCGAGCCGACGCCGCCATTGACGCGCGAACTTCTCGACGTCGCCAGAACGCTCGATCTTGGCGCGAGAATAAGGGAACACACGGCTCGGTCGTGGCCGCCAAAGAGCATCAACCCGGTTTGCAGCGGATGATCTTGAGTTTTCTCCCCTACCCACCAGCGATTCCGGTCGTCAAAGACGACTTCGGTAATCTGTCTGAACTTTTTTTATCTTTTTATTTGTGCCGAAAAAAGCGTGGCGCGACATGTCCGCCGTATATTTGCTCGCCTCAGGATGTCGGCCGAGCCCTTCTGCGAGTGCGCGAATGTGGTGTGGCCCGGCTCCGCAGCAGATGCCAAGGTAATTGATGCCCAAAGCGTAGGCCTCGCGCCCGAAGTCGTACATCTGCGAACGCGTGCATACAAAGGGATCGAGCCCAGTGGGAAACGCGCGCGCATCGCCGCAGCACGGATCTGTCAGCGACATGAACGATGGCTGCTCGGGTGTCGTTCGATAGGGCACCGGCAGTGCCGCAACGTGGCATTTCACCGCTCTACGGATCTCCTTGAGCAACGGCATCATGGTGTCTGGGCCGCGATGGCAGTTGAGGCCAACCACGTCGGCTCCCGCATCCTCGAGGCGTTTGCAAGCCTCCGCCGCGGACCAGCCGTCGCGCAGTTGCTCTTCGCGATGGAAACATACGGTCACGACCGCCGGAACCTTGGAATATTTCCTGATGGCCGCTAGCGCCATGAGCGCCTCCGCGCCCCAGGAATATGTCTCGGCAACTATGTAATCCACGCCAGCTTCTGCCGCCCAGCCCACCTGTTCCTCGAAGATTCTGTCGACTTCCTTGAGGGCCTTCTTGTCTGCCGGATCATAGATATTGGTATTGCAGATATCGCCAGCAAACAACGTACCGGTCTCGCGGGCCACTTTCTTGGCGATGCCAAGCGCCATGCGATTCATCGGTAACAAGTCCTTCTCCCGGCCGATCACGCGCAGTTTCTCCCGGTGTACGTAATAGGTCAGCGCCTGCGTCACATCCGAGCCCGCATGGACAAAGTCCCGATGCAGCTGTTCAACGACCTCTGGGTGCTCGATAAGCACTTCGGGAACAAAGGCGCCCGCTTGCAGATAGCCGCGGCGTTCAAGCTCGAAGACGTACCCTTCGGCGCAGATGACGGGCCCCTTGGCGAGGCGTGCCATGAGACCGGGCCCCTTGGCAAGGCGCTCCTTAAGGCCCGGTCCCTTGGCGCGTGCGGCGCCGGTCGGCTTGCGGGGTTTTGCTGTCGATTTCTTGAGGGCTCGTGTCGTCATTTGGGTCTCCAAGACTTGGTTGCCATGGGCAAGAATGAATTGAAAAATATTTGCGGTTCTTCAAGACCGCATACGTAAACCCTGTGGATCGAATGCGGCTGCATCCAGACGCCGCGCCGCGCGCCGCACACCTATGATCTCAACTTCGAAGCTGCCACCGGCTTGCGCCAGTTCAGCGGGAACATATCCGAGGGCGATCGAGGTCTGCGCGCTGTGGCCGAAGCCTCCGGAAGTCACGGCGCCGACGACTTTGCCATCGTGCCAAATCGGCTCATCGCCGCTGGCATCGGCATCTGCAGCGGCGACCGAAAACGCCACCAGCCGCACGCCGCCGCCGCGGTCCTTGTCGGCGGCCGCCGCAGAGCGTCCGATGAAGTCACCCTTGCTAAGGTCGACAAAGCGGCCGAGAGATGCTTCGTACGGACCATAAATCGGTCGATATTCGCGAGCCCAGGTGCCGAAGCTCTTTTCCAGTCTCATGGCGTTTAGAGCGCGCGCACCGACCAGTCTCATCCCATGAGCGCGCCCGGCCGCGACGAGCAGATCGTAGAGTGCACGCTGATAGTCACTCGTCACCCAGATCTCGTAGCCTAGATCGCCAGTGAAGGACACGCGGCCAAGCAGCGCGGGAATCATGCCGACATCGATCTGCTTGAATGACAGAAATGGGAACACGGCATTCGATAAATCCTCGCGCACGAGGCCCTGCAGGAGCGCCCGTGCGTGCGGCCCGGCGACTGACAAGCCGACGTATTCGGTTGCACAGGGACGCACGCGCACGCCGCTCGCCGGCATATAGCGTTCGAACCAGCGCATGTAATAGTTCTCGGCGGCATAGGTGCCGATGAGAAAGACATGGTTCGCGCCGAGGCGGCACATCGTGAAGTCACCGATCAACTTGCCGCGCTCATTGAGCATAGGCGTAAGTCCGATGCGGCCGACGGCAGGCACACGATTCGCCATTACGTGATCGAGCCACTCTGCGGCACCCGGGCCGTCGATCTCAAACTTTCCGTAAGTTGAGATTTCCAGCAGACCCACCGCTTCGCGTACGCTGCGGCATTCGGCCGCGACGTGCTCGTGCGCATTTGAACGGCGGAAGGTGATGCTCTCCTTGGCCGCGACGCCAGGTGGCGCGAACCACAGGGCATGCTCCAGGGCGCAGTACTCGCCGAACACTGCGTTCTGCCCCGCGAGGCGGTCGTACACCGGAGTCGTGCGCAGCGGCCGCGCGGCCTCGAGTTCCTCATTCGGAAAGCGGATCCGGAAGCGCCGCGAGTAGTTCTCTCTGACCTTGGCATTGGTGTATGCGAGAGTTGTCCACCCGCCGTAGCGCGCGACATCCATGCCCCAGATATCCGCGCCCGGATCGCCATCGACCATCCAATGTGCGAGAGACAGTCCCACTCCGCCGCCTTGACTAAAGCCTGCCATCACGCCGCAAGCGACCCAGAAGTTCCTAAGTCCCTTGATGGGACCAATCAACGGATTGCCGTCCGGTGCGAAGGTAAAAGGGCCGTTGATAACCTTCCTGATGCCAACACTCCCCAGCGCCGGAAAATGCTCGAAGCCAATCTCAAGACTGGGTGCGATTCGTTCCAAATCATTTGGCAGCAAATCCTGCCCGAAATCCCACGGCGTCGTATGTTCCGACCACGGCGTCCCCGCACGCTCGTAGGTGCCCATCAGCATGCCGCCGCGCTCCTGGCGCAGATAGATTTCGCCTTCGAAATCGATGCAGTGCAGCTGCTCTGGGCGGCCGGCGAGTTGCGCGATGTCGTCGGTTAGTATGTATTGGTGCTGCATCGCCAGAATGGGTAACTCGAGCCCCACCATGCGGCCGACTTCGCGCGCCCAAAGCCCGCCGGCGTTCACCACATGCTCGGCATGGACACTGCCATGCTCGGTGATGACGTCCCAGCTGCCGTCTGCGCGTGCCTTGAGGTCCGTTACACGCGTACGCCGCACGACTTCCGCTCCCGCGATTTCAGCGGCCTTCGCATAAGCGTGCGTAACACCATACGGATCCACATGCCCTTCGATGGGATCGTACATGGCGCCTGTGAAATGCTGCTTGTCCATCAGGGGAAAGAGCTTGGCTGCCTCGTCGACCGAGATGATTTCAAGATCCATACCGAGGTAACGGCCGCGCGCTTGCGCCATTTTCAGCCAGTCAAGCCGCTCCTGCGTGCCGGCGAGCATGATGCCCCCGGTGATGTGTACACCGCAGGATTGGCCCGAAATCCTTTCGATTTCCTCGTAGAGCTTGATGGTGTATTGCTGCAGTTTGGCGACATTCGGATCGCCGTTGACAGTGTGCATGCCTCCCGCGGCATGCCAGGTAGATCCGGAGGTCAATTCGGCCCTTTCGATGAGAAGCACGTCTTTCCAGCCAGCTTTCGTCAGGTGATACAGAACGCTCACGCCGACGACGCCTCCGCCGATCACCACCGCTTGTGCATGCTTCTTCATTGCTCCAATCCGATCGTCATACGAGTGCGCAACTGCGTGTTAAGGCCTGGTTTGGGGCCCATCACTTATGTATTTGAGACTGCTAAGCGCAGCGGCGGATCTACGAACTCCGGTCGATTCCCGAAGCGCTCAATTAGCCACGAGCGAAACAGAGCGATCGCTGTGTCGCTCAGGCCTTCCGGATGAGTGATTAAGTAGTAGCCGTAGCCATCGTCGAGACTGACGTCGAACGGTCTAACGAGACGGCCGGTGCGAATCTCCTCGATGAAGAGATTCGGGTCGACTAGCACAATACCTGTGCCACTGAGTGCGTATTGGACGGCAAGCACAGCGGTATCGAAAACCAGGCTGCCCTCGAAATTAACCGGACCCACGCCGAACTGCCGCACGAACTGAGTCCACCTGTCGTGGCGGGGGAGATCCGCGATGCGCACGTGCACGACTTCATTGGCCGCGATAAATTGCGCCAAATCCTTGCCCGCATGACGCGCGGCCACGTCGGGGTGACATAGCACACTCAGTCGCACCTGCCAGAGCAGATCAGTTACCAGATCCGTCACCGTCGGTTTCGAGTACACGACAGCCACATCGACATCAGAAAGCGGCGGTCCAACGCCGTGGGGACTGACTAAGTCAATGGTCACTTCGGCGCTCGTATGGCGGAAGTCGCGCAGAATCGGCACCGCCAGTTGCACCGCGAAACTTGGCGGCATCTGGACGCGCAGGGTCCGTGCCGTCGGCGCACCCTCGTTGCGCAAATCATCGAGCGCATATTCCAGGCGGTCGAAGGACTTCATGATCGCCGGTAGCAGATATTGACCTGCCTTTGTCAGGACCAGGGCGTGTGGACGGCGCTCGAAGAGCTGCTGCCCGAGGAGCTTCTCAAGCGCGATGACATGTCGCGAGAGTGCGCTTTGCGAAATAAGGAGCGCGTTGGCGGCTGCCGTGAAGCTGCCATGTTTTGCAACACCCTCGAATGCCCGCAATGCGTTCAAGGGAAGCCAACGTCGATCGATCGGTGAGTCACTCATCTGGTCCTCCCGCAGCGGGTGTTCGATGCGCAAGCGTGTCGTAGCGGCGGTAGCGTTCATTCTAGCTGGTACTTGCGCGTCCTGTTTCTCCAATCGAGCGCGTCCTGGAAGCTGCCATACGCGTAGCCCTCCTTACCCGAAAAGAAGCCCGGTTCGAGGCCGTTGGAGGTGTTCCAATGCCTTTTTTCGATAGCGCTATTCAATTTCTCGGCTTTGATGGACGGCGCAAGTGTGAAAGCCTGTGGCGCTGTTGGAACAACGATTTGCCGGCATTGCCTCGGAAGGTGATGCGATCAGTAGATTCACCAAGCTGAAGACAATATGGACGGCGTACCAATGAGTGCGAGCAAACAGGATGTAGCGGTGGCGGCGTCCGTGCATCGTATTCGCTCAATCGACATCACTCACCACCGCCTCGCATTTGATCCGCCGTTCCGAGCAAGCTGGGACAGCAAGCCACGCGTTCATCTGGATGCTACGATCGTGCGGGTCGCAACGAACACGGGTTTCGTGGGCTATGGCTCCGGCGATCTGATGGTGGGCTTCGCGGGGCACGAAGATCTATTCATAGGCCAAGACCCCCTCGCCATCGAGCGCCACTACCGAATCCTGTCCCATATCGACTTCCACTACGGCCGCTGCTGGCCCCTCGATCTGGCTCTGTGGGATCTTGCCGGGAAAATTGCCGGACAACCCTGCTGGAAGCTCCTGGGAGGACTCTCCAATCGCCTGCGCGCTTATGCATCGTGCGGTGTTCTGCGCGACGCCGGCGCGCTTGTGGAGCAGGCGGAACGCTTCGTCGCACAGGGTTTTCGCGCCTTGAAGCTGCGCTTTCATCGAGGCGACTGGCGGGATGACGTGCGTGCGCTCGAGGCCGTACGGGCGCGCGTCGGCGACCGCTTGGAGCTACTGGTTGACTGCAATCAGGGCTGGCGTCTGCCGTGGGATACAGAGGCATCATGGACCTTTAAGGATGCGCTGACGGTCGCCCGCGAGCTCGAGCGGCTAAATGTCTATTGGATGGAGGAGCCGTTGCACAGAGCCGACTTAACGGGCATGCGGTTATTGCGCGAAGCCACCGATGTGAGGATTGCCGCTGGAGAAATGACCCGCCAATTACATGAGCTGCGGGACTTGATTGGCGGCGGTTGCGTGGACGTGCTGCAGCCTGATGCGGCGCTCGTCGGAGGCATTACGGGGCTGCGACGCATCGTAATCATGGCACAGGAGCAGCACATCGTATTTACGCCGCACACCTGGACAAACGGCATGGGTGTGACAGCCAACGCTCATCTTGCGGCCGGACTTGCGGAATCACCTTTTCTTGAGTATCCGTTTGACCCGCCCGATTGGAGCCTCGAGCGACGCGACTACATGATGGCTGAACCGCTTACGGTCGATCGCGACGGCTGCATCAATCTAAGCGACGCCCCGGGGATGGGTTACGCGCTCGATGAATCGCGCCTCGCCAACACCATTATGAGCCGGGGGCGCGACTGACGAATGAAGTTCATGAAGACCCGCACGCAATCGCGCATGTGATCATTCGGGCGGTTTTTCTCCCGAGAACTTGACCGCGGTGGCGCCAATTACGGGCCCAATAGTCGCACTGTCACTCACGAACAGGTGTACTTCCCGCTCGAAGCGCAAGTTTCCCTGCACCACCGCCCCGGGCCCAATCACGATTTTTGGCATGTCGTTCGACCCCCAGTGAAAAAACCATATGACGTCGCTGGAGTCCTTCTGAACCAAGATCCCGCCGTCCACGTGAGAATTGCTACCGACGTCGAGATTGCCGTTCACCGTCTTGATGCCGCCACCGACGTGTGCTGCCTGCAGCACGATTTTGCCGTTTACATTTGTGAGCGCGCCGCCGACGTCTGCTCCTGTGTGCAGAGTGAGTGACCCGTTTACGGCAGAAATGGCATGTGCAACGCTTGCCGCATCACCGAGCGTGATAGATCCATTCACCGTATGCAGCTCGTCGGCTGTTGCGTGCGCGCCCATGCTGATGCTGCCGTTTACCGTTTGCGCACCCGTAACGGCAGCATTGTCGGCAATGTGAATGGAGCCGTTAACGGTGGATGCATCATCCTTTTTTTGTCCCGCGTTGACGTGAATCGATCCGTTGACGGAGTGCGTGTCACCGGATGTCCGATCGGATTTTGCGTCTTTCTGACCCCCATTTGGGTGACTGTCATCCGCGTTGACGCAACCGGTCAAGGCGCAGAGGAGGGCAACGAGTGTGATCGGCACGCAGCGAATCATGGTGAAACTCCTGCTCCGCAGATTTCGGCATAAAAATGGAATGCTTACCCTGAACATAGCTTATATGAGCCGAGTGACGGCGACATCCTGAGTGTACCTGCCGTGCCGTTGGCTGATGAGATTGCGCGTCGCCGTGGGCTCTAAGGCTTAGTTGTATTACGAGGGATCTTGAATTGAAAGGTGGTGCGATCGGCGTCTCCGGATCGCACGTCCACGCTTCCACGGTGTACCTGGACAATCTGGTGCACGATGTAGAGCCCGAGTCCGAGGCCCTGGTTCTGCCCGGGCTCGCGCTGACCGCCCTGGAAGGGCTCGAAGAGGCGCGGCAGCACGTGGGAAGGGATGCTGCCCGCGTTGGTGACGGATAGTACGATGCTATCGGGATCGGATCCGTCGAGCTGAATCTTGACGGGTGCGTCGGCCGCACCGTGCTGCAGTGCGTTGCCGATAAGGTTGGACGCGGCCTGGGCCAATCGTTCCGCATCCCACACACCGGCGAGATCACCTTGCTGCTGCAACTCGATGCGGCGTACCGGGAAAGCAGACTCGTATTCGCGCACGACTCGTTGAACGGGCTCTCCGAGGTCTGAGTGACTTACTTTGAGGGGAATGCCACCCGCGAGCCGCGCGCGAGCCAGATCAAGCATGTCATCGATCATTCGCGTCATGCGTCTGCCGCTCATGAGAATGCGCTTAGCTGTTCCGCGGACAGTTTCGTCTTCGGACTGGTGTTGAACCATGTGTGCGGCCATCAGGATGGCGCTCAGGGGGTTACGTAGATCATGTCCGAGTACCGCAGTAAACATCTCGTTGAGCCGTAACGTTTCGGTTTGCTCTTGTAATTGTCGCGCGAGCTGCTGCTTCTGGCGGTACAGCCGAAAGAAAACGGCCGCCTTGTTTTCGATGATGTGAGGTTCGATGGGCTTATACAGGAAATCCACAGCGCCGCTTTCGTATCCCTTGAAGAGACGGTGCTGATCACGCGCGGCGGCCGTTACGAAGATGATCGGAACTTCGCGTGTGCGCTCGCTGCCGCGCATGAGCTCGGCGAGTTCGAAACCGTCCATTTTTGGCATTTGCACATCGAGGAGGGCGAGCGCGACCTCGTGTACCAGCAGTAATTCCAACGCTTCAGAACCAGAGCGCGCTGTGAGTACTTCCACGTCGTCGCGACGCAGCAACGCCGAGAGCGCAAGGAGATTTTCCTCGAGGTCATCGACGAGCAAACACTTCACGCATTCCTGCATTCGAATCCTCTACCTGTTCCGCGGGGCCTCATTTGCCGTAGCTTCCGGGCTCGCCAGTGCCTGCAACAGTACTGCAATTTCTGCAAGTGGCAGCACAAAATCCGCCGGAGTCCTCTTAAGTGCCGAAAGCGCCATCAACGGTACCTGCGCGCTTTCGGGCTCCTGCACAATCGTTACGCCTCCAGCGCGATGTATAGCCGCGAGCCCGGCGGTGCCGTCATCATTCGCGCCAGTTAGAATAATGCCCATGAGGCGCTCGGCGTAAATATCCGCGGCGGATTCGAAGAGTACATCGATCGACGGTCGCGAGAAGTGCACCAGCTCGTCGATGGAGAGGGCGAGTTGCGGGCCCTCGTCGAGCAACAAATGGTAGTCAGACGGGGCGAAGTATACAGTGCCAGGCTCAACACGCATCTTATCTTCCGCCTCCATAACCTTGAGGGCGCATTTGCGCGTAAAGATCTCCGCAAGCAGACTCGGTCGCTCGCGTGGCAAGTGCACCACGATAAATAAGGGCGCGCGCAAGTCAGCGGGCAAGGCAGGCAGCAATACGGATAGCGCCTCCACCCCACCGGCGGAGGCGCCGATCACAATGGCGTCGACGCGCCCCCGCAGCGCCTCGACGCCTGTCACGGTTCGGCTCTCTTTTGAAAGATGCGATCTTCGCGCACGAGTTCGACGAACGATTGCGCATGAGACGAGAGGCTCAACGACTCCTTCATCCCGATGCCGAGAAAACCCTTGCGACACAGTGCATCCCGGAACAAGCCTACGGCGCGGTTTTGTAAATCACCGTTGAAGTAGATGAGGACGTTGCGGCAGGAGATCAGCTGGACTTCCGCAAAAACACTATCCGTGGCAAGGCTGTGATCCGAGAATACGATGTGGCGCCTGAAGGATTTATCGAACACCGCTCTACCGTAGGCGGCGGTGTAGTAATCAGAAAGCGATGCGCGGCCCCCCGAATTTCGGTGGTTCTGCGTGAAACCGGCGATACGATCAACTGCGTAAACGCCGGCGGCCGCTTTCTGCAGAGACTGCGGATTGATGTCAGTGGCGTAGATGAGCGTGCGCTCGAGCAAGCCCTCCTCGCGCAGGAGAATCGCGAGTGAATAGACCTCTTCACCGGTGCTGCAACCGGCGACCCATACCTTAAGTGACGGATAAGTGCGCAGCAGCGGGACTACTTTCTCGCGCAGCGAGCGAAAATAAGTGGGGTCGCGAAACATCTCGCTGACGGGTACGGTCAGAAAGCTCAGCAGCGCGGGGAAAGTTGCAGGGTCGTGCAGGACCTTGTCCTGCAGTTGCGAGAGAGTGAGGCATCCAAAACGACTGGGCGCGCTCGTCAGCCGCCTTTTTAGGGACGCGGCGGCATAGCGACGAAAGTCGTAGTGATATTTGAGATAGATGGCATCAACCAGAAGCCGTAATTCAATGTCAGTGTTGTCGGCCGCCACGATTCGCTCGTTACTTCGGCATCCATACGCGCAGGAGCGATAACAGCTTCTCCACGTCCAAGGGTTTTGCGATGTAGTCGTTAGCCCCCGCCGCGAGGCACCGTTCCTGGTCGTCCTTCATCGCCTTCGCGGTGAGTGCGATGATGGGTACTTTGCGCCACTCGTGACGTTTGCGTATCTCGCGCGTCGCGGTGATGCCATCCATTTCAGGCATCATGATGTCCATCAAGACAAGATCAATTGCGTGCGCAGGATCGCTCAGACTGCGCGCGAGCGCTTGAATGGCCTCTTTGCCGTTGCGTGCGATCTCAATCTTGGCGCCCTTGGGCTCGAGCAGGCTTGTAAGCGCAAAGATATTTCTGACGTCGTCCTCCACTACGAGAATGCGGCGTCCGTCGAGCATCGCCTCCCGGTCCCGAGCCGCTTTCAACATCAGCTGACGCTCCACTGGCAGCTGCGACTCCACTTGGTGTAGAAACAGCGTAACCTCATCGAGTAGCCGCTCCGGCGAGCGTGCATCCTTGATGATGATGGATCTTGAAAAACGGCTCAGCGACTGTTCTTCGTCGGCTGTCAGCGAGCGTCCCGTGTAAACGATGACTGGCGGGAAGGCGACGTCGCCCTGTTCGGCCATCTGCTGCAATAACTCATAGCCGCTAAAGTCCGGCAGATTCAGATCCATAACCATGCAGTCGAAGGTTGTTGTGCGCAATTGGGCCAGTGCCTCGCCCGCACTCTCCACAGCGGTAATGTGTACGTCGCCATTTTCGAGAAGCTTCGCGATACTGTCGCGCTGCCGCGCGTCGTCCTCGACGATAAGCACATGTCGGCGGCTTTGAGAAAACTTTGCTTCGAGACGCTGCAGCGCTTCCACCAACTGTTCGCGCCGCACGGGCTTCAACGCGTATCCGAGCGCGCCCATGGCGAGAGCTTCATGCGTGTAGTCCGCAACGGAGACAATATGCACGGGGATGTGGCGTGTTTGCGAATTACGCTTCAGCTGATCGAGAACGCCGAGCCCGGAATGATCGGGCAAGTTCAAGTCGAGTAGTATCGCCTTGGGCTTGTACAGCAGGGCCGCAGCTGTGCCGTCGTTTGCGCTGTGAGTGATCACGCACTGGAAGTTCATCTCGTGCACCATGTCGCGCAGGATGCTTGCAAAGGCAGGGTCGTCCTCTACGACGAGAATCAGCGAAGAATCCGGCATCAGTCGCTCGCGGTCATCCTCGAGGGTGGGGGGCGCGAGCGTGGATTGGCCCACGCGCGTATCCGCACCGGCGGGTGCAGGGGAGTTCGCGGTCGACTCCACCGTACTGGTACCTGCGGATGCAGTGGTCCGCGCGCTTGTACCCCCGGTATGCACGACGGGTAGGGTCAGGGTGAATGAGCTGCCTTTGCCGGTTGTGCTTTGGACACTGATATCTCCTCCAAGCAGGCGCGCGAGATCCCGAGATATGGTGAGACCGAGGCCTGTGCCGCCGTACTTACGGTGCGTACTGCCGTCCGCCTGGCGGAAAGCCTCAAAAATAATGCCTTGCTGGTGAGCGGAAATGCCGATGCCCGTATCGCGAACGGCGAACGCAACTGCCTCGTCAGATGCGCGCGAAATCCTCAGTACGACTTCGCCGCGCTCGGTGAATTTTAAGGCGTTCGAGAGCAGATTCTTTAATACCTGATTCAGTCTGTGCCGGTCCGTCTCAATCCGCTCTGGGCTTCCCGGTTCCACAACGGCACTGAAGTGTAGTCCCTTCTGCTGTGCAACGAGCTGGAACGATTTCATTGCGTCGTCCATTATCGTCGCAATCGCGATCGGTGCGACCACTAGTTCAACCTTGCCCGCCTCAACTTTCGAGAGGTCCAGAATATCGTTGATGATTGCGAGCAGATCATTGCCGGCGGAGGAGATTGTCTGGGCAAATTTGATCTGTTCGGCGGTGAGATTCCCGTCTTTGTTGTCGGCGAGTATCTTCGCAAGGATAAGTGAGGAATTGAGGGGCGTGCGCAACTCGTGGCTCATGTTGGCCAGGAATTCGCTCTTGTATTGATTGGCCCGTTGCAGCTCGGTCGCGCGTTCTACCAGAACAATTTGCGCGCGGGACAGCTCGTCCTTCTGAATTTCCAGAACCTGTGCCTGCTCCTCCAATTGGGAATTCGTCTGTTCGAGCTCCGCCTGTTGAGCTTCGAGCTGCGTCTGCGATTCTTTGAGCGCAACCGCCTGAACTTCCAATTCTTCATTAGTGACTCGCAGCTCCTCTTGCTGAGTCTGCAGTTCTTCACCTTGCCGCTGGGTTTCCGCGAGGAGTTCCTCCAAGCGGGTGCGGTCCTTTGAGGCCCGCACTGCGACTCCCAAGGACTCCGAGACGCGGCTAAGCAAATCAAGATCCGCAGGCAGTAATTGTCGAAAGAAGCCGAGCTCGACCACGGCATAGACAGTTCCATCGACACTTGCCGGCGCGACTACGAGTTCGCGTGGTGTGGATTGGCCGATGCTCGAAGCGACGCTGAGGTAGTCCGCTGGTACGTCGCGCACGTGCAGTACGCGATTCTCCTTCGCGGCCTGGCCTAGGCTGCCCTCGCCAAGCTGTACGATCTCTGTCTGCTTGCCGTCGGGAACGGCGTACGCAGCTATGCGCCGCAGCTGCTTTCCTGATTCGGATACGAAAACTGTGCCGATCTGCGCCTGCAAATAGTTGGCGAGGTAATGAAGGACGTTATCGCCCAGCGTTTCAAGACGCTGTTCGCCCTGGATTCGGGCGTTCAAGCCCATCTGGCCGGCGCGAACCCACGCCAATGTCTGGCGCGCGCGGTAGTCGCGCGACGTCTTCATTGCGGCGGCGCCTACGAGGACGAGCAATAAAGCGGAACCACCTAATACCACGATAGAGGAAACGCTCGCGGCCTTGAGCCACTCAGCTTGACGACCTGCGAGCGCGGCGCGTTCATCGCGCTGCATCTCGGCTATCGTCGCTCGCGCGCGCTCCATCGCCTCTTTGCCGCGGTTCGTGCGGACAATCGCCAAGGCGCCGGCGGCATCACCGGTTCGGCGCAGCGCGACCGTCGCGTCCAGCTCTTCCATCTTTTCCGCAGCGACGCGTTCAAGTGTTTCGAGGCGCCGCTGCTGCTCCGGACTCCCATCTATTAGACGATGTGCACTCTTGAACTCGCCCGCTAGCGCTGCTTTGGCGTTGGTGAAGGGGACTAGGTAATCCTCGTGGCCGGTCAGAAGGAAGCCGCGCTGGCCGGTCTCCGCATCTTGCAGCGTGGAGAGTAGGGTTTGTAGCTGTTCGGTCACCTCGAGGGTATGCGTGACGCGGCGGGCGCTCCCGGCGCTGCCCTCGAGCGCACCGTAGGAAAGACATGCGACTAATACGATTGCGAGAACCGCGACCAGGAAGGCAACCAGCGTCCCGGTGGGCAGCGGAGGCCCGACGTGTGCACCCTGAGAAAGGCCCGGATCAGGGGCATTCGATGATTCAGCCATTATTTTGAGCGTCCGGTTCTTTGCCGGGATGTTAGTTTGTTACACAGCTTCACTCAACGCATAAAAGGGCAAAGCAGGCATACATTGCCCCACCATCTGCGCGTGCTCAACGCGGACGTTGCTCGCGCCGAACCTACATATCCGTCGGGTGGCCAAAATCGGGGCACTGACGCGGCTAAAAGCCGCGGCCCGAAGGAAGCGTCGGCAACCCGCGCGGACATCATCCGCAACGGGTTGCGCACCGGTCTGAGACTAGGGACTGGTCTGAGCGAATTTGCCGGACGCGTCGGAGAAGACGATTTCCACGCGCCGGTTCTGCTGCCTGCCCGCTTGCGTATCGTTCGAGGCAACCGGATATGCCTTGCCCAGCCCCTTAGTCTGGACGCGATCAGATGAAATTCCGCGTGAGCTCAGGGCGTCGGCAACCGACTGGGCTCTGCGCTGCGACAGCGCAAGGTTGTAGTCGTCCGTGCCGACGCTGTCGGTGTGACCCTCGATGAGAACAGCGGAATTTGGACTATCTTTCAGAAATTGAGCGAGACGATCCAGCGCGCGGTCGGCGCCGGGCTTGAGTGTTGCTTGACCCGTGTCAAAGAGCACATCACTCAGCGTCATGACCATCCCGCGAGCGGTCTGCTTAGCCTGCAGATCCTGAAGTTCCTGGCGTGCGTTGGCGAGCTCGCTCTGCGCGGCTGCCGCAGAACTCTTTGCATTTTCCGCCGCACTCCTGGCGTTTTGCACCTCTTGGTCGCGCTCGTGGAGTTGAACTCGATTACGCTCCTCCTGCGCCTGAGCGACCTGCTGGCGCGCGCGGGCTTCAGCGATTCGCGCTTCGCCTGCCTGCGCATGGCGTAATGCGAGATAAGCCAAGTGGTCGACGTCGACGGGGGGCTGGCGCTGCTGAAGCGCCGTCTCCGCACGCTGCAGGTCATTGCGCGCCTGCTCAACGTCCTTTCCCGCCGCCTGCTGAGCCAGGGGATCGACGGACACTTTTTCCACCTCGGCGCGAGCTTCATCGAGCCGATCACTGTGCATGGGGGTCGTTGCACACCCGCCGGCGAGTGCGACAAGGACCGCAGAAAGAATAGTTCTGTTCACGGGATGCCTCATCTGGGTATCTGTAACGGCACTATCTGCCTGAGTCTCACTGATTTGCGCCAGAGTCGTTTGCGTGCCGCTCTGACTCCTGTTTCAGTGAGTCAATGCTGCGATCTACTTCGCGCGCAGCGTGTTGCGCTTCGCCACTACTCGCGCGAGCACTCGCAAGGTCGGCGTCTACCTGCGCGTTCTCAGCGTAGCGCCGCGCGTCGTCATACTTATGATCGTTGACGGCCTTATCGGCGCTGCTGAGCTCGTCGTGCGCACGCTGCAGATCGGCCGGGGCGTAGCGTTGAGCGTCCGCCTTGTCCGCCTGCTCGACGAGAGCCCTGGCCTTCGTCAACTGCTCGGTCGGAATCGGACCCTGGGTAGCACAGCCGGCTGCGAGTCCGCAGCTAACTAGTGCCATGGCAGAAAAAATGATGATTCGCGGTGACATAGCGACACTCGTTTATTGATTGGCGAGTACACGCTACGCCACAGGCGCGGCTGCAACAGTCGGTGTTTTCCGCGTTCTATGCGCCGTAGGCGCTGGCGCAGCTGTAGGAATCTTCTGACACGCTTGAGCGTGCCGGGATGTGCCTGCGCCGCAGCAAACTTCCGGGCTACAAAGTGTCAAGTGTTGCTGGGCGGTAGCGGTATGGCGGTCGACGCGACGGACTGAGCTACAGTAACCCCTAAGTTTTTGTGACTAATGCGTGCGACAGATAAACGAACAGCGCGCAACCTAAGAGAGCCAGCAGGATGGCGAGCGCCAGGTCGAAGCGAGCTCCTGGCCCAGGGCGCAACTCTTTGCTATCAATAATTCTCGCTGTCATAAGAAAGCGCGTGGCCGCCATCGCGACAATCGCGGTCCCGAGAATGATGAGCGCAAGGCCCGCTTCGTTTCCGAATTTCTGTCCAGGTACCGAAAGGGTACGGCCTGCCAGGGAAGGGGCGGCTAGCTCCAGGAATAGATCGAATCGCTCCACGAGAAAACCGAATGCCATAACGGCTATGGCCGTACGGACCCAAGCTAGAAAAGTTCGCTCGTTCGCAGAATGGTCCGCAAAATTCTGAATCATCTTGAGTCCGCCGCGGTGCCCAACTGGGCTTCTCAGTCTAGCGCGAATCTATTCGCGGCGCAGAATGCGTCAACGCCGCCGCGATCCCTCCGCGGCCGTCCGCAGAGCTTTCCATCCACTTCAAGAGATTTCGTTCGCGCGGCTTGGCCCGCAGAGTTTTGCTGACGGCGGCTGGAAGATTTAGCGCGTGTGGAAGTGTCCGACGCGTCATCTCCAAAGTCTGGTCTGTGACGCGCAGCGTAGTTACGATGCGGCTTTCTCAGAAATTTTAGGTCATCACAGTTACGCGAACCGCGCGGTACGAGTCATTTGCGGTGAGCCAGGCCTTACATTCTCGCGCTTTCCTAAGAGCTCAAATAATCCCCGCGCTACTTCGGGGCACGTCCAGCGTTATTTCTTGTGGGCGCCAAAGTTTCTGCGATTGCGGTTGGAGAGACATCCGGTGGAGCAATGAATTGACCGTCGTGGTGCAGGCCACCCGTCAATTTGCCCTCATTGTCTCGAGCCGCCTCGACTCCCGAGTCCTTTTCCACCGCAAGTAGCGTCGTGCGCATAACCAGTAATTGTTCCGCATGGTGACTCGTCATGCGACCCATCTGTTCGGCGTGACGTTTCGCAGTGGCCTGCATCTGGGTAACATGGTGACGTTCGGCGCTGCGCAAACTCACCGTATAGTAGATGTGTGAGACCACAAGGCTAAGCATTCCGCTGGATAAGGCACTCAGAAAGATTGGCAGCCATTCAATTCTCATAGGACCTCCGCATCAGCTGTCCTCGAGATGCGCTGCAGCAACTCCCATGCCAGACGGCGGTGCACGGGCGTGGAAGAAAGCAGAGCTTGACTCTCAGTTTCGTCTTGACGTAATCGTCCGAGATGAAGAGACTGATCTCTCGCGAGCGCGCTGAAATCGAATTCGACAACCTTGGGCTACTCAAGTTCAGAAACGTAACGCAAATGGCCCGCTACGCATATCGAATAGTGAATGTCTTTACGCAAGGCAACACGCCTTTCACTGGCAATCCCCTGTGCGTGTTCGAGGACGGAGCGTCGCTTGATACTGCCCAGATGCAGGCATTTGCCCTGCAGTTCAACCTCTCCGAAACAACATTTATTCTGCCTTCCCGACGAGCGAGTGCGGCAGTACGGATTTTCACGCCAAGTTATGAGATGCCGTTTGCGGGCCATCCAACGCTCGGCACAGCTCACATATGTCGGGCGCTCGGCTTAGCAGCAGATGTTCTGACACTCGAAATGCCCGCCGGGATCATTGGGGTTCAGGCGGCCGGAGACCGATGGACCTTGCAAGCGAATGCACCCAGTTGGCGCGAATTCGAAAGGCCGCGAGGCGAGCTTGCCCAGATGCTTGGCATTGCAGAGGGCGAGATCGTTGAGAGACCTTTGTGGATCAATGCGGGAACCGAGCAGTTGATCGTTCCCCTGGCAACCGAAGCAGCGGTGAGGCGTGCAGCACTGCGCCCCGATGCGGTTGCCCATTTGAAAAATGAGAACGGAGCGGCCATGGCGTACGTGTTTGCCGGGGCAGGCGAACGGCTACTTGCGCGCTTCTTTTTTCAACAGGGCAGTGCGGCTTTGGAAGATCCCGCCACCGGGTCTGCGACAGCAAACCTCGGCGGTTGGTGTCTAGCTATGGGCCGAGCGCTGCCGATTACATTTGAGATTTCCCAGGGCGAGTATGTGGGCCGTGCATCTACCTTGTACCTGCACGTCGATCGAGCCCGCCGGATTCGAGTCAGTGGCGATGTGCGGGAGCTGGGTGCGGGCGTCATCTCACTCTGATCTGCGTAAATGATATCGCAAGTTGCTGCTGCAAAGATCCGCCGCGAGCAGCACGCGCCATCTAAGTAGGCTGTTCTGGCGCCTATCTCGCCCTACCTCGTTCGATGGGCGCCGCCAACATCGGCGGGTTGACGTGCTTAAGCCTCTTTCGCGTCCGTATCCTGCGAAGATATCCGCTAATCCGTCACGCGTCGTGGAACCAAGAGCACAGGCGTAGCGTTACGCATGGCTCGTGGTTGCCGGTCTATTGAAAATTCCTGATGGGGCTGACACATAAGCGCGACTTGCGTACCGGCAGCGCGGTATGGAAAGCGTATCGGCATGCGCACATTCCGATGGCGGCCCTCAAGCATGCGACGCGCGCCGAGGTTGTCGTGATCGGTGCAGGAATTACCGGAGCATTAATCAGTCAGGCTCTGACCGAAGTCGGGATCCGGCCGCTGATACTCGATCGCCGGGACGGCGCGCTCCTCGGGTCGACGGCGGCGAGCACGGCACTGCTGCAATTCGAGCTTGACACTCCGTTGATAAAGCTGGGCACGGTGCTCGGCCGTAGCGCGGCGGCACAAGTTTGGAAATGCTCGCATGCGGCTGTCAATGATTTGCGGACGCAGGCAAATCGTCTCGGTATTGCCGCACATTTGAAGACTCGGCCCTCGTTGTATCTCGCCGGTAACGTGCTCGATGCGGCGGGACTGCGGCGCGAGGCGCGCGCGCGGCAGCAACTTGGTCTGCCGAGCGAGCTATTGGAACGCAAGATGCTG
>Ga0209006_10000536_pt1 | contig 35652 bp, 26 predicted proteins | sample JacPin_JW_Ref_O2_FD_188567 | JGI IMG/M metagenome (GOLD analysis project Ga0209006, IMG submission 188567) | Forest soil microbial communities from Algoma, Ontario, Canada - Jack Pine, Ontario site 1_JW_Ref_O2 (SPAdes) (version 2) | ecosystem: Environmental > Terrestrial > Soil > Boreal... | reverse complement strand
GGCAGAACCGTCGTCATGGCAAGCGGCAAGCGGTTAGCGGAAGCCACCGAGACAGCAGCCGCGCCGAAACAGGGACAGGCGAAAGCTACGCCGCGCTGGCCCGATGGACATCCGCGCTTGGGCGTCGTGCCCGGCGAGAAGGGCTACTGGGCGAATCCGAGCGTGGCTAGCCTGGTGGAAACCACGGCCGGCAACATCCGCATGGACAAAGAGGGATTGCTCGCCAACCTGAACGATGCGGGCAAGGTGGCGCCGTTTCAACCTTGGGCAAAAGGTTTGTATGAGTATCGCCAACGCACGCTCTTGAAAGACGACCCCATGCTCAGTTGCCTGGCGCCGGGCGGTCCGCGGTTGTTTCAAGTGGCGCATGGCGTGCAGTTTCTGGAACAGCCCGAACGGAAACGCGTCTTTGTGATGTCGGGCGGCGGCAATCGCAATTGGCGGCTGATTTATCTGGACGGGCGCGCGCTGCCGCAGAGTGAAGACGTCACGCCGACGTATTTCGGCTACTCGTCCGGGCATTGGGACGGCGACACGTTGGTGGTGGAATCGGACGCGTTCCTCGAGCGCTTCTGGTTTTCCAACGGAGGACTGCCGCACACCGAAAGCCTGCGCCTGACCGAAAAATTTTCGCGCCCGGATTTCAACACGCTGCGATATGAAGTGCGCGTGGACGATCCGGGGACTTATACGCGGCCTTGGACCAGCGTTTGGACGCTCAGTTGGGTTGCGGACCAGGACATTCAGGAATATTTCTGCCAGGACGATCCGAAGGACGAGCCTCACATGGTGGGGCCAGGGGCGGGGACGCCAAGCGGCCAGTGACATATAATAGCTCGCAAGGAGAGTCTTGATGAGATCCAGCGCGTTCGGTCTTTTGGCCGCGGTTTTTGGTGTGTTCCTGGCGGTAACGCCGGTCGCGGCGCATCACTCCTTCTCCGCCGAGTACGACAGCAAAAAGCAGGTGACGTTGAAAGGGATCGTCACTAAGGTGGAGTGGATGAATCCGCACGTTTACTTTTATCTGGACGTGACGGACGATGCGGGAAACATCACCAATTGGTCCTTCGAAATGGGGCCGCCGAACGGCTTGGAGCGCAGCGGTTGGACACGGAACACCATGAAGGTAGGCGACGAGGTGATCGTAGACGGGACGCTTGCCAAGGATGGTAGCAAACAGGCCAACGCGCGATCGGTGACCATGGCGTCCACCGGTAAGAAGCTGGGTGCGGCGTCGAGCGAACGCGGGCCCCAGCAATAGCGAGTCTTCAATCCCACATGGCCCCGCAACGACGAAATTTCCGGTTGGCTGCCACCAGCGCCGCCCTTGCACTTTGCGCGCTGGCGCTTCCGCTCTGTGCGCAGGATGAGCAGCCAGCGGGGCTCAACGGAGGACGCCTGGAGAGCAGTCGAAAAAAACTGCCGGCGCGGCCTACGCCGCACTGGCCCGATGGCCACGTCAACTTGGGTCCGTTGCCGGGAGAAAAAGGCGTGTGGGAGGGCAATGCCGGCTCCACGCTAGCCACAAATGCACGCGGTATTGACAATCCCCGAATGAACCTGCCAACCAATATGAAAGTTAGCGAGGTTCCGTTCCAGCCCTGGGCCGCCGCGCTTTATGCCTATCGGCAGGGCACCACCACCAAGGACGATCCGCATACCAAGTGCTTCCCGTCGGGCGGACCGCGGCTGTTCCACACACCGTACGGATTTGAGTTCGTCGATATACCCGAAGAGAAGCGCATTTACATGATCGAAGTGGGTGGGCCCCACACCTGGCGCACCATCTATATGGACGGCCAGCATCCCAAAGATTTGGATCCGAGCTTCTTCGGCGATTCGCGCGGCCACTGGGAAGGCGACTCGCTGGTGGTAGACACGGTGGGCTTCAACGAAAGATTTTGGCTGACGCGCGAGGGCATTCCGCACACCGAATATCTGCATCTCACGGAGCGTTTCACGCGCACCGATTACGACACGCTGAAGTACGAAGCTACCATTGACGATCCCGGCGCATACACGAAGCCGTGGACGGGTGGCTGGATCATCCGCTGGCAGGCAGATCAAGAGATGTATGAATATCTGTGCCAGGACAACAACAAAGATCCGAAACACATGTTTGGCGGCGAACGGTAGTTCTCCACTCCAGCGCCTGCCCTAGCCAACGGGCCAGTATTTTTCCAATCGGTAAACTTTGGAGACCGTACCCTCGTCTATAGAGGCCGTAGCGTCACCAGACTTCGGGCCAAGGAGACATTTTCGATGAGATCTATCCGGAACATCCACGCTTTAAGCCTGATCTGTTTATCGATTAGCACCGCTGTGGCGCAGACGGCCAACTCTCGCATCGTGAGCGCGGCGAATGCGTTCGTTTCGACACTGGATGAGAAACAGCGCCAGAAAGTATCGTTCGCATTCGACGACGAAGAACAGCGCAAACGCTGGTCGAATCTTCCCACAGGCGCCGTTCCTCGGGGCGGCATCAGTCTGAAAGAAATGACTCCCGCTCAGCGCTCCGCCGCGATGGCGCTAGTCTCGTCCGCGCTGAGCCAACGCGGTTTTGAGAAGATCCAACAAATTATGGAGGGTGACGAAGTCAACAAGCTGAGCGAGGGTAACGGACCGCCGTTCGGCAGAGGACCTGGCGGCGGCCCACCACCGGGCGGAGGGGGTCCACCACCGGGCGGAGGAGGCCCGCCATTTGGTAATGGCAACGGCCCCGGGGGCAACCGGCCGCCGTTCGGTAACGGAGGCCAAATGTTCGGTAAGGATCTATATTACATATCGATTCTCGGCGCGCCATCGGAAAAGAATCCGTGGATGTTGCAGTTTGGAGGACACCACTTGGCGCTCAATATCACGATGGACGGGGAGCGTGGCATTCTTACGCCAACGCTTACCGGCGCCCAACCGGCTCTCTATAAAGTGAACGGGAAAACCGTGCGGCCGCTCGGACAGGAAAGTGACAAGGCGCTCGCGTTGCTAAACGCTCTGGACGAGAACCAGCGGAAACAAGCCATTCTCAATTACCGCGTAGCGGATCTTGTGCTCGGTCCAGGGCAGGACGGGAAAACGATATTACCCGAGGGGCTCAAGGCTTCCAACATGAACGTTGCGCAGCGCGCGATGCTTCTCGACGTTGTAGCGGAATGGGCAGGTATCGTTCATGAGAGTGCAGCGGCCGCGCGGATGTCGGAACTGAAGGCGGATATCAATGAGACGTGGTTTGCCTGGAGCGGCCCAACCACTGCTGCTGCGGGAAGCAATATTACAGCGTATTACCGGATTCAGGGACCGCATCTGGTGATTGAATACGCGCCACAGCAGCTGGGCGGCGATCCGGCGCTGCACGTTCACACCATGTACCGCGATCCCACGAACGACTACGGCCGGAGGCTTGCCGCGAAATGAATCCGAGACGGCTGATTGTCGCGGCGGCGATTCTTCCGCTCCTTGGAGCGTCGGCCTCCGCGCATAGACTGGATGAGTACCTGCAGGCCACGATGATCTCGGTGGAAAAAGACCGCGTGCAAGCAGCGCTGCGTCTGACTCCAGGTGTGGCGGTGTCTTCATTCGTCTTGAGGGGTATCGACACCAATGACGACGGTGTGATCTCACCGGCAGAGGGACGGGCGTATGCGGAGCGGGTCCTGCGCGATGTGTCGTTCCGCATGAATGGGCATAACCTGGGCACCCGGCTGATATCGGTAGAATTTCCTGACACCGAAGACTTGAGGAACGGACTGGGAGAAATTCACATCGAGTTCAGCGTGGACTTGCCCCGTGGCGGGCCCAACCGAAGACTCATCTTCGCAAACCATCATCAGAGCCGGATCGCAGCCTACCTGGTGAATTCTCTGGTTCCGCGCGACCGGGATATCAGGATCGTCGCACAGAGTCGAAACGAACAGCAGTCGTTTTATCAATTGGATTACGTGCAAGCTGGAGATTCTTCAAACGCGCTGTTGGTGATAGCCGCGCTTCTTCTGCTCGCGCGCCTCGCAGTTCTGTGGCGACGCCGTAGGCTCTACTCCGAAGGGACACTGAACGCGAGCAGCACGTTTCCGGGCGTGCTGTTCTGAACGCCGACATACCCCGAAGGCACGAACAGCGTTCCACCGGCCACCACCGGCCCGGCCGCGCCGATGGATCCGCCTTTAGCTGCGACGCCGTTGACGGTTTGAAACTCACGCAGAGTATCGAATTGCCACACGAGTTTTCCGTCCGACGCGGACAAGGCTCGCAGCACGCCATCAAAACCGCCCGAAAAAACGACGCCCGGGATTGTCGCCAGCGGCCCTTCCTGGCCGGGACGCTGGGTGCGCCCTTCTACCGGAACGGGTGGCGTGAACCATTTGCGCTCTCCGTTGCGAATATCGACGGCCGCGATGCCGCCCGCGCCCAAGCCGAAGTAAGCGCTCTGCTGGTCCGCCGCTCCTCCCCAGACGATCTTCCCGCCGAATTCCTTGGTGTTGTTCACTAGCGCAGTGCGCCACACAATGGCACCCTGCCGGTCGGGATCGTAGGCCCAGACGTTTCCGCTCTTCTGTCCTGCGATCAGCAGCGTGCGACCGTCCGGAAGGTCGCGCAGGATCGGCGGAGAGCCGAAATCCTGATCCGGGCCGAAATCTTTGGGACAGTTTTCGAGCGGCGTGGGACGCATGCAGCCCACTACCCACGCGTCGTTTTCGGTGGCCTGCACCGACCACAGTATCTTGCCCGAATCAAGATCCAGCGCCATGACCGCATCCGTGTTTTTCGCTGCGGGCGTGGTGTACGCGTCGCCAGTGCCGACGTAGAGGGCGCGGCGTTTGGGATCGATGGTAGGAGCGCTCCAGATGCCCCCGCCGGCCGGACCCCAGCGGCTGACGCCATTCGAGTTTTTCCCGACGATCTTTGGAACGTCGCGGATGATCCAGGTCTTCCAGATCCGCTTGCCGGTGGCTGCCTCCAGCGCCACCACACTGCCCCGAAAGCTGCAGCACGGATAGTCGGGAGCGGAGCTGGCGCCCTCTTCCGACGACGCCACCGGCACGTACACTAATTTTTCAAAAACCTGTGGGGCGCCCGTGATGTGCGCGGTGGGATGTTCGTCCACGCGAGCTTTCCAGATCAGCTTGCCGTTCGCGGCGTCCAGCGCGTAGACGTTGGCCTTCAGATCGCCGAAGTAGGCGATCGAAGATGGATTGCCTAGCCGGACGGAGAGCGCCGAGCGGACGCCCGCATCGGCTTGAAAGGTCCAATACACACAACCCGTCTTGGCGTCCAGTGAATAGACCAGGCCGGTATCAGCACTGAAAAAGACTCGCCCACCCACCACTACCGGCTCTCCGTACACCTGTTTGGCGCCTGGCAGTCCAAAGGCCCATTTCAGTTTGAGACGTGGAACCTGGTCCGCCGGCATCTGGGCCGCTTTCGCAGTTTGGAAACGCGAATTAGAGATGTCGGCGCCCCAGCCATTCCAGGCAGCGCCCGAGTCGCCCAAGGCCTGGTTCACACTACATTGGTTCGACGCCGTCTGAGCGGCGAGAGGAAGCACACTGGCGATTGACAGCAACGCCCGCAACGCTATCGATGAAGAACGCATGCTGGCAACCTCCGGCTAGTTCCCCGCCCCGGGCGCTCCACAATTGCGCGTGCATTTCGGCGGAATTACGAACTTATCTTTGATTTTTTCACGGAACTCCGGGTACATGGTCTCGGATCCCCCCAGCGAAGCCTCTCTGGGAATGTGATAAATCTTGTCCATCTCATCCACGAAGGGATTCTTTCCCGGAAGATAATGCGGAACACGGCCCTCTTCCACTCCTTCATATCCAACGATGCAGGGCGGACCGGCTACGGCTACGGGGGTGGGAGTGGACATATAGGATCGCGTCAGAATATACGGCTCAGTCAAATAGACAGGGTCCTCCATTACTAACGCCAGCGTCAGCATATCTCCGTGGCGGATAAAGGTAGTGGTAATGGTGGCCTGGTCACTACTCGCCGCGCCGTTTCGCCGAATGTACCCGGTCTTGATGTGCGTGGTGTAGGCAGTCAACACGTCGCCATTCCAGGTGCCCGTGGTGAAGCCGGTCTGATCGTGCGGTGCGTTTTTCGAAGGATGCGGACGCCCGTCCATCCAGATGGTCATGGGCGCGCGCGTTTCCCACCCGCCCAGCACCCACGCGTTGATTTTTCCGGTCAGAGGATCGCTCTCGCTCCAGATCTTGAGGCTGAAAGGCCCTGCGGCGATATGCCATTGGGTCTGGAACCAGCAGATGCGCTCCGGCATGGAGATGGTGGATTGGGAAAAACTCAGGGCCTTCGCGCGGCCGGCTTCATTAAAGGGAAGGCCCGCCCAGTCGTCCGGGTTCGGACCGGCTCCGCGCTCCATATTGTCCTCGTGATTCTTGGCAGTCCAGGATCCCGATAGATCGATCTCGGCCAGCGCCGGAAGCGCCACGCACAGCAATATCGCCAAATTGAGGCTTATTTTATTGCGGGTCATGTTTAAGTCCTTTTGATTTTCCTCGTTTTACCATCTTGCCGAACATTCCGAGGGCTTCCACCCGGTGTCGTCCGGCAGCTTCTTAAAATGGGAACTGATAATAAATGGCTCGCGCAGATACATTGGATCGGTGACCACGATAGTCACCACCATCAGCTGATCCCCGTTGCGCTCCTTGACCAAGTCGTAATACTCCACAAGATTGGTGTTCTCACTGTACGGAACACCGTTCTTACGAAGATAACCAGCCTTGAGATGGGTAGTGGTGACTTTTAGCGATCCATTCACTGGCCGGGGGCCCGCGCGCTGTATTTCCCACTGAGCCACTGAATCGCCCTGCCACGTGGGAACGGCCTCGGCATCCTTCCAGGCGCCGAAGTGAAAGACGCGCGTCTGCTTGCCCGCGTCGGTATCCATGCGTAGTGTCTGATCGTCCTGCCAGGTGATGTGAAGGTGTTCCGGAACGCGCAGTATCGCTGGCGCGCCATAGGACTTGCACTGTTCCCCCGCGGCTTCGTCCTTGGCGGGGTCCCAGGCGTCCGCGATTTTGACTGCAGCCATAGTCATAGGAACGCTCTGGTAGTCGCCAGGCGCGGGAGTCACCATACGGTAGCGCCAGTCCTCCGTGACGATCGAAACCCAATAGCCGGTCAAATCAATGGGCGCCGCCGCTTTCGGAATTGGCGGCGGGCCGCCTCGCCCTCCGCCCGGGGGCTGAGCGGCCAGCCGAGGGGCCGCGAGGGGAAGCGCCATCACCGGCAGCGCTATAGCAATCGTAAACTCGATTAGTTTATTTGAATGTCGCATGCTTTCTATTTCTTGACTGTCAAGCTTTTGTAAATGGCCTCGACAAACACGCTGGTGGATCCTTCTTGTGACCCGTATTGCGTCTCATAAGGCTTGGCGGGCGACGCTGCTTTGATTTGATCCAGCGTCTTGCCCTGCTTGATCATGTCGGCGATCACGTCGCGGACCACCACCACCATGTCGCGATAATCCACAACCTCCATCTGTTCGCACAGCCGTCCGTGGCCTGGAATCACGTAGGTTCCGACTCCCTTGTAGATAAAAGGCGTCGGCGGGATGGCCAGTTCAATCAACTTGTTCAGTGCGTCGATTTCTCCCTGTATACTGCCGCCGTGTGCGATATCGATCACCGGAAACCGGGTTTTGTCCAGAACGTCACCGGCCACCACCACGTCGGAACTGCGGAAAAACACCACGCTGTCGGCATCGCTGTGGGCGGCCGGCTGGTACAAGACCTCGATCCCCTCGTCGTTCATTCGCAGGGTGTATCGTTTGGAGTAAAAAGCTTCGGTGGGCAGTGCGTCGTCGGGAAAGGGAGATGTCTTGCCGGTGGGCGCGCTCATTCTGTCCAGGATGCTGTTATGCGCCAGAATGGCCGCGGCGCCGCCGTTGGTCATCGCGTCGGCCAGCGCGGCATTGCCCAGCACGTTGGTGAAGATCGTTTTTCCGGCTTTAGCAACATTGCCGTTTCCGCCCACAAAATCGGCGTCCGCGTTGGTGTCGATGACGTACCGAATCGGCAGTGGGGTGATTTTTCGGACCGCGGCCAAAACCCGGCCGGACGCCTCGACGGCGCCTGCATTGACCAGCACCACACCGTCCGATCCGATCTGCATGCCGATGTTCCCGCCAGCGCCGGCTATCATGTAGAAGTTCGGCCGAACCTGCACAACATCCAGGTCGCCGTTATCCGCTACCGCTCCGGACGCCAGCACTGCGAAAGCGGCGGCCAGCGTCCATGGGAGGCCGTTCGTAAGAATTCTCTTCATTGTTGATTTACTGGAAAGCATGGTTTTGCTGGAATGCATGTTATCACTCCCGGGAGTTCGGGCAACGTATACAGGATTGGCAACTGGATCGGCAAATCAGAATGGCGCTGAGCGGCACTCCCAAGGTTACGCTTCGAGCATGATATAGGGCGTGAAATAGACGATCTACTCCCGCGGGCCGTAGTGCGGGACCGTCTGCCCCACTTCGTATGCGCCCAAATCCGGCGCCTTGCCCGTGAATCCATCGTTGATGTTTGGCAGCCGCACTCCGGCATCTACAGCCACCGATCCGGGGCGAAGTTGGAAATCGAAATCCTCAGCTTTATATAGAATGCGCGGATCGTTCGGATCGGGCGGAGTCACCTTTTGAAAAACGTCGTAATCGACAATTACACTGTGCCGATCCTGGCCGGTGGCCTCGCTAAATTCCCGGAGCGTCTTGAACCTCCGGTCTTCTTTGGAGCCGGCTTCGGCCTTGATCCGATCTTGTGGCGACAGCGGTTCTTTCGCGGCGTAATTCGAAAGAGTCCCGAACGGCGGCGACATCCACTCGAACGAGAACTCCGCGCCTTCGTTGGGACGGAATCCGTTGTAGTCCGAACTCGAGTAATTCGTATAGGTCTCGATCGCAAAAGTTTCCGCCGTTTCGCTCTTACCCAAAATCAGATTGTTGCGAAAATGAACGTTCGAAATAGCGCCCAGCATTGGCTTCACGGGAGCGATCAGCGTGTTGTGATAAAAGACAATGCCGGATGACGTGGCCGTCAGTTTCACCGCGCCGCCTTCGGGCGCGTGATACACGATGTTGCGAATGAAATAAACCGGCCCGCCGAACAGCGGCTGCACGCTCAAAGCCCGGTGGCCGTGGTTGAAACAGCGATTTCGCATGACGCGGATGTTGTACGCGCCGCCATCCGATTCGATGCAGTTGTCTTCCATATTCGTGATGTCGTTGTTGTAGAAATCGATGGACACCGGCAGGCGATCGCGAATGGGATTGGGCGATCCGTCGGGATCTCCGTAGGTTGCAACATCGATTCCATCGTGGAAGTTGGAAACAGAGTTATAGGCCACTGCATGTCCCGAACCGTAAACTTTAATCGCGTATTCGGAAACTAGTTTGGGGCTCGGACCGTATTTCGTCCAGGTGCGTCCGGTGAAACCCATCAGGTGATCCTTGGGAAACCGGCCGCTGATAACGTTGTCGGCCATGTAGAAATCTTTCGAGCCGGACCAATCCGAATAAAAGGCCCGGCCGACGTTTTCAATGTGGCACTTCTTGATGGTGATCCCGGAGGCGCCCGCTATGTTCTTTAAGCCCGCCAAAAACGCGAGGTCGGTATTACGGATGGTCAGTCCTTCGAAGTAAATGTAGCTGCCTGCCATCACATTGAACAGGTTAAAATCTCCGTCGCCATCGAAGATCGCCTCGCCATCGCCGGCCGCCTTGATTACCAGGGGTTTCTCCGGCGTGCCGCCGTGCGTCAAGTAGTAGGTTCCATCTGACGGGCCGCTTCCACCAGGCCCTCCATATTTCATGTGATCGTCCTGGTAGAGGCCGGCATGCACCAGGATGATATCGCCGGGTTGAGCGCGCGGCGGGTAGGTGTTGAAGTTATCGGAATGCGTGGAGCCGGTGTTGTACGCCGCCATCAATCCAGTAAACGCAGGCTGTTGCTTCTCGCCCTTGTAATCGGCGGGATACACGTGATAGACCTTGCCACCGGTGGCGGGCTTCGGTTCAAAACGGGTGCGGACCGTGACTAGCTTTTCGGATTTCCCAGCGACGCCATCCGGATCGGATAAAACAAAGCGGCACTCATACTCGGTGTCGGGCTCCAGGTCGAAGATACTTCCGGCGAGCATGTTCGGGGTAACGTACTGGATGGCGTTTTCATTGAGGCGTTCGTTGCCGATCCGCAGCAGGGGCAGCCCCTCATGCCACTCGCGATCGCCTTTTTTTCGGTACGAAACGGCAACCGATGCGTTGCGGTTATCATCGCCATCAATCTGCCATTCGAAGCCGAGCGAGATGAGGGTGGGCGGCTCGACGAAAAAGTCCTTGGACGTAACCTTATCGGCAGCCGTCAGTCTGACCGCCGTTATGCAGAACAGAACGAAGACAGAGCGTTTCATAACACGAAGCGATATGATATATCAATTCGAGGTGTAATCCTATGAGACTGGTTTCGACGCTGGCGATTGCGGTTGGCTCGCTGTGCTGCTCACTTCCCCTGCTGGCGCACCACTCCTTCGCCGCCGAATACGACTCCAGGAAGACCATTACGGTGCACGGTATCGTCCAAAAAGTCGCTTGGGTGAATCCGCACGCCTATGTTTGGGTAGACGTGAAGGACGATAGCGGCAAGGTGATTACCTACGCCTTCGAATCGCTCAGCCCGAACGCGCTGATGCGAGGCGGATGGACCAAGAATTCGTTGAAGGCGGGGGATGAGGTGACCGTGGATGGCTACCTGGCGAAGGACGGCAAGCCACTCTCGGATGGTTCCATTCACGCGAACTCGAAGTTGATCACGCTGGCCGATGGCCGCAAGGTATTCGCGGGTTCGTCGGCGGACACGGCGGAACCGTCCAAGTAGCGCGAGCGGACTCCGATGTTTAAAACGCAATCCTTCAATTTTGTTGTTGCGGCGACTATGGCTGTAGCGCTGGCCGCCGCTCAGGACCAGGGCAAGTTCGGTCCAGTTGGCCCCGGGCCTGCTACTCAACGCAAAGGCAGCGCTCCTTCAGGACCGGCGCCAAAGATGCCCGACGGCAAGCCGGATTTGTCCGGGGTCTGGACCCCCACCAACTTCATGAACATGGGCGGACAGCCTTCCTTGCAACCGTGGGCCGATGCGCTGTACAAAGAACGCCGCGCGAACTTGAGTAAGGACGATCCGGAAGGAAGCTGCTTGCCTGCGGGCGTGCCGAGAATCTCTCCCTTTCCTATGAAACTGGTTCAAACTCCGGCGCTGGTGGTGATGCTCGACGAGGGCAACGTCCATAGCTATCGGCAGTTTTTCCTGGACGGGCGCGGTCATCCCAAGGATCTGGATTCGCTGTGGATGGGTGATTCCGTCGCGAAATGGGACGGTGACACGCTGGTGGTGGATACCGTCGGCTTCAACGACAAAACTTGGTTGAACGGGCAAGGATTACCGCACAGCGATCAACTGCACGTCATCGAGCGCTACCAGCGCCCCGATCTGGGACACCTGAGCGTCGATGTTACGCTGGACGATCCCAAGGCGTTTACCAAGCCGCATATATTCAACCGCACTTACTCGCTTCTGACAGATTGGGAAATTCACGAATACGTCTGCAACGAGTTCAATGTGGACGCGGAGCATCTCGTAGGTAAATGACGCGGAGCGTATTGATTTGCGCATTTGCGCTAGCGGTATTCTTCAAGTTGGCGTCCGCTCAGGGGCCGCAGCCGGCGCCCGAGCCTCCCATGCCCCTGGTGCTACAGAAATATCAGCCCGTAACAGCGGAGCGCCTCAAGCATCCCGAAGATGGCAACTGGTTGATGATCCGCCGCACCTATGACGGCTGGGGCTACAGTCCGCTAGACCAGCTCACGCCAGCCAATGTCGCGCGGTTGAAACCCGTTTGGGTGTTCTCCACCGGAGAGACCAGAGCGCATGAGTCTGCGCCCATCGTCAATAACGGTGTCATGTTTGTCACCACGCCGCTGAACCAGGTGATCGCGATCGATGCGAAAAGCGGCACGCTGCTCTGGCGTTACCGGCGCAAGCGGCCTGACGGCGCTACCGTGCCTCACGAAGCCAATCGCGGGATCGCGCTCTACGGGGACAAGGTTTACTTCGCGGCGGGCGAGGCCGTGCTCGTCGCTCTGGATGCAAAAACGGGCAAGGAAGTGTGGACCACGGAAGTGGCGGATAATCGCTCCACTTATTACATGACGCTGGCGCCGCTGGTAGCTGGGGGAGCGGTGATGGTGGGTGTGTCGGGCGGAGAGTTCGGAGTCCGCGGCTTCGTGGCAGCCTTCGATCCCGAAACAGGCAAGGCGCTGTGGAAAACTTATACCGTGCCGGCGCCGGGGGAACCCGGTAGCGAGACTTGGCCGAAAGGCGATGAATGGAAGACCGGCGGCGCTCCAGTTTGGGTGACTGGAAATTACGACACCGAAACAAATCTGGCATACTTTGGCACGGGCAACGGAGGTCCGACGATCGGCGACAATCGACCCGGCGATAATCTTTACACCGCTTCGACCATCGCCTTCGATGTCGCTACAGGAGCAATGCGGGGATATTTCCAATATCATCCCAATGATTCCTGGGATTATGACGAAGTTTCTCCACCTATATTGGTGGATTACCAGCGTAATGGAAGAACTATTCACGGGTTGGTGGACGTCGCGCGGGACGGCTACGTGTGGTTCCTCGACCGCGCCAGCTTGGCCGGCAGCCAGCCTCACATCGGGTTCATCGATGCCAAGCCATACGTTTACAGCAACGTGATCAAAGGCGTTGACCCTGTTACCGGGCGTCCGGACATCGATCCCGAACACAAGCCGGGCACCGGCAAGCGGGCCGACTTTTGCCCCGGGTCGCATGGCGGAAAAACCTGGCCGCCCATCGCATTTAGTCCGAAAACCCGCATGATTTACATCCCCGCCAATAACAATCTGTGCAGTTCGAACATGGGCCTGAAGACGGAATATAAGGCGGGCAAGCCGTTTGTAGGCATTACGGGAAGCCATCCGTTTGCGGTTCCAGGCGCGGATCACTTCGGCGAAGTACAAGCCTGGAACGTGGACACGGGACAGAAGGTTTGGACGCACAATTACGCGAAGTCTCCCAACTGGGGTTCGATGCTGGCAACCGCCGGCGGACTGGTATTCAGCGGGGGCACGGTTGACCGGATGTTACATGCCTTCGATGCCACTACTGGTGAGCTGCTCTGGGAGTTCCCGACCAACTCCGGTATCGAGGCTCCGCCCACGTCGTTTTTGATTGACGGGACGCAGTACATCGCGATCGAGTCGGGTTGGGGCGGCGATGCTCGCGGAGATCAGAACACGCTCAATCGAATTTTCCCTGGCGAGTTTCCCGAGGTGCCAGAAGGCGGCGTGGTTTGGGTTTTCGCTATCCAGTAAAATCAAACGACAATCATGAGCCTCTTTGGAAAGAAACAAACAGACGCCGCCACTGTGACCTATATCTCCGATGCGGGCGACACTCGTCAGGTGGCCGTGCCCATCGGCGACTCGGTTATGGAGGGCGCCATTAAGAATGGAGTCGACGGCATTGTGGCCGAGTGTGGCGGCGCGTGCCAATGCGCCACCTGCCACGTTTATGTGGACGAAGCATTTCTCGGCCTGCTGAAGCCGATCCAGGAAGACGAGGATGAGATGCTCAATACCACGGCTTCTGAGCGGCGTCCCAACAGCCGTTTGGGCTGCCAGATACCGGTGACTAAGGAACTCGAAGGCCTGATTGTGAGAACGCCCAAGACCCAGCAGTGATGGGGCGATGAAGTCGGACGGCGTGGTCATTGTCGGAGCCGGGCAAGCCGGCTTCCAGGTTGCCGCGTCACTACGCATGGAAGGTTATGAGGGCTCGATCGCGCTGATTGGCGACGAACCGAATCTCCCCTACCAGCGCCCTCCGCTCTCCAAGGGCTTCATGAGTGGCAAGCAGGATATTGAAGCCACCGTCTTGCGGCCTCTCTCGTTCTATGAAGGCCATCGAATCGATTTGATCACGGGGGCGCGAGTAACTGAGATTGATCGCGCAGGCCGCGCGGTAAGGCTCGCATCGGGTGGAAGCCTTCGTTATGACGCGCTGGTGCTCGCTGTTGGAGCGCGCAATCGGACGCTACCGCTGAAAGGCGCCGAGTTGGACGGTGTCTGTTACCTGCGCACCGATGCCGAGGCGGTCGAGATCCGGCAGCGGCTAGAACACGCACGCGATATCGTCGTGATCGGCGGAGGGTTTATCGGCCTGGAACTTGCGGCCGCCGCGCGCACGCTTGGAAAATCGGTGCGTGTACTGGAAATCCAATCGAGGCTGATGCCCCGTGTGGTTTCGCCCATCCTCTCCGATTTCTATCGTGACCTTCACACTGGCCAGGGCGTGGAGATCTCGCTCGGAGTCGCGCTGTCGGAGATCGTTGGCTATGAAGGGAAGGTCAGCGGGGCGGTCCTGAGCGATGGCTCCGTTTGTCCAGCCGATCTCGTGCTGGTTGGCATTGGCGTTATTCCGAATATCGAACTGGCTTACCATGCGGCACTTAGCATCGGGAACGGCATCGTCGTGGACGAGCATCTGCGAACCCAGGACGATAGCATCTACGCCATCGGTGACTGCGCCGATCATCCTAATCCATTCGCCAATCGAAGCGCCGGCGGCCGCGCGCGCATCGAATCCGTGCAGAACGCCGTGGATCACGCCAAGTGCATTGCGACGGCTATCGTCGGGCGCTCTGAAATTTACCGCGCCGTACCTTGGTTTTGGACGGACCAATTTGATATCAAGCTTCAAATGGCCGGGCTGTCGGATGGCTACAGCCAAGTGGTTACGCGTGGCGAGCCCGAGAGCCGCAAGTTTTCAGTTTTTTATTTCAGGGACGGCCGATTAGCAGCCGTCGATTCCATCAATCGCCCCGCAGACCACCTGGCCGGACGAAAACTGATCGGCGCCGGAACCGGGATAACGCCGGAGCAGGCGGCCGACACAAGTGTGGACTTGAAGGCGCTCCGCTGAGATTTACTGGCCGCCTTCGAAAAGCTCAATATTCAGGCCGTTTGGATCTTCGACAAAAATGTTCCGAATGGTTGGGCTGAACTGAGCTACTTCGCCGTTAGCGGAAGTCACGACGACACCGGCGGCCCGCATGCGCTTCAGCAGGCCATCCAGATCTTTCACGCGCAAAGCCACAGCGGGCGCGCCCGGATCGGGCACGCGCAAATGGAACGGCGTGTGCGGAATGCCCTGATACTCATAGAACGCCAGCAACGCTTTCGTTCCCGGGACAGTCGCGATGAGCTCACGGAACTTGGCGTGGGGCGCGCCGATTAAGTCCACAATGGGCGGGTCGCCCGAAAATTCCATTTTTCCCGTGAGGTTGAAACCCAGCAGACCGTGATAAAACTTGATCGTCGATTCCATATCGGCGACGGTCAGGCCCATGGTAGCGCCGTAAACATTGCCTGCCGCGGTAATCCCCGCGGGCGGCGCGGATTCCGCTACTTCGACGAAATAGCCATCGGGATCGCGTATTAGCATCACACGAAGCTTGCCGTTGGGCGAATCGATGGCGACGGGCGCACCGGACGTGGTGACGATGGGGACGCTCATTTTCTTGACCGCGGCGAGCACAGGTTCGATATCCTTCACGCGAAGCGCGATCAACGCCGCGCCAGGATCGGTGTGGCGCGCCTGGCCGGGCTTGCGGTCCACGCCTGAGAATTCGGTTAGCTCCAAGCCGAAAACGGTGTTCGGAAAGTGGAGGGTTGAGAGCCGAAGTTTCACGCCGGGCGAGTTGGTCAGCGCGGGTATGCCTGGACTCAGGAGCGGACGCGGCGCGGGAGCCTCCAAACCGAACACATCGCGATAAAACGCCAGCGTGGTGTCCAGATTGTTCGTGGCATGGATATAGTTCAACATGCCCACTACCGGCGCATCGGATGGAGCGCTTGAGGGAGCAGTACCGGTTTGCGCGTAAGCAAGTCCGGCCAGCAAAATCGCCGAAAGAAATCGCATCACTCCTCCGTGTGTGACTTCTGCTCGGATGCCAGGAGCTGACGAAGGAGATTCGCGGTCCCTTCGCGTACCGTGGGTGGTCCGCCGGCATGACCGTGCAGGCCGACGCCGAGCGCCATCTCCACCGGCGTGCGACCTTGCTTGTCCTTCACGTCCAACTTAGCGCCGCTCGCGGCCAGGAACTTGACGATGTCGTCCGAAGCTTGGGCGCCAAAATGCAGCGGCGTTTGTCCCGCTTCGCTGACGGCGTTTACGTCGGCGCCAGCCGCCACCAGAATCTTCACGCACTCCAGGAGCTCAGCCGGGGTTGCATAGTCATTCGCGAAAGTACCGGTGCCATATCCAAGTCCCGCGGCGAACATGAGCGGTGTTGTGCCGTTCTTTTGTCGCGCGTTAAAATCTGCTCCGTGGTCCAGTAGAAGGCGTATGGCAGCGGCATCGCCGTTCTTGGCCGCACGCATCATCGGCGTTGAGCCTTGGCCCAGAGCCGGCTCCCCGGGCGTATGAGCGCGCTGCAGCGCGGGGGTTTTTAGCTGCGCGTTGGGATTCGCACCATGCTCCAGCAAAACCTTCATGAGATCCAGCGCCGTCACTTTGCTAGTAGTCGCCCGCGCCGGATGACCATATACTTCACCGAGCGTATTCATGTCCACGGTTGCGTAGAGCGCGGCCATCCCGGCTGCGTCCACGATATTGGGGTCGGCTCCTTTTTCAGCCAGCAGCGCCGCCGTGTCGTAGTGGCCGTTGATAATCGCCAGCACAAGCGCCGTTGATCCATCGGGATCGGTCAGATTCAGACTCGCTCCGCGATCCACCAGCGTACGTGCCGTCTCGAGCGAACCTTGGCGCGCGGCATACATCAGCGGAGTCCAACTACCGTGCGGGAGAATCGTGAGCACGCCTTCCAGTCCGAAGCGATCCTTCGCGCGCTCCAACGGATTGGTGCGGGCGTTCACATCGGCGCCGTGCTCGATCAAGATGTCGGCCGCTTCCGCGTGGTTCTCCTCGGCCGCCCACACCAACGCGGTTTCGCCGTACGCGCCGCCCTTCGCGTTCACATCCGCGCCATGTTCCAGAAGCAGCCGCACGATTTGCGGATTTCCCGTACGAGCCGCCGTCATCAGAATGGTGTCGCCATCGGGTACCTGCGCGCGCGCGTCCGCGCCGGCGTTCAATAAAGCTTCGGCCATCGCCGCGTTCCTATTGGTAGCGGCCAAAGAGAGCGGCGTCACGCCATAGCGATTGGCGATCTTCGCATCGGCGCCGGCACGCAGCAATAACCGCGCGGTTTCCAGATCGTCCGCGTACACGGCCCACTGAAGAGCCGTGGTCCCGTCTGCATCCGCGACGTTGACGTCGCTATGCGCTTTCAAAAGATGCTGCACCTCTGCGCGATCACCGGTCCGCACGGCGTCGGTGAGGGTGCCCGCGTAGACCGCGATGCTGAACACGGATAAGAAAAGCCCTAGCCGGCTAAACCAGGACATCGGTTTTTCCCGTGCTGTCGCCGAAGCGATCCATCGGCTTGCCGAATTTCTCCGCCACATTCAGCCAGAAGTCGCCCACCGGCGTTCGCGTGGGTAATTGTATATGGCGATGTCCGGTGCCAACGCCTCCGCCGATAGCCACCAGAGGCAGCGGGTCGGTGGCGTGCATGTTCGAATCGGCCATACCGGCGCCATAAATGATGAGCGAATGATCGAGCAAAGAACCGTCTCCATCCGGAGTGGATTTTAACTTCTCCAGGAACTTCGCGTACATCCCCGCGTAATAAGTGTTGATCTTCACCACCTGCGCCATCTTCGCGGGATTGTTCTGGTGGTGGGAAACGGAGTGGTGCTGCTCGGTGACGCCGATCTGCGGATACGTCCGCTGGCTGAGTTCGCGCGACATCATGAACGTAAACACGCGCGTGATATCGGCCTGATAGGAGACGGCGAGCAAATCGAACAGCAACGCGACGTGTTCGTCGAACGAATCGGGCACGCCGATGGGTGCGTCCGGCGCGTCTACCTGAGTGGCGCCGCGCGCTTCCTGCCGCTGGATGCGACGCTCGATCTCACGGAGATTGTCCAAATAGTCGCCCAGCCGGACGCGATCGCGAGGGCCCAGCCCTTGTTGCAGGCTGCCCGCTTCATCGACCACCGAATCCAGAATGCTGCGTTCCTTTGCGACGCGTTCCCGCCGATCGGCTGCAGTGCCGGCCGCGCCAAACAGCCGCTCGAATACCGCGCGCGGATTGGTCTCCATGGGCAGCGGCGTGGAGGGCGTGCTCCAGGAAATGGTGTTTAAATACGAGCAGCTGAAACCGGGCGAGCATCCGCCCACGTAGCCGGTGAAATCCTCAGTCGCGACTTCGAGCGAGGGAAGCGGCGTATCCTGCCCGATCTGGCGCGCCACCACCTGGTCGATGGTCGTGTTTGCGAGCACATCCTCGGCTTCCGTCCGCTTGGGCCAAACTCCGGTCAAGAATCCGGCCGCGCTCACGGCATGATCGCCGAACTGGCTGCCGGGATGCGACCGCGTCAGATTGGTGACCACGATCAACGAGTCGCGAAATGGCTCCAAAGGCTTTAAAATCGGCGTGAACTCGAAACCGGCGCCCACAGTTTTAGGAGTGAGCTGCTGCATGATGGCGCCGTTGGGAAAATAGACCGCGCCAAAACGCATGCGGGGCTTCGCGGCGGCCTTCGCCATGGGCACAAAAGCAGGCAGCATTGCATCCAGCAACGGCAGCGTCACAGCAGCGCCCAGGCCGCGCAACACGGTCCGCCGTGGCAAGGATTTCTTGGTGAGGAACATGCTCTACTTCCCTTCTCGATTTTGCGCCGACTGCACGGGCGCGCTCTCGCCGTCGCGGGGCGCCGTTCTCATTTGAAAAGGCGTGCTGCGAACCACGCCCAGAATTAGCTCGGAGAAACGATAATTGCTGCGCGACGCATCGCGCAGGATGGCGCGCAAAGTGGGCATGTCCCGATAGTCCAGGCCACGGCCCAGCGCATAGACCATCAGCTTCTCGGTCAGTGTGCCCGCGAACAATTCCGGACGGCTGATCAGCGCGTTGCGCAAAGTGATTACGCCGTCCACCTTGGTGCCATCGGAAAGCTCGCCGGTGGCGTCGATAGCCTGGCCGGCATCGCGCGTACGCCACGCGCCTATCGCATCGAAATTCTCCATTGCGAAGCCAATGGAATCCATGGCTTTATGGCAGCTTGCGCAGACCGGATTCGCGCGATGCTCGGCCATCTGTTCGCGCATGGTGCGCGGCTTCTCGCCTTCTTGATTGCCCTTGAGCGCCGGAACGTCCGGAGGTGGCGGCGGCACCGGCGTGCCCAAAATGTTTTCGAGTATCCACTTGCCGCGCACCACAGGCGAGGTCCGTTCGGCGTGGGAGGTAAGCGCGAGAATGCTGCCCTGCCCGAGCAGTCCGCGGCGCGCGTCATCGGTAACGGCGACACGCCGGAAGCGGCTTCCATAAATGTCCGGAATGCCGTAATGGCGCGCCAGGCGCTCATTTACGAAGGTGTAGTCCGCGGTCAGCAGATCCTGGACGGCGCGGTCTTCCCGCAGGACGCTTTCAAACAACAGCTCCGTTTCGCGGCGGAAGGACTGGCGCAGATTGTCGTCGAAATCCGGGAACAGATCCGTGTTGGGCTGCACGTTACGCAGATTGCGAAGCTGCAGCCACTGCCCGGCGAAGTTGTCCACCAACGCTTGCGACTTTGGATCGGCCAGCATGCGGCGCACCTGGCGGTCAAACACGGCCGGGTTCTTCAGCTTGCCCTCGTTGGCCAGCCGCAGAAGTTCGTCATCGGGAATGCTGCTCCATAAAAAGAACGACAGGCGCGAGGCCAATTCGGTATCGCTGACGGGATAGCTATCTCCGGCCAGGGCGGCCACCGGATCACGCTCGACACGGAACAAGAACTTCGGACTTGCCAGAATTCGATCGAGCGCAAATTCGATGCCGCCATCGAACCCGCCGTCGCGCTTTCCGGACTGATAGAACTGCAGCAGCGTATTCAAACTGGATTCAGTCAGAGGCTGGCGATAAGCACGCGCGGCGAGTGTGGAGACGATTTGCCGCGCGCATGTATCTTCATCCATCTTTTGGTTTGGATGACAAGTAAAAATGCGTCGCCGGCTGGGGGTGTCGCTGGCGCCCGCGGGATGAAACGGACCCGCAACGGTCAGCGCCTGCAAATGCGGCGAGCCCGACCAATCGAAATTGTCCACGGAACTGCGGATATACGGCTGCAGCCGCGCCGGTTCCACGGCATCCGGATCCTCCAGAAAAGCCACCATGACATCATGCGGACCGGCCTTCACCGGAACGCGAACGCGCAAGCGCGCATCCACCGCATCGCCCGTGTCGGTGGGCTTTTGAAACAGCGACGCCAGATCTTCCTGGCCGCCCATCGTAGCCAGATGAATGCGCCGGCCATCCAGCGAAAATTCAACCTGATGGGGCGACTCCAAGCCGCGCATGATATTCAGATTGGTTCGATACAGGGTGGCCTGGAACGAATACTCGCCATCCAGCGGAAAATTGTAGTGAACCATGGTTCCGCCCACGGTTCCGAGCGGCAGACCATTGACGTGCTGGTCCTGTGAAAGATCCTGCCGGATACGCCAGGTTTCGCTGCCCGGCGCGATCTTCGGATCACCCACCGCGAGAGCGCCGATTTTGAGCGCTGCGTCGAGATAGTGTTCCTGTAGCGACGGCGATACGCCCAGCGCATCGGAGACGTTGTCGAAGCCGAACGCGGAATCGTCGGGAGGAAGCAAAGAAGCGACCTCAATATCTAATCCCAGCAGATCGCGGATGGCATTGGCATATTCGGATCGATTGAGACGGTGCAGGATCGGCCTGCCGGCATAAGGCTGCGCCGACTGGTCGATTTGTTCCTCCAGCCACGCAGTGAAGCTCTTGTAAGTAGCCGCGTCGGGCCGCGGCATTCCCGCCGGCGGCATGGTACCCGATTGCAGCTTGCGGATCACCTTTTCCCAGACTTCTGCATGCGCTGGGACTTGATTGAGATCCAAGGTGTCCAACGTGAGCCCGCCCGTTTTTAGACGCTGGTTGTGGCAGGTAACGCAGTATTTGTCGAGGATTTCCCGCTGGGACAGGCCGGTAGAAGCAGCACAGACGGATCCCAGCCACAGCCCTACTGCTACGATTCGCTTCAGCATCCCTACCGAAAGTCTACTCCAAGTTGCATGCAAAGCGGAAAGGAACCCATGAATTCGCATCAACTAAGGGCCAGACCGTGCCAAAGTATTAGTACGGTCGAGTTCAGCGAAGGAGATACTGCATGCGACGATTCATTCCGGTATTGGCAGCAGGAATCGCGACGTTAGCGTTTATCGGACTTGCTCAGGAGGGGCCCGCCGGTGGTCCCTATAAAGTGCTCAAGACAGCGAAGGTCGGAGGCGCGGGCGGTTTCGACTATGTGAATGCAGACCAGGCCGGCCGCCGGTTGTACATTGCACGCAGCGGCGCTGGCGCGCGAATCACTGTCTTTAATCTGGATACGCTTGAACCAGTCGGCGAGATTGCCAACGTGAGCGCCCACGGAGCCGTTATTTCCCCCAAGACCAATCACGGATTTGCGAGCAGCAAACCGGTGGTGATGTTCGATAGCAAGACTCTTGCGACCATCAAAACGATTGATGTCGATGGCGGCCCGGATGGCCTATTTTACGACTCATTCAATGACCGGGTTTATGTTCTCAGTCACAGGTCTCCGAACGCGACGGTGATCAATGCGGCGGATGGCTCGGTGGCCGGCACGCTAGATTTGGGCGGTGCGCCAGAGCAGGCGGCTAGCGATGGCCAAGGCCATCTGTATATCGATATCGAAGACAAGGCGAACATCGCAGTGGTGGACGCCGGGACGCTTGCCGTCACGGCGCACTATGATCTGGAGGGAAAGGGCGGCGAATGCGCGGGATTAGCGATGGACGCGAAGAACGGCATTCTGTTCGCCGCTTGCCGCAACCCGCAAAATATGGTGATCCTGAATGCCGCCGACGGTAAGATCATTACTGTCCTGCCGATCGGCGCCGGTACGGATGGCGCCGTGTTCAACCCCAGTACCATGGAAGCCTTCAGCTCACAACGCGACGGAACGTTGACGGTGATTAAAGAAAACAGCCCGAAGAGCTTTGCCGTGGAGCAAAATGTACAAACCATGCCGAGTGCAAAGACGATGACATTGGACGCCAAGACCAACCACCTCCTTCTGATCGCCGCTGAGTTTGGGCCGCCTCCAGCGTCCCCGCCGGCCGGAGGACGCCCGAACCGAGGCCCGATGGTGCCGGATTCGTTTTCGATTCTCGTGGTGGGGAAGTGATTTCAGGTAACGGAGTGGAATTCGGGGATTATGCAATCCAATGTCATATATGCCGTAGCTGCGATTGTGCTCGGGCTGGCGCCGTCGCTGGCCGCACAGACCGGAACCACGTACTATGTGTCCACCAGCGGCAGTGACAGCAACCCGGGCACCAGCAGCGCACCTTGGCTCACCATCCAACACGCGGCGGATTCGGTCTCGGCGGGAGCAACGGTAGATGTATTCGCCGGCGTGTACCACGAGTCTGTGAACTTTCCGGCGTCGGGAACGGCCGCGGCGCCCATTATCTTTCAGAGCTATCCCGGACAGACGGCGGTAATCGATGGAACCAGCCTCACCTGCTGCACATCGAATCCGCCGGCGAGTGGGAACCTGACACAGGGTCTCATTAATATCGTGAATCAGAGCTACGTCAGGGTTAGTGGCTTTGAAATCCGCAATTTCACTACCAGCAACGCCGATTTTACTCCGGCTGGCGTCTGGATCACCGGCTCGGGTACCGGAGTCCATGTGCTGAACAATCTGGTGCACAATATCACCACCACTTCGGAAGAGAACGGTAATGCTTTTGGCATGGCCGTTTGGGGAACGTCCGAGACTCCCATCAGTCACCTGGTCATTAGCGGTAACCAGGTTTACAGCCTGAAGACCGGGAACAGCGAGTCGATGAACGTAGATGGCAACGTAGTTGATTTCGCTATTACCAACAATCTCGTCCACGACAATGACAATATCGGCATTGCCGCGATTGGATACGAACAGCCCGTGGGTCCGGTGGGATACGACGAGGCAATGCACGGGGAAATCAGTGGGAACACGGTTTACAACATCAGCGGAATTAACAATCCAGGCGAGGGCAATTCTTACGACGCCGACGGCATTTATTGCGACGGCTGCGCCTATGTGACCATCGAGCGAAACCTGATCCATAACGTCGATTACGGCGTCGAGGTGGCCAGCGAGCATCGAAGGTGCCTGGCCAACGGCACACAATGGTCTGGCCCGCACAATACCGGAACGGCCGGCACAGGTACTGACCCCTGTGATGGCAGGTACGTTACCGTGCGCAACAACGTGATCTACGATTCCAATGCAGGCGGTATTTCGATCGGCGGTTACGCCAACGATATCCAGGCGGGCGACGGAGCGTGTTGCGGCGGCAGCGCGCATGTGGTGATCGTCAATAATACTTTGTTCAACAACAGCACTCAGGATCAGACCGGCGAATTCCAGATTCAGTACCACGTGGGAAAGGCTCAGGAAAACTTCTTCGAAAACAACATTGTCTACGCCGGCACGTTCAATACCTGGATCTACAGTTTCGTTCGACCCACAGCGCCGTATCCAGCGCCGCCGGCCACGCTCAATTGGAACCTGTACTATTCCGCCGCTGGTTACGTACAAGGAACGTCCATGGATTGGGCCGGCGTGAGTAGCTACAAGAAGTACGCGGGCTATCAAGTCGCAACCGGAGAAGATGCCGATTCCCCGAACGCGAATCCGCTCTTCGTCAATCTGGGAGCCACGCCGGCAGACTTCGACATCGCCGCTACGTCGCCGGCCGTCGATGCCGGGAGCACCAGCCTCTCGTGCAGTGTTGGCTGGTGTGATCCAACGGGCAGTTCCCCCAACTCCATCTATGGCAGCACTGACTTCGCCGGTAATCCGCGGGTGAACGGCGCGAGCATTGATATAGGCGCCTACCAATCAACTGGCGTGACCAATTCTTTGACGGTGACTTTGACTTCGGGGACGGATACTCTGCAGACCGGACAATCCACCGTCCTCACCGCCACGGTGGCAGCCAACCCCGGGGACGGCGGTGTGCCCAGCGGCACGATCACCTTCATGCAGGGCTCCACCGCGCTGGGAACCGAAAGGCTGGTAGCGGAGAGCGCGACGGAATCCGTGACAAGTCTGCGGCTCAGTGCGTCGGAGCTCACACCAGGCGCCAACACGTTAACGGCAGTGTACTCGGGGAATTCGGTCTACGGCAGTTCCACCTCAGCGCCCGTCACGGTCACCTTGCAATAGGCGGCCTTCACCAAAAATTCGTCTTTACCACTTGCGGCGAACTAGCGGTCCCCGAAATCACCTTTATGTGTAGGACAAGCTGCAGATTCTTGTTCGGCCAGTCCTTCGGGGCGCTCCGCAGCGCTTCCGCCATCAGGTCCGAATTGGTCACCAGATCCGCCGCGGCTTCCGTTCCGTATTGCGTGATGCCGGCCAACTCCACCAACATCGCGTGGGTGTCCGGATGGAACACTCGGGAAACGATCGCGTAGTCTTCACTGGTTCGCCGGTCGGCGGGCAAATTCGGAAGCGTCAATTCCGTGAGCTTGCCGTTATCGGTGATTCCCACCGGCTCTCGCGAGGTGTCGATGAAGAATCGCAACTGGCTGCTTATTTCCTTCCAGCGGGTGTACGAATATCCCACTAGAATGGCGGGCGCGGCGCGCAGATCCTGGAACGAAACGTCGCTGCCGATCCTCAATTGATAAGGATGTTGCATCCGCGCTAGCATGGCCGAAATGCGCGACGACGCCACCAGGTCGCCGCCGCCCACAAACTGATCGGTCAGCAGCACAAAATCGTCCGGCCGAACGGGTCGCGCCGCGGCCGGATCGCGATTTAGTCCATAGACCGGCACGAAAGCCACGCAGAGGGAAACGGGTTCGGCTCCCTTCAAGACGGGCGCCCAGAATTCCTCGAGCGCAGTGGGGGCCGGGCGTGAGCGCATCCACCACGCCGCTGCGATCGCGATGCCGACCAAAATTATTCCTGCGACCATGAACCACCGGCGCATCGATCGCGGCGGGACAGGTACCAGCACGTCGGTTGGCAGGGCCGGCAGCGGCAGCGGCGCCAGAACCTCGGGCGTCGCATCGGGCTTCGTTTCCGACCAGCGAAACTCCGGCACATAGGTCCCGGGCGGCAGCTCGATTCGCACCGGATTTTGCGCGCCTTCCTCGGCGTAGTACAACCCCAAGCGTTTACGGACGTCGCCGGCTTTTACGCGCACCGTAGCGTCGTCGCTCGGTTCATAGCTGGTGGAACGGCCGAAGACTTCGATGCCGATGGTGCGCTCCTTCAGCATGTCTTCGCGCCCGGAAAGGGTGTGCTCCACCACGTAGCGGACAAAGTCCTGGCTGCGCTTGCTCAGGCGGAACTCGTGGCATGAAAGCACACGGCTGAGTTCCTCCCGAACCGCTTCTTCGGACACGCGAGCCGGCCGTGGAACCGCCGGAGCCTTCGCATGCGCTTCGCCGGGAACCTGCCGCTCAACCATCTGAGCACCCCGTGATCAAAATCTGGCTCCGATTTTAGCACGTCCCGAGATGACTGAAAACAAAAACGTTCGGTCAAGTAACGAACGTCGCTTAACCCCTTTGGCAACCGTTGTGAACTGGACAGCCGCGACGATCCGCCGCACGATTCAGTACGGTGAGGATCATTTGCATCGGGGCGCACCCGGACGATTGCGAGATCGAGTTCGGCGGCGCGGCCTATAAGTTTGCCGCGTCGGGCCACGCCGTGAAATTCCTCTCGGTGACCAACGGAGCGGCGGGCCATCACGTGCATCCGGCCGCGGAGCTGGCCGCCATCCGCAAACGCGAAGCGGGAGAAGCGGCGCGGCGGCTGGGAATTGCTGAAACCGAAATCCTGGGTTACAACGACGGCGAGTTGCTGCCCACCCTGGACGCACGCGAGACGATCGTCCGCCGCATCCGCCAATGGAGCGCCGATATCGTTCTCACGCATCGCCCGTGGGATTATCACCCGGATCATCGTTACACGGGGCAGTTGGTGCAGGATTCGGCGTACCTGGTGATGGTTCCCAGGCTTTGCCCGGATACTCCGCCGCTTCGTCACAATCCCCTGTTTCTGTATCTGGAGGACGGGTTTCAATTGCCGGCGCCGTTTGTCGCCGACGTTGCCGTCGGGATCGATGACGTGTGGGAGCGGAAAATAGGCGCTCTGGATGCCCACGCGTCTCAGTTTTACGAATGGCTCCCGTGGATTGATGGGCGTTCGGCTCCGGCCGATCACCGCTTGGAATGGTTGTCGAAAACATGGGGGCGTCCGGTCAGTGAATGCGCACGATTGGCCCTGACGCGCCGCTATGGCCGCGCCGAAATCCAGCACGCCGAAGCGTTCCAGATCTGTGAATATGGCCGGCGCGCGTCCCGCCAGGAACTGGATGAGATCTTTCCCCGGTAATCCCATGTCCCTCGGCAATCCAATCTCAAAGATGCTCGAAGAGACCCGACAGCAACCCGAGGCCTTGACCAAGACGCTGGAAGGCGGCCTGCGATCTATTTTTGAGCTGCGCCACCATTTCGAAGAGCGCCGGCCGAGAATGATCGTCATGGTGGCGCGCGGCACCTCCGACAACGCCGCGCAGTTTGGGCGATACCTTATCGAAATTACGACGCGCATTCCGGTTTCACTCGCCGCGCCATCCATCCTCACCTTGTATGATTGCCCGCTCGACCTGCGGGACGTGCTGGTGGTGGGTATTTCGCAGTCCGGTGAATCTACCGACACCAACGCGGTGCTCGCCGACGCGCGCGAGCGTGGCGCCACTACGGTTGGAATCACCAACGAACCGAACAGCGTGATGGCGAAACTGGTGGAATATACGCTCCTGATTCACGCCGGCGGCGAGAAAAGCGTCGCGGCAACGAAGACCTACACGTGTCAGCTCCTGATGGTCTACCTGCTCGCGTATGCGCTGGCGGGCGACGTGCAGCTGGAGGATCTGCGGCGCGTTCCCGAATGGGTGGACGGCGCTCTGCGCCTGGAAGAACACATTGAGGATCTGGCCGAGCGCTATTTCTTCATGACGCGCGCCGTCACGGTCGGCCGCGGATTGAATTACGCCAACGCCTTGGAGTTCGGCCTAAAGCTAATGGAGACCTGCTACGTGGTGACGGAACGATTTTCCGCCGCTGACCTGATGCACGGCCCCATCGCGCTGGTAGAGCGTGCGTTTCCCGTTTTCGTTTTCGCGCCTGGCGGCGTCACCTGGCCGTCCATTTCCGCGGTGCTGGATCGTCTGCGGGAGCTGAAAGCCGAGACGCTAATCTTCACCGACGAAAACAATGCCGGGGCGCGATCGAAGGCAGCGCGGTTGATCCAGCTACCCGCGCAATTCAAGAACGGAATCGAAGATCTGTACACGCCCATCCCCTACATTGTTCCCGCGCAGCTTTTCGCCGCGCACCTGGCGTCCATCAAGGGCCTGAATGCCGACAGCCCGCGGACGCTCAGCAAAATCACGAGGACCATGTAGTGCAGCTTACCTGGCTGGATTGGCTGTATATTGCACTGTATTTCGCTCTGAACGGCGCCATCGGTCTGTATTATCGATCGCGCGCCGGAAAGAACGTCGACGAATTCTTTCTGTCGGGTAGAAACGTGCCGTGGTGGCTGGCGGGGACGTCGATGGTGGCCACCACGTTCGCCGCGGATACGCCGCTGGCGGTTACCGGCATGGTGGCGCGCGGAGGAATCGCAGGGAACTGGTTGTGGTGGAGCTGGGTAGCGAGCGGCATGATGACGGTCTTTTTCTATGCCCGGCTGTGGCGCCGCTGCGGAGTGATGACCGATATCGAGTTCACCGAAATCCGCTACTCCGGAAAACCAGCGGCGTTTCTGCGTGGCTTTCGTGCGCTGTACCTCGGGATTCCGGTCAATTGCATCATCCTCGGCTGGGTGAATCTCGCGATGGTAAAGATCCTGAGCCTGGCGCTAGGTGTTACGCGGGTGGAAGCGCTGATCATCGTGCTGGGATTGATCGTCGTCACTTCATTCATTTCGACGCTCTCCGGCTTGTGGGGCGTGCTGGTAACCGATCTGGTGCAGTTCGCCATCAAGATGACGATGGTCTCGGTGCTGGCCGTATTCGCGGTGCGGGCCGTGGGTGGCATGGACGCACTGAAGACGAAACTGGCCGTGCTGGATCATACCCGAGGGGCGCACGCCGGAGCGCTGCTCAATTTCATTCCCGATCTGAATTCGCCCTGGATGCCGATGATCACGTTTTTCGTTTACATTTCCCTCAACTGGTGGGCCACCTGGTATCCGGGAGCCGAACCGGGCGGCGGCGGATACATCGCGCAGCGCATGTTCAGCGCCAAGGACGAAAAGCATTCTCTGCTTGCGACGCTATGGTTCAACATCGCGCATTTCGCGATACGGCCTTGGCCGTGGATCCTGGTGGCGCTAGCATCGCTGGTGCTTTTCCCGGGACTCGAAGATCCGGAAAGCGGCTACGTCCGCGTGATGATCGCGTATCTGCCGGCGTCGCTGCGTGGCGTGATGCTGGCGGCTTTCGCCGCGGCGTACATGTCAACCATCGCGACACAGCTCAACTGGGGCGCGAGTTACGTGGTCAACGATTTTTACCGCCGCTTCATCCGAGCGCATGCGGCCGACGCCCATTATGTACTGGTCTCGAAATGGACCACGGTTCTGCTGACCATCGTCTCCATCGTCGTCACGTTCTTCCTCAACTCCATCGCCGGGGCGTGGAAGATGCTGCTGGTCACCGGCGCAGGTACCGGCCTGGTGCTGCTGCTGCGCTGGTATTGGTGGCGAATCAACGCGTGGAGCGAAATTTCGGCGATGATCACGGCGTTCATCACGTCGTTGGCGCTGCAAATAGGCGGTGGACTGGATAGCGACAAGCCAGTGGATTTCGCCTGGATCATGATTATCACGGTGAGCGTCACCACAGCGGTATGGCTGGCGGTCACGTTCGCGACGCGGCCTGAATCCGAGAAGACACTGGTGAAGTTCTACAGGCGCGCGCGGCCGGGGGTTGCGGGTTGGAAACCGATTGCCCGCCTGGCGCCGGAAGTGAAACCCGATGGCGCGGGCGCGCACAATTTTCTGGATTGGATCTGCGGCTGCGTCCTGATTTATGGCGTGCTGTTCGGCACCGGCAAGCTGCTGCTCGGCGAAATGGGAACAGGCGCGGCGCTATTCGCCATGGGCTTGGCCGGCGGTGCGGTCATCTATTTCGATCTTTCCCGGCGCGGCTGGAACAAGGTGACGGGATGAAATTGCTGCTGGCGGCGTTTCTGGTTCCCGCGTTGTTCTCCGCGCCGATGCCGTTGCCGTGGAAATCCGTACCGGCGGCGGGTCACCTGGTCATCGATTCGAGTTTTGCGATCGAAGTCCACGGTTTCACTGACCCGAGAATGGATTCCGCCGTTCGCCGTTTCACGGCGCGCCTCTCGCGTCAGACTGGAATCACAATCGCCGGCGGTAAGAGCGCATTGGTTATCGAAACTGCAGCCAGCGGCGCGGACGAATCCTATCAACTGGATATTTCACCGGCAAAGGCCGTATTAGCTGCATCCACGGTGGAAGGCGCCCTGCACGGTTTGGAGACTTTCGCGCAGTTGATCTCGCCCGGCGCCGAGGGATTTGAAGCTGCGGCTGTTCACATCGAAGACCATCCCCGATTTTCCTGGCGCGGGCTAATGATCGATTGTTCCCGCCACTGGATGCCGCTCGAGGTGATCGAACGCAACCTGGACGCGATGGCCGCCGTGAAGCTCAACGTGCTGCACTGGCATCTTTCCGACGATCAGGGATTTCGCGTCGAAAGCCAGCGCTTCCCTCGGCTGCAACAACTCGGTTCGGACGGACATTTCTATACGCAGGACGAAGTGAGGCATGTCATCGCGTACGCCCGCGATCGCGGCATTCGAGTGGTCCCCGAATTCGACATGCCCGGCCACACCACGAGCTGGTTTGTGGGATATCCCGAACTGGCGAGCGCGCCGGGGCCTTATGCAATCGAGCGCAGTTGGGGGATTTTTCAACCCACCATGGATCCCTCGCGCGAAGAAACATACAAATTCCTCGACAACTTTCTCGGCGAGATGGCTGCGCTGTTCCCCGATCCTTACTTCCACATCGGCGGCGATGAAGTGGATCCCACGCAATGGAAGCAATCGGCCTCCATTCAGGACTTCGCCCGCGCGCAGCATTTCAAAACGCCGGACGACCTGCAGGCGTACTTCATCCATCGCGTGCAGGCAATCCTGAAGAAATACGGAAAGACCATGGTGGGGTGGGATGAAGTGTTGCATCCGGATCTGGAGTCCGACGCAGTGATTCAGTCCTGGCGCGGGCAGGCTGCGCTGGCCGACGCTTCGAAAAAGGGCCATCGCGGCATTCTTTCCTACGGTTACTATCTGGACCACATGAACCCGGCGAGCTTTCACTACGCCATCCATCCCCAGATTGACGATCAGAACAGCTCGCTGGTCTTAGGCGGGGAAGCGTGTATGTGGACCGAATACGTGAGCCCGGAAACCATCGATTCGCGAATCTGGCCGATTGGCGCGGCGATTGCCGAGCGTCTCTGGTCGCCGAAGGATGTTACCAACATCGCATCGATGTACGATCGGCTGGACGCGATCAGCCGGGTGCTGGAATCGGTCGGCATCAGGTCTAACGAACAGAGGATGCTGAATCGCATGGGCGATGGGCCGGGGCTTCGCGTTCTGGCCGATGCGTCCGAAGCGCAGGGGATCGATGGCCGGCAAGGCGCCCGGAAGTACACCAGCCTCGTCCCGCTGAACCGGTTCGTGGATGCCGTTCCTCCCGAGAGCCCGGTGGTCCGTCATCTGGAGCGGATGGCGCAGACCGTTGCCTCCAACCCGACCGGGGCGAAGGCTGAAGTCTCTAGCTTGCGCGCCGCGTTTACCGAATGGGCAGTGAATGACGGACAAATCGCCGGCAACTTCCTGACGGCCGAGCTGACGCCCCTTTCGAAAAACCTCTCGAATTTGGGATTCATCGGACTACGCGCTTTGGAATTTCTGTCCAGCGGAAAAGGCGGCGAACCGGATTGGACGGCGCAGCAACTCCAGGCGCTGGATGGCATGGAAAAGCCGATTGCCGAGGTGCGGCTGGCCGCCATCAGGCCCGTACGAATTTTGCTGAGTGCGCTTGCCAACGAATCGAAAGCGTCAAATAAATGATTGAAATCAGGCACGTTCGGTCCTGTAATGAACCTGCCCGTAACGGCATCGCAACCGTTGTGAACTGGACATCCGCCGGAAACGGGCTCAGCATTAGCGTCAAGTCAAATCGCCGGTCACGAGGATTGTGAGAATGAACAGAAGAGGAGTCTCCATGAAATTAAACGGTTCCATCAAGTTCGGAGTCGCAGCGGCTTTATTGCTTTTGATCGCGCTTGTGACGTCTCAACCGTCGCACGGCCAACAGGTAATGGCGGCGATCACTGGAAAAGTAGTGGATGGTTCCGGGGCGCCCGTCCCGGATACGAAAGTCACGGCTACCGACACCGAGCGTGGATCGGTGTGGACCGGCACAACCAACGCTGACGGCGTGTACGACATGCCCCAGGTTCCCATCGGAACTTACAACATCAAAGTGGAACACACGGGGTTTCAGTCCGCCCAGCAGGCCAACATCACTTTGGTTCTGAATCAGGTGGCGAGGCTCGACTTCCAGTTAAAGGTGGGCGACGTCGCAACCTCCGTGAATGTAACGGAGACCACGCCGCTGCTGCAGACCGATTCCACTCAGGTGAGCACCGTGATGGATTCTCACGCCATCGAAAACCTGCCGCTGCAGACGCGCAACTACAACCAACTCACGCTGCTCACGCCCGGCGCGGTAACCACCAGTCCCGGCGCGTGCGATACCGGCCTCGCCACATTCAACTCGTGCCGCCCTTATATCAATGGCAATCGCGAGCAAGCCAATTACTACCTGTTGGACGGAATCGACAACAACGAATTCGTGGACAACAACGTAGCGTTTTCGCCCAGCGTGGATGCGATCCAGGAATTTAATCTCATCGAGAACAATCCCAGCGCCGACCTCGGCCACTTCCTGGGCGGCGTGATCAGCGTCAGCCTCAAGTCCGGCAGCAACGAATTTCATGGCGATGCATTCGAATTTCTACGAAACGACTTTTTCAACGCCAATGAGTGGGCCCGCAACTTCAGCCCCGTGGCGTCCGTGAACAGCGCTCCGCCGAACCTGCGATGGAATGAGTTCGGCGCAACGCTGGGCGGTCCCATCGTGAAAAACAAGCTTTTCTTCTTTGTGGACTACCAAGGATCGCGTTTTGATACGCCGGCCACTCCCTCGCCCGTGTCGACATTCACCGTCCAGGAAGGCACAGGTAATCTTTCCGATATCCCGGGCATCGCGCTGCACTATCCGGGAACCAATGTGCCAATGCCCGCCAATCTCACGCAGGCCGCCATCTGCGGCGCTGGGCAAACGTTCGGATCGTCGCCCTGCATCAACGGCATAAGTCCGACGGCTTTGAAAATCCTCGCCATTCTTCCGAAACCGGATCTGGGCGGAACGAATAACGGCACCCAGAATAACTTGTCCAACTCCCAGCATACTTACACGAACGGCGATCAGGGCGATGCCAAGGTGGATTGGAACCCGACCGATCGTGACCACATTTTCGCGCGCTATTCACAGCAGTACATCACGCAACCGACTGTGAACAGTCAACCCCTGCTCTACAACAGCTCTGGCAACAATATTTTTCCGCTGAAGAGCGGCGTACTCAGCTATACGCGGACCATCACTCCGAATGTCATCAACGAATTCCGTGGAGGTGTAAATTACTTCCCAGCGGAAGGCAACGTTCAATCCGCTTCCACCAACAGCGCGGCGGGCCTGATTGCCGGCCAGCCAACGTCGTTCCTTCCAGCCCTCTATTTTGCGGGTTCGCCGCTGGGCGGAGCAAACGGTGGTCCCTTCCCATTCGGAACGGTGGATGCGCCCGAGATTTTCCATCAGACCACAATTTCTTTCGAAGATAACGTCAGCATGATTCACGGCGCACACACCATGAAAGCCGGATTTCAGTTCGAGCGCTACCGCAACGACTATGTGCCGGCGGTCACCGGCGATGGCGCCGCGGGGCAGATCGGCTTCAACGGCCAGTACACGGGCAACGCCGAAGCCGATTTTCTGCTCGGTCTGCCGTCATACATGGGGTACGGCCAGGGATTTTCGGGCACGGTTGGACAGCGCAATAGTGCTATCGGTGCGTACTTCCAGGACGACTGGCGCGTCACCAGCAATTTGACGTTGAACATGGGAATCCGCTGGGAACTTTTCACCCCGATCTACGAGGTGGATAACCGCATGACGAACTTCAACGAGATCACCGGTCAGATTGAACTGGCCGGCGTGGACGGCAACAGCCGCGCGCTTTACAACCAATACAACGGAATCGCGAATTTCCTGCCGCGTGTGGGAGCGGCGTGGTCTCCTTTTGGTAAGAACACCGTGATTCGCGCGGCTTTCAGCCGTTCCAGTTTCCAGGAAGGAACAGGTGAGTACAATCGCCTGGCAACCAACGCGCCATGGAATATCGATCTGGTGAACCAGCCCATTGCCGGTGTGAACGGTGCGATTCCCGCCGATCAGGTGACGCTGGATCAAGGCTTCGCCGGTCTGGGATCGGCAAGCAGCGTTTGCACCACCGCTAATGTCACTTCGGCTCCCGCTTCCTGTTTTTCGGGAATCCGCGTTCACATCACGGACCCGAACTACCGGCCGGCCGTGTCCAATCAGTGGAATGTTTCGCTCCAGCATCAGTTCGGAAGTTCGACCACGATTCAAGCCGCCTATATCGGCCAGCACTCGGATCATTTGGCGGACCTTTTGTTCGCGAATCAAAAAGTGCTCTTGCCGGATGGGACCGCCGTTCCTGGTCCGTATCTGTCCGGCAATCCGACGCTCAAAGACGAAATCGGACAGGCGCGGCTCAACGAAACCACCGGAATCCAGAACTACAATGCGTTGCAGATTAGTATGCAGCGCCGGTTCGCAAACGGGCTTCAATACACGCTGAACTACACCTTTTCGAAATGCCTGACAAATGCCATGGGCTATTACGGACGCTACGGCGATTCGACGGCCAGCCAGGCCAGCGCCGACAAAGCGTTTCAGGAGTACGCGTACAATCTCAATCTTGATTACGGACTGTGCGATCACGACGTGACGAATGTCTTCACCGGCTACGTCACCTATGACATTCCGTTCGGCCGCGGGCGGCAGTTCGGAAGTAACGGCAACAAGGTGGTAGATGCGGTGTTGGGCGGCTGGCAGGCCAAGGCCGTCGTCACTTTGCATGGCGGGTTCCCGATTTCGATCTACGATTTCGCCGATCCTTCCGGAACAGGTTCCGCGGAGCCCAGGCCGAATTGCATCGCACCTTCGCAGGAGACACCGTATGCGCAAAACCCGAATCCAGGCCAGAACGGTTATTTATGGTTTAATCCCGCGACCATGGCGAATCCGGCTCCTGGAACGTTGGGCAATTGCCCTGTCAGTTCCGAGCGCGGTCCGGGGTTGAAGAACGTGGATTTTAGTCTGTCCAAGTATTTCCCCATCACGGAACGTCAGAGCCTGGAGTTTCGCGCCGAAGCGATCAATGCATTAAACACGCCCATTCTGCTGGTTCAAGGATACGTAACGGACGTGTTCGGCGGCAGCAATTTCGGAGTGATCAACACGTCGGAGGGCGCGCGAAATCTTCAGTTCGCGTTAAAGTACAGGTTCTAAGAATTCAAGGAGTCAGAATTCAGAATTCAGAAGTTTACGGAGCCGAAAGAATATCCCAGCGCGGCGTCCTGATGATTCGTCTGACGGACGCCGCGAATGGCGTGGACGTTTCGATTGTGCCATCCCTCGGCAACCGCGCATATGAGATGAAGGTGCGTGGGAAGGACATTCTCTACTATCCGCCCGGTGACCTGAGTGCAGGGCTGGGCGGCATTCCCTTTCTGGCGCCATGGGCGGACCTGCTGGACGAACAAGCTTTCTGGGCCGATGGCAAGAGGTACGGCTTCAACATGGGCCTTGGAAATGTTCAAGGCGAGAGACCGATACACGGGCTGCTCACCCATTCGCCACTCTGGCAGGTTACCGATGTGTCGGCCGACGGCCATTCCGCGCACGTCACCAGCCGGCTCGAATTCTGGAAATCTCCAGACCTGATGGCGCAATGGCCGTTCGCTCATGCGTACGAGTTGATGTACACATTGGCCGATGGCGTTCTGGAAGTGAAGACCACCATAACTAATCTGAGTACGAACGCGATGCCGGTGGCAATAGGCTTTCACCCTTACTTTCAAATCCCCGGCGTCCCACGCGATGAGTGGGTGGTGCATCTTCCTGTTCGAACGCACGTCATCGCGGATGTGCACCAGATTCCAACCGGCGAAATGCGCCCGCTCGAC
>Ga0209006_10000535_pt1 | contig 35690 bp, 33 predicted proteins | sample JacPin_JW_Ref_O2_FD_188567 | JGI IMG/M metagenome (GOLD analysis project Ga0209006, IMG submission 188567) | Forest soil microbial communities from Algoma, Ontario, Canada - Jack Pine, Ontario site 1_JW_Ref_O2 (SPAdes) (version 2) | ecosystem: Environmental > Terrestrial > Soil > Boreal... | reverse complement strand
TCCCCGGCGGTAAAAACGAAATCGGCGCCGCAGTCGATACACTTCAGTACCTTGTCCTGAAATTCCATCGAGGATGGCTCCCTTCAGCCCGCTCCCACCAGCCAAAGCATGGGAGGAAGCTGCCGTGGCAGAGAGATTGCAGGTTGTTACATCCCCCTCAATTACCCCTTGGACTCGGCCCACCGCGCACCGAGGAAAGTGCGCGGTACAAAACCACCGCTGGTACGCGGTGCCGTTTGCGGAAGAACAATTCTGCGGCTACTCGATCTGGTGGGGGCCAAAATCGAGCAGAGCCGCCCCGGGGAAGGAGCGGCCCTCTCAACTGCTTCAGTCCTGTTCCTTGCGTGTTTTCTTGCGAGCGCGCTTACGAGCCAGCGCGGCTTTCACGCGCTTTTTCTCGCCGGGCTTCAGGTAAAAGGAGTGGCGCTTAACCTCCTTGATAATGTCTTCCTGCTGCACCTTGCGTTTAAAGCGACGTAGAGCGTTCTCGAGAGACTCGCCCTCCTGCAGTCGAACTTCCGCCAAACTGATACACCCCCAAACTCGTCCTGTGGGACCGGATAGTTATTACAAGGATTTGACCGTAAGTCAAGGGGATGATGATGAAATTCCTTGCATATAGGCCCTAAAACGATTCAAGTCGGGAAAAAGTGAATCATTTTGAGATTGGTGTTTGTGATCGACGCAGTCGGCCCGCCCTGGGAGCACGAGATATCCCCGCGCTCCCCGCGAACGATCAATCCGAGAAGAACCGTCTGGCACCCAGCAGTTGCCCAGGGTGCACTCTAATGCGGCCCCATATACATGACGTGCACATAGGTGCCGAGCCTGACGTTGTAAGCCAGGTACCAGCCATCGTGGTCGGGATCTTCGTAAATCACGATATCGTCGCTATCCCAAAGCCAGTCGCCGCAGTAACCGATGTCGAAGGCGGCTACGCTGAAACCAAAACCGCCGAACCAGAAACCGTTCGGGCCTCCGCCGCCGAGATGCCACACATGGCCGCGGCCGAAGCCGCCGGTGAAGTGTCCATGCTCCCAGGGATGATCGAGATGATAGTTGACGTCGGCCCGGCCGGTGTCGTGGCCGATCCACTTGCCGTTGTTATGAACGTGGGGAGCATCGGGGTGCCCCGCCTTGTCGTTGAAATGCTGGACGGGTTGCGCCGGATGAGGCGTGCGCGCCGGAGCTGGACCATGCGCCGGGATGTGTGCCGCTCCACCCCCAACCTCGTGAGCAGCAGCGTGTTGAGCAAAGGCCGAGAGAGAAAATAGAACGCAGAACGCTAGTAACCCGACCAGCTTCTTCTTCATCGTTTCCTCCAGACACCTCTTTTCCGTCTGTTTTACACCAGATGGCCTGATTTTGTCTTGCGCTGGGGGTCCCTCAGGGCCCTCATCCGCCATCCCGCGATTCAGGTCGCGGTGGGGAGCCTTGGAGCTTGTGTCGGGACGGGCGCTCTTTGCGAGCCTGCCCGAGCGAAGTCGAAGGGTCAGCCAAGCGCAGCTTGGCTGGTTTTCGCCGGCAGCACTCAACGTCCGCCGTTCTGCCACTTCCTGCACAACCAGCCGGGCTGCGCCCGGCCGGCCGGGCAAGAGTGCCCGGTCCCACACAGAACCCAATTTGCGAACATTCCCGCGTGGGAATCGCGCGACCCTCGAGAAGGGTCTAGCACCGTGGAAGTGCCGCGCTTCAGCGCCGCACAAGCTGCAGAATCAACGAGGGCTTCAGCCCTGAGACCTTGGTTCGCGTTTGGCCGCCAAGGACTTGCACCAAGGATTTATAAGACGGCTTCTAGTAAACTAAAAGCGGGGTTCTTACAAGCTATGTTCCGGGTCGGATTCATCGGTTGGAGAGGGATGGTCGGCAGTGTACTCATGCAGCGCATGCGCGAAGAGGGCGACTTCGCCGGCCTGGAACCGGTCTTCTTCACCACCTCAAACGTGGGCGGCGCAGCGCCGGAAGAAGCCGGGCCGGATGCGATCTTGCATGATGCCCGCGACCTGAAACGCCTTGCAGCCTGCGATGTGCTCGTCAGCTGCCAGGGCGGCGACTACACCACGGAGGTCTTCGCTCCATTGAGAAAGAGCGGCTGGCGCGGCTTCTGGATCGACGCGGCCTCCACGCTGCGCATGGCGCATGATGCAGTCATCATTCTCGATCCGGTCAACGCCGGCGTGATTGAGCAGGGCCTTGCACGCGGCTTGCGCAACTACATCGGCGGCAACTGCACCGTGAGCCTGATGCTGATGGCCGTGGCCGGACTTCTGCAGGCCGGACTGGTCGAGTGGATCAGCACCATGACGTATCAGGCAGCATCCGGCGGCGGCGCGGCGAAAATGCTGGAACTCGTCGCGCAGATGGGACGACTCGTCGAACCGGTGAGCAAGTCTCCGTCCGAAAATGCGCTGGCCGTGGATCGCATGGTGATCGAAGCGCAGCGCTCGGCTTCCCTGCCCACGGAAGAATTCGGCGCGCCGCTGGCCGGCAGTCTGCTGGCCTGGATCGACAAAGACATGCCTGGCGGCCAGACCCGCGAAGAATGGAAAGGCATGGCCGAAGCCAACAAGATCATGGCCCTCGATCCGCCGGTGGTGGTCGATGGAATCTGCGTCCGCGTCGGGACGATGCGCTGCCACAGCCAGGGCTTGGTTATCAAATTAAAGCGCGACCTGCCGCTGCCGGAAATCGAGAAGATTCTCGCGGGGGCCAACGAGTGGGTGCGCGTTGTTCCAAACAATAAAGAAGCTACGCTGCGCGACCTTACCCCCACGGCAGTCTCGGGCACCTTGGAGGTCGCGATCGGACGTCTGCATAAATTGAAGATGGGACCGGAATACCTGGGCGCGTTCACCGTCGGCGACCAGCTGCTGTGGGGCGCAGCCGAGCCATTGCGCCGCATGCTGAACATTTTGCGCCAGCATCTGGGCTTAGCGAATGAAGGGCAGTTGGTGGCGGCGCGGTCGCGAGAGTAGTTCTTCTCCGGCGCTTAAGCTCTCCTGACACAAGTTTCCCGGTCAATATGATTCGATCTCACAAAGGCATTACCCCAACCCTCCCCGCCACCTGCTATGTAGACGCCTCGGCGCAAATCATCGGGGACGTGGTTCTGGGCGAGCACGCCTCGGTATGGATGAACGCCGTCGTGCGGGGCGATGTCCACGAAATCCGCATCGGCGCGCATTCCAACGTGCAGGACAACAGCGTGCTCCACGGCATGAAAGAAAAATGGGGCGTCTATCTCGGCGAATATGTCACCGTGGGACATTCGGTAACGCTGCACGGCTGCGTGATCGAAGATCGCTGCCTGATCGGCATGGGATCGATTATCCTGAACGGCGCAAAGATCGGCGCCGGATCGATCATCGCCGCCGGAACGCTGATTCCCGAGAAAACGGTAGTTGAGCCCGGATCGCTGTGGATGGGCTCCCCCGGAAAATTCCGCCGCAAGCTGGACGAGCGGGATCAGGAAACGATCATGCGCTACGCGAGGAATTATTTAGGCTATAAAGAAGAGTATTTGAAAGAGCGCGGTCAGAAAGAAAGCTCGCAGCCATCAGCTATCAGCCGTCAGTAAAAGCGGCACGACGCCGGGAGGCTGGTTAGAGTTGTCGTCATCGTAAGATTTGTCATCCTGAGCGTACCGAGCCGGTGCGCGATGCGCACCGGCTCCCGGAGTCGAACGACCCCGCGCACTTTTGGCATCTTAGCGGCTGTATCCAGGCGTTCTCACACTGCTGTCGATAACGCGCACGAGTGTGGAGCGAACTCCCCGACAAGCCGGCGGAGTTGATTAAGCTGCAGGGGATCCTTCGACTACACATTTGCTTTCGCGTTTGCGAAAGCAAATGCTCGGCTCAGGATGACAGAGTGGCGTAGAGGGTCTAGCCGAGAGCTGAAAGCTGAGAGCGAATTTACCATGATCAAAGCAGTCCGAGGAACGCGCGACCTGCTGCCGCCGGAAACGGCGCTGTGGAACCACGTGGAGTCGGTAGTGCGGGACGTCTTCCGCGCCTACAACTTCCAGGAAATCCGCACGCCGATTTTCGAGTCGACGGAATTGTTCGCGCGCGGCGTGGGCGAAGAGACCGACATTGTTTCGAAAGAAATGTTCACGTGGGAGGATCGCGGACGCGCCGAAAGCGACAAGGGACAATCCCTCACGCTGCGCCCCGAAAATACTGCCGGAACCGTCCGCGCATACATCGAACACAAGCTCTGGGATCGCGGCCTGAACAAGCTCTACTACATCGGCCCGCAATTCCGCCGCGAACGTCCGCAAAAAGGCCGCTATCGCCAGTTCTACCAGATTGGGGCCGAAGTAATCGGCCCTGCGTCGGCGGGAAGCGAGTCTCCCGCGCGCGACGCCGAAGTGCTGGAGATGCTGGCCACGCTGCTCGACCGTCTCGGTATCACCGACTGGAATCTCGAGCTGAATTCAGTGGGCACGCCTGCCGACCGCGTGAAATTCAACGAGGCTCTGCGCGCAGCCCTTGATCCGGTGAAAGAAAAAATGTGCGCGGATTGCCAGCGCCGCGCGGTGACCAATCCGCTGCGCGTGTTCGACTGCAAAGTGCCCGAAGATCAACCGATCATCGAAACGCTGCCGCGCATCAGCCAGTTTCTGGGCGAGGATTCGCGGAAACACTTCGACGCGGTGCAGCAAATTCTGAAATCTGTCGGTGTCGAGTTTCACATAAACGACCGGCTAGTGCGCGGCCTCGACTACTACACCCGCACGGCCTTCGAATTCACGCACGGAGCGCTGGGTGCGCAAAACGCAATCCTCGGCGGCGGCCGTTATGACGGGCTTTCCGAGGCGTTGGGCGGACCCGCGGCTCCGGGCATCGGGTTCGCCATCGGCGAAGACCGGCTGGTGATGTCGCTGCAGGATAAAACCTCAGCCGAGAGCGTGCTGCGCAAGCCGGATGTCTACATCGCTCCGCTGGGCGCAGGCAGGAACGCCGAAGCCGGGCGCCTGGCACGGGAATTGCGGCGTCACGATCTGGTCGTCGAACTGGGAGATGAAACCTTCCGCCTGAAGAAATCATTTGAGACCGCAACCAAGGCCGGAACAAAATACATCCTGATCGTCGGCGAGAATGAAGTAAAGGCGGATGCTTTCGCGTTGAAGAATCTGGCAACAGGCGAGCAGGTTTCGGTGCCGCGCGCGCAGTTGGCTCAGTGGATTCAGGGATCAAGCAAGTAGTGCGCTCTATGAGGTCTGACATCCTGAGCTTAGCAGGCCGGTTCGCGAAGCGAACTGGCTTGCGGAGTCGAAGGATCCCTATAGCCTTGCGCGAGGCCAGAGGTAAGGGCGTTTTCTGGCGGCGCTTTTGGTCCAACCGCGGAGGGAAACTCCGGCGCGGACCGCGGTCAGTTAACCTGCAAGAGATCCTTCGACGACGACTTGTCTTTCGCTTCGCGAAAGCAAACGCTCCGCTCATGATGACAAGTTGAGATTGAGCCTGCGCTGGTTCTCATAGACTGTGGCGAAAACTTACCCCGAACTCGACGACGTCCTGACCCGGTTCATTCAAGCGCAATCGGTGTTCTTCGTCGCCACCGCGCCGCTCGCCGCCGAAGGCCACGTGAACCTCTCGCCCAAAGGGCTGGACACGTTCCGAATCCTCGGGCCCAAAACCGTCGCCTACCTCGACATTTTTGGCAGCGGGGTTGAGACCATCGCGCACCTGCGAGAAAACGGGCGCATCGTGATCATGTTCTGCGCCTTTCAGGGCGCAACCAAAATCCTGCGGCTTCACGGCCACGGACGCGTCATCGAACCGCACCAACCCGGGTTCGCCGACCTGCAGGTTCACTTCGCGGCGCAGGAAGGCACGCGTGCGATCATCGTGGTCGAACTCACGCGCATCAGCGACTCCTGCGGCTACGGCGTGCCTCTTCTCAAGCTTGTCGCGGAGCGTCCGACTCTACCCGCCTGGTGCCGCAAGCGTGGAACCGAAGGACTGAAAATCTATCGGCAGGAGAAAAACCGGCAGAGCATCGACGGCTTGCCGGGAGTCGCCGAGCAGGAGTAGTCCTCGATAGAATACGGCAACCGGTCGAATCCAATATTCTCGATCAAGTATTGATAGGCGGGCGGAGGAACTGATGAAGCATAAGCACTCTTTATTGTTAAGCGTCGTAGCGTGTCTCGTGGTGCTATGCACAGCCGGCGCTGGCAGCGCGCAGGCCGCAACTACCCCTGCCAAGCCATTAACCCCGCTGGAGCAAGCCGTGCTTGGCGCCGAGAAAAACTTCCTCGCCGCGGCAAAGAAAGGCGATCCCGCCTTTCTGAAGCGCACCTTCACCGACGATTATTTCTTCGTCGGATTCGACGGCGAGGTCTCCGACCGCGAAGATACGCTCGAAATGCTGGGCGATGGCGGCCTGGACATCCTGCCTTACAATTTCAAGGTGGTCGCCGAAGGCGACAACACCGCCATCGTCACTTATGACGTGGTCCTGCAAGTGCCGCCCACGGAAGACCAAGGCCCGCCGCCGCGCTACCAGCATTTCAGCTCGCTGTGGGTGAAGCGCGCCGGAGAGTGGAAACTGAAATTCCAGCAAGCCACGCCGTCACACTGGGGAGACTGGTAGTAAGCAGGGATTGGGGGCTAGGCGAAGTCGAAGAATGGGCGCCACCACCGCATCCAGCTTGGCCCTTCAGCAACCTTTTCCACCCGGAACGATATAAACTGCCGGTTGCCGCCACCCATAACCCTGAAAATGCGACGCGAGATGCCGACCCTGCTGGGAATCCCGTTCGACGCAAACTCCTCGTACCTGCGTGGAGCCGCCGCCGCGCCCCCAAAGATTCGCGAGGCCCTGCGCTGCGATTCTTCCAACCTCTGGACCGAGCTGGGAGTGGACTTAGGCGCAGCCTTCGCCGATGCCGGCGACCTGCAATTCGCGGACACCGAAGCTTTCCCGGCGATCGAGCAAGCCATCGACGCGCTGCTACAGGAAAAAGCGAAGCCGCTCTCCCTCGGTGGCGACCACTCCATCACCTGCCCCATCCTGAAGTCCTTCGCGCGCCATCATCCGGGGCTGACGATTGTCCACTTCGACGCGCATCCCGATTTGTATGACGAGTTCGAAGGCAACCGCCATTCCCACGCCTGCTCCTTTGCCCGCATCATGGAGCAGCACCTTGCGCAGCGGCTGGTGCAGGTCGGGATTCGCACCATGAGCGGACTGCAGCGCGCGCAGGCCGCAAGATTCAGCGTGCACGTGATCGAGATGCGGGCGCTTCCGGCTTACCACCTGCTGCAGGTCAATGGCCCGGTATACATTTCTTTCGATATGGACGTGCTCGATCCTGCCTTTGCCCCCGGCGTCTCGCACCGCGAGCCCGGCGGCATGTCGGTGCGCGAGGCAATCGCCCATCTGCATGCGATCAAAGGAAGTATTGTCGGCGCCGACATCGTAGAGTACAACCCTGTGCAGGATGTTTCCGGACTCACCGCAACGGTCGCGGGAAGAATTCTGAAGGAGATTCTGGGCAAGATGATTGCGGGGTGAAATGGCATGTCACAGAAGAACGGTCTGCTTCAGGTTCCCAGCCGCTATTCGGTCGACGAGACTGTGCAGCGGTTGCAATCCGCCTTTGCCGCAAAAGGCTTGCAGGTGTTCGCGCTCATCGACCACAGCGGAGAAGCTGCAAAAGTCGGTCTGAAAATGAGGCCGACCAAGGTCTTGATCTTTGGCAGCCCGAAAGGTGGAACGCCGCTGATGGTCGCCGCGCCCAGCCTCGCCATCGACTTGCCCATGAAAGCGCTGGTTGCCGAAGACGAGAGCGGCAAAGTCTGGCTCACCTACAACAGCCCGGAATATCTCAAAGAACGCCACACCGTGCCAGACGAACTGATCAAGAATCTCGCGGGAGCTGGACCACTGATGGAAAAGGCTGTGGAATAATGGGCAGCGTCTGGAAGATCGAATGCAGAATGCAGAGTGAAAATTTCCGATTGTAGATAATTGTAGATTTCAGATTGCAGATTTAAGGGCGAAGCGTCCAGGGGTTTCAATCTGAAATCTAAAATCTGCAATGCTGAAATCGCTCGGGAGGCGTTGTGGTAGAAAACTCCAACCTGGCCCGCGACCATCTGGCAAACGAACGCACGTTTCTGGCATGGATTCGCACGGCCGCGGCGATCGTCGTCTTCGGCTTCGCGATTGGCCGTTTCTCGCTCGCCATGCACCAGTTGACCGCGCTCACGGGTCATGCAGTGCGCACCGCCGGGCTCTCGGTGTGGCTGGGCGCGATTTCTATCGTCGCGGGCGTGGCCATGGCAGTGGCCGGGCTGGTGCGCTATCGCAGAGTCCGGACGCAGCTGGACGTGGGGAAGTTCGAGCCCGCGGGATTTGTCGTGGACCTGGTCACTATCACGATGGTTCTATTTGGGTTGGCGCTGGCGGCCTATTTGATCTACACGCAGAGGAGTCTAGTCGGGTGAGGGAGCGTCCGTCAGATCACGGAGCGACGGACGCCTCGTCCGTCCGGCCTGGGCGAAGCCCGGCCGCGTCGTCACAGCCCCCGGACGAGGGCGTCCGGGGCTGCACGATTTGATCGCCGCAAAGGACGCTACGAAAATCGTACATCCCAAGCTTTCAGAGTCTTGGTAAGGGAGCGTCGCGAAGAAAAAATGTCTTACGACGTGGGAAAAAACGATCAGGAAAAGGAAGCAGCCGCCCGGGCCAGCTTGCGGTACGTGCAGGATGGCCAGGTCGTCGGACTGGGCACGGGCTCGACCGCGGCTTACTTTATCAAGCTGCTGGGCGAGCGGGTAAAGAACGGGCTCAAGGTGCGAGGTATTCCAACGTCCGAGCGCTCGCGCCAACTGGCACAGAGTCTGGGCATTCCGCTGACCACGCTGGATGAATATCAGGAAATCGCCGTCACCGTCGATGGAGCCGATGAAGTCGATCCGCAGCTGCGCCTGATCAAAGGCGGCGGCGGAGCGCTGCTGCGGGAAAAGATTGTGGCTTCAGCGACTCGGCAGTTGGTGATTGTGGCCGACGCATCCAAACAAGTGAAGCGGCTCGGAAAGTTTCCCCTGCCGGTGGAAGTGATCAAGTTCGCACAGGAATTGGTCGCGAAGGAAATCGCGGCGCTAGGAGCGCAGGTCAACGTGAGATTGGGCACGGACGGCAAGCCCTTCATAACCGACGAAAATAATCACATCCTCGATTGCAATTTCAGAGAGATCGCCGACGTGGACGGTCTAGCCAGAAAGCTGAGCGACATGCCCGGCGTGGTAGAGCACGGCCTGTTCATTGGAATGGCTAGCGTAGTGCTGTTTGCCAGAGGCAGTGAAATTGTCGAGTTGCGACGCGGAACGTAAGAAGACCGATTTCACCACCGAGATACCGCGTTGCGCCGAGCAAATCGCGGAGTCCCGGACGCCCTCGTCCGGGGGCAGTGGCGGCCGGGCTTCGCCCAGGCCGGACACTTTGGCCCAGCTCAGGAAAGGCTCCCGAGGCGTCTGTCGCTCCACGATTTGCTTAGCGCAAAGAGTGCCTCCGTGGTGAAATGTATTTTGTAATTCCTCGCAAAAGCAGGGTCATAACGATGGCGGCAGAGGCACAAGCTCGAGGTTGGGACAAACCGTCGCGTCGGCGCATGCCGCGCTACGGCGTGCAGGCGCCGCTGGACGTGACCATGCTGCGCTCCGGCATTCCCGACACCGTGCCGGGACGCTCGCTGAATTTGTGCGAACGCGGGCTCGGGGCCGTGCTGGCGGGCGAAATGATTCCAGGCGATACCGTCGGAGTGGAAGTGCACCTGCCGACGGCGCCGGAGCCCTTGCGGGCCCGCGCGCTGGTGCGCTATCAGGATCACCTGCGCTGCGGCCTGGAGTTCGTCGGACTCGCTGCCTCACAGCAGGCGGCCATTCGCGACTGGGCTGAACTGTCCAAGGCCGCGGCCGAGCCGGAACCAGCACTCACCAAGCCCGCCAACCTCGCTGGCACGGGCAGTGAGCATGAAAAGCCGGAAACCTCCGGCCCTCGCGGGCCAAGCGGACCAGGCGGACCGGGGGAACCAAGCAAGAAACGGCGCGGCGCATGGATTGCCCTGCTGATTATGATCGCAATTCTGGGGGTCGCTTTCTGGTGGCGCTGGAATCGCGGCTGGGAAGAGTTGGAGTCCGGCTTGCCGAATCACGCAGCCAGGGGCGACGCGCCCCACGCCGCGGTGCCTGAGGTTCAGGTTCCCGCCGAGGAAATGCAGAAATTGCTGGTCCACAAAGTCGATCCGGAATACCCCGCGCCGGCGCGCCAGGAAAAGCTGCAGGGCGTGATTGTGCTCGATGTAGTGGTGGGGCGGGACGGGTCGGTGCTCGAGACGCGCGCTTTGAATGGTCCCGACGTGTTAGCGCAGGCCGCGATGGAAGCGCTGCGCTGGTGGAAGTTTGAACCCTACAGGGTGCAAGGAAAACCGGCGGTGGTGGAAACGACCGTCGCCGTGGAGTTCAAGCTGTAGCCAGCTGTCAGCTCTCAGCCAAGACGTAAGGCTGCTGTCATCCCGACACAGCCGCGGCCGATTTTAGATTGCAGATTGTAGATTTACGATTTTTTTCAATGTGAGATCTGCAACCTGAAATCTGAAAATCTGAAATGTCCCGCCGATTCCTCCGCTAGCGTTATCAGTAACTTGCGGCTAATGCATTGATTCCATAGAAAACGCGTTTTGGAGGCGATTCTGAGGCCGTGGGTTTCGGGAATGAACTTCGGGACTGTTCCGTGGGTCGATCATCGATTGTAGAGTCGTCAGCGCTTCGGCAAATGGCATCCTGGCGCGCGAACACGACCGAGAATTCCACGGGTTGCTCTGCCGCGCTGCGGGCTTCGGCCTGTTTTCAATGATTTAGCCGCAAGTCGTTGATAACGCTGGAGGCATGAATAAACCGACAGGACATTTCAGATCGTAGATTTGAGATTGCAGATTGAGAAAAATCATAAATCTAAAATCGGCAGCGGCTGTCGGGACGACAATCGTTTTAGGTTTTTCTGAGAACTGACAACTGAGAACTGTTTTTGGAGTGCTTACTTTGCCGCAGGGCGGGGTTTGCGTAGGGCGTCGAGGACGATGATGCCGCTGATGGCAAAACAGACGACGGCTCCAAGAGCGGTCACCAGCAGAAACGCGAAGTTGAGGCGGAACACGTCCGCGACCACCGCGACGATGGCCGAGATCACTCCCAGAGCGTTGAGCCACAAGGGAGCACGCACCGAGGCTGGCAGATCCTGCCGCAAACGAAGTTGCAGCAGCAAAGCAGCGAGCCCGATGGCTGCGACCACCACCAGCGCGATGGGACTGCGAAACGCGCCCCGTCCGGTGTAGATCACCACCAGGGCGAGAGCCAGCAGCAGTAGTCCTGCCGCCAGAATTGTTGAACGGCGAGGCTTATCGTCGGGCTCCGGGTTGGAAGCGGCGTCAGGCAATTGGAATTCTGTTGGAAGCAGTTATACAGGGCGGGGCGAGGGGTTTTCAAATTACTGGGAGGTCGGGAGCCCGACGTGTCAGTTCGGTTTTTCAATCTGCAATCTAAAATGTCCTGCCGACCTGTAATCCCGCACGCCGTGGCGAACATCGGTGGGTTTGCGGAACGGGACCATGGTGGTGTCGCGGACTTTGCACCAGCGCTCCCGAGAACAATTATGGTGTGGATTCCTTCTATGTGCCGAATGGCGCAACGTTGCGGAGAAAACGAGAGCCGCGAAAGACTTTGGACTGGGGACTGACGCCTGGGAAATACAGTCTGTTTCTCGGAAGGCTTTCGCCGGAGAAGGGATTAGATTGGGTCTCGGGTGAAGCGCTTGACGAATTGCTGACGAATGTCATGTTGTTCGTTCCGCCGTCGGACATGGAAGGCTTATCGCTCGCCTGCTTCTTCGCGAGTTTCACGGCGGGTAGAGACTTTAGAAGCTCTTAACCGCAAAGAGCGCAAAGGTCTCGCAAAAGGCCGCGAAAGAAGATAGCAGAAAGATAAATACCGCTTTCCTGAACAGGACGGGCTAAGCCCGTCCTTTTTTATTACAATCTAGAATTCATGCAAAATGCCATCCTGGTCACTGGCGGGGCGGGGTTTATCGGGTCCAACTTCATCCTGCAGCAACTGGAAGCGGACGCAGCGACTTCGCTGGTCAATCTTGACAAACTCACCTATGCGGGGAACCTGCGAAATCTTGAGGCGGTCGCGACGAATCGCCGCTATGAATTCGTGCGCGGCGATATTGGTGACCGCGGCATGGTTCGGGGTTTGCTGGAAAAGCATCAGCCGTCCGCGATTTTGCACTTCGCGGCGGAAAGCCACGTGGACCGGTCGATCCGCGGGCCCGACGATTTTATTCGCACGAACGTGGATGGGACATTCGCTCTGCTGGAAGAGGTGCGGGCATATTGGACAAGCCTGAGCGGCGAAGAGAGCAAGCGTTTCCGTTTTCTGCATGTTTCCACCGATGAAGTTTACGGATCGCTGGGTCCCCACGATCCACCCTTCTCCGAGACCACCGCATATGCGCCGAACAGCCCTTACTCGGCGTCGAAGGCTGCGTCCGATCACCTGGTGCGCGCCTATCACCACACTTACGGACTGCCGACGCTCACGACAAATTGCTCCAACAATTACGGAAGGTTTCAGTTTCCGGAGAAGCTGATTCCGCTGATGATTTTGAACGCGCGCGACCGCAAGCCGTTGCCGGTGTACGGCGACGGTCTCAATGTGCGGGACTGGATTTACGTGGCGGACCACTGCGAGGCGATTGCCCTGGTGCTAGCCCGGGGAACTCCGGGTGAGACTTACAACGTTGGCGGTTGGAATGAGAAACCCAACCTGGAAATCGTGCACGCGGTCTGCGACATTGTGGATGAAATGGCGCCGCGGGCGGGAGGGTCGCGGCGAGAACTGATCACGTTTGTGAAGGACCGTCCCGGACACGATCGACGCTATGCTATGGACGCGCAGAAGATTGAGCGCGAACTGGGTTGGCGGCCGAAAGAAACTTTTGAAACAGGAATTCGGAAGACTGTTCGCTGGTATCTTGAGAATGAGGTGTGGGTGAGAGACGTGACCAGCGGAAGCTACCGGCAATGGATTTCGACGCACTACTCGGTGTGAATCGGTCGGTTTGAACAAGTCAGTTTGAGTCCATCAGTTTGAACGCGGTTAGGATCGAATTCGAAAAACTGGATCATGAAAACGAGCGTGCATCACAAAGGCATCATACTGGCGGGCGGATCGGGCACGCGACTTTATCCGGTGACGCACGCCATGGGGAAAAGCCTGTTGCCGGTTTACAACAAGCCCATGGTTTATTACCCGCTGTGCACGCTGATGCTGGCGGGGATTCGGGAAATACTCGTAATTTCGACTCCGGAAGATGTTCCGAAATTCAAAACTCTGTTGGGAGATGGAAGGCAGTATGGGATCCGTTTGCAGTATCAGGTGCAGGCGAAACCGGAGGGAATCGCGCAGGCGTTTTTGCTGGGCGAGTCGTTTCTTGACGGCAGTGCGTGCTCGTTGATCCTCGGCGACAACATTTTTTACGGACATGATTTCGCGAAGGACCTGCGCGAGGCCGCTCGGATGGAGCGTGGAGCGCGCGTCTTCGCTTACGGAGTGCATGATCCAGAGCGCTATGGCGTGGTGGAATTTGATGCAAACGGCAAGGCGTTGAGTATTGAGGAGAAACCAAAGCATCCCAAGTCGCGTTATGCCGTCACCGGACTTTATTTTTACGATAAAAATGTGGTGACGGTTGCCAAGTCGCTGAAGCCGAGCGCGCGCGGAGAGCTGGAGATCACCGACGTCAACAAGGCCTATCTGGAAAGAGGCGATCTGGAAGTCGTCGTGCTGGGGCGCGGAATGGCGTGGCTGGATACGGGCACGCACGAATCGCTGCTGGAGGCTTCGCTCTATATTCAGGCTATCGAGAAAAGGCAGGGATTGATGGTGGCGTGTCCGGAGGAGATCGCGTACCGCTCCGGTTACATCACGGCGGAGCAGGTGGAGAAGATTGGGAATTCGATGAAGAACAACAGCTACGGAGCCTATTTGCTGCAGATGTTGCGCGAGAAAGTGTTCTGAGCAAAGGAATCTGGGCGAGTGACCTTGCTGCCATTTCCTGCCACTATGGATGCGATCAATAAAATTCCAACTTCCCTGCCTGGGGTATTCGTTCTGGAACCGCGCGTGTTCGGCGACGAACGGGGATTTTTCTTCGAGAGCTACAACCAGCAGACTATGGCAGAAGCAGGGATTCTGGAAGGGTTCGTGCAGGATAATCATTCCAGCTCCCGCCGCAACGTGTTGCGGGGATTGCATTATCAGGTGACGCAGGCGCAGGGAAAACTGGTGCGCGTGGTGGAGGGAGAGATTCTGGATGTGGCCGTGGATCTGCGTCGGAGTTCCCCGTCGTTTGGGCGATGGGAGGCGGTGCGGCTGTCGGCCGAGAACAAGCGCATGCTGTGGATTCCGTCGGGCTTTGCTCACGGATTTTGCGTGAAGTCCGAGCGAGCGCAGGTGCTTTACAAGGCTACTGACTTTTACGCTCCGGCCTGTGAGCGCACAGTGATTTGGAAAGATTCGCAGTTGAAGATTGATTGGGAGCTGGAAGGCGAGCCCATCGTGTCGGCGAAAGATCAGCAAGGCGTCGCTCTGCGCGATGCTGAAACTTTCGACTAGTCCGCCAGAATCACGACGAAACTTTACCGCGGACATACACGACGGAACCTTTACAAAATGAAAGTCATGATTCTTGGCGGCACGGGGCTTCTGGGCAAGGCACTCACGCGGGCCTGGAGAGGCGACGAGGTCCACGGACTGGGCTCACGCGACGCAGATATTCGGGATGCGCAGAAGGTACGCGAGATCGTGAAAGCGATGCGCCCAGAATGGATTGTGTTAGCGGCCGCTTACACTGATGTTGACGGTTGTGAAAGCAATCAAGATTTGGCGTTTTCAGTGAATCGCGATGGAGCGGTCAACGTTGCACGCGCGGCAAAAGAGGCCGGAGCTCGCCTGCTGTTTCTTAGCTCTGACTATGTTTTTGACGGGCGTAAAATATCCCCCTATGAAACGGATGACCCGCGAAACCCGCAGAGCGTTTATGGACGATCGAAAGCTGAGGCTGAACTCGGCTTGCTCGATGCAACGCCCGACTGCTGCATCGCGCGTACGTCATGGTTATTCGGTACGGGTGGAAAATGTTTTCCCGACACGATCCTGAAACTGGCCGCGACCCGCCCGGCGCTGGATGTGGTGAACGATCAGCGCGGCTGTCCCACATATGCTGGGGATCTGGCCGGGGCAATCATTCAGTTGTGCCGCGTGAATGCAAGCGGAATTGTGCATGCGACCAATAGCGGGAACTGTACGTGGTTTGAGTTTGCCTGCGAGATCGTGCGTAGCAGCGGACTTCAAGCCGATGTGCGCCCGGTGAACAGCGTGCAAATGGCGCGTCCCGCGCCTCGTCCGGCGTATTCCGTTCTCTCCCCAACGAGTTTGCAACGATTTGGAATCACCACTCCCACGTGGCAGGACGCATTGAGACGGTACCTGCAAGCGCGCGGTTGAGAAGCTGCCGACATTGCGCAGCCCTATTTCCCCTGCTACGATTCGGCGCGGGACGGAGAAATTTGCGGGTGGGCGCGAAACAATTTCCCGGGCGACCCTTGTGGGTGTGATTCGTGAAGTTAATCCAAAACTACATCAACGGGAAGTTTGTGCGCGGCAAGCGCGAATTCGCGGACGTGAATCCAGCCGACGGTAACGTGATCGCGGAAGTGACCGAAGCAGATAAGAACCTGGTGGACGACGCGGTGCAAGCCGCCCGCAAAGCCTTGCTCGGAGAATGGGGTCGCATCGGGGTGCGCGAGCGGGCGGCACATTTGCACAAAGTTGCGGACGCGATTGAAGCCCGGTTCGATTGCTTTCTGAAGGCGGAAGTGGCGGACACAGGAAAGCCGGTTGCCCTGGCCGCGAAGCTTGACGTTCCGCGCGCGGCAGCCAACTTCCGAGTGTTCGCCGACGCGGTCAAAATGGCGGGAATCGAATCTTTTCAGACGGAGACTGCGGATGGACGAAGCGCGTTGAACTATGCGGTCCGCAAGCCGCTCGGGGTGGTTGGAATTATCACTCCCTGGAACCTGCCGCTGTTGCTGCTGACTTGGAAGGTGGCGCCGGCGCTGGCTTGCGGAAACACGGTGGTCGTAAAACCTTCCGAGGAAACCCCGGCTACCGCGACTCTGCTGGCGGAGGCGATAAAGGACGCCGGAATTCCTAACGGGGTGTACAACGTGGTGCACGGCTTTGGAGCCGACTCGTCGGGAGAGTTCCTGACGCAGAACCCGGATGTGAATGCGGTCACGTTCACCGGAGAATCGCGGACGGGCGCGGCTATCATGAAAGCCGTGGCCGCTACCGTGAAGCCGGTGTCGTTTGAGCTGGGAGGAAAGAATGCCGCGATCGTGTTCTCGGATTGCGATTTCGAGGAGACGGTCCGCGGAGTGGCCGATGCGGTGTTTCTGAACACGGGGCAAGTTTGTTTATGTGCGGAGCGCATTTACGTGGAGCGCCCAATTTTTGAGCGATTTGTCGAAGCTCTGAAGCTGAAGGCGGAGAGTTTGCGGGCGGGCTGGCCCATGGAGCAAGACACCAACCTGGGTCCGTTGATTTCGGCGCAGCATCGCGACAAGGTGATGGAATACTACCGTTTGGCGCGGGAAGAAGGCGCGACGGTGATTACGGGCGGAGGCCTACTCAAGTTTGGCGACGCGCGCGACAACGGCTTCTACGTTCAGCCAACGATCTATACTGGGTTGGCGGAATCGGCCCGCTGCGTGAAGGAAGAGATTTTCGGGCCGGTGTGCCACATCGCGCCGTTCGATTCGGGAGACGAAGCCGTGGCCATGGCCAACGACACGAAGTACGGGTTAGCGGCTTCGGTTTGGACGAGCAACTTGAGGCGCGGACACACCATCGCGCAGCAGATGAATGTGGGCATCACCTGGGTGAACTGCTGGTTCCTGCGTGATTTGCGGACTCCGTTTGGCGGAGTCGGACTTTCGGGGATTGGACGAGAAGGCGGAATTCACTCGCTGAATTTCTATTCCGAGCTGAACAACGTTTGTGTCCGGCTTTAGGATCCGAGGCCGTTGCGCTCGGCGCGACCAGGGAACCACTTAAGCTAGAGCATGGTGCAATGCGCAAGGTCGAGACGAGCAAAACCGGGAGCAAGGTTGTAAAAGGCAAAGCTGCGCCGAGAGGAAAGTACCCGCACATCAAGCGGGCTGGCGACTTCCTGATCGTATCGGGAACCAGCGCGCGCTGCCCCGATAACACCATCGATGGAGCGAGGGTGGACGAACTGGGCACTCCCCAACTCGACATTCGGAAGCAGACGCGGGCGGTGATTGAGAATGTTCGCGACATTTTGCAAAGTGTGGGCGCGCAACTGGAAGACGTGGTGGAGATTTCCACTTACCTCGTGAACATGAACGATTTCGGCGGATACAACGAAGTGTACGGCGAATATTTTGGGCACCAGGGTCCGGCGCGAACTACGGTGGCAGTGCACCAGTTGCCGCATCCGCATCTGCTGATCGAGATTCGAGCTCTGGCTTACAAGCCGTTGAAATAGGAGGCGCAATGCCGTCCATACGAAGTCTGAAAGCCTTTAACTTTCAGGCGTGGATCGACGAGAACAAAGACAAATTCAAGCCGCCGGTGGGCAACGCGCAGGTCTGGGAAGACGGCGAGATGATGGTCACCGTGGTGGGCGGACCGAATCAGCGGCGCGACTACCATGACGATCCTACGGAAGAATTTTTCTACCAGCTGAAGGGAAACATTTCTGTGCGCATCATGGAAAAACCTGGGCAGCCGCCGGTCGAAATCCCCATCAAGGAGGGTGAGGTTTTTCTGCTTCCGAAACATGCTCGGCACTCACCTCAGCGCGTGGCTGGCAGCATCGGGGTGGTGGTGGAGATGCCGCGTCCGGACGGCGTTCTCGACGGTTTCGAGTGGTATTGTCCGAACTGCCATCAGCTGGTGCATCGCGCGGAAGTGAAGCTGAAGAGCATCGTGCGGGATTTGCCGCCGTTGTTCGAACAGTTTTATGGCAACGAGAGTCTGCGCAAGTGCAAGCATTGCGGCACGGTGCATCCGGGCAAACCGTAGATGGTCATCGACATTCACAATCATTTTTTCCCTGCGACGTGGCCGGACCTGGCTAAGCGCTATGGCACGCCAAACTGGCCCTTGATCAAGCACACAGAGCCGGGCAAAGCCGAAATCATGGTAGGCGAGCGATTCTTCCGCCATATTTATTCCGCCTGCTGGGATCCTGCAGTGCGACTGCAGGAAATGGACCGCGACGGCGTGGATTTGCAGGTAATCTCGGCAACGCCAGTGCTGTTTGCCTACGAGCGCCCGGTGGAGCATGCCTTGGATTGCGCGCGGCTGTTCAATGATGCTGCGCTAGAGCTTTGCGGTCGCAGCAAAGGCCGATTGAAATCACTGTGTCAGGTTCCGCTACAGGATATTGACGCGGCTTGTGCGGAACTCAGCCGCTGCACGAAGGCGGGACATCTCGGTGTGCAGATCGGAAACCACGTTGGTGACAAGAATCTAGACGATGCGGGGATCGTGACGTTTCTGCATCATTGCGCGGACGAGGGCGCGGCTGTGCTGGTTCATCCCTGGGACATGATGGGCCAGGCGCGCATGCCGAAATACATGATGCCATGGACGGTGGGCATGCCCGCGGAAACGCAACTGACCGTGGTGGCGCTGATACTGAGTGGAGCGTTTGATACACTGCCGGCGAATCTGCAAATTTGTTTTGCGCATGGCGGAGGGAGCTTTGCCTTTCTGCTGGGACGGCTGGAGAATGCGTGGCATCGCCATCCCGTGGCGCACGGCGCTTGCCAATCTCCACCGAGTCATTATCTAAATCGCTTTTATGTGGACTCCGCAGTTTTCGATCAGCACGCGCTGCAATTTCTGGTGGCAACGATGGGAGCGGATCAAGTGATGCTCGGGTCGGATTATCCGTTTCCGCTGGGAGAGGAACGCGTGGGTGCGCTGATTCGTGGGAGCCAGCTTTCGCAGCAGGTAAAGAATAAATTGCTGGGCGGGAACGCGCTGCGGTTTCTGGGGATCGAAGACAAGTCGCCCGAGAGGAACGAGGCCAGGTCCGCAACCCCTGCTGGGGAACCGGCCCACCCAACGGGCCAGCAGCTTACGTACAGTTCTTACTTGAAGATTCCGGAATTGCTGGAATTGCAGCAGCCGCAGTCTTCTCCACAGCATCACGACGAGTTGCTGTTCATTGTCGTGCATCAGACGTATGAACTGTGGTTCAAGGAACTGTTGCACGATCTGGATGCGGTGGTCGCGAATCTGCAGGCCGCGGGAGCGCATCCGGCTTCGCGGGATGAAGTTTATGAGGCTGCGCGGCTGCTGCGACGGTGCACGGAGATCACGCGCGTGCTGGTGGAACAGTTCACAATTCTCGAAACCATGCTGCCCACACATTTTCTCGCATTTCGCGACAAGCTGGAACCGGCCAGCGGATTTCAGTCGGAGCAGTTTCGGGAGCTTGAGTTTCTGTGCGGGTTGAAAGACGAAAAGATGTTGCGTTATCACAAACCGACGCCGGAGGCTCATGCGCAACTCGAACGCAGGCTGCGCGAGCCGTCGCTGCACTCCGTTTTCTTTGAGGCCTTACGAGGTTTGGGCAAGCTGGCGCCCCTCCCCGAAGACGCTACGGAGCGCGAGCGGTTTGATGCCAGAGCCCGTGCGGTGCAATCTCTCTATCAGGATGATCGGCACCATCGCGACTGGATCGATGTGTGCGAACGGCTGACGGAGTTCGACGAACTGGTAGTGAGTTGGAGGCTGCGCCACATTCAACTGGTGGAGCGGACGATCGGGGTCAGTATGGGGACCGGAGGGAGTGCGGGCGCTTCGTATTTGAAGCTCACGCTGGAAAAGAAGTTCTTCCCTGAACTATGGGAAGCGAGAACTTTATTGATGAAGTGATCTGCACTGGTCTGTCCAGCAAGTTGCTGATCGAAGAGTCATCTCCGCATGCAGGGGCAACCCGAAACAATCAGACTAATCGGCGCGGGCTTGAACGGTCCGTTGCTGGCGATTCTTCTGGCGAGACGGGGCTTTGGCGTTGAAATTTACGAGCGTAGGCCGGACCTAAGGCGCGTCCACAGGAGCGCCGGGCGTTCGATTAATTTGGCTTTGTCGACGCGGGGAATTTACGGACTCACAAAGGCGGGGCTGTGGCCGGCGTTGCAAAAGATCATCATCCCAATGAGGGGACGGATGATCCACTCCGTGGCGGGAGAGCTTACTTTTCAACCCTACGGAAAGGACGCGAGCGAAGTTATCTATTCGATTTCGCGAGCCGAGTTGAACACGGCGCTTATTTCCGCTGCTGAAGCACAGGGCGCCAAGCTTCACTTCCAGCAGCGCTGCACTGGTATCGATTTGAAGACCGGCGCGATCCGTCTGCGCGACCAACAAACGGGGGAGGAGACGGCTCTTGAATCCGACGTGACGATCGGATGTGACGGTTCGGCTTCTGCACTGCGCGCAGAAATGCTGAAGCTGAACCGCTTCAATTTTTCGCAACAGTATCTCGACTACGGATACAAGGAGCTAACGATTCCGGCGGACCCGGGGAGAAATCATCTTCTGGAGAGAAACGCGCTGCATATCTGGCCCCGCGGGAATTACATGCTGATCGCGTTGCCGAATAATGATGACAGCTTCGCCTGTATCTTGTTTTTGCCGTTTGAAGGCGCGGACAGCTTTGCCACCCTGGCCACGGCTTCCGATGTGCTCGAATTTTTTCAATCGCGGTTTCCGGATGCGCTGGCGTTGATGCCACAGCTTGCCGAAAATTATTTCGGCAATCCGACCGGAGCCATGGTCACTATCAAGTGCTCGCCGTGGCACGCGGAAGGCAAGGTTCTGATGCTGGGCGATGCGGCACATGCGATCGTTCCCTTCTTCGGGCAAGGAATCAATTGCGGATTTGAGGACTGCACTTGTCTGATGGAACTGTTGGACCGCGACGGAGCGGATTGGTCTCGAATTTTTCAGGAGTTTGAATCGGCGCGAAGAATCAACACGGATGCGATCGCTGACATGGCAGTGGAAAACTTCGTGGAGATGCGCGACCGGGTTGGCGATTCGCGATTCCTTTTTCGCAAAAGGGTGGAACTGGCGCTGGCGGCGAAGTATCCGCACCTGTTCGTGCCCAAGTATGCGATGGTGACGTTTCACCGAGTACCCTACTCGCTCGCGTTGAGTCGAGGCATGATCCAGGACCGCATACTATCGGAGTTGTGCGATCCGATCGACCGGATCGAGGATTTGGACTGGGAGCTGGCCGACCGCCTCATTCAACAAGATCTCAGGCCACTGGAGCCGGTTTCGTGACCCGCCCGAAGTATGAAACGGGTGATGAGTTCGCGGTCAGAATGGATGCGGACGATCCGCTCGCGGGCTTCCGCGCTCGCTTTTTGTTTCCGAGAACCGCGAGCGGTGAACATTGTATTTATCTGAGCGGCCATTCTCTGGGTTTGCAGCCGAAAAAAGCAAGGGAGTACATCGAGCAAGAATTACGAGACTGGGCCGACCTAGGCGTGGAGGGGCACTTCCGCGCGCGAAATCCCTGGATGCCTTACCACCGGCTGCTGACCGAGCAGACGGCGAGGCTGGTGGGAGCGAAGCCGGAAGAAGTTGTGGTAATGAATTCTCTGACGGTCAACCTGCACCTGATGATGGTGTCGTTTTACCGGCCGACGCGGCAGCGATACAAAATCGTGGTGGAACGTGGAGCGTTCCCGTCGGATCAGTACGCCGTGAAATCGCAAATCCAAGTACATGGATACGATCCGGAATCGGCCTTGATCGAATTGACGCCGCGTCCCGGGGAATTCTGCGTTCGCGACGAGGATGTGGACGAGTTGATTGAGCGCCAGGGCGACGCAATCGCATTGATTCTGCTCGGCGGCGTGAATTACGCGACCGGCCAGGCGTTTGACATGCGGAGAATTACCACGAGCGGCCACGCGCGAGGATGCGTTGTAGGTTTCGATCTGGCACACGTGGCTGGGAATTTGTTGCTGAGTCTGCACGAATGGGGGCCAGATTTCGCGGTGTGGTGCAGCTACAAATATCTGAATGGCGGTCCGGGATGCGTGGGCGGATGTTTCGTGCATGAACGGCATGCCCGGGCCTGGGAACTTCCCCGATACGCAGGATGGTGGGGTCATGAAGAAAAAATACGATTCGAAATGGCACCCGAGTTCCAGCCAATGGCGGGAGCCGAAGGGTGGCAGTTGAGCAATCCGCCGATTTTGGCGCTGGCCCCGCTGCGCGCGTCGACGGAGATTTTTCACGAGGCTGGCATGGAGCGGCTACGAGCCAAGAGCGTGGCGCTCACTGGCTATCTGGCATTCTTGCTGGAAGAAATCGCCTCGCCGAAGTTTTCGATCATTACTCCGCGCGAATCGGAACGGCGAGGAGCGCAGATTTCGATACGGATTCCTGACAGGGGAAAGACGTTTTGTGAGGAGTTGGCTGGCGCTGGAGTCATTGGCGACTGGCGCGAGCCGGACATCCTGCGAGTGGCGCCGGTACCGCTATATAACTCATATCAGGATGTTTATGAGTTTGTGCGGCGATTCTCAGCCCGCCTATTAAAAGAATGACTCGGGGATTCCCCGGGGCCGCTTCGGTTACCTCAGTAACAATTCCAGCGGCATTATCAAACATACAATTCTAATCGTGGGGATTTCTCCGCTCCAGCACGCTCGGAAGTGGACCGCCATCGTGTGCGGCGTAGTGTGTCTTCACAGTCTGGTTTCTTTCCTCGCGCCCAGAGGGGCTGGGCTCACGGCGTTCGGCGACCTGATGCAGTGTTTCCTTTTGTTTAGCGCAACGATTGGAGTGTTTTCCAATGTGCGGCACGGCAACACCAAGTCCCGACTGTTTTGGGGACTGATGGGCCTCGGATGCGCTATGTGGTTCGGCTCGCAAGTGCTATGGACCTACTTCGAGGTTTTCTTGCGACACGAAGCGCCTAATCCGTTTGTGGGAGACGTAGTGTTGTTCCTGCACATCGTGCCCATGATGGCGGCGGTTGCGGTGCTGCCGCATTTTCAGGAAGACGATCGAGCGGTCCGCATGGGCTCTCTGGATTTGCTGATGCTGTTCACGTGGTGGCTTTATCTTTATCTTTTCATCGTGATCCCCTGGCAATATGTCTATCCCGTCGAAGCTGAATACGGCCGCAGCTTTGATGTGTTGTACCTTGCGGAACACCTGGTATTGTTCGCCGGCTTGATTTTGGTGTGGCGGCGAAGCGCGGGCGCATGGCGAGCACTCTACGCGCAGCTGTTCGGAGCCGCTCTGCTGTACTGCACTGGGTCATACCTGGCCAGCCGGGCGATTGACGCGCACGTTTACTACACAGGCAGTCTGTATGACGTTCCGCTGGTGGCCGCGATGGCGTGGTTTGCTGCGATTGGGTTCGTGGCGCGCTCGGCGTCGGAAGAAGGATCGCTCCGCGGAGTAGCGGGGCAGGGCCACGGCATCTGGAAAACTCGGCTGGCGATGGCGGCTGTGTTTTTCACACCGCTGATGGTGGCGTGGGCTCAATTCGGCGGTTACGCGCCGCAGCGGGTACGCACCTACCGCTTGTTGCTGACCGTAGCAGTGATGGTGCTGATGGGAGGACTGGTTTTCTTGAAGCAGCATCTCCTGGATCAGGAATTGCTCAGCCTGCTTCGCCTGTCGCGGCAAAACCTGGATGAGATGTGCATTCTGAAGGATGAACTCGAAAGCAAGGAGCACTCGCTGCGCTGGCATGGCCTGGAACTGCAACGCAAGAATCTTGAACTGCAACAGATTTCGTTTACCGATCCGCTCACCGGAGTCTGGAACCGCCGATATCTTGAGGAGATTCTAACCGCGGAGGCGGGCCAGGTTTTACGAAACTACCAGCGAGCGCGGGGAGGAGACATACGAAAAGTCGACCACCGCGACTTGGTGTTCATCATGGTGGACGTAGATTTTTTCAAGGAAGTGAACGACCGGTACGGCCATCCGGCAGGAGACAGGTTACTGACTCTGGTCGCGGAGCGGCTCTCGCGGGTGGTCCGCAAGTCGGATGTGCTGGTGCGCTGGGGCGGCGAAGAATTTCTGATCATGAGCCGGTCGACGGACCCGTCGGGAACTCCGGCGTTCTGCAGCCGCATTCTGGAAATCATGGCGGGGGAACCGTTTGATCTCGGATATGGAATCAAGGTGAGGAAGACTTGTTCGGTGGGTTGGGCTCCGTATCCCTGGTGCCGCGCAGCCTACGATGCGATCTGCGCCGAAGAAATCATTGCGCTGGCCGATGCCGCGCTCTATCGGGCGAAGGGATTGGGACGGAACGTCGGGGTCGGGATACTTCCGACGGATGCAGCGAGCAAGACTCCATCCGAAGTCAGCCTAATGTCGGTCCACGAGGATGACAGCCCGCTGGCACGGATCGTAAAGACCGACTGCCCGGAGCAGGGCTTGCGCCCGGTCGAATCCATCGAAGCTGTTGAACCTGTTGATCACTCCAAGAGCAGGTAACTCTGCCCTTTTTGATGTTCTTCTGATGAGCGATCTCCTTGCGGCTGCTTTACCGGCCGTGGAGCGCTTGACCTTCAACTCCCTGTTGAATACATTGAGAAGCCGGCCTCTGAGCCGGTAGCGTGCGGTCCGGCGCGAGCAAAGAAATTCTACGAGGATCTCCGACAATGAATGCAAAAAGTAAGCCTGGCAAAACAGGCCTTCGACAGAAGGCGCAGTTGATGTCGCCATCCGAGATCGAACGCACGCTGGTGCGGCTTGCCTACGAGATCGTCGAAAAAAATGGCGGCGTGGAGGCCTTGGGCCTGGTCGGGATTCGGCGGCGGGGTGTTCCGATCGCCGAGCGGTTGGGCAGAATCATCACTCGGATTGAAAATGCCAAGGTACCCGTGGGGACGCTGGATATCACTTTTTATCGCGACGATCTATCGACGCTGGGGCCTAAGCCGGTGGTCAAGGAAGAGGAAATTGGATTTTCGATTGAGGATAAGAACATCGTGCTGGTGGATGACGTTCTGTTCACCGGGCGTACGACGCGCGCGGCCTTGGATGCGTTGTTTTCCCACGGCCGGCCCCGACGAGTGCAGTTGTGCGTTTTGATTGACCGTGGACATCGAGAGATCCCCGTGGAGGCGAGTTTCGTGGGGCGCAACGTCCAGACGACCATGAACGAAGTGATTGAAGTGAAGCTAACCGAGATCGACGATGCCGAGAAAGTCCTGCTGATGGAGAAATGATTCGCGTTGGCCTTGGGCTTTGTCTTGGAAAAATGCGAAGGACGGCGGGAAGCTGCCGTCCTTCTTCGTTTTTGCGCGAGCTCTAATTCTCCAACAAGTCTACTCTTGACGCCACTCTCTTACGCCAACCTGGCACAAATTGCCTTGGTCTGCGTGTAGAGATTGAGAACATCATGGCCCATTTCGCGTCCCCATCCTGATTGCTTGTAGCCACCGAAGGGCAGAGCCGCGTCGAAGATGTTGTAGCAGTTGATCCACACCGTGCCAGCGCGCAACTGCTCAGCCATGCGATGAGCTTTGCTGATGTCGCGCGTCCAGACGGCAGCGGCCAGGCCGTAGGCGCTGTCGTTGGCCCGAGGCAGAATCTCTTCCGGGTTGTCGAACGGCATGGCTGTGACCACAGGTCCGAAGATTTCTTCCCGCACAACTTTCATATTTTCGCGAGTGTTCACCAGGACGGTGGGCTCGACAAAGTAGCCTTTGTCGCCCGACTTGTGGCCGCCGGCGATCGCAGAAGCGCCTTCGGAAAATCCGGCTTCGAGATATCCGCAGACGCGGTTCAGTTGTTCTTCGGAAACCAGCGGTCCCATTTGCGTTTGTGGATCCAAGCCTGATCCGACACGAATCTTCTTGGCTTGCTCGGCGACTCCTTCCACCACACGATCGTAAATTGGTTTCTCGATGTATAAACGCGAGCCAGCGCAGCAGCACTGCCCATGGTTGAAGAAAATAGCGCTGGCGGAACCGGCGATAGCGGCGTCGATGTCGGCGTCCTTGAACACGACGTTGGGGGATTTGCCTCCCAGTTCCAGCGAAACTTTCTTCAGGTTGCCGGCGGCGGCATGAACGATGAGCTTGCCGACTTCGGTGGAGCCGGTAAATGCGATCTTATCGACGTCCGGGTGCGCGGCGAGAGCGGCGCCGGCAGTTTCGCCATAGCCGGGGACAACGTTGACAACCCCTTCGGGGAACCCAGCTTCCATGATGAGTTCGCCGAGACGCAGAGCCGAGAGCGGAGTCTGCTCAGCAGGTTTGAGAACCACCGTGCATCCCGTGGCCAGCGCCGGCCCCAGCTTCCAAGCAGCCATCAGCAGCGGGAAATTCCAGGGAATGACCTGTCCTACGACTCCGACCGGTTCCCGCAGTGTGTACGCCAGATATTTTGCACCTGGCGTGTAGGGCACGGACAACGGAATTGTGTTGCCTTCGATCTTGGTGGCCCAGCCGGCCATGTAACGGAAAAGATCGGCGGCCAGTGGAACATCGGCAGCCTTGGCGACCGCGAGTGGTTTGCCGTTGTCAAGGCTTTCGAGATAGCCGAGTTCCTCGGTGTGGGCTTCGATGAGATCGGCGAGTTTCCAGATGAGGCGGGCGCGTTCAGCCGCGGTGAGTTGCCGCCACGGTCCGTTGTCAAAGGCCTTGCGCGCGGCCCTGACTGCCCGCTCAATATCTTCACGGTCGCCCTCCGCGACTTGCGCGAGGATTTCGCCCGTGGCGGGATTGTACGTAGGAAAAGTTTTTCCGGAAGCGGCGTTGACCCATTGACCGTTGATCAACATCTTGCGAGGTTTATCGAGGAAATCCGCGACCTGCGGGTGAATTTGGGGGGAAACTGCGATACCCATACAACCTCCTTCGTCAAAATAAAATCGATCAGATATGGTCACGAGCAAAGATGCCGGGGGTGATCGGGAAGGACGACCCTACGGACGATAAGAACCGCCAACATGCTAGACCCATGCGGGGACAAAAGCAATCGGCATCCGGTGGCCCAACGGCAAGAAAATCGTTTCCCTAAGCAGCCCGGCTATTCGCCGTAAGGAACCCAGATGTTCTTGACTTGCGTGGCGTGTTCGAGGAACCAGCGCCCCTCTGCGAGATTGGAATCGAACCAGTCGATCTCGCGGCCTTCGTTCGTCCAGACCTGTTTTAAATTTCCTGTGGACAAGGCTTTGGCCGCGGCGGCACTGGCTTCGTCTCCAAAGCACCAGATGGCATCCACATCGTCGTGCTCGGCGAGAACCTTCAGCAGTTGCGAAGTGTAGCCAGTCACAATGTTGACTGCGCCCCCGGGCAGATCGCTGGTGTCGAAGAGTTGGTAGAGCTCCGCGGTGATAAGCGGATAAGCCTCGGAAGGAACCGCGATCACGGTGTTCCCGACGGCGAGAAGCGGCATGGCGAGAGACAGAAAACCGAGCAGCGGCGCTTCCCTGGGACAGATGACGCCGACGGTTCCGATGGGCTCGTTCATGGCGATGGCGATATTGCGGAACGGCGGGTTGTGGACCGCGCCATCGAATTTGTCGGCCCACGCCGCGTAAGAGAAAATGCGTTCGATGCCGAGATCAACTTCCGCTGCAGCTTGCTTCTCGCCGACAACAGCGGCGAGGCGGCGAATGATTTCGTCGCGGCGCTGTGAGAGATTTTCCGCGCAGTAATAAAGAACCTGCGCGCGATTGTGCGCAGCGGCTTTGCCCCAGGCTTCGGCCTTGTGCGCGGCTTCGACAGCGTTGCGAATGTCTTTGCGATTGCCGAGCGGAGCCTCGCCCAGTAAAAACCCGTCTGGCGAACGAACCTCCATGCTGTAACCGGAATCGGGCCGGGCCTGCTTGCCGCCAATATAGAGCTTCACGGTGCGATCGATGGCGGCAGTGCTGGGTTGCGATTCATCCTCAACCTGCGTGACTGCGGGCGAGTGCACCGCTGGCAGCTTCGCCGCGTTCTGAAACCATGACGGCTCTAGGTATTCCAGCAACCCTTCGCGGCCACCTTCGCGGCCGTAGCCGCTTTCGCGATAGCCGCCAAAACCACACGACGCGTCGAACAAGTTGGTGCAGTTCACCCAGACGACGCCAGCCTTGAGTTGGGCGGCCACGTGCAGAGCAACGTTGATATTCTCGCTCCACACACAGGAGGCGAGGCCATACACCGTGTTGTTGGCGAGTTCCACGGCTTCGCGCGGCGTACGGAACGTCATCGTCGCCAGGACGGGGCCGAAGATTTCTTCCTGCGCGACGATCGATGTGGGATGCACATTGCTGAGCAGAGTCGGGGGATAAAAAAACCCGCGCGCGGGCAGCGTGACTTGCGGCTGCCAGCAGGTTGCACCCTCGGCCACGCCTTGCTCGACCATGCGCTGGATACGTTCCAGTTGCACACGCGCCACGATCGGGCCGATGTCGATGGCCTTGTCGAGGGGGGCACCGATTCGCAGCTTGCTCATGCGCTCGCGAATCTTGCCGAGCAGAACTTCGGCAATGCTCTCCTGCATCAGCAGGCGCGAACCAGCGCAGCAGACTTGCCCCTGGTTGAACCAGATTCCGTCCACGAGTCCTTCGACTGCGCTGTCGAGATCGGCATCGTCGAAAACAATGAAGGGGGATTTTCCTCCGAGCTCGAGTGAAAGGCGTTTGTGGCTGCTGGCTGTGGCGGCGCGGATCGCGCGGCCAACTTCGGTGGAACCGGTGAACGCGATCTTGTCGACATCGGGATGTTTCACCAGTGCTTCACCCGTGGAGCCGTCGCCGGTCACGATGTTGACGACGCCGGCAGGTAATCCGGCTTCCTGGCAAAGTTCGGCGAAAGCCAGCGCAGTGAGCGGAGTAAACTCGGCGGGCTTTAAGACAACCGTATTCCCCGTAGCCAGCGCGGGCGCAATCTTCCACGCCGCCATGAGTAGCGGAAAATTCCAGGGAATAATTTGCCCCACCACTCCGCAAGGTTCGTGCGCGGGAAACTCTTGCTTGAGCAGTTGCGCCCAGCCTGCGTGATGATAAAAGTGCCGAGCGACCAGAGGGATATCAATATCGCGGCTCTCGCGGATGGGCTTGCCGTTATCCATGGTTTCAAGAACGGCGAGCAGGCGCGAATGTTTCTGCACTAACCGAGCCAGCGCATAGAGATAGCGGGCCCGGGCGTGGGGAGTGAGGGCGCGCCACTTCGGCGAGGCCACACGCGCAGACTGCACTGCGGAACCGACGTCGGCGGCAGAACCCTGGGCAACGGAAGCCAGCTTTTCGCCGGTCGACGGATCGCAGGTGTCGAAATATTCGCCGGCGGCCGGCGCCTGCCATGCTCCGTTGATGAAGTGAGCGAAGCGGCGGCCGTGGCGGTCCAGCCAGTGTTGCGACTCTTTATGGTCCTCCAGAGCGGGACCATATTCCATGGTCAGAAATTTCTCGGCGATGCTCATTCGGTTCGGCTCGATTCTTCAGTTGTCCACGAGACAACGCGCAGTTGAGCTCATCTTCTCACGCCATCGGGTGACGATATTCCGCGGAATACCGTCCGGTCGCATGATGTTCCAGCTGACGCTCGATATCTGCGAGCAAGCTGCTGGCACCAAAGCGAAACAGTTCCGCGCTTGTCCACGATAAACCGAGTTCTTCTTTCATCATAGCTAGCCAATCCGTGGACTGCTTGGCGGTGCGAAGTCCTCCGGCCGCTTTGAAGCCCACGCCCATCCCAGTTTGCAGCGCGTATTCGCGAATGGCGCGCGTCATAACCAGGCCTACGGGCAGCGTAGCGTTGGTGGGCTCTTTGCCGGTTGACGTCTTGATGAAGTCGGCTCCCGCCATCATCGCGACCATGCTGGCTCGCGCTACGTTGCGCAACGTCAGCAGATCGCCGGTGCCAAGAATCACCTTCATGTGAGCGCTGCCGCAGGCCTGCTTGAAAGCTGCGACCTCATCGTATAGCGCCTGCCACCGGCCACCGAAGACGTAGCCACGCGTAATCACGACATCGATCTCGTGCGCACCCGCTTCCACGGACCGGCGAATTTCAGCGACCCGCTCGGTCAGCGGCGACAAACCCGCCGGAAAGCCCGTGGAGACGACGGCAACGCGCACCCCAGTTCCCTCCAGAGCGCGCAGAGCGGTTTCGATGAAGGTGTGATAGACGCAGACAGCGGCGACTTTCACGTCGAGTTCTTCGATACCTAACTTGCGCACAAGATCACTCTGGATGGGCCGCTGGGCCTTCGCACACAGGCGGCGGACTCGGTCGTCGGTGTCGTCACCAGAGAGCGTGGTCAAATCCATGCACGTAATGGCGCGTAACAGCCAGGCGGCCTGCCATTCCTTCTTGACCGATCGGCGCGCGACCTGGGACTGGACACGGCGTTCGATGGCGCTGGTGTTGGCTTGCATTTCGCGCACCCAATGCAGGTCGAGAGGGATGCCGGAGTTGGGCTGAAGGGAGCGTCCGGAAATGGTTACGATCGTGCCTGCAGGGTGGTCGGTGTGGTCGCCGCGCGATCCATGCTTAGGTTCGTGGGCCATCGCGGGAAGTTCCTGATCCACAGACATTGACGACTTTACCTTCGACAGGCGCGCGGATGGTCCGCACGCGCTTCGCTCGGTTGTAATTGTACGGCAGGCTTCGCGAAATGGGGCGTCCAAATGGAAATTGAAGTGACCATTGCGCGACGCTGGCAAAAATGCCCTGCGGCTCCGGCGACAGGGTTTACAATGGCGCACAATTTATTCGCTCCTGTGATTTAGTTCCGTTCTCCGGTCCGAGGAAAGTCATGCCTAAGAAAACTCTCGCCCCCGCGATTCGCAAGCGGCTAGAGCGCGCCGCACAGAAAGCCATGAAGAACGCTCACGCACCCTACTCCAACTTTCGCGTGGGCGCGGCGATCCTGTTGTCGGACGGTAAAGTTGTCTCCGGCTGCAACGTGGAGAACGCTTCTTATGGGATGACAAACTGCGCTGAGCGGACGGCAATTTTTTCTGCAGTGGCGAAGTGGGGGCCGAAGATTGAGATTCGCGCGGTCGCCGTAACCAACGACCACGGCGTTGCCTGCTCTCCTTGCGGAGCCTGCCGCCAGGTTATCTATGAGTTCGGTCCCAACGCAGTCGTGTTCTTCAAGGGCGCTCGTGGCCCGAAGCAAGCTCACATCACCGAACTTCTTCCGGAAGGATTTCGCCTTTCGTGAGTAACTCTACGGCCTCCGCTCAGACATTCCGCGCGATCGACGTCATTCGCAAGAAGCGGGACGGCAGTGAGTTATCGCGGTTCGAAATCGATTCATTGATTACGTCCTATACGAAGGGCTCGATTCCCGACTATCAAGTTTCAGCGTGGCTGATGGCGGTAGTGTTGCGTGGCATGACGCGGGGAGAAACCGCAGCTTTGACTGATGCAATGCTGCATTCGGGCGAGGTGTTGGACCTTTCGGCGATTACGGCAAAAAAGGTGGACAAGCATTCCACCGGCGGAGTGGGCGACAAGACTTCCCTTGTATTGGCGCCGCTTGCGGCCGTGGCAGGCGTGACGGTTCCAATGATCAGCGGACGCGGACTCGGACACACCGGCGGCACTCTCGACAAACTGGAGGCGATTCCCGGGTTCAACGTGAATCTGCCGGTGCCAGAGTTCCGGCGAGTGCTTGAAATGTGCGGCTGCGCGATGATTGGGCAAACTGCGGAGATCGCACCGGCCGACCGCAAGCTCTACGCGCTGCGCGATGTGACTGGGACAGTCGAAAGTCCTTACCTGATTTGCGCTTCCATCATGAGCAAGAAACTGGCTGAAGGAATTGACGCGCTGGTGCTTGACGTGAAGACCGGCTCCGGCGCGTTTATGAAGAGCGAAAAAGATGCGGCGTTCCTGGCCGAACTCATGGTGGAAACCGGCGAGCGCATGGGAAAACGAACGGTCGCGCTGATCACGGACATGGATCAGCCACTGGGAAATATGATCGGCAACGCGCTGGAAGTGGTCGAAGTGGTGGACATTCTGCGCGGGGTGGGACCAGAAGACTTGCGCGACCTCTGCGTGGAGCTAGCAGGTTGGATGTTGCATCTAGGTGGAGTTTCGAAAACGGTTTCAGACGGAAAGCAAGAGAGCAAGAAATTGATTTCATCAGGGCAAGCTCTGGAACGGTTTCGCCAGATGGTGGAGCTGCAGGGTGGAGATCCGCGAGTGATCGATGACCCGAAGGGCTTACCGCAGGCGCAGCACTCGCGGCCAGTCTTGTGCGCGAAGAGTGGATACATCTCTTCTCTGCAGTGCGAACAGATCGGCACCGCCTGCGTGATTCTCGGGGGTGGACGCGAACGCAAGGAAGATTCGGTCGATCCGGCGGTGGGAATTGTGCTGCATAGGAAAGTCGGCGACCGGGTTACCGCCGGAGAACCATTTGCCACCATCCACTACAATTCCGAATCGCGAGTTGCGGGCGCGCAGCAATTGCTGAAAGAGAGCTGCCGGATCAGCGATTCACCACCGATCGAGAAAAGGCCGCTGATTCATCAGGTGATCGGGAAATGATCGGGAAGTGATCGAAGAGCCAGGAGAAAACTGAATGGGACGTTTCACGGGAATTCTCGGCCTGTTGACGATGCTGGGCCTGGCTTTTGCTTTCTCCACCGACCGGCGCGCGATTCGCATAAAAACGGTCGCCTGGGGCTTGAGCCTGCAGATCGTGTTTGCCGTGTTCGTGCTGCGCATCGACTACGGCCGCCGCATGTTCCAGGCCGTCGGCGACGCTGCCCAGCGCGTGCTCAACTACGCCTTCGTGGGCTCGGAATTTCTTTTCGGTGAGCTGGGGAAAAAGAGTTCCAACATTGGCTTCGTTTTCGCGTTTCAGGTGCTTCCGGTCGTCATCTTCATCTGCGCGTTCTTCGCCATCCTGTACTACTTCGGCATCATGCAGATCATCATCCGCATCGCGGCCTGGCTCATGACGCGGATCATGGGCGCCAGCGGTGCGGAGTCGCTTAACGTCGCGGCCAGCATCTTCATGGGCCAGACCGAAGCGCCGGTTACCATCCGACCGTTTTTGCCCGATCTCACTCGCTCCGAACTGATGACGGTGATGACCAGCGGGATGGCGCACGTCTCCGGTTCCATCATGGCGGCGTACTTCGCCTTCGGTGCTGAACCGCGCCACGTGCTCAGCGCCGTTATCATGACTGCGCCCGGAACCATTCTGGTTTCGAAGATGCTCGTGCCCGAAACCGAACAGCCCAAGACCGCCGGGCGCGTTGTAATGCCCGAAGAAGATGGGAAGGAAAAAGATAATCTCCTCGGCGCCATCGCCCGGGGCACTAGCGACGGCCTCCATATGGCACTCAACATCGGAGCGATGTTGATCGCATTCCTCGCCCTCATCGCCTTGGCCGATGGCATCATGGGCGGAATTCACAACGGCCTCGCTCACATCGGCATTTCCTGGTTCCCCTCCAGTATAGAAAGTATTCTCGGCGTGCTCTTCGCTCCCGTGGCGTGGGTGATCGGAATCCCGAAGCCCGATTGCCTCGCGGTAGGAAACTTGCTCGGGATCCGCATGGTTCTGAACGAACTAGTCGCATTCAAAACGCTCGGGCCCATGAAAGCGACGCTCGATCCGCGCTCCTTCACCATCGCCACGTTTGCACTATGCGGTTTCGCAAATCTCAGCTCGATTGGAATTCAGATTGGGGGCATCGGTGCGCTGGCTCCGAACAAACGCGGCGAACTGGCGCGCCTCGGTGTGCGCGCCATGCTCGCGGGGACGATGGCCAACCTGATGTCGGCCTCAATCGCGGGCATGCTGCTATAAAGGACCTCCTCAAATGAAGCTACTTCGCTTTAGCTCAATCGTCGCTTTGTTCGTTGTTCTCGCTCTCGTGGCAGGCGCATCTGCCCAGCCTTCCGCGCGTCGCGTGATCATCGACACCGACCCCGGCACCGACGATGCGCTGGCGATTCTTCTTGCTCTGAACTCTCCCGAACTCAAAGTGGAGGCGCTGACCGTAGTACCCGGGAACGTTGTGGCCGCCCAGGGCCTGGAGAATGCGCTGAAGCTGGTTTCTCTGGCGGGGCGATGCGACGTTGCAGTTGCGGGCGGAGCCCAGCACCCCCTGAATCAGAAGTTGATCACGGCGGAATACTGGCACGGACAGAACGGGTTGGCCAACATCGAGTTGCCTGCCTCAAAGTGCAAAGCCGATCCGAGGTTCGGTCCGGACCTCATTATCGAGTTGGTCCACAAGTATCCGCATGAGATCACTCTCATTCCAGTGGGACCGCTGACCAACATCGCCCTGGCCGTTTCCAAGGATGCTTCGATCGCGGGACTGGTCAAAGACATTGTGATCATGGGCGGATCGATCAGCGGCGGAAATGTAAACGGAGCTGCCGAAGCAAACATTTACAACGACCCCGAGGCAGCCGCGATTGTGTTTAACGCCGGTTGGATCGTGACCATGGTCGGATCCGACATCGGAGAGAGGACCCTGATGACGCGCAAGCAACTTGCGCAGATTCAATCCACGCACGGACCGGAAAACGATTTTGTTTCTAAGTTAGGAGAGTTCTATTTGTCGCGCGCTGAGAAAAATGGATACCCCGGCGCGGCCATGTACGACCCGCTCGCTGTGGGAACAGCCGTTGATCCGACTCTGGTCACGCTGAAAGAGATGCACGTCGATGTCGAAACCAAAGGCGAATTCACGCGCGGAGAAACCGTCGCAAATCGCATGGGAGCGAATGAAAAGAACGTGCTGCACGGTGACCACTATGTGATCGAAGGCTACGATTATCTGACCGCGAATGCTAGAGTGTGCGTGGCTTCGGATGCTGATCGATTTTTGCAGCTATTCATCAGCCGCATCAAAGGCAAATAGATGCCGGAAACTTCGATTTGTGAAGCCTCCGACGCCTCGTCCGGGGGGCAGCGCAACGGGTGCTTCCATGTAGAGCCTCCCCTCTTTGGGCGGTCCCCTCGAGCTCGTTCGCGCAAGCTGCGTCACGGGCGAGGATTTTAGCTACTGGCGTGGGTTAGCAGCAGAATCGCCAGCCCATAAAACACAAACATCAGCACCAGAAATATTTTGGCCCTCGATCCCGCCCCGGCAAATTCCTTCCACGCAAAAACGCCCCACAGCGCTCCGACCATCGGCGCCGACTGCCCGATGGCATACGATAGCGCGAAGCCGGCTGACGCGCCGGCCACCACGTTGCACATGGTCCCAGTGCCCCAAATAATTCCGCCGAGCAGCCCGAGCAAATGTCCTGAGGGCGGACCGGTGAAAAATCCACCGAAGCCCACGGGCTCGCCCGCCAGCGGCTTCTTCATGAAATAGAGATTCCAGAGGAAACATGAGAGCAGCGCGCCTAGCGTGAGAAATACCACGGAACTGTACGGCGTGAGCGCATTCCCGCGGGTCGCGCCGTAGGCAACGAAGGGATTCCATAGCCCCATCAGCACGCCCGAAACAATGCAGATGATGATGCTCTTGCGCGAGGCCGAGCGCTCCGACCCCAGACTGCCAAATGCCTTGCCATCGAGAATCACGGC
>Ga0209006_10000534_pt1 | contig 35734 bp, 38 predicted proteins | sample JacPin_JW_Ref_O2_FD_188567 | JGI IMG/M metagenome (GOLD analysis project Ga0209006, IMG submission 188567) | Forest soil microbial communities from Algoma, Ontario, Canada - Jack Pine, Ontario site 1_JW_Ref_O2 (SPAdes) (version 2) | ecosystem: Environmental > Terrestrial > Soil > Boreal... | reverse complement strand
ACGTGTAGCGATGGCTTCAAGCTCGTGGCTTCGGGTGAGCGTGAGCAGATTTTACCCACCGCGTACGCTGAAATTCACGCCCGCACGATGATGCCTGTCACGCACTTGGTCTGGAGTAGTGTTTGGGCAGGAGTCGCTGCGGCAGCTGTGGACCGCGCCCGTACCTTCGTGCGCAAGGTGGCACACCAAGCCGGCGGGACCATGCCGCCAGCCGCCACACACCTTACCCGCGCCGGAGCGTCGCTGCGCGCATTGCGTGGCATTATCGCCGCAGCCGTGCAGCGCTTTGAATCGGTGGCAAACGATGCGGTGGTGCTCGAGTCGATTGACTTCCAGACCAGCATGAATCTTTTGAAAGTCAATGCATCCGAGCTTGCGGTCACGACCGTAATGGGCGCCATGCAAGCTTGCGGTTTATCGGGCTATCGTAACAACGGCGAATTTAGCATCGGCCGCCACCTGCGCGACATTCTCTCTTCGCCGATCATGATCAGCAATGACCGTATCATCGCCAATGTCGGCGCGGCGTCACTGTTGAGCGGCGTGCCGGCGTCATTGCGCGATTAGATCGCATGCGATCAGTGCGAATGGCCTCGTGATTCGGACTTTCTGCTAAACGAAATCGGATCGGGCGCTCGCTTCGAGGCCGACGACAAGCGGGCGCATTTGGGGTGATCTTCCGTAAGCAAATCGTTCTAATAGGAGAGACTTGATCATGAACGTAGTTGCCATGGGGGGATCGCAACGGTCTTCCTCCTCCCTTCACGATGTTGCGGCGTTGTTGCTGACTTCGGAAATTGAAGGCATCTATGCGCGTACCGCGGCATTTGAGGATGTCGTTAGAAATCTTGCGGCTTTTATCTCGCGTCAGCGCGAGCCAGGTACTGAAGTCCTGAGCTTTCCGCCGGTAATGAGCCGTCGCCATTTGGAGAAGTCGGGTTACTTGAAAAGCTTCCCGCATTTCCTCGGTTGCGTGTGTTGCCTCAGCGGACCTGAAGCCGAGGTAAGGGCCAGTGTCGCCCGCTTCGAATCAGGCGAAGACTGGACGCGCGACCTCGCCGCGGCCGACGTCGTGCTAACCCCTGCGGCCTGTTATCCAATCTACCCTTTGGCCGCGAGCCGCGGCAAGGTACCGTCCGAAGGACTCAAGTTCGATGTCGCTAGCGACTGTTTCCGCCGCGAACCGTCCAAAGACCTCGATCGTTTGCAATCGTTCCGCATGCGCGAGTATGTCTGCATTGGCACCCCGGAGCAGATCAAGGATTTCCGCGAGCGTTGGATGAGACGCGCGCACGATCTTGCCGGCGAATTGGGCCTGCCATACCGTTTCGATCAGGCAAGCGACGCTTTCTTTGGTCGCGGCGGCAAGCTCATTGCCAATAGTCAGCTCGAGCAAGCGCTGAAATTCGAGCTGCTAGTACCGGTCCACTCGGTGGAAAAACCCACCGCATGCATGAGCTTTAATTATCATCAAGACCATTTCGGCGCAGCGTGGAATTTGCACAATGTCGCGGGACAAGTCATGCACACCGGCTGCGTCGCTTTCGGCATGGATCGCTTGGCATTGGCCATGTTTGCAACGCACGGTCTTCACGTTGCGGAATGGCCGCAGACAGTACGCAAAGCGTTGATGATGTGACCCAAAGGCGTCTATTTGCCTCAGAGACGCGGGGACGAGGTCAAGTTGATGCAGTTGGCCAGACGTGTTGATCCAATGCGAGCCTCAAGTGGCCGATGATCGTCGCCCATCGGGTGACGATTGCGGTGGCCTCTTACAGAGTCAAGAAAAACTCGTCAACGTGAACACAGACTGGGTGATGCGGCTCGCTCAAGATCGCGAGGCCTATGAGCAATTGGTACGCCGTGGGATAGGCTCGCATCGTGCCGCGCGTCCGTTCATATCCCGGAGGTGGAGTCCGCGACCTTGACGACGCGCAGGCGAATGAGCCGTTTCACTGCGGAATCGGCTTGCCTAACGCGGAGCCTTGGCCGGAAACGGCGCGGCGAAAAAACCCGGGTGACGAAAATGCCCCCTACCGCCACAGTCTTGAAGGTGGCGGCTCCTCCTCTGCCACGCGGTTGGGAGGATCGTCCTGATCGCGCTCACGTATGTGTTTACGGCGCCGATTAAAAGTGTGTCGGACGTCACTCTCTCATTGGCCGTTGTTCTGTAGCATGTCGGTCGAGTGTCCTGCGCCGGCATTGGATTGTCGCAGGGGACGAGCGAGGGCAGTTCGTATGCGTACCATCGTTAACGCATTTCGGCGTAGCTGGCCTGCAGCGGGTGTCGTACTTGCTTTGGCGGTCAATGCTGCTTGGATGAGCCTCTTGGGGTACGGGGTTTTCAAGTTAGGATTGTGGGCGTTCTAACGAGATTCGTAGAGAAGTGGGGAGAGAACCGTTCCGACGAGCGTGCCGTCATGCCACGGGGGCGTGGGGAACGTGAACAGCTACCAGGGTTGTGTCGAAGAATTGGCAGCTTCACCTGGACCTCCGACTTTTGCTTGCTCCCCAGGCGCGATTTGCCTATCTTCCATATGGCAAAATTGCGGGGGGTTAGGGGATGCGAGCGAGACTAGTCGCGCTGATTGCGCTTTTTTCCCTGTCGGCCGCCGATGCTTGGGCTCAAGCGATCGGCAGTCAAGAGGATATCCCGGACCTTTCCGGAATCTACCGTTGTGTCCGCGAATGCGCCGGTCCAGGTCTTATCCGTATCGCCCAAGTTGGCCGTGAATTGGGCATCGTCAATGAGCTTGGTCAACCTGGGCGCGGATGGATTCAGTCGCCAGGACGGATCTGGATCTCATCCTGGCAACAGGGGGGTGTTTACTCGCCTACCGCTTTCACGATCCAGTTTGATCGCGGGAGCGTTTGGGTGTTACTGGATCCTGCGCCAATACCGGGAACGCATTATAATGGTTGGTGACCGTAGCGACGCGTCTTCTTTGGTGCGGCCACGTCACTTTTTTGCGAATCTCAAGCAATTTGGTGGCAGATCGGTTCGGCGCTGCCCATGAGTCAACCTTGCGGCGCAAGGCCCGCTTTCTAATGCGGGTTGGACCGAGGAAAAGGACGCCCGCTCACGCATCCGGCCACCTTACCGGGTCCCGATGTGGAAGAGCCGCGCGATTGACCTGTCGCCCGCGTTGACGGCGGCTGACGCGGGTATCCATTAGCCCTGCCATGCGCAGGTAGTACCTTTCTAACGGAGAACTTGATTTCATATCCTCGCCCCGCAACTGGGGTTCGAATGCATAGGATGGCAATTTCGGCCAAGGGCCAGGGCTCCGGGCGAACTTAACGGCGTCGAGGAAATCAGGAGGCAGCTTGAGGTCCAACATGAATGCAGTCTCTTCGGCTTGCGTGAACCAAATCAGCCAGGCTGGCGCTGTCTCGAAAATCAGATTAAGCTTCTCCTTTAGATTGCGGCCCGGCAAACCAGGAAATACGGTCGAACGAAGATCGTCGCAGACGATCATAGACCCCTGGTAGACAAATGGATCTTCGGTTCCCTGGTAGCCTGTGCGTTTCCAGGCCTCCGAAAGTCGCTCACCAATCTTTGGTTCGCCAAATTTTATCAGATAAGCCAAAATAACGGCATGCGAAATCAGTCTTTCAAATAACGGGGAATCTAGATAGCCGTCCTCATCGAGTCCGCCGTCGGAGTGAAATGCTGCAGTACGCTCCGCCGCGTAGTGGCGAACGCGGCTCTCTAACCGAGCTATACGCGCGCGCTGGGATTGGCTCATCCAACGCTGCTCAACTGCAGCTCTACAGTCTCAAGTCGTTTCACCAAATCGGCCAGGTCAATGGCGCGCGCATAGGAGTTCACAATGGCCGCCAACGCTGCGCCTTCACCGGGACTAATTTGCCCCTCTGAGACCGCTTGTGTGATAGCGCCGAGCGCCTCGACCGCGTCGTCGGCATATTCCATTTTCGGCAGGTAAACTTTGACCGCGCGCTCTCGCGGCAGGATGCGATTGAGCAGAAACTTTAGCATTTGCGTATCGCCGGCTTTGGCGAGCTCTATGGCCCGGCGCACCAAATCCTGTTCCTCGCCAGCCAATAGCGAAGCCGAAATGGCGGACAGCCGATTCTTCGATCCAGGTCGCCTTCCGGCATTGCCCTTTGCAAAGGGGCGCCCGCGTGCGCCTTTAGGTTGAGCTAAATCGCCTTCTGATTGTGTCATGGGTTTCTCGCTCGTAGTCTCCGCCTAGACATAGGATAAAAGCGCGACCGCCACAGCGCGGCATCACGCCGCGTAGATCTCGCGTAAACAACGCGGCAAAGGTTACACGAAGGCAGCCGTGGCATAGCGGAAATGCGCCGCAATGAGGGAATGCTAGACCTGTGGTTTTCACGAGGGCCGGACGCTGCGTCTGGTCTGGCGCTGACAAAACCTGAGGAGCGATCGGTTGGCCGACCGAATTGATTCGATTCGTTCCGGGCTGGTTCTCTAGCGCGACTATGGGATGGCTGCGTTAGGCTCTCCGGGCACGCGCGATCCCACAAACTAGTCGCCGCTGCTAAAAAAACGCCGACGAATTTGGCCACACGGAATTGGGCTCACTATATGAAACGGCGACCTCTCAACCGTCGGGTATTTTGACAAAGAACTTTCGCTGATCGGCAGCGCGCGCCTTTGACCGGCAAGTGGCTGAGAGCGGCGGTTTCGCTCAATCGCTCTCATAACGACGTTTTATTTAATTGATATGCCTCCGCCTCGTCTTTGCCTTTTTTTATGCCAATTAATTAATGGTCGGGAGTAGACGTGGGAGTGCCAAGGGGTTGGCACTCCTGGGGCGTTCGGGGCACTTCATGTCTGTTTGGGGACACGTCCTTAACTGGACGGAGTTGGCGATCGTTTGGTTATTAACGTTCGCAATCGGCATAGCGATTTATTTCGTTCCAATCGCGCGGCTTCTGGACGGCTTGATAGAGTAAGCAGGCCGGCCGACGCTCAATGCTGGATCGTCCTCATTGGCTGCGATGCTCCCTCGTCCGAAATAGAAGGGGGACAAAATGGCAGAGGTCTTAAGACTCGTTCGGGAATCCGCTTTCAGTCCCGAGACGATCCAGAACTTAGCGGCCGCACTTGATGAAACTTGGGAGAGGCTTCGCGAGTCTGGTAGCCGATTGGCAAGGCCAGCTTATTCACGAGCGATGCGTGAGGTCGTTGCTAAACGCATCATCGAAATGGCCCAACGTGGGGTGGAGGATCGCGAAGCGCTCGTGACAGGCGCGCTACAATTCATAGCCGCCAATTACGAGCAATCTGGCCAACGAGTGAAATAAACACCTCATCTCACACGCGTCTTTGTCGGGACTTCAAGTGTGTGGGGCGGGCCCGCTCGTTTCACGCGTGGCGGCCTCCGTCACTCGGAGACTGCCCGCCCGGCAGGTGAAGGTCTGCGGATCGCCGCCAGCGATGGTCCGAAAACGATGCGGTACGACCTCTGCGCGATCCGGGCTGAGAGCGGAGTCTCACTCCTTTCCCTTTCCAAACAGCGGGAAGGATGTTTCGGCCCCTTGTTGGCTTGGCTGCTCGGGGGGCGGTTTAACCACTAACGGCGTTTCAGCTCTACTGATTGCGGCCTGCGACGTTGCCGAATGTGTCACGCGGACGGCGTGGCGTTTGCGCGGCGCCGCCCTTCTGATCAACGGCCTCTTGTGAACCACGTCAAACGGGCGAGCGCCCAGGGCGCCATGCTCGACGGCTGCTAAAACGCCTGATGGCGGTACGGCGACGGGGGCCGGCAGTGGTGTCACGAGCACGCCGGCCGAAGGGGTAGAACCTGTCGTTTGTGCGAGCAGCGTCCCCCCCAACTGCTGCCCGAGTGCAATCGAAGCCGCGGTCGACAGGCTAACGCCAAACGCCAAGCAGAAGACCCCGTTCATGGTCTCGGATACCCCCATGCAGTAACGTGGAACCGCCCCTTTTTGTTCGGATGGAAAGCGCGACCGCAGGCTCGCCGGGCAATGAGCTTGGGGGGTACGGCAGCGATCCCAGCGGCGAGCCCCGCATGGGAACCCGTCGCTTGGCAAAAAGGGGCAAACGCCGGCTTCACTTTGCGATCGACCGCTTCATGAATCGGCGCATTGTGCGGCGAGGGCCGCAACGCTGTTATCGGGTTAGAATATTGTTATAATCGTAGACAGGTATGCGTTATGCCGAGTGATTAGGATGAACGCGCCAACGCATTGGTATTATCATACTGGCGAACGCGGGTTCGGTCCGGTCAACGAAGCCGACATACGGGTATTGCTCGCCCATAACGAGATCGCGGCTGATACGCTTGTCTGGCGTGATGGGCTCAGCAATTGGACTGAGGCTCGTAGCACCGAGCTTGGCGGTCCTCCTGTCGTTGCGGCCCTCTCATCCTCGCCACCACCCACTGTGAGGCCGGCACGTAAAGAACGCCGCAAAGCGTTCTCGGTAGTGTTGGCAGAAGCATCAATCTTTCTCTCCGAAGGATTTAATTGTCTTGTTTTCAGTGCAGTTCCGTTACTCGTCGTTCTGGTCTTAAGTCGGTAGCGGCGGACGCTGCCTCAATCTGTCCAGACGAAAGCCTTCTCGCCGCTAATAATCCCATACAGCTCCCGTGGATGTTGCATTGCAGCCACAGGATCAAACAAAAAACAATTGGTGCCTTCTGTAAGAACGACCGGTGGCCTCGCCAACGGTAAGATCGCGCGTGTCCACAGGGGGGGCTTGTGATGCATGGTCAATTTGCCGGCTACAGCGACGAGCCCGACGCCGTTGCATTCGGGCGTGCGGGAAAAGGTGCCGCATCTAGCGAAAGAGATCAGCTCGACAGAGCGGGCCAAGCGATCCTGCAGCAGCTCCACAAAGCCGCTGATGTTGCCGAGGAAAATAGCAGACATGCGCTGGAGGCTGCACAACGGCTCTCGCATCAGCTGCGTGCAGCCGAGGAACGCATTGCCGAGTTGGAAGCGGACGTCGAGGCGTACCGCGACCGCGCCGAGCGCGCGGAGCAGTGGCTCGATCGCATTCATGGAGAGATTGAAGGCCAATTCCTGAGGCGGGACGACGCTAGCCGCAGGGCGCCACGGGCCGCAGGACATGGGGGATAGAAAGAGTCATGCAGAAGACAAAAAGGCCTGCCGACGAATTAGCTGAAATGATCAGAGATGGCCTTGCCGAAGAGGGATTTGGCGTTCACGTGAATTCCAACCCGCGCACCGGTTGGGACGTCGTCATCAGTTCCGATAAGTGCACTGAAAATGCCCAGTTGAGAGCGGAGGCGATGGCGGTCGAGTTGCGCCGAGCGTATGATCTGGAGGTGTAAGCCGCCGAAGGAAGGCCTACGGGAGCATCGGGGATCGCGGGGTCTTGCCCACCGTCTTCCGTGCGTCACATGCGCCAACGTAGCTTGCGGGCTGGCGCCTCTACGAACGCCGGTATTCCACCTTAAGCTGCTGCAGGCGATCTGAAAGTTGCCCGCGGGACGACGATTGAAGCCACGCAAAAGTCTGATAGCTACGAGCTAGCTGCAGCCAGCATCTTTCCATCTCGATCAAATCGCGCTGAAAGCTTGGATTGGGCTCTGCCCGCGCTCGCTGTCCGCAATCTTCAGCGTGCTCCAGACACTCGCGCACTTTCGCGCCAACGTTTTCCAGCATCGTGCCTTCCCTTCGTGTTAGGTACGCGAATGGAGCACGCAACGTCAGCAATACAGGCAAGCGCACCAGATGCTAGCAATACCGTATGACAGTTTTGTAGCGAGCGCAGGCCACAAGAAATATGCGAGGCGTTACGATTCCGCGCCGGTCCAGGGATCAACGGCGGCCTCGAGCCCCGGGACGTTTCTCATTTGCTCGCGTTAAATCCTCTGAACCGGTCAGACGCCGGTGCCGTCTAACGTGTCTGGATATTGCTGTGCCTCCAGGCAGCAAGAACGATGGAGTATCGATCCGCCACGGCCGAGGGCGACCTGTAGGTGCGGTGATACCAAAGTCCATGCACTCTAGCGTGGCTTTGGCGGATTTATCGATCCCGTATTGTCATCCGAAATGCCGGGCCAGTCGCATGCCCGTGGCTGCCGTCTTAATGTTATGCCTTCCGCTTCTTCGGCATGCGCTAGGGATGATGATGGTACCGTGTGGCTGCGGGTGATCGCCCCTCAAAGTCCAGCAAGTACGCGCATCTTCCGATAGATGGGGTGGTCCTGGCGGCCGGGAAGTTGTCTGAGAAAGGCAACCCCTAAAGTTAGGGATGCAATCGGGCGCGAATCCATGCTCGATTGTTGATTTAGAGGGGGAGTCGGGCGGCCGAGACCAAGCTTGACGCGCTCTTGAAGATTTCGGCTTCGGGTTTCGGTTGCCCGCGACCTTTCGCTCGCCGGACAAAGGTGAGCCCCGCCTGAGGGGAGTACGACGGGGCTCGGGGGAATGCGACGAGGCCACGAGGGTGATCAAGATAAACCTCGTCGACCAAGGAAGACACACGGGTCCCTCGCCCAATCCAACACATGATTGGCGCCAAGTCGCTTGTTTCTGGTGGGTGTGCCGCAAAGATCACCAATCTCTGTTCGTGAGAAAGCGCCGCACCCACCTCGAGCACTAATCGGGTTCGTGCAAGTTTGACGGCCAATAAGGTTCTTTGTCGACTTTGTGCGTGATCTGCTACGAAGCGTCCGGGCCGGTTAAATGACCTGAACAGTAGTTTGTCATTATCGGACCTAGGAGTTCGAACGTGCGACTGGCGAGGCCCATCATCATTATGGGTAAGTCAATGGCTGTCGCGCACGCGGGCAAAGTGCAGCGGACAGTCGGACGCAAAGGCTACCGTGGGCCACTGAGGTTGAGGCGGGCAGGTGCAGCCGCGCGCTATTGCCTCTTTCGTGCTCGGAAGCGGCACCCGAAAATCCGAGGGCTGAGCGTCATCGCGTAGGCGGATTTCCGTAATAGTGCGCGCCAACGGTTTGGTGTCAGTCGAAAATGATAGATATTTGACTTCGCCGGACATTCTGCCAACTCCATAATCCCGTTGTGTGAACTATGAGCCGGTGCAAGGAAGTCTCAGCACAGCGTGGCAACGAACCCAGGCCCTTTAGTCTACGAGGGCCGGAACGATCTGTACGGTGAACAGAAAGACCAGCCAGCCCGCGAAAACGGCCAATGCGACAGCTTCATACAACTGTGCGCGGTCAATCATGCTGATCATAAACTTCCCCGGAACAGCGACGAGGTGCTTCCCCAGGTGTTAAGGTGGACTGATTCGCTGAACAAGGACTTAAGGCGCTTTGTGCGTGGAGTGGCTGCTGTGTCGCCACCGGTTGCATGAGCGGATCCTCGGTCACTCCCTAAGGTTAGGGATTCCAAACGCAACCGGATCATCAATGCAGTCGCCGGCGCCTCCACCTTTGGACGCGCGACGCTTCACGCAGCATGAGATACTTCAGTCCGAACTTTCCTTCGCGGCCGGGAAACGGTGCGCCACACGCACGGCAAGTGATCTGACGCTCGTTGCTCTTCGGCTCAGCCGCGTGTTTGATCAATTGATATAACGCTTGGCAATTTGGGCAGTTAAAGAAACTGAACTTCGTACTTCTTCCGTCCGCCATGATGCGGAGCCTCGCCCGCCGATACTTTGGCGACGTTGTAAGGCCATTGGGATGCGATTGGCCCGACGCTTTCGCTGTGATCGTTTAACGTCGCCGTTCAAAAGACTTTACGCCGAAATAAAAAGAAGCCCCGGCGCGGCGCATGGGGGAGAACGCAACTATCGCGCGCCGGGGCCCTGGGTCGGTGCATTTCCCGAAACACACCACCGTCCCACGGACGACGATACGAGCCGCTCGTTAGCGGTGGCTTAAATGTGGAGTGTTGGTTCGCAATGGTCGATTGGCACGACACGGCCGGGTTACTGGATGCAGCGTCCCATATATCTGCCGCCTGGGCATTTTCGCATCGTAGGCTTTGCTGCGGCCGGTTTCGCGTCGCCTTCCATGCACCGCCCGTGTGCGTACTGGCCACTCGGGCAGCTCTGGGCGTTCGCAGAACCTGCGCTGAACAAAATAGCGCAACACAAGAGCGCGAACGATATGACGGTAATCCGCATTATGTCCTCCCTCTGAGTACCCTCAAAGGTATCTTTACTGTGGCAGCCTCTACCCAATATTCGGATCTGAAGGATTTCACCACCACTAATTAGCTGACGTGGGTGCCCTGTGTGCTACCCGTTCGTCGCTTAAGGCATAAACGATCTCCAAAAGCGGAAAATTTTGGACTAACACTCATGACGTGCCCTGATTGCGCAAACATTCTCTCGTCGCCAAGCACATTCAAATTTGCGGCTACATCTATGACGTACACTCTGGTAGGCTCGTTGAAGTCGCCGCTACGACCAAGGCCGGCTGGTCACGTTATACCGGCGATAATGTCTTTCCGGTAACATTGGCGGCTCGGCCTTTGAACGTCGAAAGGAGATATCTGTGTTCGAACGCCTGATGGTGCCTGGCTCAACCGAAAGACCGACGTGCCGCTGCGGCGACATGATGGATGTCGCAAGGATTGAGCAGCTTCCAGAGGGAAGTGATGGAGCTGTTCGGGTTTATCGGTGTGTTGCGTGCCATCACGAGATGCGGCTTACCGTATGGGCAACTGCAACCTGACGATTCAGTTTATCCTGCGCTCGAAGTCGTTATCAATCTACGCCACTTCGGTTCGGCCAATTTCCAGCGCTCCGGTTTCGACAGCTTATTTTGTGCCTCGTTAAGGACGTGACCAACAGCTTCCGCCCGTCACCGGGCGAGAGCACAGCGCGGCCGCCCGCGAAATTAATGGTTCTGTACCTTCGCTGCCTACACTCAGAAACGAGGTCGATGGCGCGCGCGCTCGCGCGATCGCGCTGCTACTTATTGGCCGGTTCACCAACGTCTCTTCGCTAGCGCGTTGGTATGATGCACAGCACAGACATCAACGCCCTTGCGAAGTACTAGAAGGCCACACAAAACCTCGATAGGAGGTTGGCATGTTGGCCCCGTCGACTCCGGGCCGGCAGAAAGTAGGCGATGCAGAGGCCGCCCCAATGGCGTTTACACTCCCGCTACTTCCGGCTTCTGTTGCGCTTGCTCTGATTCTGCTATCGGCTTTCTTCTTTCCCGCCGTCCTGGAAACTCCGGGTCTCGAAAGCTTTATGGTCGGGCCCTGAATCAGCGCCGCCCGATCACCTTCCTGACCAGCGCCTTTGACGGCCGCCGGCTAGAGTCTAACGAGCAGAACGCTGCCTTCTTCCTTGCGACGGCGGATTACTTCTGTCGACCCGAGCTCAGGTGCATATCCCGACCATCTGTAGCCGGCCTTATTAAGCGCCATCTGCGCTCGCTTCTGCGCATCCTCACCGGACAGCGGCCGGCCGTCCACACCGGCTGCGATTTCGCGAACCATGAGACAAAAGTGTTTCCAATCGTCAAAGTACTGCACGGCACGATGCCAATTGTGAGGTAAGCCCTGTAGTGCAATAGATCACACGGTCGCTTCGAATTCTACCGGACCTCTTCGTGGCGACGCTAATCCGTGTTCTTGCGCAACTGTTGCTAGACGGTGACACGCTATCGAAATCTTCCGTTGCCCATTAATCGCCACAAAAATAAACCCTGAGCGGTCGAAGATTCCAGGGCCTCTACAGGTTGACGCTTCAGCTTGTAGGCTTCTGCGATCCGGACGGCGGGGATGTCGGGGGACTGGGGAACGCCGTCCGGATTGGGCCTACTGAAATCTTCCTCAAATAGTTGGCGCTTGGAATATGTGACGCTGATCACGCGTCAGTGAAAGCTCGATACGGGTGCTTCGAACATTGGCACTGCTCTCGATTGCCTTGTCGATTTGGCAGGTTGCTGGGAACGGCGGTATGCCGATATCAAGGCAATCTTTCTCTTTGAGCCAACGGACTACGATGCCACTGGGTTCTTGATTCTCAGCCAACGCGCTGATCGGCAGGCGCGATTTGGCGTACCCAGCCGCTTCGATACGACGCCCTCAGAGCCGAGCGCGTCGGTGTGCTTGTAGAAATCGTTGGGTCGTCACCCTCTCGTAGGGCGCGTTAGGAGCGATGCCGTGGTGGGGGACCGCAGCAGGCCAGCCTGCCGGCGCTCACGGTCCACACATCCACATCGAAAAGGTCCAACGCGCATATCAAAGCGAGGCCATTGCGCCCTGTACTGCGGATGATCGAACACCACCATCGCATGCTTCGCCATAGACGATCGCCTCCGTCGACCACCTGCGACTTGATCGGAAGCGCCATGATTGCTGCGGTCGGGTTACAGGCCGCGCTGCACGGCTTCGGCGCCGCACCGATCCAAGAGGTTTTGTGACTGATAACGCAGTTCAACACGCGGGCGACGCAATACGTGAGATGAACGGACGGCCGATGACTGGACATAACCATTTTGATCAGTCAGTCTGTTAAGAGCGGCCCGACGGATTGTTGGCCCAATCCGTCGGGCCTTGTCACTACGCTTCTTCCTGCGGAGCGCTATGACCGAGCCAATCTGTACCACAAAAAAGATCCGGCGGCATTCCCTTCGCAGTCAGCGACAAGGCGAAAGGGATAAATAATGCTAACGGGGTACACTAAGCTACTGCGCACTGATTTCGTGCGAACGAGACGTCGTAGATCAACCGGAAAAATCCCATCTCACCAATTGCTTGAGTGCGGCGAACTGGATTGGGAACCCTGGACCCAAGACGATCCGGCCGCTTCGCTCGTTCCTTCCGATGAAAGCATGGCGGCCGTTGCCGAGGCTTCACGCACGGCTTATTCGATCATGCACCTGACAAAGAACCAATTGATCAACATTCAGGGCGAAGCAGGTTTCGATGACTTTGCAGAGGTTATGGGAGACCTCGCCAATACTTTACAAATGTTACGAGCCATCGTTCAGATGGTCGAAGGCGCTCAGGGGCGCATGATGGTATCTGCTTGCGCGCGCTTGCAAAACGAACCGAGCCCCAGAGGCCATCGTGCTTCGCCCGCTCGTAAACCAGCTGACCGCGTGTGGAAAAAGCGGCGTAAAGTTCACAGGCAGAGCACCGGTAATGGCTAGGAAACGCCGGCGACGGCAAGGGTGCCACGCAATTTCCTCGCGCGCCGAGGGATGCGGCGACCCCTGGTCGGGCTTTTCGCCATGCATTCTTGGCGCAATTACCTAGTGGCTATATTTTGGTCACGGTTGGCCAAAATTAGATCGGCGATGGCCTTACATTTCTTCACTGTTGTAGGAACGTTATCGTTCCGCGCCGATTGAGCGTTTTGGGAAGGGATTTCGTCTAACATATCGGAAATGAAGTGGGGACCGAGTCATGCGTGATGTGAACGGAAAACAATGGGCAGACTTCGCGACGAAGGTACAGACATTGTGCGGCGAGTTTATTGACGCCATTGAACGTGATCAATACTCACCGGCCGAAGTGATCCAAGCCGCGTGCAATATAATTACGGCTGCAATCGACGAAACGGGCGATAGGGATTTGGCCATACGAGCTACGCAACGCTGGATGATTACCAGCCTTGAGCGAGCTAGAGCCGTCGATCCGACACGACACCTCGGCCAGTTGAATTGATGCGACTCGCGGCGCAACCGGCAACGCGGTCGGGGTTAAGTCAGTTGCGTTGTGCCTATGGTGATGGCCTGTTGAGGCGGATCGCCTGAACCCATGTCAATCCGTCTGACGGGCTCTACGGCGCGCCACGTCGACATCGATCAGACTTGACGACCAATAAAGCTCACACAGCGAACCGCTGACTTTGACAACATATACGCGCCGAATACCGCTACGGTCGGTCCGTACAGCACCAATGCTGCCTCCAATGTGTCCCATAAAGCGTCGTCGAGCGCCAGCAGGACAATAATACCGGCAACGAAGAGCAGCGCGCACCAGACGACCAGGCGATTTTCGCGGGACATGCGAGCGAATTGTGAGAGAGCAGGGCGGCTCGGGATTTTCACGGAAAAGTTTTCGCGCAAGGGCCGTAATCTGCGATCCCAAAATGCGGCCAACCGCAAGCCCGCTCCGCCGAGAAGCATAAGTGCAAATGGTAGATAGCTGAGCTTACCGAGTGCGTGCGCGTGCAGGCTGATAAAGTCGGCAGTGAAAACGATAGCGATGTACTCCAGGGCGATGGCGCGGAGAATGCGCCAGAGACGAGGATCAAGAGCGCTCCGAAGCCGTGGCAGCGAAAAAAGCGCGAGGAGATACGTGCAGAAAATCCCGATCCAGAAGAACACCATGGCTCCGCTGGGTTCGGTCGCAACATGAATGATCCAAAAAACGAGTCCGACGTGAATGAGCTGGGCGGAAGCATAGGCGAGGCCCAGGTCGCGTCCGTGGCGCGCCAATCCGTCAAGACGTGGCCACAGCCACGCTATTGCGCCTCCCACATACGCGGTCCAGAAAAGGAAAAAAGACCATCGCGCGGTTGCCCGGAGAGCGATCGCCGTCCCTCGTTCCCCTACGCCGAAAATGACGAGGATGATGACTGCCAGCGCAAGCGCAATAAGGAATGCCACCGACATGAGCGCCGCTGTCGTATTCGCGCCCCTGCCGTTCCCTGGTTCCGACGCGTGAGCTGGCCAGCGCATCTTTCACGGATTTCACGAGCTGAACATGCAGGAGCTTTTAGCATGGGCCGGTTCGCGCTGACTCGTCACTTTCGCGCCAGCCCAGCCGGCGTGGCTCGGCTCTACGAGTGATCACAGCGTGCTCTGAAGAAGGATGGGTGCACGCGAATGTGTTCTCCGTGCAACATCCATTGATCAGGTGCTCGCCTCACTGAGCACGTGGAACTCAAAGGGCGCGCCGTTCGTTACCGGAACGAATGGGGAGATATGCATGCGCAATATACTTTTCTTTCTCACCCTCGCGGCTGGGCTTGCGATTGCTGGCACTTCGAGCGCTGCCGCCATGCCGACCAACGTGGCGGCCATGAAAGAAGTGGCCGCCTCCTCATCGTCTTTCGAGCCGACGAGATGGAGGAGATGGCCGCGGGGGCACACGAAATGCTACCGCGAATTCGTCATCGGCCCTTACAGTTGTCACTGGTTTCCGCTCTGACGCGATCGTTGGGGTGCTCAGGACGCCACAGGCCGAGCCCCACCAAAGGACACGGCCTAAGGCCGCCCATCGCTTCATGTTGCTGGCACGGTCACGTTGCGCGCCATCCGCTTCCTGAGCCGCCCGACAAAACCTATGGCACCGAGTCCGCTGGCGAAAAGCGGAAGGGCGGCGGGCAGTGGTGTCTGAGCTACCTGGAGGACGCCGACTCCCGCGAAGGCACCGGTGGGGCCGAATTCACCCCAATCATTGCCGGAGCCATTGCCTCGGTGAACACGTTGATGTCACCGATGCGGGCGACCAACAGTGAGAAGCCGTTGCTGCCTAAGAGGAACGGTTGATTGAGGAGCAGCTGATTGCTGTTTCCTTCAAAACTGCCGGGCGCCAACAAGCTGACGCTGTTGCCGTTCACTTCGCCAGTCATGCTGTTGATAATGTAAACACCGGGCGTCCCGGTCATTGTTGCCGTCAACGAGCCGGTATAGGTGAAGCCACCCGACGTGACGTTTGAGGGGACGCTGAGGGTCCAATCGAACGTTGCTGCGCCGGCACTGGCTTTGGTGATTGCGGCTCCGAGCGAGCCAACCAACAAGGCCGCGGTTCTTACAAATCTCATTTGCATCCTCCTCGTTCCAGGCTTGATGAAGCAGCCAAACGAGTGAAGCGCGGGGCCAGGACGCTCGCATGAATGCAAAACGATAACTGCTCGAGAGGTGTCGTTATCGCATATCAAGACATCACACATGATAACATAACGCATACGTGCGTGCCCCGAATTCGTGCGCCCGCGGCGGTCGGCGAATAGCCTCGGGACTTCCGACGGCGGCCCCCTGACCGCCTGCGAGCTTCACTTCCTGTTCAAATATTTTATGCTGCGCTAGGCGCGTGGGTGCATTTGCCGTTACGTTCGGATCCTCAAGGCGCCCCGGGTGACGTTTCGGGGGAACAACCCCGTCGACCACGATTGACGGCAGGCGGCACGAGCGAAATTCGCCGCAGCTCCGGTGCAGAGCGCGTCCATGACCGAAGTCGCGATCATCGACAATGAGGAATTGGCGGTCTTGTGTGACATCGTCAGCGGCTGGGGTGTGAGAAAATGGGCTGAAAGCCCGGGGGCGGCCAAAAAACAAGCTCTCGACCGACTGATAGCTCACGGATACGTCGAGACCGCACACGAAGGTGCCACCACGAGCTACCGACACACGACCAAGGCAGAAATCCTTTTTGCCCAGCTGTGCGTCGGCATCAGCGGCGGCTGACACTCGGTGCCAATTTTACGCGAGCGGTGGCGGGCTTCGCCCGAAGCGTGGATACGCGACGGATTCGAAAAGCGTGTTGGTTTTGACTGGGAGGCCACCGGCCGGCGGGCAAAACGAACCCAAGGAGATGGACTTGGCGCATCATTTGGCGGCAGGATGAGTTTGAACCATGCTTCCATCGCTCTTTGCTTCGGAAGGGAATTCGCAGCGCTGGAGCCCGCCGCGCGCGGCAGGCTATGGCGCCGGCGTCGGTCTTTTGGCGGCGTTGATCAAGATATTTGGCCCGTTTCGTAGCGGTGAAGTGGCGCTTGCGCCGGCGTTGGAAATCGGCCTGGCCGTGATCGCGTTTGCGCTCCTTTGCGCGGGCGCGGCGTTGCTGCGCAATCGTCTTGCGCGCCGGCTCCAGGATTTGAGCTGACTCGTCCCCGCCGCTTTCAGTCCGCCGGACGTTCGCAATCCTTGGTCTTTTGGCCGGAGCTTCGTCCCGCTCCGCGGCCCGCTGGTCGAAACCACATTCACGCCAAGCAAGAAAGTTCGTATAGTTCGGGCGCTTAAGCCGAGCCGGGGAACCCAAGAACATGTCGCAATCGGTGGTTCGCGAATCCGACATTCGCGAAGTTGACGTTATTGTCGTCGGTGCCGGCTCCGCCGGCGCCACGCTGGCCGCGCGGCTGTCGGAAGATGCGTCGCGCCGCGTCTTGTTGATCGAAGCCGGCCGCGACACCCCACCGGGCGAGGTTCCCGACGACATCCGCAACATATTCCCGGCCGCCTATATCAACAGCGACTATTTCTGGAGCGGCCTTGCCACCAGTCTGCGCGACGGCGAACCGCCGGTGCCGTTTCTGCAACCGAAGGTCATGGGCGGGGGCTCGAGCGTCATGGGCATGATCGCCTTGCGCGGTCTGCCGAGCGACTACGACGGCTGGGAACATGCCGGTGCACGCAACTGGGGCTGGCGCGACGTGCTGCCGGCTTTTCAGGGGATGACGGACGATCGCGACGACCCGGGGCCGGGCCGTAACGTACGGGGGCCCAACATCGTGCGCCGGTTGCCGCGTCAGAGCTGGCCCGCCTATATGGGAAAGATCGAGCAGGTCCTGACGGGGCAAGGTATTCCCTCGCATGCCAATGTTTACGACAGCAACGACGACGGCTTCTTTCCGCTGCCGCTCAGTCAGGACCACGAACGTGCCACCAGCGCGCGATGCTACCTGACTGCGGAGGCGAGGGCGCGCCCTAATCTGGAAATTCTCTGCGAGACGCGGGTGCTGCGCATCCTCTTCGAGGGCCAGCGCGTCGCTGGCGTGATCGCCGAACGTGACGGCATGCAAAAAACCATCGCGGCGCGGGAAGTCGTGATTTCGGCAGGCGGTGTTTATTCCCCCGCCGTGCTGCTGCGCTCTGGCATCGGTCCCGCCGACGATTTGCGCAAGCACGGCATTGCGGTGGTCGCCGACCGGCGCGGCGTAGGCCGCAACTACCAAAATCACCCGCAGATGCATTTCTCCATGCCGCTCAAGCCGGGCACGCGCATGCCGGCTTCGGCGCAGCACTACATCATGACCGGCCATCGGTTTTCATCCGGCTTGCCGAGCTGCAGCCCCGGCGATTTGTTTCATTATTACACCGGGCGGGTCAGCACCCGATCGTTCGGTCCCCGCATGGCGATGATCGCAGCCTGCCTCTACACGCCGGTTTCGCGGGGATTCGTGGCGCTGCGTTCGGCCGACCCGAACGATCCGCCTGTGGTCGAGCAGCGGCTCCTCGCCGATCCGCTCGACGCCAAGCGCATGATCATGTCGGTCCGGCGGGCCGAGCAACTCCTGCTGACGCCGGCCGTGCGCGCCTGTTTTGAGGAAATCTATCTGATGCCGCGGCAAGCGCCGCTGAAACTGATCAACGGCACCGGACTGCCGGGCCTGGTCAAGGAGATCGGTGCAACCGCGGTATTGAGCGCGCCGGCGGCAGTTCGTCGCGCCATGATCGGCAGCGCGATCAGGCCCGGCCGATTAATTGCCGACGAGGCCAAGACTTACCCCATATCGGACGAGGAGATCCTTGACGCCAGCGGCTCGAGTTTCCATCCCTCCTGCACCTGCGCGATCGGCGCGGAAGCCGATCCGATGGCGGTAGTCGATCCTTATTGTCGCGTGTATGGTATCCAGGGATTGCGCGTTGCCGATGCCTCGGTCATGCCAAGGATCGTCAGCGCCAATACCAATACACCAACGGTTATGATAGCCGAACGGGTTGCCGAATTTATGCGCACAGGCCACTAACCATACCGCCATCCCGGCCGCGGTTCGCGGCTTAATTCCCACCCGATTGTTCCCATCTATGACACAAATAGAGCGTCACCGAGCGAGCACTTCCATGTCGGATTGTCTTCACTGCGACATCAACGAGATGGTGCAAAAACACATCGAGAGTGCCGAGAATCCCGATATTGCCGATCTGGTCGCGCGGATCGCGGAGAGCCTGGCCGACACGATTCTCAATTTCGTGCCTGAGGAAGATCAGGCGACGGTGCTGGCGCATTCCGTCGCGCATCTCGGCGAGATGTTCCTACAAAAAGGTGGAGCCGCGGAGGGCGACACCACCCACTAAGCGCGTCCGATTGGACGCGTCGCGACCAAGCATGTTCCCGGAACAGCATGCCGTTGGGCTTTGCCCTAATCGCGGTCATCGGTTTTCCGAAAAGACGTGCCACACAGGCGACTCTGGAGCCGATCCCGATTCGACTTAATCTGGACGTGCTCTAGCATGACCCGGCCCCGCAAGGGCTTGCTTCGAAATCCGCGATCATTTCTTGAGCTGGAGGAGCTTTATGGATTCCATCAAGCCGCTTTTCACTGCCACTGCCACCGCGACCGGAGGCCGCAACGGACATACGCAGTCCAGCGACGGCATCGTGAGCGCCGACCTGTCGGTGCCGAAAGCCATGGGCGGTCCCGGCAAGCCCGGCACCGCGACCCCCGAGCATCTTTTTGCCGCCGGCTATGCGGCCTGTTTCGGTGGCGCGCTCGACTTTGTCGGCAAGCAGCACCACAAGGATGCCAGCAAGGCCAGCATCACCGCCGACGTGTCGATCGGGCCGCGCGAGGGCGGCGGCTTTGGGCTTGCGGTGAAGCTGCATGTCGTCGACCCGAGCCTGCCGCAAGCCGAATTGGCCGCACTGGCCAAGGAAGCGCATGAAAAGATCTGTCCCTATTCGCATGCCACGCGCGGCAACGTCGATGTGCAGCTCGAAGTGAAGGGCGCCTGAGCCGCGCCGGCGTGAAAAGGGGCCGCCGCGGCAGATCGTCAACCAAAGAACCAAACAAAGACAGGGCGGCTCACGGCCGCCCTGTTTTCATTTGCGCAAACGCCCAAAGCATGTCTCGGAAAAGTGGAAACCGGTTTTCCGAACAAGACATGCGACGACAAAGAAATCTAGAGTACTTCCCGATTCTACTTAATCGGGAAGTACTCTTGGACGCACGCGGCTCAAATGCGTGAGATGTCGCGATCTTTGGTCTCGGGTAGGAAGATCAACCCGACGACGAAACTCATCGCCGCGATGGCGATCGGGTACCAGAGGCCCGAATAGATACTTCCGGTCGCGGCCACGATCGCGAATGCCAGCGCGGGCAGGAAGCCGCCGAACCAGCCGTTGCCGATGTGGTAGGGCAGGGACATCCCGGTGTAACGGATCCGGGTCGGGAACATCTCCACCAGCCAGGCGGCGATCGGCCCGTACACCATGGTCACATAGAGCACCAGAATGGCCAGCAGGACCACCGTCATCACGTAATTGATGTCGTTCGGATCGGCGCTCGCCGGATAGCCATGGGCCTTGATCGCTTCGCCGATCTTCTTGGCGGCGTCAGGCTCGTCGCCCGCGATCGTCTGGTCGCCGATCTTGACGCTGGCGACCGTCCCGCTCGGGGCTGCGATGTTGTCGTAGTTCACCGACAGATTCACTAGCGCCGCCTTGATGACATCGCACGGCGTGGTGAATTTCTCGGTGCCCGTCGCCTTGAACTGGAACGAGCACTTGGCTGGATCGGCGGTCACCGTTACGGGCGCCGTCGCCAGAGCATGCTCCAGTTTGGGGTTGGCAAAATGGGTGATGCCTTGGAAGATCGGGAAGTAGGTCACCACCGCGAGCGCGAATCCGGCAAGCATGATCGGCTTGCGGCCGATCTTGTCGGAAAGCCAGCCAAACAGGATGAAGCCAGGCGTCGCGACCGCGAGCGCGATCGCGATCATGATCCAAGCGGTCTGGCTAGGAACTTTCAAGGTCTGTGTCAGGAAGAACAAGGAATAGAATTGTCCGCCATACCAAACCACCGCTTCGCCGGCGGTGGCGCCAAACAACGCCGCAATCGCGATTTTGGCATTGCTCCATTGGCCGAACGCCTCGGTGAGCGGTCGTTTTGACTGAGTGCCTTCTTCGACCATCTGCCGAAAGAGCGGCGACTCGTTGAGCCTGAGCCGGATCCAAATCGAAACCGCAAGCAGGAGTGCCGATACCAGGAACGGGATGCGCCAGCCCCAGCTGGCGAAGCTCTCCTCGCCCATGGCAGTGCGGATCCCGAGGATCAGAAGCAGCGCCAGGAACAGGCCAAGCGTGGCGGTGGTCTGGATCCAGGAGGTGTAAAAGCCGCGCCTGTTGCCGGGAGCATGTTCGGCGACGTAGGTCGCAGCACCGCCATACTCGCCGCCGAGCGCAAGTCCCTGCACCAGGCGCAGTACGATCAACAGCGCCGGTGCCGCCAGCCCCCAACTCGCATAACCGGGCAGCAGGCCGATGAAAAAAGTGCCGAGACCCATCAGGGTCATCGTGATCAGGAACGTATATTTGCGGCCGACCAGGTCACCCAGGCGCCCGAAAATCAGCGCTCCGAAGGGACGCACGGCGAAGCCGGCGGCAAAGGCCAGCAGCGTAAAAATGAACGCCACATTCTGCGGGATGGCAGAGGTGAAAAAGTATTTCGCCAGAAACGCGGCGAGCGTGCCGTAGATGTAGAAATCGTACCACTCGAACACCGTACCGAGTGACGAGGCGAAGATCACGAGCCGATGCTCGCTGGTCATGCCTCCGGCTCGCGGTGTGTTGATCGCCATTGTGGTCATGGACGTCGTCTCCCCAACTCGTTCATGGTTTGCTTGCCCCGCGCCTGCGCGCGATGTGCGCATGTTCCGCCAACCGTAGTCGGGCGCCCTCCCACTGTCTCTCCGTCAGAGGTCGTAAGCCAAAAGTCGAGTTAGGGCCGGTTGGCGGCCGCAAGTGATAACCTTGCGGCGTTGCAGCATAGGTCCTATTCGCCGATTTTCGTTGCAGGATCGGCGTTTGCAGCCAATGAAGTGCCCGATGGATGCCGTTTCCGATCCTCAGCCGGCCGACCAGCTTCCCAGCGTGAAATCCGCCAGCGCCGCTGCCGGAGCGGTGGGGCTGTTCCGCCATCCGGCCTGGGCAGTCGTGGCGGTGCTCTTGATCGGCTTCAACCTGCGCCCCTCGATCACGACCGTGGCGATGTTCCTCGGCGATATCAAACGCGACCTCGGTCTCTCCACTTTCGGCATCAGCGTGCTGACCATGTTGCCGGTGGTTTGTCTCGGCCTGTTCGCTCCCGCCGCGCCGGCGCTGGCGCGCCGCTTTGGATTGGAAGCGGTGTTGTTCGTATCGCTTCTCGGCATCGTCGCCGGAAGCCTGGTGCGCAGCCTCGGCGTTGCTCCGCTCTATCTCGGCACGGTGATCATCGGCGCCTGCTTGTGTTTCCTCGGCGTGTTGAGCCCGGCTCTGGTCAAGCGCGACTTTCCCCGACATATCGGCCTGATGATGGGCTTCTACACCATGCTGGTGTGCATCGGGCCGGCCCTGTCGGCAGCCACCGCCGTGCCGTTTGAACGCGCGCTCGGCGGCAATTGGGAGCTGGTGCTCGTGATCTGGAGTCTGCCGGCTCTACTCGGCGCCTTGGTCGCGGTGCTTCGGCTGTTCGCGCATGACGCCGATATTCGCCTCGCCACGCCGCATGTTCTCGGCCTCATCCGCGATCCGCTGGCCTGGCAGGTGACCGGCTATTTCGGCCTGATCAGCGCGCTGGCTTACGCGGTATTCAACTGGGGCCCCAGCATGCTGCAGGCGCGCGGGCTCGACGCCGCGCAAAGCGGTTTGATCCTGTCGATCTGCTACATCAGCCAAACCGTCTCCGGCCTGCTGGCGCCGATCGTCGCCGGCAGGTGGCGCGATCAACGGCTCGCCGTCGTTGCCATGGTGTTGCTCACCGCGGTCGGTCTTCTCGGTTTTGTCTACGCGCCGGTCGGGTCGCTCAAGCTGGTCGCCTTCGTGCTTGGCCTGGGGCAGGGCGGTGCCTTCGGTCTCGCGCTTCTTCTGTTTGCGTTGCGTGCTCCGAACCCACAGGTGGCGGCGCAGCTTTCGGCCCTGGCGCAGACCGTCGGTTACGTCTTTAGCGGCCTTGCCGGGCCTTTTGCGGTCGGCCTCATCTACAACTGGACCGGTTCGTGGGCGGTGGTGTCGGTGTTCTTTCTGGTGGCCGGTTTTGCGTCGCTTCTGTGCGGCATCGGCGCCGGCCGTGCCCGCACGCTGCGGGCGGGGCCCGCTTTGTAAGCATTTGATATGGATGTAACCGGTGCAGTGGCAACAAAGTCGCCAGCAAACTCAATAACTTATTGATTTATGGTCGTTCTGCCGCAGCGCTGGTTGCTGCCTCTCGGCTAAGCCGGGTGCGGCGCGCGGACAAAATGGAGCGGGCAATCCGTCGCGAAGGCGACCGTTGGCCATTCGGGTTGAGCCGGGCAGGTGCAGCCGCGTGCTATTGCCTCTTTCGTGCCTGGAAGCGGCACCCGGAAATCCGAAGGCTGAGCATCATCGCGTAGCCGGATTTCCGTGATGGTCCGCGCGAACGGTTTGGTGTCAGTCGGAAACGATAGATACGTGACTTCACCGGACATTTTGCCAACTCCATAATCCCGTTGTGTGAACTATGAGCCGGTGCAAGGAAGTCTCAGCACAGCGCGGCAACGAACTGAGGTGCCTTAGAGCATGATCCGGAAAAGCGGATGCCGGTTTTCCGGGAAGATCATGCTCCACCAAAGATCTAGAGCGATGTCGATTCAACTTCAAATGATCGCGCTCTAGTCGATGAGGGCGGGAACGATCTGTACCGCGAACAGAAGGACCAGCCCTGCGAACGCCGCTAGTGCGGCAGCCTCATAGAGCTGCGTGCGGCCGATCGTGGCGATCATAGCGATCATGAGCTTTCTCCGATCTGAGCCGTTGCAGGAAACCCCAGCGCAGCGCAGATACGCAACGCGCGCGCGCTGGGGCCCAGGGCGGTGCAACCCTACTGAATTTCACCACCGTCCCGATGCACCACCATAGTGGGCGCTCGTTAGCGGCGGCTTAAAGCGCGCGGTATGTGGGTGTGTTGTTTGATGCATCAAACACAGCCGCGGCACATTTTGGCCAGTGCAGGCGGGTGCGTTGCAAGCTGTACGACCTTACGGCTGTATTACTGCTCATGATGATCCGGTGGCAAATTTTCACAACGCAAGAGATGCACGGCGCTTTGCAGAAGGCTGCGCACGGCCAGGGCGTGTCTGCACGACCAGTCGCCACCCGGCCACGCCCAACGTTAGCGATTGCTTAATCTTATCGAACAATTCACTGCGCATTTGCCGCCGCTTTAAAGCAATTTTTGTGCGACCGCGTCGTTAGCTTGCCGCTGGCCGAACACAGGTTCTCTCCATGCGTCTTGTTCACGCGGCGGCGCTGTTTGCCGTGAGTGCGTCTCCCGCATTCGCGCAGATGGGCCCCTATTTCGTTATTCCCGGTCGCCCGGACGTGCCGATTTTCGAGAACGGCGTCGACGTGTCCTGGTCCGTCGTCGAAGGCGAGTACGGGCTCAACCGTCCCAATATCGTCAACCCGACGATCATCTATCGCACGCCCCCCGTGATCGCGCCGTATCCGGGCCGTGCCGCGATCGGGCCGTCTTACTTTCCGCATGACGGCACCCGGCCGGGCTACGGCCGTCTCGAGGTCATACCGCCGCCGAACCGCCCGCTGCCGCGGCCCGCCGAAGGCTACGTTCGCGGCTGGCGAATGGAATCGGCGCCGACCCCGGCCGACCTGCCGCCATCGAACCCGCCGAATATGGCCGCACCGGTGATTGCGCCCTTTGTCTTTCCCGGCGCGCATCGATGAGCGCGCTTCTGAGCAACTGAAGGAACCAACGTTGCAGCAGCAATGTCATGTCTTCTGACGGGGGCAAACGCAAAGGAGTAAGGAGCATCATGTCGTTTCATCGCACTATTCTGGGGGCGTGTGTTGCGGTGTTCGCCACCGCCTTTGCGTCCTGCGCTTTCGCACAATGTTGCGGCGTCGTTGCGGTCGGTCCGCCGGTCGCCGTCGCCCCTCCGGTGGTTGCGCCGGTCGCCGTCGTCCAGGAGGTCATTCAGCCGGTGCTCGCGGTTCCACAGGTTGTCCCCGCCGTTCCGATCGCGCCTGCGCCGATCGCGGTCGACCGTTGGGACACCAACGGCTGGGGCTGCGGAGGCTGTGGCGGTTATGGTGGTTATGGTGGATGCGGCGGTTGTGGCTACGGTTATCGTCCGATGGCCGCAGTGGCGCCGTTCTACACCGTGAACCAGGGGCCCGCTTATACGGGTCCGGGCGTGATGGTCCCGTTCGGCACTTATTCGCCGGCGACCGGTGTCGCGGCACCGGGAGCATATCCTTATATCGCTGGCACGCGCTCTGGGTATTACCGCCCGCGCTACGCTTATCGTCATCCCTACGTGGCTCCGTATCGCCGCTACGCGCACCGCTGACGCGGCTGATAGCCCAGGTATGACGGCTTGACCGGTTCAAGGCTTGCGGATTTGCCGCAAGCCTTTTTGCCGCTCGTGCCAGCGGCTACTTCGTGACGGCCCGGCTTGCGACATAAAGCGCAAGCGCCGCCGCATTGGAAACGTTCAGGCTCTTGATCACTCCCGGCAGATCGAGCCGGGCCAGGCGGTCGCAAATGGCGCGTGTGCCCTGCCGCAATCCCTTGCCTTCGGCGCCGAGCACTAGCGCCAGTGGCGCCGACAGCGCCGTCGCCGCGAGGTCCTCGTCGCCCTCGCTGTCGAGGCCGACGACCAGAAAGCCTTGCTCCTTCATCTCGGTCAGCGCCCGCGCGAGGTTCTGCACGATCACGATCGGCACCCATTCGAGTGCGCCCGACGCTGATTTAGCCAGCACGCCGGTCGCTTCCGGGCTGTGGCGCGCGGTCGTGATCACGGCGGCGACCGCGAAGGCGGCGGCGGTGCGCAGGATCGCTCCGACATTGTGGGGGTCGGTGATCTGGTCGAGCACCAGCACGATGCCGGCAGCCGACAGATCGGCCCATGGCGGCGCGGGCAGGGGATCGGCCTCGACAAAGAGGCCCTGATGCACGGCGTCAGGCGAAAGCCGTGCCGCGATGGCATCGGGCCGCACCAGTTCGGGCTCGACGGGAAGCCGAAAGCCTTCCTCGGTGAGCCGCCGTAACGCGTTTTCGGTGGCGAGCAATTTGCGGATACGGCGCGCCGGGTTGGCGAGCGCCGCCGTCACCGTATGCCAGCCGTAGAGAATGACGATGCTGTCCTCGGACGCCTCGCGTTGCCGGCGAAAGCTCGCGCCGGCGGGACCTGCGCGCCGATGCTCCTTGCGGCGGAAAGCGTGCTTGTCCTTCACTAGCGTGGCCCGGCAAAAAGCGATCGCGACATCGCGCACCCATAGCGCGCAACGTCTCGAGCGCCAAGCGCGGCGGAGCCGCGAAAATCCAACAAGCGCGGCGGAGCCGCGAAAACCCAACAAGCGCGGCGAAGACGCGGGGACTCAAAGCCCAAAAAGCGTGGCGGAGCCGCGGTGGCTCAACAAGCGCGGCTAAGCTTGTGAGTCGGATAAGAGCGGCACAACCAGGAACAAGCGCGCGAGCGCCGCGACAGGGCGCCCGCGCCACGGGCGAACGGAAACCTACAGATTGGCTTGGTCGGTCCGCCGCGGGCGGCGCCCGGCTACCAGAAAGTATTTGAGGATGTCTTTGCCTTCGCGGCCTTGCAGCGGAGCGCCGCAACTGCGGCAAGTGATTTGCTCGTCGAAATTGACGCCGTCGCCCGCCACACGCACGAGCTTATAACGCGCTTGGCAATTTGGGCAGTTGAATAGATTGTCTGGCTGTTTTGTCATGGCGAATTTCTATAGCGCACCGCGCAACGATTTTGCACGTCGAAAGCCAAATGGTGAATTAGAGTTTCGCAAACATTAAATAAGAACAAGCGCAGAGCGTCTGCCGGCGCCTTGCCTCGGGGCGCGAAGTCTTTTCGCAAAACCAAAGAGAACGTAACGTCCGTTCGTCGGGCGACGCGCGTCAGAGAAAGATTTTCGCGATGGCGAAATAGGGCCGTCAAACCAGCACCGACGCGAGAGGGACGTCGAGCCGACACAGTAGGTCGTGTCAGCCTTCTGCGAAGTCGTTCCATATCTCAATTCTTCGAATCGTCTGCGCGTGCGTATGAAGCGCGTAGTCGTGATCGACAAACTCGTTGAGGAAATAATGCGGTAAGTCAGCGCCGTAATAGATGATGTCTGTCTGCATGATTGAGAAGATTGGGTTACCGCTGCGACAGGGTTGAGCAGCCAAGAACCGATGACCTTAGATCGACAAGAGTCTGGGCCAAGTCTCAAAATCCTGTCTCACGATATCAAGCGCCGCGGGCAGAGTTTCGGGCTTCTTCCCCCATCGTGCGAACCGCCTGACGCTGCAGTGCGAGAGCCGGTAGTCACCGCCGCCGGAAAGCCAAAAAGCGCTCAGCCCGCGGCCGCCTTGCGGCCGTGCCGGTAGCTCTGAGTCGTCATTAGTTATGGTCTATAAGCCACTCGCCATTTTTTGCACACTCTGGCGACGCTAGTTGTTCCCGATTTGGTAGCATCTCAGCTTGAAGTACCTTTTGGCGCGGCGTCCGATGCCAGCGCTGGCACATCCTCCGCCGGCCGAGATTTTCTCGACGCTCGTACCGGATTTCACAGGACCAATACGTCCTTGCTGTGTTAATCTCCTCGCGCATGCCGCGGATCCAAGCAGAAGGACGCCGCCCGAGCATGCGACATAGGGAGGGAGACAATGCGCAAATCGCCTTTGGCGACGGGCTTGCTGTTGGCTTGCCTGCTGAGTTCTACAGGACTTGTTCGTGCGGCCGATCCCGGAACGGAAGATCCAAACAACTGGCCGCAATACAATCGCACCGCAAACGCGTGGCGGTACAGTCCGCTGGATCAGATCAACAAGGACAATGTCGGCAAGCTTTCAGTCGCCTGGATCGCTCACGGCGGCGACATCACCATGGGCCTTCAGGAGACGCCGATCGTCATTGACGGCGTGGTCTATTCGATCTCCGCGGGCGACAAGGTCGCGGCGCTCGACGCCAAAACCGGCCAGACGCTGTGGATTTACGAGCCGAAGCTCGATCCGTTGAACAAGAAAGTGCTGTTCTCACCTTATAGCCGCGGCGTTGCGGTTGGGCACGGCATGGTCTTTATCGGCACGGTGGACGGGCGCGGCATCGCCATCGACCAGAAGACCGGCGAGGAAAAATGGCAGGTCCAACTCACCGACTTTGCCAACTGCCACGGCTGCAACTTTACCTCGCCGCCCACGGTTGCCGGCGACATTTTGACATTCGGCTCAACCGCCGGCGAATTGGCGGCGCAGGGCAAGATCTTTGGCGTCGAAGCCGCGACCGGCAAGAAGGTCTGGGAGTTCAACACCATCAAGCAGGACCCTAAGAGCTGGCCCGGCGAAAGCGGCAAGTATGGCGGCGGCGGCGCCTGGATGCCCGGCACCTACGATCCCGAGACCCAAACGGTGTTCTACGGCACCGGCAATCCCGGCAAGGACTTCGTCCCCTCAGAGCGCGAAGGCGACAACCTCTATACCGATTCCGTTGTGGCGCTCGATCCTAAGACCGGCAATCTGAAATGGTACCGGCAAGAGGTTCCCAAAGACACATGGGACTATGACGCGCCATACGAGGTGTTGCTGTTCAAAAAGGACGGCAAAGACCTTGTGGTCCACATGAACAAAAGCGGCTATGTTTATGTGCTGGACAAGAATACCGGCAACATCGAGAACATCTGGCCGATCAGCGACGTCAAGAACTTCGTCAAGGAGATCAACCGTAAGACCGGCGAACTGATCGAGCGCGTCGAATTGCCGATGAACAAGGAGACATTGATCTGTCCGTCGACATTCGGCGGCCGGAGCTGGAATTCGGGCGCCTACAATCCGAAGACCGGCTTGTGGTACAACGACGTCCTCGACTTCTGCGGCTATCTCAAGCCCGTCAGCCAGAAAGTCGATCCAAAGGACTTCGGTACCGGCCATACCGGTTCGAACGATTTCGGCCGGCTGGTCATGGCTCCGGATGGCCGCAAACCCGGCAAGCTCAGCGCCAACGATCCGATCACCGGCGAGCGCAAATGGTCGGTCGATATGGACGTGCCCGGCTTTGCCTGCGTTCTTACAACAGGCGGTGGCCTGGTCTTCAATGGCGATCCGATGGGCAAACTGCAGGCTTACGATGCCGACACCGGCAAGGTGCTTTGGAGCTTTAATACCGGCTCCGGCATGCGCGGCGGCATCGTCAGCTACTCGGTCGACGGTGAGCAATACATCCTGGTGGCGAGCGGCTGGGGCTCGTACGCGGCGCTCCTGATGCCGGCGTTGTTGCCGCAACTGGAAAAGGTACCTGCGGCCTCGACGCTGATCGCGTTCAAGGTGTCCAAATAGGTGATGGAGTAGCGTTCCGGCCGAACTGATTGCTTCCTTCACAGGGGCGGCGCGACGGCCGCCGCCCCGCTTTCACAAGAGGAAACGATGCGGAATATCGCTGCTCTAGCGTTCGCAATGCTTGTCCTAACCGCGGAAGCCGTTCCCATTGCGGCCGACGAAATGTCTAATCTCAAGGACCCAAAAATCATTGCGGCCGGTCATGCCGTGTTCCTCGAGAAGCAATGCGCCCATTGCCACGGCGAGGACGGCACCGGCGGCGTCAATCTCGCCCGGCGTGTGCTCGACGCCAAGGGAGTGTTCATCTCGATTGCAGACGGCCGCGAGAAAAACGGCATTCGCATGCCTGCGTGGCGCGAGGTGCTGACCGACCAGGAAATCTGGCAGGCGACCGCCTACGTTCTCTCTATCAGCAAGACAAGATAACCTGACATGCCCTATCCAGCCGCTATGCCACCTCACGCGCTTGACCAACGCTTTTTGCACGTCGCTATCTGGTGTGCAGCGCACATTCGCCCATGAACTCCTCGCCACGCAGTTACGGGCCGGGCTAACTCAACCCTACGGCAAAAGGAGCGCGGCATCGCTGCGACGGCCCGCTGCAGCGGTTCGTCGGCGATATGGCGGTTCTCGGAAAAGGCAAAATATTTGTTGCGAGGCGGACCTAAGAGCCTGTCGGTCGGATTGCGTCGAAGCCACTTTCGGTAGAACTCTGAGAGGTAAATCGGGTACCATCGCGGGAGTGACGTCATGGAGCTGATGGTGATCGTCATTACGGTTTGTGCACTATCGGACCCAAACCGCTGTGAAGAGCAGCGTATCGAGTTTAGCTCCCAAGCGTCGCTGAACCGATGTGTTATGAACGCTCAGCCCTATCTTGCCCAATGGATCGCCGAGCATCCGAAGTGGAGTATCAAGCGCTATCGCTGTGAATATCGGCACATGAGAGAAAAGGCCGATGCGGGCGGCTCACCGCGCCAAGCGTGATGCTTTTCTCGATAAGATAGGTACCCGCCGGGTCTTCATTGGAGTCCTCAATGTGACGCTGGCTTCGTTTTCCAACGGCGAGCGTTTCTTTGCCGCGGATGCGGCGCTCTCGCATGCGATGCGAATGGGGGAATAGGGCGCCGATATCATCGATGTCGGTGGGGAGTCGACGAGGCCGGGAGCGCCGCTCGTCGCCGAAACCGAGGAGCTTGCCCGCATCCGATTCATTCTCGCCGAGCTCGGGAACCGCGACGTCACGATCTCGATCGATACATACAAAGCCAATATCGGCGCCCCGCGCCCAGTCGATCTCGGCGTTGTCGTGAACAATGTGTGGGGCCTGCAGAAGGACCAGGCAATGGCCGATGCCATTGCGGCGGCCAGAGCGGTAGTCGTAAACATGCATAAGCGTGCCGAGAAAGACGCTGCGATCGACGTGGCCGATGAAGGCGAGGGGGGCTCTAACAGGGAGACGCGAAATGCATCGGGCAAGAACTTGGTCGGCATTGAACGCCGTGGTGCTCGCGATCGGCGTGGTGAGCCCGGTGGCTCGGGCCGACGAAATCAACGATTACCCGACCAGGGCTCGCGCTGATTATGTATTCGGATGCATGAAAGCAAACGGCGAGAGCCAGCGTTCGCTGGAGCAGTGCTCCTGTTCGATTGACGTTATTGCGTCGCTGATATCCTACGACCGGTATGTCGCTGCGGAGACTGTGCTGAGGATGGCGCAAGTCCAGGGGAATCTCGGTGGGCAGTTTCGATCGACTGAACAGGCAAGAACGTTAGTCGATGACCTGCGCCGCGCGCAAGCGGAAGCCGAGGTCCGTTGTTTTTGACCATCTTGCGTTTGGTGGTCCCGCAACTTTGGAACAAAAGGTGGCAACTTCCGTACGCTGTTTCGCATATCGACGACTTTGTCTGCACCGTAGCCCAATACTGGGATGACGCGCCCGCGCCATCGGCGACGAGGAGCGTTTCCTTATTTTACTGACGCGCAGAGGTGCCCCCGCGTGCAAATGGGTCAGTGTTGCTGTCGTGACCGCGCTAAGCGCGGCCGATGGGGCGCAGTGAAAACGGCGGCACACCGTGGACGCCGGTTAAGACGCATTGGGAGCACTTCGTTTAGTTGCCGGCTGAATTTTTGACCACACTGTTTAGAAGATGTGGCGAAAGAAAATTTGGAACAAATTCGGAAGATGCGAATTGGGCCGGTGCGGGCTAATTGTTCCCGTCGGTTTTCGACTTCAAGGACGCCGGCCGAGTAGGGACAGCAGACGTCCTTCGGAGATGGCTACGGCCCTTCGGGGCCAAGGTTGTTCGCGAGAGAAAAAGATTTCCTCGCGACGGCCGCCGTCGTGACACGCTGTCGAAAGCTAGTTCCCAAGCACGGGTCAGCGCCGTGAGGCCAGGCTTGCTTTGGGCTTGTTCGCATCGGTGCACCCCCAAACGCCGCAGGGAGGACACACGATGCGCAATCTTTCGCATACGCTCAGTATCTTGGGGGCGGTTTCCGCGCTCGCCGCGGGTTCTGCCTATGCCAACGACGACCTCATCAAGATGTCGCAAAACCCTAACGATTGGGTGATGCCGTCGCGAACGTACGACGGGCAACGCTATTCGCCACTCAAGCAAATCAACACCGGAAATGTCGGCAAGCTCCAGGCGGCGTGGTCCTTCTCGACCGGCGTGTTGCGGGGTCACGAAGGAGCGCCGCTCGTCGTCGGTAACGTCATGTACATAAACACCCCATTTCCGAACGATGTGTTCGCTCTCGATCTGGATCATGACGGGAAGATTCTTTGGAAATATGGGCCGAAGCAGGATCCGAACGTGATACCGGTGATGTGTTGCGACACGGTCAATCGCGGCGTGTCGTACGCAGACGGCAAGATTTTCCTGCATCAGTCCGATACGACGCTTGTCGCGCTCGACGCCAAGACCGGCGATGTCGTGTGGTCGGTCAAGAATGGCGATGCGTCAAAGGGCGAAACCGGGACGTCGGCGCCGCTCATCATCAAGGACAAGGTCCTGGTTGGGATTTCGGGCGGCGAGTTCGGCGTGCAATGCAGCGTCACCGCTTACGACACCAAGGACGGCAAGCGCGTATGGCGCGCCTATTCGGAGGGGCCGGACAGTGAAATCCTAGTCGATCCCGAGAAGACCACAGACTTGGGCAAGCCGGTCGGCAAGGACTCAAGCCTCAAGACGTGGGACGGCGATCAATGGAAGATCGGCGGCGGCTGCACCTGGGGGTGGCTGACCTATGATCCTCAGTTGGACCTCGTCTACTACGGCTCGGGCAACCCGTCGACCTGGAATCCAAGTCAACGACCGGGCGACAACAAGTGGTCGATGACCATTTTTGCCCGCAATCCGGACACCGGTATGGCCAAGTGGGTCTATCAGATGACGCCCCATGACCAATGGGACTATGACGGCGTCAATGAAATGATCCTCACCGACCAGAGCATCAACGGCCGCGAGCGCAAGCTGCTGACGCATTTCGATCGCAACGGGTTGGGCTATACGCTCGATCGTGCGACCGGTGAGCTCCTGGTCGCGCAGAAGTTCGATCCGAAGGTCAATTGGACCAGCGGAGTCGACATGAACAAGAATTCGGCGAACTACGGCCGGCCCACGGTCGTCGCCGAGTATGCAACTGAGAAGCCGGACGTAAACGTCACCAACATCTGCCCGGCTGCGCTCGGCTCAAAAGACGAGCAACCGGCAGCCTATTCGCCGGACACGCAGCTGTTCTACGTGCCGACCAACCACGTCTGTATGGACTACGAGCCGTTCAAGGTGAGCTACACGGCCGGCCAGCCCTATGTTGGGGCGACGCTGTCCATGTATCCGCCCAAAGGCGAATCGAACATGGGTAACTTCATCGCCTGGGACGGCAAGACCGGCAAGATCGTCTGGTCCGATCCAGAGCAGTTCTCGGTATGGTCAGGCGCACTCGCGACCGCCGGCGGCGTCGTTTTCTACGGCACGCTGGAGGGTTATTTGAAGGCCGTCGACGCCAAGACGGGGAAGGAGCTCTACAAGTTCAAAACCCCATCCGGCATCATCGGCAACGTCATGACCTACCAACACAACGGCAAACAGTACGTCGCAGTGCTGTCTGGCGTTGGCGGATGGGCGGGCATTGGGCTTGCGGCCGGCCTGACTGATCCCCACGCGGGCTTGGGAGCGGTCGGCGGCTATGCGGCGCTCTCCAACTACACCTCGCTCGGCGGTCAGCTCACCGTCTTCGCATTACCGGAGTGAGTTAACGCGACGCTGATGACGAAGTCGCCCCGGCGCGCCGGCACAACCGGTCCGCCGGGGCCACGTTGCCGGTCACTGTTAGCCGCACGAGGGACTTCTCCGTGAAATCGTCTTTTGGCGCCATCGCGTCCGCGTTGTTCGTTGTATTGTGTTGGAGCGTTGTCGCGCTTGCGGATGGATCGGGGGACGCGACTGCCGTCAAGGATGACGACGGCAAGTATTTCGATAAGGAAGGTAATCCGACTTACAAGGTTCAGGCCGATCGAATGGTTGATTGGTATACGTATTCCGGGTTTCGCCGCTACCATTCAGAATGCCACGTCTGCCATGGGCCTGATGGTATGGGCTCATCCTACGCGCCGGCGTTGAAGGATTCGCTGAAGACGCTGAGCCATACGGACTTTGACGGGATTGTTGCGGCCGGCCGAAAAAACGTGAACACCGCCCATGAGAACGTGATGCCCGCTTTCGGGGACAACAAGAACGTGATGTGTTACGTCGACGACATCTTTGTTTATCTCAGAGCGCGCGCCAATGACGCTGTAGGCCGTACGCGCCCCGAAAAACATGCGGCAAAGCCTGAGACTGCTCGGAAGTGGGAAGACTCTTGCATGGGTGCGCATTAACGAAGGCGTGAGGCTATGACAGGTACCGCGAGCCGCAGCTTGCGAGCATGCACGATTGCAGTCTGCGCCCTGATGAACGTGGCGACGCCGCCGGCATTCGGTCAAGGTCACGGCGCGGCAAACGAGGCCCTGGAGCTCATCGATCCCAATGAGCTCCGCGTCTGCGCCGATCCCAATAATCTCCCATTCTCCAACGAGAAGAGCGAGGGCTTCGAGAACAAACTGGCGGAGTTGCTGGCCGAGAAGCTCGGTAAGAAGCTGGCCTACACGTTTTATCCGCAAGCCACCGGCTTTGTGCGCATGACGCTTGGATCGCACCGTTGCGACGTCATCATGGGCTATCCGCAGGGCGACGAGATGGTGCAGAGCACCAATCCCTACTATCAGACCGCGTATGCCTTGGTGACCAAACGTGGCGGTCCGCTCGAGAGCGTGGACGCGCTGGGCGACCCGCGTCTGCAGGACAAGCGCGTCGGTGTTGTCGCCGGCACGCCGCCCTCGACTTATCTCGTCGCCCATGGGCTGATGGCAAAGGCCAAGTCTTATCCGTTGGTCGTCGACACTCGGTTTGAGTCTTCGGCTGTGGCGATGATGAAGGACCTGGCCGCCGGCGAGATCGACGCCGGCGTGCTGTGGGGACCAATCGCTGGATACCGTGCTTTGCATGCTGATCCACCGATGCACGTGGAATTGCTACTGAAAGACACCGGTGGGCCGCACCTCGTCTATCGCATCACGATGGGCGTTCGGCCATCCGACCAAAACTGGAAAAGGCAGCTCAACAAGCTTATCGCCGAGAACCGACCCGCCATTGACAAGCTACTGCTTGACTTCGGCGTGCCACTTCTTGACGAGAACGGTCAACCGCTCGGCGGCAATCCCTCGACACAGAGACAATGATCTGCACTGCTGTCGCCGCCGGGTCTGGTTTTGCTGCACACAGGCATCAGTCGAGTGTTTTGCGGATGGCTCGTCCGAGCGTGAATACGCGTTGCTCGATGGCGGTTGGCGCCTCGCAGACGTAGCGGATCGTCTTGCGGCGATCCTCAAAGATCCTCGTGCTCCATTCGACTTGATCGGCGAGTGCGTTGATCTTGATCTGATCTTGCTCCGATTTGTCTTCCAATTCATGCAGCGCGGTCACGTCGGATCTGATTCTATCGGCAAGCTCCTTCTGTTTCCGCGCCACGCGTTCAATGCCGCTGACAATTTCGCTGCGTTGCTGGCTCAAGCTGTCAAACAGTCCAGCGAACAGCATCTTTGCCTTTTTCTGTTTCTCAGCGTCGGTGCCGATGATGAAGCCGGAAATGACCCTCTCCGCCGCATCTACAGGCGTGCGACGCGCTGCCAACCGCACCACAAGATCCTTGATGGTAGGATCGTCCTGCCAAGCATTGCCGACATCGGCGATGGATGGCCCGTCCCACATAGCCGCGACTGACATCTGAGGCACTTTCGGCTGCACGCATGGCCAATCCGCATCGCGCCGGTCGGCGGCGCGGGCCGATGATGGTAGCGCCGCGATCATCGTCGAGAGAATGAGCGCAAGCCGGAAGAAGTTCATTTGCCCGTTCCGTCAGGTCGTTCAATGTTCGGAAATCGCAATTCCCCAAGGCTGCTGACCGACCTGGATGGTGTTGACGACTTTGAGCGTCGCGACGTCGATAATCGATAGATCATTGGATGT